>Ga0164298_10000133_pt1 | contig 27791 bp, 27 predicted proteins | sample Whisoiple_216_MG_FD_109713 | JGI IMG/M metagenome (GOLD analysis project Ga0164298, IMG submission 109713) | Unamended control soil microbial communities from upstate New York, USA - Whitman soil sample_216_MG | ecosystem: Environmental > Terrestrial > Soil > Agricultural land ...
CGTCCGCACAGCTTAAGTGAACAGCGGAAACGGGCCCGACCACTGATGTCTGCTCAGGACTAAATGGTCGGGCCCGTCGTCGTTCTGGCGGTCTCGATTCCGACGGATTTCAAGATCAGGCCGTCCCCAGGGCGTCTGTCACCTCGCTCGCCTGCTCACCCCTGCCCATCTGGGGTTGAAGGCGGTAGATGCAGCTGGCGTCGTCGCTTCACTTCGTGCGGAGACGTCGGCTGTGATCGTTTCCCCTTGCCGCCCTCGGCGTCTCCGTAACGATAAGGCGCTTGTCGGCGACGGATTGAGCGTGACGATGGGCCAGCGGACGAAGTCCGAGGGGGGCATGTGCGCGGCGGGCGAGAGCATCAATACTTGACGCACATTCGTTTGGCTCGCTCAAAGAGGCAAAAGTCGCGGTCTGATCTTCTTCTCGACAAGACACGTATACTCTCTCGTCCCCTTCTGTGGGTGGCGACCGGGCTTGAAAGCACCGCCGCAATCGCGAGCCTGGCAACGCGGCTCCCGGGATGGGTGTTGAGTGCCGTGCTTGTCGGAGTGCCGCTCCTGACTTTCTCGTTTCACGAATGGAAGGTCAGTCGACAACTCCGCGATCAGGTGATCCGTCTCTATCATTACGACCGAAAGTATGAGCTGCATTCTTCGCAATGGGTCATGCGGAAGTCGACGGTGCATGGATACTGGGATGCGACGAATTATTCGGAACGAGAGTTCACCTGTCTCAATCCGATGAGATCGATGAAGTGGGAAATAAATCGTCGAACCGACGATGACATGCCTTTTGTCGATCATCCTCCTGCGCTGAGAGATTGCTCGGTTACGCGATCCGGTGACGGTGTCTGCGTCTTCCGTGAGCCGCACAAGTCGAGGACCTCCTTGGCTTTCAGGGTTGAGTTCGATCCTATGCTGAGGCCCGGTGAAGAGGTATCTGTCAAATGGGAACTCGATGTCCCAGTGTACAAACCGGGGACGCTGGAAATGCTTCGAAAGCGTCCGGCGCCGCAAATTCCTCCGCCTGGAGAGGTGGAGTTCACCACAACTGACTGCGAGTATCCGATTCAGGAGTTTGTCAAGGAGGTGGTTATTCCGGACGATCTCATGAGCAGTAGGCATGGCGTGCAAGTCCTGCGACGTCATAATGAACTAACCGAAGAGCAGGACTATCTTCGAGATACGGACTCGTTCAAGATCTTCCGCTCCACCAGGAATGGAGTGTCCGTTTGGGTCCTGCGTATACAACGCCACAATCCTCCGATAAAGGCGGCGTATCGAATCTACTGGCAATTGCCGCATGAAGATGCACTGATGTGAAAATGCCAGGCTGGCATCTATCGCACGATCAACACCGTCTCGTCCAGGACTGGGGCGTTGTCGCGGCTTGTCGCGGTCGCGGTTGCCTGGTAGCCGGTTTCCGTGCGCCAGGCGCGGACACGCAACGACTCGCCGGGGAACAGGATGCCGGCGAACCTCGTGCCGAACGTCGCGACGCGGGACACGTCGCCGTCCAGCAGGTTGTCCACCAGTGCTTTGCACACGATGCCGTACGTGCACAGGCCGTGCAGGATCGGGCGGTCGAAACCGGCGGCGGCCGCGAAGGAAGGGTCCGCGTGCAGGGGGTTCCGGTCGCCGCACAGCCGGTACAGCAACGCCTGTTGCGGCAGGGTCGGCACCGAGACCTCCAGCACCGGGTCGCCCGTGGGCGCCGGCAGTCGGCCCGACGGGCCGCGTGAACCGCCGAAGCCGCCCTCGCCCCGGGCGAAGATGCTGGACGTCGTCGTCCACAGTGGATCGCCGGACGGGGTGGTGACCGTTGCCTCCTGCACGATCACGGCTGCCTTCTCCTTGTCCCACACGTCGGCGATGCGTGCGTGCGCCACCGCCCGGCCGGCCGCCGGCAGAGAGGAGTGCACCGTGATCGACTGTGTGCCGTGCAGGACCTTCGCCAGGTCTATCTCGATGCCGGGGAAGGTCACCGCCGGCGGTTCGAACGTCCGGAAGTTCGGGGCCACCACGCCGAAGGTCGGCAGCACCTTCAGGCGGTCCTCCAGCACGTACCCAAGCTCCGAAGTGGACAGTGGATCCGTGCCGGCACCCAGCGCCAGGTGGTACAGCAGCACATCGCTGGTGCTCCACTCGAACTTCGTCACGCCCAGGTCCGCACCGATCGCCACCGCGGGGTCGATGGGCATCGTCACCTCACTCGTAGCTGATCTCGACCTCGTCGGTCACCGGTAGGGACTGGCAGGCGAGGCGGATGCCGTCCGTGAGGTCCTCCTCCTCGAGCACGTCGTTGTTCAGCATCTTCACCTCCCCGGACACCAGAATGCACGCGCACGCACTACACGCACCCTCCCGGCACGAGTACGGCGCGTCAAGTCCCCGCGCCAGCAGCAGGTCCAGCAGCTTCATGTCCGACGGCCAGTCGTAGCGGTTCCGCACCCCGTCCAGCGTCACCGTGACCGACGCGGTCCTCGCCGCGCTGGGCTCGGTGACCACGGCCTGCTCGAACGGGTTCGCGCCCAGTGACTTGAACCGTTCGATGTGGACCCGGCCGCGCTCGACCCCCAGCTCCGACAACGCGGCCCGGACCGCGGTCATGAACGGCGCCGGGCCGCAGATGAACGCCTCGTACCCGGCGAACGGGCGGGCCAGCGCGGCCAGCGTCCCGGTGGACGGCAGGCCCTGCACCGACTCCAGCCAGTGGATCACGGTCAGCCGGGAGGGGTACCGGGCCACCAGGGAGGCCAGCTCCGCGGCGAAGATCACCGAGCCCTCGTCACGGTTCGCGTAGACCAGGACCACCCGGCCGGAACCGGCCGCCAGCGTCGACTTCACGATCGACATCACGGGCGTGATCCCACTGCCCGCCGCGAACAACAACAGCTTTCCGTCCAATGAGGACGGTGTGAAGATGCCGGCCGGCGCCAAGGACTCCAGCTCGTCGCCCGGCGACACCGCGTCGCAGATCCAGTTCGAGCCGTAGCCGTCGACCGTGCGTTTGACCGTCACCTTCAGCGTGGAGTCCACGTGCGGCGAGCTGGACAGCGAGTAGCACCGCGCCACGGAACCGCAGCGGTCACTGGGAATCCGCAGCGTCAGGAACTGGCCCGGCTTGTAGTCGAAGCCGGGCTGGTCGAACACGAGTGAGCACGCGTCCGCCGTCTCGGGCACCACCTCGGCCACCCGCAGCCGATAGGAGCGCACCTCACTCATGGCCTGCCCTCGCCGCCACGGTGTCCGTGACTCTCACTCATCCGGCACCGCCACCTCGCCGGTCGCCACCGCGCGCTCGATCGCCTCCCGCAGCCGCGGGCACGTGTCGATCCGCGCGGACAGCTCGCCGGCGGCCACCCTGTCCGCGAACTCCGGGCACGACCTGGCCGGCGACGACTGCCACTGGATGCTCGTCTGCACCCGGCTCGCCTTGCGCACCAGCACTTCCGTCGCGCACATCGCGCACGTGACCGGCACGAGCCCGTCGGTCAGGTAGGAGTGCTCGTCGGCCAGCGTGCCGATCGGGTCGGTGTGTGGCGGCGCCTTGGCCCAGACCGTCATCCGGCAGCCTCCTGGCGTGCGAGGTTCTCCGCAACCTCCTTCTCCCACGCCTCGTTGGCGCGGGTCGTGTCCACCTCGAACTCGAACCGCTGGGTCATCTCCTCGGTCACGTCGGCGGTGTCCACATAGAACTGCTCGTACCACCGCCGCAGCTGGTAGACCGGGCCGTCCTCCTCGCACAGCAGCGGGTTGTCGACGCGGGTCTTGTTCCGCCAGATCTCCACGTCCTGCAGGAACCCGATGCCGAAGCTCTTCGCGAGCTTGCCGGCCACCTTGTCCGCCTTCTCCTTGGGCAGGCCGGGCAGCTTCTTGACGCTGACCCCCCACTGCAGGACGAAGGAGTCCGGCGTGACCGGGTAGTGGCAGTTGATCAGCACGGTCTCGATGGTCGTGCCGTGGAAGTCCTGCCACAGGTCGTTGATCATGTACGACGGGCCGTAGTACGAGGCCTCGGACCTCAGCGTCACGCCCTCGGCCGAGTAGCTGGAGCCGAGCTTGACGTCCTCGCGGGCTCGCGAGTTCAGGTACTGCGTCGCGACGTGGCCGTCGAACACGTTCTTGAAGTAGGTCGGGAACGCGAAGTGGATGTAGAAGAAGTGGGCCATGTCCACCATGTTGTCGATGATCTCGCGGCAGTTGGAGCCCTCGATCCGCACGGTGTCCCAGGTCCAGTCGCTCCACTCCTCGCTGGACGCGCCCTTGGTCTCGGGGATCACCACGTCCTCGGGCGGCGGGTTGCCCTCCGGGTCGTGGTACACGAACAGCTGCTTGTTGCGTTCGAGCGTCAGCCAGGTCCGGGTCTTCGCGCGCAACGGGATCCGCTTGGCGTAGGGGATCTGCACGCACTTGCCGTTGCCTGCCCAGCGCCAGTCGTGGAACGGGCAGGCGATGGCCTCGCCCTTGACCGTGCCCTGTGACAGGTCGCCGCCCATGTGCCGGCAGTACGCGTCCAGCACGTTGAGCTTGCCGTCCCCGGTCGCGAACACGACGAGCTTGGTGCCGAACGCCTCGACCGCGTGCGGTTTGCCGTCCCTGAACGGCTCCGCGAGCCCGAGGCAGTGCCACCCGCGCGCGAACCGCGTGCGTGGCGCGCCGACGTCGATCGTCCGAAATGCAGTCATTCCTTCGCTCCCGCCATGTCGAGCGCCGCAAGGTACGCGAACACCATCGCCGGCCCGAGGGTCGCGCCGGGTCCCGCGTACGTGCGGCCCATCACCGGCGCGCTCGCGTTGCCCGCCGCGTAGAGCCCTTCGATCACCGAGCCGTCCTCCCGGAGCACCCGCGCCGTCGTGTCGGTGCGCAGCCCGCCCTTCGTGCCGAGGTCGCCGGGCACGATCCTGACCGCGTAGAACGGCGCGCGCCGCAGCGCCGCGAGGTTGGGGTTGGGCCGGTTGCGCGGGTCGCCGTAGTAGCGGTCGTAGGCGCTGTCCCCGCGATGGAACTCACTGTCCACACCGGAGTCCGCGTAGCCGTTGAACCGCGCCACGGTGTCCCGCAGCTTGTCGGGCGGCACCTCGATCTCGTCCGCAAGCGCCTCGAGGGTCGGCGCGCGGCGGACCGCGCCGGACTTGTACCAGCGGCCCGGGAACGGCTGCCGCGGACCCAGGCCCGCGAAGATGTAACGGTTCCGGTAGGTCTGGTCGGCGATCAGCCAGGCCGGCACGCTGTTCGTCTCGTACATCGCGTGCACCGCGTCGACGTACGGCGCGGCCTCGTTGGCGAACCGCTCACCCCGCTGGTTGACCATGATGCAGCCTGGCAGGCCGCGTTCGGCCAGGCAGAAGTACGGTCCTCGCGGCAGCGGGATCGACGGACCCCACCACGCGTCGTCCATGAGCGTGACCGCGGCGCCGAGCCGCATGCCGGCCTCGATGCCGTCGCCGGTGTTCTCCGCCGCGCCCACGGTCCACTCGGTGCCGATGGGCGCCTGCTGGTACTCCTTGCGCATCCGTTCGTTGTGCTCGAACCCGCCGGACGCCAGGAGCACACCCTTGCGCGCCCGGATGGTGGCCGGCCTGCCGTCGCGCAGGACCTCCACGCCGGTGACGCGGCCGTCCTCGGTGACGAGGTCGGTGAGCGGGGTCTCCAACAGAACCGGGACGCCCTGTCCGGCCAGCCCGGCCCGCAGGCCCGCGGACAGCGCCTGGCCCATCACGAGCAGTTGCCTGCGCAGGAGGAGGGAGAACACGCGCCGGCCCGCGACCCGCGCCGAGCGGAGCAGGCCGCGCGGGTGCCGGGCGACGAGGTTCATCCAGCGGAAGTCCGCCTGGGTGACCGCCATGCCCGTCGGCGCCTTGAGGTAGGGCGGTGTGAGCCTGGCCAACTCGTCGCCCAGGATCGCGGCGTTGAGCGGGCGGGGTTCGAGCGAGCGGCCCGACGGCAGGCCGCCGGGGGCCTCGGGGTAGTAGTCCGAGTAGTCGGTGACCCAGCGCAGCCGCAGTGGCGTGTTGGCCAGCACGAACCGCAGCATGGTCGGGCCGTTGTCGAGGAAGGCGGCACGCATGTCGTCGTCGACCACGTCGCCGGTGATGTGCTTGAGGTAGTCGCGTGCCTGCTCGGGCGTGTCCGGCACGCCCTCGGCGAGCAGCACGTCGTTGTTGGGGATCCAGACGCCGCCCCCGGACCGTGCGGTCGAGCCGCCGAAGGTCGGCGCCTTCTCGATGAGCACGGTGCGAAGGCCGTGGTGGGCGGCGGTGAGAGCGGCGGTCATGCCGGCCGCGCCACTGCCGACAACGATCACGTCGTACTCGTCCATGGACTCCATACTAGAACAGGTTATAGTTTTTGCCATGCCCTTGGCGTGGGACTCGGAAGCGGATGTCGTCGTGGTGGGCTTCGGGGGCGCGGGCGCCTGCGCCGCGCTGGAGGCGGCCAGGGCCGGTTCGTCCGTCGTCGTGCTGGACCGTTTCACGGGCGGCGGGGCGACGGCGATGTCCGGCGGGATCGTGTACGCGGGTGGCGGCACGTTCGTGCAGCGCGCGGCCGGGGTGCCGGACACGGTGGACGAGATGGTCGCCTACCTGCGGCAGGAGGTCGGGGACGTGGTCTCCCCGTCCCTGTTGCGTGACTTCTGCGCGTCGAGCGCCGAGATGATCGACTGGCTGGCGGACGCCGGGGTGCCGTTCGACCCGTCGGTGTGCCCGTACAAGACCTCGTACCCGTCGAACGACTACTACCTCTACTACTCGGGCAGCGAGAACGCCTGGCCGTTCCGGTCGCTGGCCAAGCCCGCGCCCCGCGGTCACCGCGCTCACGGTCGAGGGACCTCTGGCCGGGTGTTCTTCGACGCGCTGTCGTCGGCGGCCCGCGCGGCGGGTGTGCACGTCGCCCGGCAGACGACGGCGACGTCGCTGGTCGTCGAGGACGGGCGGGTGGTGGGGGTCGAGTGCCGGACCCTTCGCTCCCGCCGGCACGCCGTGCTGCACCGGTACGCGACCAAGCCCGGCCTGTATGTCCCGGCCTTCGCGCGCGCGTTGTTCCGGCGGATCACGGCGCTGGAGTCGACGCACGGGCGGGTGGTTCGGATCCGGGCGCGACGTGGCGTGGTGCTGGCCGCGGGCGGGTTCGTGAACAACCGCGCGATGCTCCGGTCGTTCGCCCCGGCGTTCCGTGGCGGACTGCCCCTGGGTACCCAGGGTGACGACGGCAGCGGCATTCACCTGGGCGAGTCTGTCGGCGGTGTCACCGATCGGATGTCGCAGGTGTCGGCATGGCGGTTCATCACGCCGCCCAGCGCGCTCATCCGGGGCATCCTCGTCGACCGTGCCGGCGAGCGGTTCGTCGACGAGTCGAGCTACGGCGCCGCGGTCGGCGAGCGGCTGGTGCTGGAGCGCGGCGGCCGTGCCTGGCTGCTGGTGGACGCCGCCATCCTGGCCGACGCGCGCCGGCAGATCCCGAAGGAAACCCTGTGGTTCCAACGGCTGTCGGCGCACTACCTGCTGCGCGTGGCCCGGGTGCGCGGGGCGACGGTGGCGGAGGTGGCCCGCAGGGCCGGCATCGACCCGGCGGGCCTGGCGGCGACGGTCGAGAAGTACGGGCACGGTACGGACGAGTTCGGCAAGCATCCGGACCTGGTGGCGCCGCTGACCGGGCCGTTCGCGTTGATCGACTGTTCCTTCGGGCCCCGCCTGGGATACCCGTGTCCCGTGCTGACGCTGGGCGGGCTGAAGGTCGAGGAGCGGACGGGCCAGGTGCTCGACGCCGACGGCGCCGGGGTGCCGGGGTTGTACGCGGCGGGCCGCAACGCCGTCGGCATCTGCTCGAACTCCTACGTCAGCGGTTTGTCACTGGCGGACTGCGTGTTCTCGGGCCGCAGGGCCGGCAGGCACGCGGCGGGCGAGGTCGGCGGCGAGCCGACCTGACGCGACGTCCCCGGCGTCGACAAAAACGAGAACGTGTTCTAGTCTTGGGGTGTGAGTCAACACGTGCTTGACGGTGTGCGTGAGCTCCTTCCCGCCTTCCGGGAGCGTGCGCAGGACACCGAGGACGCGCGCCGGATCTCCGAAGAGTCGATCAAGGCGCTGCAGCAGACCGGCTTCTTCAAGCTGCTCCAGCCCACACGGTACGGCGGTCTCGAGGCGCACCCCAACGACTTCTACCGGGCGGTGCGCCTGATCTCCTCCGCCTGCGGGTCCACCGGGTGGGTGGCCGCGGTGCTCGGCTGTCACCCTTGGCAGCTGGGACTTTTCGACGACCGCGCTCAACAGGAGGTCTGGGGCGAGGACGACGACACCCGCGTGTCCTCCAGCTACGCGCCCATGGGCCGCGCCAAGGTCACCGACGGCGGGTTCGAGTTCTCCGGCCGCTGGAGCTTCTCCTCCGGCTGTGACCACGCCACCTGGGTGTTCGTCGGCGGCCTGGTCGTCAACGACGAGGGCGCCCCGACCGACTTCCGGACCTTCCTGCTGCCCCGCGCCGACTACCAGATCGACGACGTGTGGGACACCATCGGCCTTCGTGGCACGGGCAGCAACGACATCATCGTCGACAAGGTGTTCGTCCCGGAGTACCGCACGCTCAGCTTCATGGACACCGGGCGCTGCTACGGCCCGGGCCAGGAGGTCAACACCGGACCGCTCTACCGGCTCCCCTTCGCGTCCGTGTTCTCCTGCTCGATCGCCGTGCCGGTCGTCGGGATGGCCACCGGCGCCTACGAGGCGTACGTCAACCACACGCGTGAGCGCGTGCGTGCCTCAACGGGCGGGAAAGCCGCCGAGGACTCCTTCAACCAGCTCCGGATCGCCGAGGCCGCCAGTAAGATCGACGCCGCTGTCCTGCAGATCGAGCGGAACCTCGACGAGGAGATGAAGTACGCCAGCGCCGGTCAGAAGATCCCCTTCCCACTGCGGGTCCAGACGCGGCGTGACCAGGTGAACGCCACCAGCTCCGCGATCGCCGCCGTGGACCGCCTCTTCGAGAGCGCGGGCGGCCGCGCGCTCAAGGTCGGCACGCCCATCCAGCGCTTCTGGCGCGACGCCCACGCCGGTCGCGTGCACGCCATCAACGATCCCGAGAAGGCCCTTGCCATGTACGGGCAGCAGCAGCTCGGACTGAAGGTGCAGGACGCGTGGATCTGACCGAGGAGACCAGGGCCGGCCTCCACTACTACGAGGCCGGCACGGGCGAGCCCGTCGTCCTGCTGCACGGCGGCGGGCCCGGTGCCTCCGGCTGGAGCAACTTCGGCCGCAACCTTCCCGTGTTCGCCGAGAGATACCGCACGTTGGTCGTCGACCAGCCCGGTTACGGCGAGTCCGAGAAGCCGCCGGTCACCAGCCAGTACTACACGTTCTCCGCCGACGCCCTGCTGAAGCTCCTCGACGAGGTGGGGGTCGAACGCGCCCACTTCGTCGGCAACTCGCTCGGCGGGGGCACCGCGGTGCGGTTCGCCCTGCGCTACCCCGACCGCGCCGGCCGGCTCGTGCTCATGGCGCCGGGTGGCCTGGGGCTCAACGTGTTCGCGCCGGACCCGACCGAGGGCGTCAAGCGGCTCTACCAGTTCGCCGCGCCCCCGGGGCCGTCCAAGGAGAAGCTCGCGGCCTTCCTCCGCACACTGGTGTACGACCAGTCGCTCGTCACCGACGAGCTGGTCGAGGAACGGTTCGCGGCCGCCAGCGACCCGGAGTCCCTGCGGGCCATGGCATCCATGGGCGCCTCCTTCGCGGCCGACCCCGAGGAGGGCATGCTCTACCGTGAGGCGCACCGCCTTCGCCAGCGCGTCCTGCTCGTCTGGGGACGCGAGGACCGGGTCAACCCGCTCGACGGCGCACTCGTTGCCCTCAAAGTGATTCCGCGAGCACAGCTACACGTTTTCGGCCGGTGTGGACACTGGGCGCAGCTGGAGAAGTTCGCCGAGTTCAACCGGCTCGCCATGGACTTCCTTGGAGGAGACTGAACAATGGGCATCCGATCCCTCGGCTACCTGCGCATCGAGGCCACCGACATCGAGGCCTGGCGCGTGTTCGGACTCAAGGTGCTCGGCATGGTCGAGGGCAAGGGCGCCCGCGACGACGCGCTCTACCTCCGCATGGACGACTTCCCGGCCCGCGTCGTGATCCTGCCCGGCGAGGCCGACCGGCTGGCCGCGTCCGGCTGGGAGGTCGCGAACGTCGCCGAGCTCGGCGAGATCTGCGGCCGGCTCGAGGCCGCCGGTGTGCCGTTCAAGGAGGCCACCAAGGAGGAACGGGCCGACCGGCGCGTCGACGAGATGATCACGTTCGAGGACCCGTCCGGCAGCACCCTGGAGGTCTTCCACGGCGCCGCGCTGGAGCACCGGCGGGTCGTCAGCCAGTACGGCCACCGGTTCGTCACCGGCGAGCAGGGCCTCGGGCACGTCGTACTGTCCACACCGGACGACGCGGCGTCGCTCCACTTCTACCGTGACGTCCTGGGTTTCCGGCTGCGCGACTCGATGCGGCTGCCACCGCAGGCGGTCGGCCGGCCCGCGGACGGGGAACCGGCCTGGTTGCGGTTCTTCGGCTGCAACCCGCGCCACCACAGCCTCGCGTTCCTGCCGCTGCCGACGCCGTCCGGGATCGTGCACCTGATGATCGAGGTGGAGAACACCGACGACGTCGGGCTCTGCCTCGACCGCGCGCTGCGCCGCAAGGTGCCGATGTCCGCGACGCTGGGCCGGCACGTCAACGACCTGATGCTCTCCTTCTACATGAAGACACCCGGCGGGTTCGACGTCGAGTTCGGGTGCGAGGGCCGCACGGTCTCCGACGAGAGCTGGATCGCCCGCGAGAGCACCGCGGTCTCCCTGTGGGGCCACGACTTCTCCGTAGGCGCGCGGCCAAGGTGATCCCCCAGCAGCGGTTCCGCCAGGCGCTCGGCAACTTCTGCACGGGCGTCACGGTCGTGACCGCCATGCGGGACGACGAACCGGTCGGGTTCGCCTGCCAGTCGTTCGCCGCGCTGTCGCTCGAACCGCCGCTGGTCCTGTTCTGCCCAGGGAAGAACTCGCGCACGTGGCCGCACATCGAGGCGCACGGCCACTTCTGCGTCAACGTGCTCAGCCACTCCCAGCAGGACGTGTCCGCGACGTTCGGCAAGGCGGGCGCGGACAAGTTCTCGGCCGTGCCATGGGCCCCGGCCCCGTCCGGTGCGCCGATCCTCGCGGGCGCGCTGACCTGGCTCGACTGCGCGGTCGAGGACGTGCACGAGGGCGGCGACCACTACATCGTCACCGGCCTCGTCACCACGCTCGGCGACCAGCGGGACGACCGGCCGCTGCTGTTCCACCGCGGCGCGTACACCGTCACCGAGCCGGCCGAGCCCACACCGGGCATCCTCGACAACCTCATCACGTGGTCCCGGCACGACGACTGGATCTAGTCTCTCCTCGTGGACGCTCTGCACGTTGACTTCGATGAGATAGTCGTCAGGACCGACCGTCTCGACTTCCCGGCGCTCGCCGCCGGCAGCGGCCCGACTGTCGTGTGCTGGCACGGGTTTCCGGACCACCCCATGACGTTCGCGCCGCTCGCCGGGCAGCTCGTGGCCGCCGGCCGGCGCGTGGTCCTGCCGTTCCTGCGTGGCTTCCACCCCGACACGTTCGACCGGCTGACCCACGCCGACGGCATCACGCTCGCGGCCGACGCGGCGGCGGTCGCCGAGGAGCTGGGCGGGGTCGACATGATCGGCCACGACATCGGCGCCGGCATGGTCTACCGCGTGGCGGCCGCGTGGCCACAGAGCCTCCACCACGGCGTCGCGATCGCGGTCCCGCCGCCCGGCACGCTCGTGCGCGCGCTGGCCGACCCGGCGCAGCAGCAGCGGCTGTTCTACCTCTTCATGTTCACCGTCGAGGGCGTCGCGGAGGCGGTCCTCCACCGGGACCGCGCGCTGGTCGACCACCTGTGGTCGACATGGTCCCCGAGCCTGCGCATGGACGACGCGTACCGGTCGTGGATCCACAACATGTACGGCAGGACCGAGTACATCGACAGCGTGCTGAAGATCTACCGCGCGAACTTCGACCCGAGCCGCGCCGATCCGGCACTCGCCGAGTACGCGGGCCGGACCGAGGCGATCGCGTCGAAGCCGCTGCTGGTGCTGGGTGGCGCCGAGGACGGCTGCCTCGACCCCCGGTACTTCACCGAGGACGGGCTCGCCGCCGGGTCCGAGGTGGACGTCCTGCCCGGGGTCGGGCACTTCCTCCACCTCGAACAGCCGGAGACGGTCGCGCGGCGAGTCCTGGAGTGGTTCGCCCGGTAGCCTCACCGCTCACGTAGCCCTCGCGGGTGGTTGCGGGCAGACTGTCGTCCATGGTGACCGAGGACGACGTCCGCCGTATAGCGCTGTCGTTGCCCGCGACCACGGAGAAGCCCTCCTACGGCACACCCGGGTTCCGGGTCGCGGACAAGCTCTTCGCCCGTGTCCGCGAGGAGGGGGACGTGCTCGTGGTCTGGGTCGCGGACGAGGGCGAGAAGCGTGGGCTGGTCTCCGCCGAGCCCGAGAAGTTCTTCACCACCCCGCACTACGACGGTCATCCGACCGTGCTGGTCCGGTTCGGGGCCGTCGACATCGACGAGCTGCGGGAGCTGCTGACCGAGTCGTGGCGGCTGCGGGCGCCCCAGAAGCTACTTACCCAGCTGGGCGGCTAGCCGGGCCACGTGCTCCCGAGGCGCGCCGAACAGGTGCGCGTTGCCGTGCGCCCGCTTGAAGTACAGGTGCGCGTCGTGCTCCCAGGTGATCGCGATGCCGCCGTGCAGCTGGATCATCTCGCCGGCGACCTGGGTGAACGCCTCGGCGCACCACACGAAGGCGGTCGCCGGGTCCTCGTCGGCGGCCATCGACGCCGACTCGGCCGTCTCCACCAGCACGTGCAGGTCGGCCATCCGGTGCTTCAGCGCCTGGAACGAGCCGATCGGCCGGCCGAACTGGGTCCGCTGCTTCGCGTACGCGACGGTCAGCTCCAGGCAGCGGGCCGCGGCCCCCGCCGACTCGGCGGCCAGTGCCGCACACGCCACGTCCCGCACCCGGTCCATGTCCGGCACGCCCAGGAACTCCCCGGAGCCGGTCACGGACACGGTCGCCAGGCGCCTGGTCGGGTCCATGGCCTCGCACGGGGTGACCGAGACCTCGCCGGGCGACACCGCGTACAGCCCGTCCTCGCGTGGCACCAGGAACACGTCCGCCACCTGCGCGTTCAACGCGTACGGTCCCCAGACCAGCGACGGGATCACCGACCCGTCCGCGATCCCGGCCAGCAACTCGCCGGTGCCGGCCGACAGCAGCGCGGCCGACGCGAGCACCGACCCGAGCAACGGTCCCGGGGTCAGGAACCGGCCCAGCTCGGCCAGGACGATCCGCGTCTCCTGGAGCGACGCGCCGGCGCCGCCGTGCTCGGCAGGGATGTGCAGGCCGGGCGCACCAAGATCACAAAGCCGGGCCCACAGCTTCTCGTCGTAACCCGCTGACGTGGCCATTGCCGACCGGGTGTCACCCTCACGGGTGAGCAAAGTTCGGACGGTGTTCCGTAGTGCCTCCTGCTCATCCAGCACGAAATCATTCAACCAAACGATTGCTTGGTTGCCTAGACGTAGCTCGATCAGGTGGATTCGATATTCTCAGGGTCCAGGTCGGGGCCTGGCACGAAACCAACCTGAGGAGTCCTTGGTCATCGAGAAGGGTGCACTGGTCGCTGGTCGATACAAGTTGATCGAGCAGGTCGGCAGCGGCGCGATGGGCGTCGTGTGGAAGGCGCAGGACGAGCGGCTCGGCCGTATTGTCGCGATCAAGCGACTCCTCGTCCGCTACGGCCTGTCCAGCACGATGACGGAAGAGGTGCGCAGGCGCGCGATGCGGGAGGCCCGGATCGCGGCGCGCCTGCAGCATCGCAACGCCATCGCCCTGTTCGACGTGGCGGAGGACGACGGCGACCCCATCCTGGTCATGGAGTTCCTGCCGTCCAAGAGCCTGTCGGCGGTGCTGGCGGAACGCGGGACGCTGCCGCCCACCGAGGCCGCCGAGATCGGCGCCCAGGTGGCCGAGGCCATCGCCGCGGCACATGCCGTCGGCATCGCGCACCGTGACATCAAGCCGGGCAACATCCTCCTCGCCGAGAACGGCACGGTGAAGATCACCGACTTCGGCATCTCCCGTGCCCTCGACGACGGCACCGTGACCACCCAGACCGGCATGCTCGCCGGCACCCCGGCCTACCTGGCGCCCGAGATCGCCCGCGGGGACGACTCGTCCCGCGCCTCCGACGTGTTCTCGCTGGGCTCGACGCTCTACCACGCGGTCGAGGGCAGGCCCCCCTTCGGCACGAACACCAACCCGCTGGCCCTGCTGCATGCCGTGGCGTCCGGCAACGTGCCGCCGCCGAGGAACGCCGGCCCGCTCGAGCCGGCGCTGATGAGCCTCATGAAGGTCGAACCAAGCGAGCGGCCGACGATGAAGGAGGCGGCCGAGGCCCTGGCAAGCGCCGCCACCCAGATCCTGCCGGTGCCGACCGCGGTGGCGCCCAAGATCACGCCCCAGCGGGCCCCGAAGACCCCACCCCGCCCGACGCTCGCCGTGCCGCAGACACCGCCGACGCCCCCGAGGCCGATGGAGGTCCAGCCCACCGCCGCGTTCCGCCGGCCGGAACAGCCGGCGCGGACCGGGCCGTCGAAGCGGAACCTGGTCATCGTCGGCGTGGTCGCCGCGCTGGTGCTGGTGGGCACGCTGGTCACGGTGCTCATCCTGAACAGCGGCAACGGCGGGAACGGCGGCAACCCCCAGGGCGCCGGCACGACCACCACCACCCAGAAGGACGGACAGCCGCAGAACAGCGGCGGTTCCGACGACAAGCCGTCGTCGACGGGCAAGTCCACGACGACGACCACCCCGTCCAGTTCGACCTCGCCACCCGGCGCCACGCAGATCACGCCGCCACCCGGCACGGAGATCCCGTTCAGCCCGGCCGGGCAGTTCGTGATCGACTACTACAGCGCCAGCAGCTCCCTGGACCAGCGCTGGGCCATGCTGTCGCCGTACGCCCAGGCGCAGTTCGGCGGCCGCCCGGCATTCGACGAGTACTGGTCGAAGTACACGAACGTCAGCTCCTCGGACTCCAACGACGTCAAGAAGAACCCCGACGGCTCCCTGGACGTGCCAGCCACCGTCACCTACACGAGCGCGACGGGCTCGTCACCCGAACGCAGGCGCGTCCGCGTGACGATCCTGAACGGACAACTACTGATCGACTCCGACGCCAGGTGACCGCCTCCGACCCTCAGGTGACCGCCTCCGACGCTAGGTGATGCGCTATAGGTACCGGCTTTGGCGCGAGGTGACGTGATCGCCTTCGACGCGCAGGTGACCGACTTCGGCGCTAGGTGATGGCGTCCAGGACCCGGCGGCGGTGCCAGGTCTGGGTGCCCCACGCCGACCGCAACGCGCGAACCTTGAGCAGCCACAGCGACAGGTCGTGCTCCTGCGTGAACCCGACCGCGCCGTGGACCTGCAACGCGGCCCGCGCGGCCAGGTAGGCGGCGTCCGCGGCAGCCACCCTGGCGGCCGACACGTCCCGCGCCGACCCGGTGACCGCGGCCGCGTGCACGAGCGGCCGGGCGAACTCCAGCGCCACCAGCACGTCGGCCAGGTGGTGCTGGACCGCCTGGAACTCCCCGACCGCGCGGCCGAACTGCCGCCGCTGTGTCACGTACGCGGAGGCCTGTTCCAGCAGCCCCCGCCCGAGCCCGACCAGCTGCGCCGCCTGGCAGAGGATCCCCAGGTCGAGGACGTCAGAGGCGTTCCCGGTCCACGCGCCGGCACGCACCTCGAACAGGCGTCGGGCCGGGTCCACCGAGGTGAGCCGCGCGCCGACCTCGGCCTCGCACACCGCGTCGCCGCTCACCACGAACGGGGTGGCCACGTCCGCGTCCAGTGCGTACGGCACGTGCGGCGGCACCGCGACAGTCGCCAGCTCGGCGGTGATCCCCAGCGCGGGGGCGACGGCGTACGACTCGATCAGCGGGCCCGGCACGGCGTGCCGGCCCAGCTCCTCGAACACCACGGCCAGCTCGACCGGGTAGTCGGCCAGCTCGCCGACGCCGATCTTGCCCAGCCTCGCGAGGATCTCCAGGCCGGGACCGTGCTCGCCGGCCGACCATGCCCGGATCGCGGCCGGAGTGTCCGCATCGGACAGCAACGCATGCACGCTCGCCGCCAGCTCTCGCTGTTCCGCGCTCGGCGTGAACCTCACGACGTCACCCCGCCCCGCCTGCCCGACACTATCCCCATGGCAACGAGCGAGCGGCTCATCCTGCTCCCGGGACCCGTACGAAAGTCCCACTCGTGCACAAGACCGCAGGTGAGGTGCCGTCCCGACAATACCTGGTTCGGTCCGCGGGCTCCGCTCATCGGCTTCCCCTCGGCAGGCCGAGCAGCCGCTCGGCGACGACGTTGCGCTGGATCTCGTTGGTGCCCGCGTAGATCGGCCCGGCCAGCGAGAACAGGTAACCGCCCTGCCACGGCCCGGCCAGCTCGCCGTCCGCGCCGAGCAGGTCGAGCGCGGTCTCGTGGAGCCGGACGTCCAGATCGGACCAGAACAGCTTGTTGACGCTGGACTCCGCGCCGAGCTTGCCGCCCTCGTCGAGCCTGCTGATCGTGCCCAGTGTGTACAGCCGGTACGCCTGGGCGCCGATCCACGAGTCCACCACGCGGTCGGCGATCTTCGGGTCCGGGTTCGAGCTCCACAGGCCGGCCAGCCGGTCGGCCGCCGCCACGAACCGGCCGGGGCTGCGCAGCGTCAGGCCACGTTCGTTGCTGGCTGTGCTCATCGCGACCCGCCAGCCGTCGCCCGGCTCGCCGATCACGTCCTCGTCCGGCACGAACACGTCGTCGAGGAAGATCTCCGCGAACCCCGGCACCCCGTCGAGCTGTGCGATGGGCCGGACCGTCACACCGTCGGCCCGCAGGTCGAACATGACGTACGTCAGCCCGCGATGCCCCCGCCCGCCGTCGCCCGGATCGCTGCGGAACAGCCCGAACGCGCGGTCGGCGTGGCTCGCCCGGGAGCTCCACGTCTTCTGTCCGTTCAGGACCCAGCCGCCGTCCACCCGGGTCGCCCTGCTGCGTACGCCGGCCAGGTCACTGCCTGCCTCCGGCTCCGACCACGCCTGCGCCCAGATGTCGTCCGCGCGGGACATGCGGGGGAGGACGCGCCGCTTCTGCTCCTCCGTGCCGAACGCCATCAGCGTCGAGCCGAGCAGCGCGACGCCGTTGGCGCTGACCCGCGTCGGGGCCCCGGCCGCGTAGTACTCGTCCTCGAACACCACCCACTGCAACAGCGTCGCGTCCCGGCCGCCGTACTCGGCCGGCCAGGTCACAGTGGACAGTCGCGCCTCGGCGAGGGTGCGCTCCCATGCCCGGTGCGGCTCGAAGCCATCGTCGGTGTCCATGGGCGGCAACGGTTCCGCCGGTAGGTGCGTGGCGAGCCACCCTCGCACCTCGTCGCGGAACTCGAGCGTCTCGGTGTCCAGGTCAAGATCCACTGGCATCCCTCATCGATCGGGCGTTCATGCCGGCGAGCGAGTCCGGCGAGGTCTCGGCGTTGTGGGCGTGGGCGAAGTGGTGCAGGCCGAACACGGAGTCCATCCCGGTCCGCATGCCCATCTGGTCCTCTGCCTGGTTGACGGCCCGCTTGGTGAGCGCGAGCCCGAACCGGGGCATGCCCGAGATCTTCTCCGCAAGCGTTTGCGTCTCCTTGTGCAACTCATCGCGGGGCGCCACGCGGTTGACCATGCCGCGCTGGAGCGCCCAGGCCGCGTCGAAGCGCTCGCCCGTGAACAGGAACTCCTTGGCCGCCCGTGGCCCGAGCACCCACGGGTGCGCGAAGTACTCCACGCCCGGGATGCCCATGCGCACGACCGGGTCGGCGAAGAACGCGTCGTCCGCGGCGACGATCAGGTCGCACACCCAGGCCAGCATGAGCCCGCCGGCGATGCAGGCGCCCTGCACCATGGCGATCGTCGGCTTCGGGATCTCCCGCCAGCGCCGGCACATCCCCAGGTAGACCTCCATCTCCCTGGCGTACCGGTTGTCGCCGCCCGGCTTGCCGACGTGGTCCCACCACATGACGGCCCTGCGCTCGAAGGACTGGTCGACGTCGCGGCCCGGCGTGCCGATGTCGTGGCCGGCGGAGAAGTGCTTGCCGGCGCCCGCGAGCACGATGACCTTGACCTCGTCGTCGTCCACGGCACGCGTGAACGCGGCGTCGAGGGCGTAGGTCATGGCCGAGTTCTGGGCGTTGCGGTACTCGGGACGGTTCATGGTCACGGTCGCGATCGGACCGCTGACCTCGTACTGAACGACGTCGGTCACGCTTCCTCCCAACAAAGCAATTGCTTGGTAGGCTAACACCCCATGACGGCCCTGGAGGAGTTCCGCGCGACGGTGCGGGAGTGGTTGGCCGACAACCTGTCCGGCGACTTCGCCGCGCTCCGCGGGCTCGGCGGGCCCGGTCGCGAGCACGAGGCGTTCGACGAGCGCGTCGAGTGGGACCGGCATCTGGCCGCCGCCGGCTGGACGTGCCTCGGCTGGCCGGCCGAGTACGGCGGGCGGGGCGCGCCGGTCGAGCAGCGGGTCGTCTTCCACGAGGAGTACGCGCGGGCCGAGGCGCCCGCGCGGGTGAGCCACTTCGGCGAGGAACTGCTCGGCCCGACCCTGATCGCGCTCGGCACCGACGAGCAGCGGACGCGGTTCCTGCCGCCGATCAGACGCGTCGAGGAGCTGTGGTGCCAGGGCTACTCCGAGCCGGGTGCCGGCTCGGACCTGGCGTCGGTTTCGACCTCCGCCGTGCTGGACGGGGACGAGTGGGTGATCACCGGACAGAAGGTGTGGACGTCGCTCGCGCAGGTGGCCCAGTGGTGCTTCGCGGTGGTTCGTACCGAGGTGGGCTCGAAGCGGCACGCCGGCCTCTCGTACCTGCTCGTGCCCATGGACCAGCCTGGCGTGTCGGTCCGTCCCATCGAGCAACTGACCGGTGGCTCGGAGTTCAACGAGGTCTTCTTCGACGGCGCCCGCACGCCGAGGGACCTGGTGGTGGGCGAGGTCGGCGGCGGCTGGCAGGTCGCGATGGCCACGCTCGGCTTCGAGCGTGGCGTGGCCACGCTGGGCCAGCAGGTGGGGTTCCGGCGAGAGCTGGACACGCTGGTCTCGCTCGCCCGCGACACGGGTGTGCTCGACGACCCGGTCATCCGGGAGAAGCTGACCAGGGCCCGGATCGGCCTGGACGTGATGCGCTGGCACGCGCTGCGGACGATCGGCGACGCGGCCGGCGCGTCGGTCACCAAGCTGGTGTGGGCGAACTGGCACCGCGGACTCGGCGAGTTGGCGATGGAGGTCCTGGGCGCGGCGGGCATGACGACCCCCGACGAGGGCATGAGCGAGTGGCAGCGGCTGTACCTGTTCAGCCGCGCCGACACCATCTACGGCGGCTCCAACGAGATCCAGCGCAACATCATCGCCGAGCGCGTGCTCGGCCTGCCCAGGGAGGCCAGGGCGTGAGCCGTGTATCGTCTCGATGGCACCTCACCTGCGGTTATGTGCACGAGTGGGACTTTCGTACGGGTCCCGGGAGCAGAGTGCGCCGCTCGCTCGTTGCCATGGGGACAGCGTCGGGCGGGGCGGGTGAGGAGTCGTCATGAGTCACGACCTGTTGCGTGACAAGGTGGTCGTGGTGACGGCCGCGGCCGGCACGGGCATCGGCTCCGCGGTCGCGCGCCGGGCGCTCGAGGAAGGCGCGACGGTGGTGGTGAGCGACTGGCACGAGCGCCGGCTCGCGTCCACCGCGTCGGAACTGGGCGTCAAGGCCATCCCGTGCGACGTGACGTCCGAGGAGCAGGTCCAAGCCCTGGTCGACGGCACGGTCGCGGAGTACGGCCGCCTCGACGTGATGATCAACAACGCCGGCCTCGGCGGCACCCGGTCGGTGCTGGAGATGACGGACGACGAGTGGTCACGCGTCCTGGACGTCACGTTGAACGGGACGTTCCGATGCACCAGGGCCGCGCTGCGCCAGATGGTGGCACAGGGGAGCGGCGCGGTGGTCAACAACGCGTCGGTGGTCGGCTGGCGCGCGCAGGAGGGCCAGGCCCACTACGCGGCGGCGAAGGCGGGCGTCATGGCGCTGACCCGTTGCGCCGCGATGGACGTGGCGTCGCACGGGATCCGGGTCAACGCCGTGGCCCCGAGCCTCGCGATGCACCCCCATCTCGCGAAGGTGACGAGCGAGGACCTTCTGCGCGAACTGACCGCACGCGAGGCGTTCGGCCGGTCGGCCGAGCCGGAGGAAGTTGCGAACGTGATGGTGTTCCTCGCAAGCGACCTGGCCTCATACCTGACGGGCGAGGTCCTCTCGGTCAGTAGTCAACACCCGTAGCTGTGTCCTGTCGCACTAAGGTGCGTCCAGGAGGTACCTGATGCCCATCATGCCGGTGACGGATTCGATGTTCCTGCTCGCCGAGACGCGCGAGCACCCCATGCATGTCGGCGGGCTCCAGCTCTTCGAGCTCCCCGACGGCGCGGGCCCCGACTACGTCGGCGAGTTCCACCGGCAGCTGCTGTCGCTTGCGGACGTTCGCCCGCTGTTCCGCCGCCGCCCGCGTGGCCCGGTGGGAACGGTCGGCCAGTTCGCGTGGTCGAACGACGAACAGCTCGATCTCGAGTACCACGTGCGCCTGTCCGCTCTGCCCAGTCCCGGCCGGGTCCGCGAGCTGCTGGAGCTGACCTCGCGCCTGCACGGCTACCTGCTCGACCGTCATCGTCCCCTGTGGGAGTTCACGATGATGGAAGGCTTGCAGGGCAACCGTTTCGCGACGTACACGAAGGTGCACCACTCACTGCTCGACGGCGTGTCGGCGCTGCGGCTCATGCAGTCGTCGCTGTCAGAGGACCCGTCGGACCTGACCGTCCAGCCGGTGTGGTCGCAGCGCGTGCGGACGGACGTGTTCGGCGGCAGGAAGGAGTCCGCCGACCCCTTCGACCCGGTCCGCGCGGTGCAGGACTTCCTGAAGGAGCTGCGCGGCTTCGGCACGGCCGCGACGAAGATCGTGAACGAGGCGTTCCGCGAGCAGTCCGCGACGCTGTCGTTCCAGGCGCCGCGGTCGATGTTCAACGTGGCGATCACCGGCGCCCGGCGGTTCGCCGCGCAGGGCTGGCCGCTGGAGCGGATCAAGGCGGTCTGCAAGGCCTCGGGCACGACGATGAACGACGTCATGCTGGCGATGTGCTCCGGCGCGCTGCGGAAGTACCTGCTGGACCTCGGCGCGCTGCCGGACAAGCCGCTGGTGGCCGCGATCCCGATGTCGCTGCGCACCGACAAGTCCTTCGGCGGCAACGCGATCGGCCTGATCCTGTGCAACCTCGCGACGACCGAGGCGGAGGCTGCGGACCGCCTGGCGACCATCCACGACTCGATGCTCAAGGGCAAGGCGGTGTACCACGGGATGAGCCGCCTGCAGATCACCGCACTGTCGGCGCTGCCACTGGTCCCGCTGGCGATCGGCATGATCCCCGGGATGGTCAAGGTGACCCCGCCTGCGTTCAACGTGCTGATCTCGAACGTGCCGGGGCCGCGCAAACCGCTGTACTGGAACGGCGCGCGGATGCAGGGCGTCTACCCGCTGTCCATTCCGTACGAGGGCCAGGCACTGAACATCACGGTGACGAGCTACGCGGGGAACCTGGAGTTCGGGCTGACCGGGTGCCGGCGGACGGTGCCACACCTGCAGCGGCTACTGGGGTTCCTCGAAGAGTCGTTGGTGGAGCTGGAGAAGGCGGTCGCGTAGCCGCCGGTGCGGCGGGTGGATCAGCGCGGCAGGTGCTCGATGATCTCGCCGGCCTCGCGGACGATCCCGCTGATCAACTCCTCGCACGTCGGCAGGTCCCGCAGCGCGCCGGCGACCTGGCCGGACGCCAGCACACCCGCCGCGGTGTTGCCGTTGACCAGGCCCTCCCGCAGCAGCATCGGCGTGTTGGCCGCCATGACCAGCTGCGACCACGTCAGCTTGTGGTTGCGCCGCATGGCCAGGCCTTCCCGCGCCATCGCGGCCCACGACAGCCTCGTCAGGCTCCGGAACCGGGCCGCGTTCCGTACCGCCCGCAGCAGCCCACGCAACGGGCCCGCGCTTTCCAGTGACGTCACCAGTTCCGTGCGCAGGACCCGGTGCGGCATGCCGTCCACGCGGGTCGTCACCACGGTGCCGGTCAGCCCGCTCGCCAGGTACGCCTCCTTGACCGCCTGCGGCACGGTGCTTTCCTTGGTGAGCAGGAACCGCGTGCCCATCCCGACCCCGGCCGCCCCGTAGGACAGCGCGGCCGCGAGCCCGCGGCCGTCGAAGAAGCCGCCCGCCGCGATGACCGGGATGTCCACGGCGTCCACCACGGACGGCAGCAGCACGGTCGTCGCGACCTGGCCCGTGTGGCCACCGCCCTCGCCGCCCTGCACCATCACCGCGTCCGCGCCCCAGCCGGCCACCTTCTCCGCGTGCCGCACCGCGCCGACCGACGGGATCACCACGACCCCGGCGTCCTTGAGCGTCCCGATCAGCTCCTGGGACGGCGCCAACGCGAACGACGCGACCCGGACACCGGCCGAGATCAGCAGCCTGACCCGCTCACCGGCGTCCACGGCGTCGGCGCGAAGGTTGACGCCGAAAGGGCTTCCGGTCCGCTCCCTGACCTCCTCGATGGCGGTGCGCAGCTCGTCGAACGTCATCGTCGCCGACGCCAGGATGCCCAGCCCGCCCGCGTTGGCGACCGCCGAGACGAGCCGCGGCCCGGCCACCCAGCCCATCCCGGTCTGGACCACCGGGTGACGGACCCCGGCGAGCTTCGTCAGCGCGGTCTCCATCACGCGCCCCAGTTGCCCGTCGGATCCAGTGTGGACAGTAGGGTCAGCTCGTCGTCCGACGGGACCCTTGTCTCCTGCGGATCCTCGACGACCAGCGGAAACCCGGTCTGCTCGACGATCTCGTCGACCGTGACGCCCGGATGCACGGACAGGAGCCGCATCGCGTGCGACGGGCCGCCGAAGTCCAGCACGCACAGGTTGGTCACCACGCGGTACACGTCGTGGAACGGCCCGCCGCCGCGGTGGTAGCCGACGCCGGCCACCATGTCGACGGCCGGCACGAGCACCCGCGGCGAGTGCTTCGGCACCCAGTAGCTGGTCCGGTGGTTGACCGTGTTGCCCGGCGCGCCGCGCACGCCGAGGAGTTGCCGCTTCGGCGTTGCATGCGGGCCGATGCACGAGATGTTCTGGTTGCCGTACCGGTCGATCTGGTTGGCGCCCATGACCACGTGCCGCCGCCCGTGCGCCACCACGTCGAACACCGCGCGGTACGGCAGCCAGCCTTCGGCCACCCCGTCGCCGGTCAGCAGTGTCGCCTCGCCGTCGGACAGCAGCAGGTCCGGCTCGAACGTCGCCCGCGCCAGCCGCGCGCCGAGCGCCGGGACGTATCCCATGGGGCTGGCCAGGATCTCGCCGTCACCGCGGAACAGCTCGGCGCAGGCGACCACGCACACGGCCATGCGGTTCACGCCGCCACCGCCTTCTGGTACGCGGCCTCGTCCCCGCTGAGGTACTTGTCGGCGAAGGAGTCCCAGTCCGCCGCCGTGTACTCCTCCTGGAACCGCTCGTCCCGACCGTAGTCCGGCACGCAGCTCGTGAAGTGCGCGCCGTTCGGTGTCGCCACGACGCCGTCGACCATCATCCGGTTGAGCAGCAACGTCTGCGGCGGCCCGGCCGAGGCCAGCTCATCGGTGTCCACAACGGACTCACAGGACACGTACCGTTTCGTGGCGGCGAGGCAGAAGAGGTCGTCGAAGTACGGATCCGGCCCCAGGTAACGGGCATTGCCGTGCCGGTCCGCGCGGTTGAGGTGCACGAGCGCCACGTCGAGGTGCAGGGCCGGCACCGCGACCAGCTCCTCGCGGTCCTCGTACGGTGAGCGCACGGTCCGCAGCGACTGGTCGTAGGTCAGCACGTCCGACCCGAGCCCGGCCCGCATCGGCAGGAACGGCAACCGCTGCGCCGCCGCCCGCAACCCGGTCTGGAACATGCCCTCGTCCCACTCCCGCACGCTGATCGCCCCCGACTCGCGTGCCTTGCGGAACCACGGGTCGTACGGGATCGAGTCCAGCGTCACGAACCCGAACACGGCCGTGCGCACCTTCCCGGCCGCGCACAGCAACCCGAGATCGGGCCCGCCGTAGGAGACGACGGTCAGGTCCTTCAGTCGCGAACGCAGGATCGCCCGCACCAGCGCCATCGGCTTGCGCCGCGACCCCCAACCACCGATGCCGATGGTCATCCCGTCAGACAGCGTCGAGACCACCTCGTCGGCGGTCATCCGCTTGTCCCTCACTTAGTTGCCCTCCAGAAACCGTTGCCGCGCCTCGTCGGAGGCGCCGGTCAGGTTGAGTTCGAACGTGAAACCCTGCTCGTAGCGGTAACTGCGGTGTACGTCCTGCGGGTCGATCCCGTTGATGGCCTTCTTGGCGGCCCTGATCACCCGCGTGTCCTTGGCCGCGATCTGCTTGGCGACCTCCAGCGCGGCGCCCGCCAGCTCCGAGACCGGCACCACCCGGTACACCGAGCCGAAGTGGTGCAGCTGCTGCGCGGTGACCGTCGACGCCGTGTAGTACATGGCCCGCATGAGGTGCTGCGGCACCAGCCGGGCGAGGTGCGTGGCCGCGCCGAGCGCTCCTCTGTCCACCTCGGGCAGTCCGAACGTCGCGTCGTCGGCGGCCACCACGACGTCCGCGTTGCCGACCAGCCCGATCCCGCCGCCGAGGCAGAACCCCTGCACGGCCGCGATGACCGGCACCTCGCAGTCGTACACCGCGCCGAACGCGGCGAAGCAGCCCCGGTTCGCGCCGATCAGCGCGCCGTGGCCCTTCCGCTGGATCTCCTTGATGTCCACGCCCGCGTTGAACCCGCGCCCGGCGGCCCGCAGGACCACGACGTGCGTGTCCGGGTCGCGGCCGGCGTTCGTGACCGCGTCGGCCAGCTCGAACCAGCCCGCCACGGGCAGCGCGTTGACCGGTGGGTGGTCCACCGTCACGACCACCACGCCGGGCTCGGCCTCGAGCACCTCGATGGGCACGGTCAGACCCGCTCGATGATCGTGCCCGTGGACATCGCGCCGCCCGCGCACATGGTGATCAGGGCGGTCGACGCGTCCCGGCGCTCCAGCTCGTGCAGCGCGGTCGTCACCAGCCGGGTGCCGGTGCTGCCGACCGGGTGCCCGATCGCGATCGCGCCGCCGTTGACGTTGACCCGGTCCGGGTCGGGCTGGTGCACCGACATCCAGGACAGCGCGACCGACGCGAACGCCTCGTTGACCTCGAACAGGTCGAGGTCGCCGATCTTCATGCCACTGCGTGCCAGCAGCCGCTCGGTCGCCTGCACCGGCCCATCGAGGTGGTAGTACGGCTCGCTGCCGACAAGGCACTGGGTGACGATCCGCGCCCGCGGCGTGACGCCCAGGGCACGCGCCTTCGCCTCGTCCATCACCAGCACGGCCGACGCCCCGTCGGAGATCTGCGACGACGTGCCCGCGGTGTGCAGGCCGTCCTCCAGGACCGGCTTCAGCTTCGCGAGCGCCTCCATACTGGTCTCGCGGAGGCCCTCGTCCCTGGTCACGTCGCCCACCTGGACGACCTCGCGGTCGAAGTGGCCGGCGTCCCAGGCCTTGCGTGCCTTCTGCTGGGACAGGGCGCCGAAGCGGTCGAGGTCCTCACGGGACAGTCCTCGCCGGACCGCGATCCGTTCGGCGCCGCCGAACTGGTTGGGCAGGTCGACGTCCCACGAGTCCGGCCGCGGCCTGCCCACGTCCACGCCCATGTTCGACCGCAGCGGCACGCGGCTCATGGCCTCGACCCCGCACGCGACGCCCACGTCGATGGCGCCGGCTGTGATCTGCGCCGCGATCATGTGCATTGCCTGCTGGGCCGAGCCGCACTGCGCGTCGAGAGTCAGACAGCCTGTCTGGTACGGCAGCCCGGCATGCAGCCAGGCGGTGCGGGTGACGTTGCTGGACTGCTCGCCGGCCTGCGTGACACACCCGCCGAACACCTGCTCGACCAGGGCGGGGTCGATGCCGGCGCGGTCGACGACCGCGTGTTGCGCGAAGCCGAGCAGTTCGGCCGGATGCCAGCCGGACAGGGCGCCACCACGCTTGCCGACGGGTGTGCGTGCGGCGGCCACGATCACCGGGTTTCCCATGAACACAAACTAGAACGCGTTACCAACCGAAGCAAGCATGCGCTTGGTTTGCCGCGACGGGTGTGTTTGAATCGAGTAGAACGTGTTCCATGTTTCGGGAGGGTTGCAATGTCCGCACCTCGGATCCCGGCAGGTTTCGACTTCACCGATCCAGATCTGGTACAGCAACGTGTTCCAGTTGAGGAGTTCGCCGAACTGCGCCGCACCGCGCCCGTGTGGTGGAACGCGCAGGAGCACAACGTCGCGGGGTTCGGTGATGACGGATTCTGGGTGGTGAGCCGGCACGCCGAGGTCAAGGAGGTCTCGCGCAACAGCGACGTGTACTCCTCGGAGGAGAACACGGCGATCATCCGCTTCAACGGGGACATGACGCGCGACAAGATCGAGGCGCAGCGGCTGATCATGCTGAACATCGACCCGCCGCACCACTCGAAGGTCCGCGGCATCGTCTCCCGCGGCTTCACCCCGAAGTCGGTCAACAAGCTGCGGGACGCGCTCGCCGCGCGGGCCGAGCGCATCGTGACCGAGGCCGCGGCCACCGGCAACGGCGACTTCGTCACGCAGGTGGCGTGCGAGCTGCCGCTGCAGGCGATCGCCGAGCTGCTGGGCATTCCACAGGACGACCGGCACAAGGTCTTCCACTGGTCGAACCAGATGGTCGGCTCCGAGGACCCGGAGTACTCGGTCGACCCGATGAACGCCTCGGCCGAGCTGCTCGGCTACGCGTGGGCCATGTCCGAGGAACGCAAGAAGTGCCCGGCCGATGACATCGTGACGAAACTGGTCAACGCGGACATCGACGGCACCTCGCTCACCTCCGAGGAGTTCGGCTTCTTCGTGCTGCTGCTCGCGGTGGCCGGCAACGAGACCACCCGCAACGCGATCACGCACGGCATGCACGCGTTCCTGACGAACCCGGACCAGTGGGAGGAGTACAAGGCGAACCGCCCGGTGACGACCGCCGACGAGATCGTCCGCTTCTCCACCCCGGTCCTGTCCTTCCAGCGCACGGCGAAGTCGGACACGACGCTCGGTGGCGTGGAGATCAAGAAGGGCGACCGCGTCGGCATGTTCTACGGCTCGGCCAACTTCGACACTGACGTCTTCGCCGACCCGTACAAGTTCGACGTGCGCCGCGACCCCAACCCGCACCTGGGCTTCGGCGGCACGGGCGCCCACTACTGCGTCGGCGCGAACCTGGCCAAGGTCGAGATCGACCTGATCTTCAACGCCATCGCCGACCACATGCCCAACATCAAGAAGGCCGGCGAACCCCGCCGCCTCCGCTCCGGCTGGCTCAACGGCATCAAGGAACTCCAGGTCACCTACTGACCCCGCGAGTCCCGCGTTCAAACACCGCGAGTCCCGCGTTCGCGCATACCGAACTGTGGTTTCGTGCAGACCGTCCCTGGCCGGATGTGCACGAACCCGCAGTTCGGTGTGTCTGAACGCGGGACTCGCTAGGTGTGAACGCGGGACTCGCGGGTCAGGTGTCGGACAG
>Ga0164298_10000134_pt1 | contig 27774 bp, 17 predicted proteins | sample Whisoiple_216_MG_FD_109713 | JGI IMG/M metagenome (GOLD analysis project Ga0164298, IMG submission 109713) | Unamended control soil microbial communities from upstate New York, USA - Whitman soil sample_216_MG | ecosystem: Environmental > Terrestrial > Soil > Agricultural land ...
AGCAGGCACCTCATGTCCACCGTGGACGTGTCCAGCGTGCCCAGTGTCACCACCGAGACCGACTCCGTCTCGCCGCCCACGTCGCGGCCCACCACCACCGGCGTGTCCGGGGTCCGGTGTGCCAGCAGCAACTCCTTCGCCGCGTCCAGCTGTGTCCTGCGGGTCTTCGACGCCGGGTTGTAGATCGCGATCACGAAGTCCGCCGCGGCCGCCGCGGACAACCTGTTCGCGATCACCTCCCACGGCTTCAACCGGTCCGACAGCGACACCGTGCAGAAGTCGTGGCCCAGCGGCGCACCGGCCTTGCTCGCCACCGCCTGCGCCGCCGTCAGGCCCGGCACCACCCGCACCGCCACCCCGGGCCAGTCCTCCGCCACCTCCAGCACCGCGCTCGCCATCGCGAACACCCCGGGGTCGCCCGACGACACCACCGCCACCCGGCGGCCCTCCTGCGCGAGCGTCAGGGCGAACGCCGCCCGCTCCGCCTCCACCGTGTTGCCCGACGCGTGTCGCCGCTGCCGCGGGTTCGGCGGCACGCGGTCCAGGTACGGGCCGTAGCCCACCAGGTCATCGGCCCACGCCAACGCCTCCTGCGCCTCCGGGGTCAGCCACGGACGTCCCGCCGGGCCCAGGCCGACCACCACGACGCCGCCCGTGCCGGTCCGCGCCGGCGCGGACCACGTCGCCGCGGTGTCCGCCGCTCGCCTGCTCGGGAGGAGCGCCACCGAGAAGTACGGGACGGTGTTCGGGTCCACCTCGGACAGCGGCATCAGGCGTTGTTCCGGCCACGTCGCGCGTTCCACGTACACCGCCTCGTCCAGGCGGCCGGCGTCCGTCATGGCCTTGCGGACCTTCTCGAACGTTCGGCCGAGCTTCAGCACCGCCGCCGAGTCCGTTGTGGACAGACGGTCCGCCAGGACCTCCGGCGGCAGGGTGCCGGGGAGGACCGTCAGGATCTCCTCGCCCTCCACCAACGGGCGGCCGGCCACGGCCGCCGCCGCGCTCACCGACGTCACCCCGGGCACGACCTCCGTGCGGTACCGGCCGGCCAGGCGGGTGTGCATGTGCATGTACGAGCCGTAGAACAGCGGGTCACCCTCGCACAGCAGCACCACGTCGCGGCCGGCGTCCAGGTGCGCGGCCAGCTTCGCGGCGCTCTCGGCGTAGAAGTCCGCCAGTGCGCCGCGGTACCCGCCGGGGTGGTCGGTCGTCTCCACGGTCAGCGGGTAGACCAGTGGCTCCTCGATCTGGTCGCCCCGCAGGTGCGGTGCCGCGACGCCCCGCGCGATGCTGCGGCCGTGCCGGGCGCTGTGGTAGGCGATCACGTCCGCCTCGCGGATCAGCCGTGCCGCCTTGAGCGTCATCAGCTCGGGGTCGCCGGGGCCCAGGCCCACGCCGTACAGGGTTGGCTGGGTCGCCGTGCTCATTCGACCTCGCTCGCGATCGCGTTGACGGCGGCCACGGCCATCGCGCTGCCGCCGCGGCGGCCGTGCACCACCAGGTACGGGACGGTCCGCGTCGCCACGGCCACCTTGGACTCCGCCGCGCCGACGAAACCCACCGGCAGCCCCAGGATCGCGGCCGGCGCGGGCGCGCCGGCGTCGATCAGCTCCAGGAGCCGGAACAACGCCGTCGGCGCGTTGCCGATGGCGACCACCGCACCGGTCAGCCGGTCGCCCCACAGGTCGAGCGCGGCCGCGCTGCGGGTGGTGCCGAGCCGTTCGGCCAGTTCGGGCACCCGGGGATCGCCGAGGGTGCAGACGACGTCGTTGTCCGCGGGCAGCCGGCGGCGGGTGACGCCCGAGGCGATCATCTGGGCGTCGCACAGGATCGGGGCGCCGGCGGCCAGCGCGGCGTGGGCCTTGGCGACGACGTCGGGGGAGCACGCGAGGTCGTCGACCAGGTCGACCATCCCGCACGCGTGGATCATGCGCACCGCCACGCGTTCGACGTCCGGTGGCAGGCCGGTGAGCGCGGCCTCGGCGCGGATGGTCGCGAACGAACGCCGGTAGATCTCGGCGCCATCCCTGAGGTAGTTCATCGATCTCCTTCGGTCACCGAGTAGCCGTGGCCGGTGGCCACCACGTCGACCACCGCGCCGCGGGGGCGGCCGCACCGGCGTGCGCAGCCGGACCAGTGGACGGGCAGCGTCGTGCCGGGAACGGGGGCGGCGTCGGCCCGCACGTCGGCGAGCGCCTTGGCGCAGCCGGGGCGTCCGGTGCACGCGGTCACCCGGGCGAGCGGATCGCCGGGGTCGAGCAGGAGCCCGGTCCCGCGCAGCCGCTCGCCGACCTCCTCGACCCGGTCGGCGGGCAGGTCGGCGACCACGAGGCGCCGCCACGGGGTGATGACCAGTGGTGCGCCGGTCGCGGTGAGCGCGGCGGCCTGGCGCCGGTCGAGCCAGCCGAGCGGCGCGCCGGCGACGAGGGACACGAGCCCAGCCCCCTGGTCGACCAGCCCGACGCCCTGGCGGGTCCCTTCACGACGGTCAACGGCCGCCTGTCCGTCGTCCTCGGCGCCGCCGCGCCGCGGGGCACCGGGCGGGCCGGCAAGGTGCGCGGCGAGCCGGCGCGGGCCGTCCGCCAGCTCGGCGACCCGCCACTCGTGCTCGCGCAGGGTGAGAAATGTCTCCGCGCAGGCCAGCATCAGGGCCGGGGCCCCGTCCACCGTGGACCGCAGGCCGGCGTCCTCGCCGTCCAGCAGCACCGCCGCGGTGTTCTCGCTGGTCAGTACCGCCGCGATGTCGGCGCCCAGCCAGGCCACGTCGCCGCGGCCGTCGTCCACCGCGAACAGGAAGCGGCCCGACAGCCCGGCGAGCCGCGGACGTGCGCACAGCGCTTCGTCGAGGGCCTCGACCAGGGGCCGAACATCGGCGAACCCCGCCCCGTCGCGGCCGGTCAGCGGGGACGCGAGGACGTTGCGGACCCGCTCGTGGGTCGCCGACGGGAGCAGGCCTGCCGAAGCCAGCCTGGTGCCCAGCTCCACCCCGTCCGCCAAGCCTCGGACCTGCAGGTTTGCCCGGGAGGTCAGCTCGATCGTGCCATCGCCCAGCTCCGCCGCACCCGTCGCGATCGTCCGGAACGCCGCCGCCGTCAGCTGGCCCCCGGGCACGCGGACACGCGCCACGGCGCCGTCGGCGGCCTGGTGTGTGGCGAGGACCCCAGGACAGGAGTCCTCCGAATGATTCCGGGTTGGCACGGACCGAATATAGAGTCGGATGTCGTGATCCTGCTGCTCTCGACCTCCGACACCGACCTCCTCTCGGCGCGGGCCAGCGGCGCCGGCTACCGGCTCGGCAACCCCGCCCGGCTCGGCGTCGACGCCCTCCCGGGCCTGCTAGACGGGGTCGACCTCGTGGTCGTCCGGCTGCTCGGTGGCCGCCGAGCCTGGGAGGAGGGGCTCGACGCGTTGCTCGCCGGCCCGCGCCCGGTCGTCGTGCTCGGTGGGGAGCAGGCGCCCGACGCCGAGCTGATGGAGCTGTCCACCGTGCCCGGCGGCGTCGTCGCCGAGGCGCACGCGTACCTCGCGCACGGCGGCCGCGACAACCTGCGCCAGCTCGCCTACTTCCTCTCCGACACCGTCCTGCTCACCGGGCACGGGTTCGCGCCGCCGGTGCCCACCCCCCTGTGGGGTCGGCTCGACCGGACCAGCGGGAACGCGCACGGCCCGACGGTCGCCGTGCTCTACTACCGCGCGCACCACATGGCCGGCAACACCACGTTCGTCGAGACCCTCTGCGACGCCATCGAGGACGCCGGTGGGCAGGCGTTGCCCGTCTTCTGCGCCTCGCTGCGCACCGCGCCGGACGACCTGATCTCCTTGCTGGGCACGGCCGACGCGCTCGTCGTCACCGTCCTCGCGGCCGGCGGCACCACCCCGGCCGCCGCGGCGGCCGGGGGAGACGACTCCTGGGACGTCGGCGCGCTCGCCGCCCTCGACGTGCCCATCATCCAGGGTCTGTGCCTCACCTGGAGCCGCGCCGTCTGGGCCGAGAGCGACGAGGGACTGTCCCCTCTGGACACCGCGACCCAGGTCGCCGTGCCGGAGTTCGACGGGCGGCTCATCTCGGTTCCCTTCTCCTTCAAGGAGCTCGACGCCGACGGCCTGTCGGTCTACGTGCCCGACCCCGAACGTGCGGCCCGGGTCGCCGGCATCGCCGTCAAGCACGCGATCCTGCGGCACGTGCCCGCGGCGGAGCGCAAGGTCGCGGTCATGCTCTCGGCGTATCCCACCAAGCACGCCCGCATCGGCAACGCGGTCGGGCTCGACACCCCGGCGAGCGCGGTCCGCCTGCTGAACGCCCTGCGGGACAACGGGTACACCGTCGGCGATCTCCCCGGTCTCGAGTCGAACGACGGCGACGCGCTCATCCACGCGCTCATCGAGGCGGGCGGCCAAGACCCGGACTGGCTCACCGAGGACAAGCTCGCCGGCAACCCGGTGCGGATCGGGGCGGCCGACTACCGGGCCTGGTTCGCCACCCTGCCGGACGATCTCCGCGCGCACGTCGAGCAGCACTGGGGTCCGGCGCCGGGCGAGCTGTACGTCGACCACTCCCACGATCCGGCGGGCGAGATCGTCCTCGCCGCACTGGAAGCGGAGAACATCGTCGTGATCGTCCAGCCGCCGCGCGGGTTCGGCGAGAACCCGGTGGCGATCTACCACGACCCGGACCTGCCGCCGAGCCACCACTACCTCGCCGCGTACCGGTGGCTCCGCGACACCTTCGGCGCACACGCCATGGTCCACCTCGGCAAGCACGGCAACCTGGAATGGTTGCCCGGCAAGAACCTCGGCCTGTCCGCGTCGTGCGCGGCCGACGCCGCGCTCGGCGACCTCCCGCTCATCTACCCGTTCCTCGTCAACGACCCGGGTGAGGGCACGCAGGCCAAGCGTCGCGCCCACGCCACGCTCATCGACCATCTCGTGCCGCCCATGGCCCGCGCCGAGAGCTACGGCGACCTCGCCCGGCTGGAGCAGCTGCTCGACGAGCACGCCTCGATCGCCGCGATGGACCCCGCGAAGCTGCCGGCCATCCGCGCCCAGATCTGGACGCTCATCCAGGCCGCCAAGCTGGACCACGACCTCGGTGTCGGGGACCGGCCGCACGACGTGGAGTTCGACGACTTCCTGTTGCATGTGGACGGTTGGCTGTGCGAGGTCAAGGACGCCCAGATCCGCGACGGCCTGCACGTGCTCGGTGTCGCGCCGACCGGTGAGGCACGGGTGAACCTGGTGGCCGCCATGCTGCGGGCCCGCCAGATGTGGGGCGGCGAGGCCAACGCGCTGCCGGGCCTGCGGGAGGCGTTGGGGCTCAACGAGGACGGCTCCGCCGGACGGTCCACGGTGGACGAGATCGACGCGACCGCGCTGGCGCTGGTCTCCGCCATGGAGGCCGGCGGGTGGCGCGAGGTGGACGACAGCCTGCCACCGGCCGTCGTGGACGTCCTGCGGTTCGCCGCCACCGAGGTGGTGCCCCGCCTGGCACGCACGACCGACGAGCTGGACAACGTGCTGCATGCCCTCGACGGCGGCTACGTGCCCGCCGGGCCGAGCGGATCTCCCTTGCGTGGCCTTGTGAACGTGCTGCCGACCGGCCGCAACTTCTACTCCGTCGACCCGAAGGCGATCCCCAGCCGGCTGGCGTGGGAGACCGGCCAGGCCATGGCGGACTCGCTCCTGGCGCGCTACCGCACCGACACCGGGGAGTGGCCACGGTCGGTCGGCCTGTCGATCTGGGGCACCTCGGCCATGCGCACGGCCGGCGACGACATCGCGGAGGTGTTCGCGCTCCTGGGGGTGCGGCCGGTGTGGGACGAGGCGTCCCGCCGGGTGAGCGGCCTCGCGGTGATACCGTCCGCCGAGCTCGGCCGGCCGCGCATCGACGTCACGGTCAGGATCTCCGGTTTCTTCCGCGACGCGTTCCCGCACGTCGTCCACCTGCTCGACGACGCGGTCCGGCTGGTCGCCGCACTGGACGAGGACGAGGCCGTCAACTACGTGCGCGCGCACGTGACCGCCGACCTCGCCGAACACGGCGACGAACGCCGCGCCACCACCCGCGTCTTCGGCTCGAAGCCGGGGTCCTACGGCGCCGGCCTGCTGCCGCTGATCGACAGCCACAACTGGCGCGACGACAAGGATCTCGCCGAGGTCTACGCGGTGTGGGGCGGCTTCGCGTACGGCAGGGGCCTCGACGGCAGGGCCGCCCGCGAGGACATGGAGGCCGCGTACCGCCGCATCGCCGTCGCCGCCAAGAACACCGACACGCGTGAGCACGACATCGCCGACTCCGACGACTACTTCCAGTACCACGGCGGCATGATCGCGACGGTGCGCGCGCTGACCGGCCGTGCGCCCGCGGCCTACATCGGCGACAGCACCCGCCCGGACGCCGTGCGTACCCGTTCCCTCACCGAGGAGACGGCGCGCGTCTTCCGGTCGAGGGTGGTCAACCCGCGCTGGATCGCCGCCATGCGCAGGCACGGCTACAAGGGCGCGTTCGAGCTGGCGGCCACGGTGGACTATCTGTTCGGCTACGACGCGACGACCGGCGTGGTGACCGACTGGATGTACGAGCAGCTGGCCCAGACCTACCTGCTGGACGAGGAGAACCAGAAGTTCCTCGCCGAGTCCAACCCGTGGGCCATGCACGGCATCGCGGAACGGCTGCTGGAGGCCGCGGAACGCAAGCTGTGGTCCCAACCCGACGAGAACACGTTGAACGCGCTCCGCGCCCTCTACCTGAAGACGGAGGGCGACCTGGAGGCCGGAACCTAGGTTCGGCGCCCTAGGTCCGTCGTACCGCGCTCGTGAAGCCGGCGATGAACAGCGTGGCGAAAGCCCACGCCAGCAGCCGCAGTGCCCAGCCGGTCATGGTCAGGATCTGGCCCGCGCCGGAAGTCGTGACGTCGCAACGGCTCCGGGTGGTGAGCAGTGGCGTCCCGAGGTCGAGCCCGACGCCCACCCGCTCGACCACCGGACAGGGCGAGCCGGGCGCCGCGGCCTGGGCCAGACCACCCTGCCCGCCGAGCACGACCGCGAGCATCACGGCCGTCGCGATGACCAGCAGCAGACAGATCAACGCACGCCACGGCTGGTAGCCGTAGCCGAGGGTGAGACCGGTGAACCGGACCCACGCCCGCTCGGTCCGGCCGGTGAGCGCTCGCCGGTCGAGCTGGTCACGCCGTTGTGCCATCAGCACACGCCGTGCCTCGCTGTCGTGTCCCGCGGCGCGCCGGAGGGCCGCAAGGTGCTGGTACGGCTGGGCGGCGTACCACGGTGTGGCCTCCCGCAACAGCTTCAGCCAGTTGTCGGTGGAGATCCCGGCAGGCAGGTTGGCGTAGGTCAGGCCGTCGACGTACAGGCGGCGACCCCGGTCGGGCTGGACGAGCCGCGTGCCGGACAGCGACAGGCCGCCGCCGACGTGGGCGCCGTCGAGGTCGACCGCGTAGCCGCGGTCGCCGGCCTGTAGCTCGCAGTCGTCGAGCGAGAGGTCCCGCTGGACCCGGAGGTTCGTGGCGTACACCGCCGAGCCGCTCGGGTTGCGGACCGTGATGTCGTTGCAGACCAGCTCGCCCAGCTCGGCTCCGACGAGCGAGAGGACACCGCCGCTGCCGCCGCCGGTGAGGGTGGCGCGGTAGAACGAGGCGTCCCGGCGCACCCGCATGTCGGCCGCGGAGAACGCCGGGCCGGTCGGGTTGACGAGGTCGGCGTCGGCGCAGTCCAGCTCGCCGAGCTCCGCGCCGTCGAGGTTGACCGCGCCGAGCACGCCCGTGCCCGAGGCGGTGAAACCGTTGCGCAGCATGAGCTTGCGGTGCACCCGGAGGTTCTCCCCGCCGAGCGCCGTGCCGTCGTCGTTGCGCAGGGTGGTGCCGAGGAAGAGCACCTCGCCGATCTCCGCGTCGGTGAGCGTGACCGCGGCGTCGCCCGCGGCGGCGGTCGCCGTGAACCCGCCGCCCAGCAACGCGCTCCGGTGTACCCGGAGGTTGTCGGCGGTCAGTGCGTTCCCGACCGTGTTGGTGATCGTGGCGCCCCAGCAGTCCAGGTCACCCAGCTCGGCGCCGATCAGCACCGCGGCGCCGGTGGCGGCGCTGGTCACGGTCGCCCGGCGCAGGCTCAGCTCCGAGCTGTTGAGGCCGCTCGCGATGAACGGGATCTCGGTGGGGTGCGCGATCAGGCACCCTTCGAGGTCCAGCAGCGGCAGCCGCGCGTCGACGGCGTTCAGCCCCTCCTCGAACACGCAGTCGTTGAGCGCCACGGGAACCGAGCTGGTGATGAACGCGAGGTCGAGCCGGCCCCTGATGCGGGCGCCCCGCAGGCGCAACCCACGTGGGTCGGGGTTGTCGGTCGCCGTGCCGCGCACGATGTCCCGCAGGACGATCGCGGACACCACGCGGTCCGCGCCCCACGTGGACATCGCTTGTGTGTCAACCGGTTCGTCGCCCGCGAGGTCGAGCCACTCGCCGCGTTCCACGTGGTCGACGAGTCGCTGGTCCAGCGCCGGCCTATCGCCGGAGGGCAACGAGCTCGCCCTTGCCGACCGGGATCGTCGTCACCGCCGTGAGGTCCGCGCGCAGCAGCTCACGCAGCGGCGCGATCTCGTCCGGGTGGGACAGCGCGTTGTCGGCCACGAGCACGCCGCCGGACCGCAGCACACGCACGGGATGCGGCCACCAGGACGGGTACTCGGTGCGCTCGGCGTCCAGGAACAGCAGGTCGACCTCCCCGTCGCCGAACCCGCTCAGCCCCTTCCCGCCGTCGGCCAGCCGCAGCTCCACGAAGTCCGCCAGCCCGGCCTCCGCGATGGTCGCGGCCGCGTCCCGCTGCGCGGCGGGATCGGTGTCGTAGCTGACGACCCGCCCACCGGTCGTGCGCGCGGCGTCCGCGAGCCACAGCGTGGAGACGCCCCGCGACGTCCCGATCTCCACGATGTTCCGCGCCCCGACGGTCTGCGCGAGGAACCACACGAACCGGCCCGCGTCCGGCTCCAGTACCCGCCACCGGTCGAGCCGGTCCTCCTGCGCGGCGTCATGCCGCGCCGCGGCCGCCACCACCCGGTCGATCACCGCCTGAACCACGTCGTCCATGACGGTGATCGTGCCACGGGTCCGGCTACCGGGCGGCGGTTTCCCCTGTGAGCTCGCGGACATCCTCGGTTTCCTCGGTGAGGAAACCGCCCGACTGGTGCTGCCACAGGCGTGCGTACGTGCCCTGCTGTCGCAGCAGCTCGTCGTGGGTGCCCTGTTCGAGGATCGCGCCGTGGTCCAGGACTACCAGCTTGTCCATGCGTGCGACCGTGCTCAGCCGGTGGGCGACGACCAGTGCGGTGCGGCCCGCCATGATCCGCCAGAGTGCCTCCTGGATCAGGATCTCGCTTTCCGAGTCCAGCGCGCTCGTCGCCTCGTCCAGGAGCAGGATCGGGGCGTCCCGCAGGATCGCCCTGGCCAGTGCCACTCGTTGGCGCTGGCCGCCGGACAGCTTGATGCCGCGCTCGCCGACCAGGGTCTCGAAGCCGTCGGGCAGGGTCTCGGCGAACTCCGTGACGTGTGCGGTCCGCGCCGCGGCCAGTACCTCCTCCTTCGTCGCGCCGGGGCGGGCGAACGCGATGTTGTCGTGCAGTGTGCGGTGGAACATCGCCGGTTCCTGCGGGACGTACGCGATGAGGCCGCGCAGGTCCGCCTGCCGCAGCCGGGCGATGTCCTGGCCGCCGACCCGGATCGTGCCCGACTCGATGTCCATCATGCGCAGCAGCAGCTGGGTCAGCGTGGACTTGCCGCCGCCCGACCGGCCCACCAGACCGACCTTCGTGCCGCTCGGCACCACCAGGTCCAGGTTCTCGAACAGGACCGGCGCGCCGGCGTGGGCGAACCGCACGTTCTCGAACCGGACGTCGGCCGCGGCCGGGCGCAGTGGTTCCGGCGACGGCGGGTCGAGCACCGTCGGCGGGTCGAGCAGCAGCTCGGTGAACTGGGCGGCCTCGGTCAGCGAGCTCTCGAGCCGTCGGTAGATCTGGTTGAACTCGAACATGATCGTCGTGGCGTTCGAGAAGTAGGTGAACGCCACGATGATCGCTCCGACGCCGAGCGTGCCGTCGCTGAGGGTGACCGCCAGCAGCAGGCCGAGCGCGTTGGTGAGCACCGAGATCGGCGCCACCACGATGTCGATGCGCAGGTTCGCGTAGTCCCACGACCGCATCGCGAGCCGGCGCAGGTTGGCCACCCGGTCGCGGTGCTCCTCGGCCTCCCGTCCCTCGGCCGCGAAGGCACGCACGGTCGCCATGTTGCCGATGGTGTCGGCGACATGCCCGGACACCCGCGCGAACGCGGCCTCCCGTTCGTCGACCAGCTTCTGGCGCCGGCGCACCAGCGGCGCCACGAGCAACCCCGTCGTCGCGATGAGGCTGACCAGCACGACGACGAGCATCGGGTCGTACTGCCACAGCACCACCGAGGCGAACAGCAGCGGCACGATCTTCGCCACCACCGAGAACGCCATCGTGTCGACGAACTCCTCGAACCGCGACGCGAAGCTCAGCACCCGCTTGGTGAGCGAGCCGGCGAAGTTGTCGTGGAAGAACGCGGCGTCCTTGGCCAGCAGCTCGTTCATGCCGAGGACGTAGAGGCGCTCGATGCCGAGCCCGTCCGTCCTGTTGAGACAGTGGATGCCGATCCGCCACAGCACCTCGGCGACCAGGAGCACGGTGGCGAAGCCGAAGATCCACGGCGCGACGGTGGCGAACTCGATTGGCATCCCGTCGACCAGCCTCCCGGCGAGCCCGGCGACGACCAGTGGCGTGACGTAGTTGATGCAGATGTTCCCGACCGCGGGAAGGAGCAGCGCGGGAACGGCGATTGCCTTGCGGCTGAACAGTTCTCGCCAGTAGTAGCGTAGTGCCAGCAGTACCGCCGTCTTTCTCTCGCGCACGGCGGGATGCCCCCTCACTGGTTGTTGGTTTCGCTCACAGAGCGCGGCGAGGCTCCATGCTCCCCCAAACACCCGCCGCGGGCCAACGAATATCAGGCGAGCGTCGCCTTGCGGGCCAGCACCCGGTCCACCAGCTCGCCGGCCGCGCCGAGGTAGTTGGCCGGGTCCAGCAGCTCGTCGAGGTCGTCGCGCAGCTCCGGGATGTCGCGCAGCCGGTCCGCGAACGAACCGGGCCGGGCGGCGATCTCCCCGAGCAGCTTCTTCGCCGCGGCCTTGCCGAGGACCGGGGCCAGCACCACGTTCACCCGTTCGGTCACGATCAGGCCGCCGGACAGCCCCAGGTTCACCGCCAGCCGGTCGGGGAACACCCGCAGCCCCTCGACCAGCTCCGCCGCGGTGTGGGCCGCGCCGCCCGCCAGCAGCAACGACTCCCGCAGCGGCTGCCACTCCGACTGCCACCCGCCGCCCGAGCGCTCATCCTCGGCCAGCATGCTCTGGGCGAGTATCGCCGCGTACGCCGGCGCCTGCCGCGCCGCCGACACCAGCAGCGCCGACAGCACCGGGTTCCGCTTCTGCGGCATGGCCGACGACGACCCGCCCGCCGGCTCGGCCACCTCGCCGACCTCCGTCCGGCTGGCGCCGAGCACGTCGAGGCCCAGCTTGCCGAGCGCGCCCGTGACCGCGGCGCACACCCAGCCGAGGTCCAGCACCGGCGTGCGCTGCGTGTGCCACGGCGCCGCCGGCACGGGTAGCCCCAGCTCCGCGGCCACGCCCTCGGTCAGGGCGAGCGCGTGGCCCTCGGCCGGCACGCCCGCCGCCTTCGCGTACTCGACGTACGCGGCCAGCGTGCCGGCCGCGCCGCCGACCTGCACCGGCAGCGCGGTCCGCCGCAGCCGTTCAAGCGCGTCCAGCACGAGCGTCAGCCAGCCGGCCGCCTTGAGGCCGAACGTCGTCGGGACCGCGTGCTGGGTCAGGGTGCGGCCGGCCATCGGGGTGTTCCGGTGGTCGTCGGCGAGCCTGGCCAGCGCGTTCGCGACCCGGCACAGGTCGGCGTCGACCCGGCGCAGCGCGCGGGCGGCGAGCACCATCGTGGCCGAGTCGAGGATGTCCTGGCTCGTGGCGCCGCGGTGCACGAACTCGGCCGCGCCCTCGTCGAGCCTCGCGACGGCCGCCGTGAGCTCGCTGACCAGCTCCACCACCGGGTTCCCCGCGCCGCGGGCGCGCACCGCCAGGTCCGCGACGTCGAGGTGGGCCGACCCGGCGGCCTCGGCGATCGGCGCGACGGCGGCCGCCGGGATGACGCCGAGGCGGGCCTGCGTGCGGGCCAGCGCGACCTCGACCGAGAGCATGGCCTCGACCCAGGCCTCGTCGGCGAGCAGCGTGTCCATGCCGGTGCCCGGCCAGACCGGACTGAGCAGTCCCGTGTTCATGCCGGCAAGTCTCCCAAGCCTGGCGCCCGGTCGCTGCCTGTCGTGATCGTGGCGGCGCCCAGCCTCAGTCCCTCCAGCGTGATCTCGCCCCAGCCCGCCGGCAGCCGCGGGTCGACGGTCAGTGTCCCGCGCGGCACGTGGGGCTCCAGGCCCAGGAGCGCACGTACCAGCAGCAGGGGAGCGGCGCTTGCCCACGCCTGCGGCGAGCAGGCGGTCGGGAACGGCACGGGCGGGTCGAAATCGGCCCGGGAAAAACCGCAGTACAGCTCGGGCAGCCGGCCGCCGAACGCGGTGGCCGCGTCGAGCAGGCCCTGCGCGAGCCGGTGTGCGAGGTCGACCGCGCCGGGAAGGTGCCCGTAGCGCAGCAGCCCGGCCACCGCGATCGCCGTGTCGTGCGGCCACACCGAGCCGTTGTGGTAGCTCATCGGGTTGTAGGCGCCCATTGACGGCGCGAGGGTGCGCAGCCCGAACCCACTGTCCAGTTCGGACAGGTGGTCGATCAGCACGGTGGCGTGCTCGTCGGTGGCGATGCCGGTCCACAGGCAGTGGGCGGTGTTGCTGGTGAGCGCGTCCACCGGTCGCCGCGCGCCGTCCAGCGCGACCGCGTACCAGCCGCGGTCCGGCAGCCAGAAGGCCTCGGCGAACCGTTCCCTGAGGGTCTCGGCCTTCTTGCGCGGTCCGTCCGCGTCCCCGCCGAACGCCTCGGCGAGCTCGGCGCGGGCCAGCCACGCGGCGTAGGCGTACCCCTGCACCTCACACAGCGCGATCGGGGCGGTCGCGAGCCCGCCGCCGGCGTCGTTGATGGCGTCGGGGCTGTCCTTCCAGCCCTGGTTGACCAGGCCGCGGTCGGTGCTGCGCCGGTAGGTCACGAAGTCGCCGTGACCGTCCAACCAGGACAGTGCGGCGTCGGCATTCGGTAGCAGCGCACGGATCGCGTGCTCGTCGGTGCCCCACCGCCACGCCTCGGCGAGCAGCATGACGAACAGCGGGGTGGCGTCGGCGGTGCCGAAGTAGTGGCTGCCGCCGAGCAGGGCGGTGCTGTCCGGGCCGCGGCGCAGCTCGTGCACGATGCGGCCCGGCTGCTCCTCGGTGAACGGGTCCGTTCGCGTGCCCTGTGACTCGGCGAGGGTGCGGAGGGTATCGAGCGCGAGGGCCGGGTCGAGTGGCAGCGCCATCCACGCGGTGAGCAGGCTGTCGCGGCCGAAGAGCGTCATGAACCACGGCGCGCCGGCGGCGACGAACCCGTCGATGCGCAGCGCGCCGAGGTCGTTCTCGGTGCGGCGCAACACGGTCGCCAGCCGCGGGTCGGTGGCCGCGATGGCCGTGTTGGCGGCCCGCCACGTGCGGAGGCGTCGTGCCGGCTCGGCGAAGCCGGGCGGCACGGTCCGGCCACCGGCGCTCGCCAGGACCGTCACCTCGGTCTCCCAGCGCCCGCGTGGCGGCACGGTGACGTGCCAGCTCAGCGTGCCCGGCGCCCCCGCGGGACCGCCGGTGACCGACACGCCCCGGTCACGGCCGAGCAGCGCGAGCCCGTTCTCGGTGGTGGTGCTCGCGATGGGGACGGCGTCGTGCCTGGCCTGGCCGTGCTTGACCGAGAAGAGGTCCGCGAAGTCGGCGTCGACGTGCAGGTCGACGGTGACCGTGGCCGGTCGCGGGCCGAAGTTGTCGATGCGGATGGTCTCCCGCATGCCGTCGGCGACGAGCCGTGTCCTGGTCAGCAGCAGCGACTGCGACAGGCGCAGGACGAACGTGGTCAGGAACGCCTCGGGCTGCTGGACGGACAGCGGTTCCGCGGGGCGTCCGTCGAGGCGGAGGTCCCAGCGGGACAGCACCCGGGCGTCGGCGAGGAACAGGCCGTGCGGCGCGCCGGGGGTGAAGTCGCCGGTGGGCCCGGACAGGCAGAAGGTGCTGCCCGCGACCGTGGTGACGCCGCCGGCGTGCGCCGCCTCCCCCGCGTTGAATGGTCCGGTCATGCCTGGTCACCGTAGTTGCCGGCGCCGAGGCACGACCGGATGACCCCGGCGTCGAGCGGCGCGGCGGGGTCGAAGCCGATGAGCAGGCGCAGGGCGGGGTCGGTGAACAGGGGGCGCAGGGTGGCGGGCAGGTCCCGTGGCTCGTCGTCCCCGACGAGCCCGATGTCCCGCGGCCGGGCGCGGAGGTGGTCGGCGAGGCCGGGCCAGCGGATCTCGATGATCGTCCACAGTGCGAGCGACTCGACGCGTACCGGGTTGCCTTCGAGGGTGCGGACGGCGCGCATGGCGCTGTAGGTGTTGACGAACCGCTTCATGGTGCGCGGGTTGGGCGGGAGGAGGACGGCGAAGCGCTGGAGGCTGTGCTCGCTGGCGGCGACGGCCTCGGGGGTGGTGAGCTTGTCGAGGGCGGCGCCGGCCACGCGGTCTCGGACCTCGTCGCTGGTGCCGCGGAGCGTCTCGACGACCTGGGCCTCGGTGACGCTGCGGTCGAGCTGCCGGCGTACGCGGCTCTCCTCCTGGGCGAGGGTGGTGCGGGCGACGGCTGCGGGGCCGCGGAGAAGCTCGCGCAGGTACTGGCGCTGGCGGGTGGCGTCGATGGTGGGGACGGGGACGCGGAGCTGGAAGAACTTGTCGAGGAAGAGGTAACCGAGGGGCCGGCCGGGCTCGGCGACGGCGGCCGCGAAGGTCGCGTAGTGCAACTCGTAGCTGGTGCGAATCCAGGCCCCGTCGGCCGCGACGACGACGTGTGCGCTGGGCGTGCCGGCGTCCCGGACGAGGGTCTGCACGCTGTCGAGCAGCTCGACGACGTAGGAGTCCGGGCATCGGTCGAGATCGTCGACGAGGAAGACGACGGGTTTGCTCGACCGCCGCAGGAGCCAGCCGAAGTGGCGGGTGACCTCGAGCATGGGGTTGGTGTTGTTCTGCTCGAACAGGCGGGCGCCCCGGGCGGAGTCCCAGAGCAGGAACCGGCCGGCGACAAGGGAACCGGCCCAGAGGATGCCGACGGAGGCGAGCACGCCGGCGATCGTGGAGGCGGTGTCCTGGAGGCCTTCGAGGGAGGCGGGGGTGAACAGCCAGATCCCGCTGACGAGCGTGACGAGCAGGGCAAGGGCGAGGAAGAAGGGCGCGCCGACCCGCCGCAGCCGGGCGGCCGACTCGGCGGCCCGCAGCCAGAGCCGCGCCGGCCACCGGTGCCGTGTTCGCACGGACTCGCGGAGGGCGGTCAGGAGCGCCCACCAGGCGGGGCCGACGCCCGCCTCTCGCCAGGCGTCGAAGGGGACGGTGACGAAGTCGTCGCGCAGCTCGGTGCCGAGGAAGTTGAGCAGGGTGCTCTTGCCGGCGCCCCACGGCCCGTCGATGTGGACGAGGAAGGAGGTGTCCGGCTCCTCGTCGTTCATCTTCCGTAGCCGGGTCGCGATCGCCCGGGCGAGTGGCTTGCGGTGGAGGAGGTCACGGTGGGACGGCGCGTCGGACAGCCAATCCACCTGGTCGGCGACGGGGTTGCCCCAGATCCGGACCGTGCCGTCATGGCCACCGCTCACCACGATCGGCCTGCCGTCCAGCGAGCCGGACGCGACGGTCCCCACCGGTCCGGTGTGGCCGGCGAGGGTCGTGCTGGCGTCGGTGTGGGGATCCCACAACCGGATCACACCGTCGTTGCCACCGACGACGACCGTCGAGACGCCGTCGAGGACAGCCGTCGTGACGGACCGCACCCCGCCCGCCCGCGCGGCGAAGCGGTGGGTCTCCTGCCCGGTCCGGGCGTCCCAGCGGCGCACGGTGTCGTCGTAGCCGCCACTGAAGACCGCGTCGCCGCGCGTCGCCACGGAGCTGACCGAGTCGCTGTGCCCGGTGAACGTCGTGTTCTCGACCAGCACCACCGGTTCGTCGCCGGGGAGCCGCCACGCACGCACTTTCCCGTCGGCGCAGGCGGTGAACATCATGCTGCCGTCGAGCGCGATCCCGTTGACGAAGCCAGGGTGCTCGAACTGCCTGCGCTCGTTCTTCTGGTACGGCACCATCGGCTGGCTCTCCAGCTCCAGCACCATCGTCACGCCCAGTGGCGTGCCGGCGAGGAGCACGTCCCGACCGTCGAACCGTCCCGTCGCGAGGGCCTTGACCGGCCCGTCATTCAGGTTGAGTCCCTTCACGGAGGCGTCGGCCGCCGCGTCCCGGAGCCAGATCATCCCGTCGTCGCCGCTCATGACCAGCGTGTCGGCACCCACCAGCCGGTCGATGGTCACCGCCCGCACGCGGCCGGCGACCCTCTCGAAGACCCGCGGGCTCTCGCCGAGCCGGTGGAGGTCCCACAGCCGTACGACACCGTCGAGGCCGCCGGCCGCCAGCACCGGGCGGCCGGCCACCGTCCCCAACGCCACGGTCGTGACCCGGACGCCCATGTCGAGCACCGCGATCGTCGACAGGGGGGCCGGGAAGTCGGGCGCGGCTGAGGTCGGCCCGCCGGCGAACGTGGCGTCGAGCAGCGCGATGGTCTCGGTGACGCGGTCGGGGAACGACGCGGCCCCGGCCATCGGCAGGTCGCCCAGTTCCGCCAGGCCGCCGGTGCGGAGCTCGGCCGGCGACACGAGGTCCGAGAGCACCGGGACCACGGGAAACGGGTCGTCGCCTTGGAGCCTCTCGGTCCGGCGGCCGAGCAGCTCGATCGCCTCGTTCGCCACCGTCGCCGACTGGAGGGCGGCCGGGTCGACGAGCACGACGGCGCCGTCGGCGGTCGCGATGAGGCTGTGGGGGAAGTCCTGCGGGTCGCCGATGTCCGGCACCGACCATTCGCCCAGCGGCACGTAGCCGGCCTGTTCGAGTGCCGTACGCACGCTCCGCAGCGCCGCCCGGTCGTCGCGGGGGCCGTGGGATACGTAGATCCGGCGCGGTACTGACGACTCAGGCGGTGCGGCCACCTCGTTCCCCCTCCGTCGTGGTGGGTGCGAGTGTCGCATCCGGGCGGGGCGGCGGTTCAATACCACCGGCATGGTGATGGTGAACGTTCTGTCAGATTCGGGGGTACCGGTGAGTGATCCGGAGGCGTGGCTGGCGATGGCCCTGTCCCTGGAGGAGGACCTGACCGGCTACGAGGACGAGAGCGAGGCGGAGCAGGAGATCGAGAACCTGCTCCGCCGCGCGGCCGACGCCGGCCTCCCGAAGGCGTTCGGTGAGCTGGGGTCGTTCCTCTGGCACGTCCGCGAGTCCGACGAAGACGCCTACCCGTGGCTGCTGCGTGCCGCGGAGTCGGGTGACGCAGCCGCGACGAACCTCCTCGGCGACATCCACGACTTCCGCGACGAGCCGGAAGAAGCCGTTGCCTGGTACGAGAAGGGCGCGGCACTCGGCGACGAGCAGGCCGCCGCGAGCCTGGCCGCCCTACGCGGGACACTAGCTCACCGGAAGTCCGCCGCGTGCTCGTAAACCCACTGTCCGAACGGGACGGCCGGACGGCCGAGCACCCGCTCGACCGTGTCCGTCGCGGGTGAGCCGTCGTTGGCCGCCGCGGCGACGAACTGCAGCACCGCCTCAACGTTCTCGGGCGTGCCGAACTGGCTGAAATGGCTTCGTGCCTCGGTTTCCGACAGCTCCCGCACCGCGAGGTCCCTGCCGAGCGCGGCACCGACCAGCTCGACCTGCCGCTGCTGGGTCAGCAGTTGGGGACCGGTGAGCATGCCGGTGACGTCGCCGTTGGCGGTCCCGGTGAGCGCCGCGACCGCAACCGCGGCGACGTCCCGTTCGTGGACCGGCGCCGTCTTCCCGTCCGGCCGGAACAGCTGGACGGTGCCGGTCGTCCGGATCGGTTCGGCCCAGTTCAGCGCGTTGTTCGCGAGGACGAGTGGGCGGATGGGCGTCCACGGCAGACCCGAGCCGGCCAGCTGCTTCTCGATCGCCCGGTGCTCGTCGGCGATCGCGTTGCCCACCGCGTACGGCAGCAGCACGCTCCCGGACGACAGGAGCACGACGCGTTCGAGGTCGGCGTCGCGGGCCGCGTCGACGAAGGCCGCCACGCCGCCGGACGGCGCGTAGAGGAAGACCTTCCGCACCCCGGTCAGCGCGACGCGCAGCGTGTCCGGCTTGGTCAGGTCGGCGGCGATGACGGACACGCGGGGCGGCAGGTGGGCGGACGCGGGGTCACGCGCCGACGCACGCACCAGCTCCCCGGCGGCCAGCAACTGGTCGACGACGTGACGTCCGATACTGCCCCGGGCTCCGACAACCAAGGTGGTCACAACAGCTCCTCAACATGGGTTCGTTGTGCGCCACGAGAAGCCACCGCGATGGGGCACGCGAAGCGTTCCGACGCCGCACTTCGCGTGCGCCGACGATAGCACCTACCAGGGCGACCGCGACGCCGGCGCCGTCGAGTCGCGTTCGACCAGCCGTACGGGCAGGGTGAGCGGGCTCTCGGGGCGCCGCTCGTCCTTCACCTCCGCCAGCAGCAGCGTCACCGCGTTGTCCGCCTTGGCGGTCATGTCCTGTGCCACGGTGGTCAGCTTCGGGGTGACGTAGGCGCTCAGGTCGAGGTCGTCGAACCCCACCACCGACAGCCGGGCCGGCACCGGCACGCCCGCCTCCGCGAGACCCGCCATGACGCCGATGGCCAGGATGTCCGCGGTGGCGAAGACCGCCGTCGCCGACGGGAACCGCTCGAGCAGGTGGCCGCCCAGCGCCAGGCCGTCCTCGTGCGTGGTGTTGACCGTCGCGACGAGACCGTCCGAACGGGACAGACCGGCGTCGGCGAAGGCGGCCAGGAAACCGCGACGACGTTCCGCCACGACGCCGGCGTCGCCGAAGGCCGGCCCCGCGAACAGGATCTCGCGATGGCCGAGGCCGATCAGGTGCGCCGTGGCCAGCCGGGCGCCGGTGAAGTCGTCGGAGCGCACGCCGGTCGTGAGCGGGTTGTCCGAGTAGCTGTCGATCGCGAGCACCGGCACCCGGCCAAGCTCGACGGCGCCGAGACGGTCGATCTCCTCGTCAAGGAAGCCGAGCAGGATCGCGCCGTCCAGGCTCCACGACCGCAACGCCTCGGGAATCTCGGCGGGATCGGCGATGCCACGCAGCAGCAGGTGGTAGCCGCTCTTGCGGAGCGACCGCTCGACCTGGCCGAGGATCGCGGTGTTGTGCGGGCTGAGCGTGAGGCTGTCCTCGTCCGCCGCCGGCACGAGCAGGCCGACCAGGTGCGAGGCGCGGGCGGCCAGGCTGCGTGCCGACGCGCTGGGGACGTAGCCGAGCTCGTCCACGATCCGCCGCACCTTCGCGACGGTCGCGGGGGAGACCCGCGCGTGGTTGCCGTTGACCACGTTGGACACGGTCATCATGCTCACGCCCGCCGCCGAGGCGATGTCCCTGAGCGTCACCCGCATGCGCACACCTTCCCCATCACCCAAGCCTAGGACCGTTGACACCGCGGGCACCGCCCGTCTACCGTCACGCTCGGCAAGTGTAGCGCTAAACCTCACCCTGAGCAGCGGTGATGAGGTCTAGCAGGCGTGGGTGTCGAGCGAAGTCCGGAGCGAACATGGTTGCGCAGTGGTGGCGGAACGCGGTGATCTACCAGATCTACCCCCGCAGCTTCGCCGACGGGAACGGCGACGGCGTCGGCGACCTCGCGGGCGTGCGGTCCAGGCTCCCGTACCTGCGGGACCTGGGCGTGGACGCCGTCTGGCTCACCCCGTGGTACGCCTCGCCGCAGGCCGACGGCGGCTACGACGTGGCCGACTACCGCGCGATCGACCCCGCCTTCGGCACGCTCGCCGAGGCGGAGGCCCTGATCGGCGAGGCCGCCGCGCTCGGCATCCGGACGATCGTCGACGTCGTGCCCAACCACGTCTCCGACGAGCACCCGTGGTTCCGGGCCGCGCTCGCCGCGGGACCGGGCGCACCGGAGCGCGCACGGTTCTGGTTCCGCGACGGCTCCCCGGCCGGCGAGCCGCCGACGGGCTGGACGTCCGCGTTCTCCGGCGGCACCTGGACCCGGGTCGAGGATGGGCAGTGGTACCTGCACCTGTTCGACACGCGGCAGCCGGACCTGAACTGGAACCATCCGGACGTGCGGCGCGAGCACGAGGAGGTGCTGCGGTTCTGGTTCGACCGCGGCGTGGCCGGCATTCGCATCGACTCGGCCACGATGCCGGTCAAGGACCCGGCCTTCCCGGAGGTGGGCGAGTCCGCCGACCACCCGTTCCTGGACCGCGACGAGCTGCACGACATCTACCGCGGCTGGCGGGCGGTCGCCGACTCCTACGCCGACGGCAGGGTCCTGGTCGGCGAGATCTGGCTCGACGACCCGCACCGCTTCGCCCGCTACCTGCGGTCCGACGAGCTGCACTCGGCGTTCAACTTCGACTTCATGATGCGGCCCTGGGAGGCCAAGCAGCTCCGCGAGGCCATCCAGTCCACCCTGGACTCACACGCCCCGGTCGGCGCGCCGCCGACGTGGGTGCTGTCCAACCACGACGTCACGCGGCCGGCCACCCGGTACGGGCGCGTGGACAGCTCGTTCGGCTTCAACGCCAAGAGGTTCGACACGCCGACGGACCTGGCCCGGGGCGAACGCAGGGCACGGGCCGCCGCGCTGCTCACCGCGGCGCTGCCGGGCACGCTGTACGTGTACCAGGGCGACGAACTGGGCCTGCCGGAGGTCGAGGACCTGCCGCTCGACGCGTTGCGCGACCCCATGCACTTCCGCTCCGGCGGCGTCGATCCCGGCCGTGACGGCTGCCGCGTGCCCGTCCCGTGGACCCGCGACGGCGTGTCGTACGGCTTCGGGGACGGCGCCCCGTGGCTGCCCCAGCCCACCCGGTGGGGCTCGCTTTCTGTTGCCGCGCAGGACGCCGATCCCGCCTCGATGCTCACGCTGTACCGGTCGGCGCTGGCGATGCGCCGATCCCTGCTGCGGGGCGAGGAGTTCGCCTGGCTGGCGTCCGCCGAGGACGTGATCGCGTTCGCGCGTGGCGACGTGCTGTGCGTGGTCAACTTCGGCGCCGAACCGGTGCCCCTGCCCGGTCACCGCGAGGTCCTGCTCACCAGCGCCGGCCTCGACGGCGACCGCCTACCCACCGACGTGGCCGCCTGGCTGCGTGTCTGACCTACCTGGAGTGACGATGAGGTCTTTCCTGTCAGCGACCGTGGTGTCGTGCGCGCTCGTGCTCGCCGCGTGCGGGTCGGGCGGCGGTGGTGCCGTCGAGGACGAGGTGAACGCCGACGGCAAGGTCATCCTCGAGGTCGCGATGGACGCCGGCCTCGAGCAGAACGCCGTCGACGCGTTCGAGGCGCGGGTCGCCCAGTTCGAGAAGGCACACCCGGACGTGGACGTCCGGCCCCAGGAGTACACGTGGACGGCCGCGACGTTCACCTCGCAACTGGCCGGCGGCACCATCCCCGACGTGTTCACCGTGCCGTTCACCGACGGCCGCGGGCTCATCGAGCGCGGGCAGATCGCCGACGTCAGCACGCTGGTCGCGAAGCTGCCGTACGCGAAGTCGTTCAACCCCAACGTGGCCAGGGCCGGCCAGGCGATCGACGGCAAACAGTGGGCGGTGCCGATCGCGGCCTACGCCCAGGCGCTGCACTACAACCGCACGCTGTTCACCCAGGCCGGTCTCGACCCCGACGACCCGCCGTCGACCTGGGCCGAGGTGCGTTCGGCGGCCAGGCAGATCACGGCACGCACCGGGCAGGCCGGCTACGCGCAGATGACCACCGACAACACCGGCGGCTGGATACTGGCCACCGCGGACTACGCGTACGGGGGCCGGCTGGAGATCCTCAAGGGGGACAAGGCGACCGCGACGATCGACACCGACCAGATGGCGGACGTCCTGACGCTCGTGCGGTCCATGCGGTGGGACGACGGCAGCATGGGCGCCAACTTCCTGTACGACTGGGCCGGCATCAACCAGGACTTCGCGGCCGGGCGGATCGGGATGTACGTGTCGGGCGGCGGCAACTACGGCAACCTCGTCACCCAGAACGCGTTGAAGCCGGCGGACTACGGCGTCACCGTCCTGCCGCTCGCGGACGATCGCGACGCGGGCGTCCTCGGCGGCGGCACGCTGGCCGTGGTGAGCCCGAAGACGGGGGAGAAGACCCGCGCGGCCGCCGTCCAGTGGATCGACTTCTTCTACCTGGGCAAGCTCACCGACAAGGCCGCGGCCGTGCTGAACGCCAAGACCCAGGCGGAGTCCGGGCAGCCGGTGGGCACGCCGGACCTGCCGGTGCTGGACCGGGCGACCTGGGACGCGCAGCAGAAGTGGATCGCCCAGTACGTGAACGTGCCGGTCGACCAGCTGAAGCCGTACACGAGCAGGATGTTCGACCAGCCGCTGCTGCCGGAGCCCGCGAGGTCCACACAGGACGTCTACAAGATCCTCGACAACGTGGTCCAGACCGTGCTCACCGACCGGAACGCCGACATTCCCAGCCTGCTGGCCGACGCCCAGTCGCAGGCGCAGGCGCTGCTCGACCGGGGCTGAGGCCGGCATGGCCGTCAAGATCCTGCCGCGCCCGGTGCGCACGACCGCCGTGCGAGCGCGCGCACCGCGGCGCCGGCGCGGCCCACGCACGTGGCTACGCGGTGGCGGGCTGTCCACGCTGGTGTTCCTGTCGCCGCTGCTGGTGGTGTTCGGGTTCTTCTCCTGGGGCCCGATCATCCAGTCGGTCGTCATGAGCGTGCAGGAGACCAATCTGGTGACCGCGGCGACGTTCGTCGGCCTCGACAACTTCGCCGCGGTGTTCGCCGACCCTCTACTGTGGACGGCGGTGCGCAACACGCTCTGGTTCGCCCTGCTGGCACTGCTCCTCGGCTATCCCGTCCCGCTCGTGGCCGCGGTGCTGATCAGCGAGGTCCGCGGGCGTCGTGGCCTGTTCGCGGCGCTGGCGTACCTGCCGGTGGTGGTGCCGCCGGTGGTCGCGGTGCTGCTGTGGAAGTTCTTCTTCGACGCCGGTCCGCACGGGGTGTTCAACACGATCCTCGGCGCCGTGGGACTGGGGCCCGCACAGTGGTTGCAGGACGCGGACTCCGCGATGCCGTCGCTCGTGCTGGAGGCCACGTGGGCGGCGGCCGGCGGCACGATGATCATCTACCTGGCCGCGCTGGCGGCCGTGCCACCCGAGCTGTACGAGGCGGCCGAGATCGACGGCGCCTCGGTGTGGCGCAAGGTCTGGCACGTCACGCTGCCGAACCTGCGCAACGTCCTGCTGGTCACGTTCATCCTGCAGATCATCGGCACCGCCCAGGTGTTCCTGGAGCCGTTCCTGTTCACCGGCGGCGGCCCGGCGCACGCCACGACGACCGTGCTGCTGCTGATCTACGACTACGCCTTCGCCGACAGCCTCGGCGGCGACTACGGCAGGGCGACCGCGCTGAGCCTGTTGCTCGCCGCGGTGCTGGCCGTGTTCTCGGCGGTGTACTTCCGGGTCACGCGGTCGTGGAGCACGTCATGAGCCGCGGGGTGATCTCGCCGGCCGAGTGGGCGTCCCCGCGGGTGCGCCGTCCGCTGCGGGTGCTGCAGGGTGTGCTGCTGGCCGCGTTGCTGGTCGTCGGGCTCGGGCCGATGCTGTGGCTGGCCAAGGCCGCGGTGACGCCCACACAGGACACGCTGCGCTCGCCGCTCGCGATCTTCCCGCACGGCATCGACCTCGCGAACCTCGCCACGGCGTGGACGCGGGTGAACATCGACAAGTACTTCCTGAACACCGTGGTCATGGCGGCCGGTTCGTGGCTGGTGCAGCTCGTCGTCGCCACGACCGCGGGCTACGCGCTCGCGGTGCTGCGGCCCCGGTACGGCAAGCTGGTCTCCGGTGTCGTGCTGGCGACGCTGTTCGTGCCGTCGATCGTGCTGCTGGTGCCGCTGTACCTGACGGTCGTCCGCGCCTCGATGGTCAACACGTTCTGGGCCGTGTGGCTGCCCGCCGGGGCGAACGCCTTCAACGTCGTCATCGTGCAGCGGTTCTTCGCGAACCTGCCCCGCGAGGTGTTCGAGGCCGCCAGGGTGGACGGCGCCGGACCGTTCCGGGTGTTCTGGTCGGTGGTGCTGCCGATGTCCAGGCCGATCATCGGCGTGGTGTCGGTGTTCGCCGTGGTGGCCAGCTGGAAGGACTTCCTCTGGCCCCTGCTGGTGCTGCCCGACCCGGCGGTGCAGCCGCTCTCGGTGCGGCTGCCCGCGCTCCAGCGATACGTCGAGCTCGACGTCTTCCTCGCCGCGCTCGCCATCTCGTCCGTCATCCCCATCGCGCTGTTCCTGGTCTTCCAGCGCCTTTTCCTGCGCGGTGGCGCGCTGGAGGGCGCGGTCAAAGGCTGACCCCCGCACAAAGGAGCCGACAACGATGTTGACCCGACTGTCCATGGTGGTCGCCGCCTTGCTGGCGGCCGCCCTGCTCACCGGCGGGACGGCCGCCGCCGCCTCGACACAGGAGGCCGAGGCCGCCCAGCTGACCGGCGGCGCCAGCGTGGAGACCGAGCACCCCGGCTACACCGGGACCGGGTACGTCGGTGGTTTCGTGGACGCCAACAAGGGCAACGCCACGGCGATGTTCACGTTCACCGGCGTGACCGCGGGCGGCGCCGACCTGACCGTCCGGTACGCCAACGGCACGGGCGGCACCCGCACGATGTCATTGGTGGTCAACGGGTCGACGCGCCAGATCTCCTTGCCCGCCACGGCGAACTGGGACACCTGGGCCACCAGCCACCAGGCGGTCACGCTCACCGGCGGGACCAACACGATCGGGCTCCGGTTCGGCACCGGCGACAACGGCAATGTGAACGTGGACAACGCGGCCGTGGCGCCACTCCCCGCCGGGCTGGAGGCGGAGTCCGCGCAGCTGTCCGGCGGCGCCGTCGTGGAGTCGGAACATCCCGGCTACTCCGGCACCGGGTACGTCGGTGGTTTCGTGGACGCCAACAAGGGCAACGCCACCGCGATGTTCACGCTCACCGGCGTCACCGCGGGCGACCGCACCCTGACGATCCGGTACGCCAACGGCACGGGCGGCACCCGCACGATGTCACTGGTGGTCAACGGGTCGACGCGCCAGATCTCCTTGCCCGCCACGGCGAACTGGGACACCTGGGGCACCACGGCGGAGCCGGTGACGCTGACGGCGGGCACGAACACCGTCGCGATCCGGTACGGCACCGCCGACAACGGCAATGTGAACGTGGACAACCTCGCGCTCACCACGGCGCTGCCGGCCACCGGCGGCGAGCTGGAGACCGCGTTCCTCTCCGGCGGCGCCACCACCGGCGCCGACGTGTCCGGCTACACCGGCAGCGGCTTCGTCACCGGGCTGACCGCCGTCGGCGCCCGGGTCGTCCGCACCGTGCACGTGCCCACGGCCGGCGCGCCGGCCGTCACGCTGCGGTTCCGCAACCCGACCGGTGGCGGCCGCACGCTTTCCTTGTACGCCAACGGGTTGCGGCAGGGACAGGTGACCCTCCCCGCCGGTGACTGGCAGACCGTGACCCACACCGTGCCGATGCGGGCGGGGGTGAACCTGCTCGGCTACCAGGTCGACCAGGGCGACACCGGCGGCGTGCAGCTCGACAACGTCGCCGTGGCCGGCAGCACCGCGCTCGACCCGCGAGGCGCGACCCTGCCGTACACCACCTACGAGGCCGAGGCGGGCGGCACCACCGGCCGCGTCCTCGCCGCCGACCGCACCTACACGACGAGGCAGGCCGAGGCGTCGGGCCGCCGCGCGGTCGAGCTGACCGGCATCGGGCAGTACGTGCAGGTGACGCTCACCAAGCCGGCCAACGCGATCACGGTGCGCGCCAGCATCCCCGACAACGCGGCCGGCACCGGCACGACCGCCCCGCTCGCGGTGTACGCCGGGGGCAGCAAGGTCGCCGACCTGACCCTCACCTCGAGGTACAGCTGGATGTACGGGCCCTACCCGTTCGCCGGCGCGCCCGGTGGCGAACGCCCGCACCGGTACTTCGACGACTCGCGGACGACGCTGCCGGCGACCTACCCGGCGGGCACGGTGCTCAGGCTGGCCAAGGAGACCACGGCCGTCGACACGATCACCGTCGACCTGGTCGACGCCGAGGTCGCCGACCCTGCCCTGTCTGCTCCCACCGGCTATGTGAACGTGAACAGCTACGGTGCCGTCCCCAACGACGCCGACGACGACACGGCCGCCGTCCGGTCGGCCATCGCAGCGGCGAAGTCCAGCGGCACCAAGGGAGTCTGGATCCCGGCCGGCCGGTACGTCGTCGGCGGGCTGATCGAGGTGGCCGGTGTGAGCGTGCGCGGCGCGGGCATCTGGCACACCGTCCTGCAGGGCGTCGACCGCCGTGGCGGGTTCATGGCCACGGGGTCGAACGTCCAGCTCGCCGACTTCACGTTTGACGGTGACGTCACCACCCGCGACCCGGACGGCGCGCCCAACTCCGACGCGGCCATCGAGGGCGACTTCGGCACCGGCTCGCTGGTCCACCACGTGGCCACCAACCACGCCAAGGTGGGCCTGTGGGTCAAGGGCGACACGAACGGCCTCCTCGCCTCGGTCCTCCGCGTCCGCAACACGATGGCCGACGGCGTGAACGTGAACGGCAACGCGACCGGCGTGCGCGTCGAGCAGAGCACGTTCCGCAACACCGGCGACGACGCGCTCGCGATGTGGTCCTACGCCGGGATCGGCGGCACCGTCCGGGACAGCGTGTTCGCGTTCGACACCGTCAGCCTCCCGATCCTCGCCAACGGCGCGGCCGTCTACGGCGGCGCGAACAACAGGATCGAGGACACCCTCGTCACGGACACGGTGTTCCAGGGCTCGGGCATCACGGTGTCCAACTGGCACGACGCGACCCCGTTCAGCGCCACCACCACGGTGCAGCGCAACACGCTGACCCGCACCGGCACGCACAGCCTGGACTGGGGAAGCGACCTGGGCGCGCTCTGGTTGTACGCACCGTCCACCGCGTTCACCGGCGCCGTGGTGCTCCGCGACCTGACCGTGAACGACAGCACCTACCAGGGCCTGCTGACAAGCTGGCAGCAGGCGATCCCCAACCTCACCGTCGACCGGGTGACGTTCACCGGCACCGGCACCACCGCCATGGAGTTCAACACCCCAGGCAACGGCATCTTCAGCAACGTCACCGTAACCGCCAACAACGGCCCACCCCTGGCCAACAACTCAGCCTTCACCATCACCCGAGGCCCAGGCAATACCGGCTGGTAACCCCGCGAGTCCCGGGTTCACACACCGCGAGTCCCGCGTTCGCGCATACCGAGTCCCGCGTTCACGCAGCGCGAGTCCCGCGTTCGTGCATACCGAGTCGCGTTTCGTGCACACGGTCCACGCCAAGCTGCACGAGGGTCTGTGTCGTGATCGGTGTGTCCGGCGTTGTTGATCAGTAGGTTTCGGCTCCCGGCCAGCGGTCACCGAAGGTGATGGCGAAGGCGTTGAGTACTGGTTTCCAGCGCATCGTCCAT
>Ga0164298_10000135_pt1 | contig 27503 bp, 19 predicted proteins | sample Whisoiple_216_MG_FD_109713 | JGI IMG/M metagenome (GOLD analysis project Ga0164298, IMG submission 109713) | Unamended control soil microbial communities from upstate New York, USA - Whitman soil sample_216_MG | ecosystem: Environmental > Terrestrial > Soil > Agricultural land ...
ATGTCGGCCCGGCGCTGGCTGATCGGCAGCTCGTCCGGATAGGTGACCGCCGGCACCGCCGCCGCCCGGCCGGCCACCCGACTGGCCGCCTTCTCGACGTCGACCGCGATCTCCTCGAGCCGCCCCTGCCTGACCTCGGCATTCTTGATCTTCCGCAGCCCGTCGAGGCGACGACTCAGCCGACGCTCGTCACGCAGCGTCAGATCTGGGAGGCGGGCACGCAGGCTGGAGGGTGTACTCATGGCAGTACCGAGCCTAACGGCGCGCACGACCGACTTATTTCCCCAGCCCGCGAGTCCCGCGTTCAAACACAGCGAGTCCCGCGTTCAAACACCCTGAGTCGCGGTTTCGTGCACGCGACCCGCCCGACACCGCGACTCGGTATGGGTGAACGCGGGACTCGATGTGCGCGAACGCGGGACTCGGTATGGGTGAACGCGGGACTCGCGACGTGCACGAACACGGGACTCGCGATGTGTGGGGGTGGGTGGGGTGGGGTTACTCGAAGCGGGTTAGGTCGCCGGCGCCTTCGCGGATGACCTCCATGTCGTCTTCGGAGAAGTCGATCACTGTGGTTGGCTCGGTGCCGCAGTCGCCGGAGTCGATGACCGCGTCCACCGCGTGGTCCAGCATTTCCTTGATCTCCCAGCCCTGTGTCATCGGCTCGTCCTCGCCTGGCATGAGCAGGGTGCTCGACACCAGTGGCTCCCCCAACTCGGCGAGGATCGCCTGGGTGACGACGTGGTCCGGGATCCGTACGCCGACCGTCTTCTTCTTGGCGTGCATGAGCCGGCGTGGGACCTCCTTGGTCGCCGGGAGGATGAACGTGTACGGCCCGGGCGTGGCCGACTTCACGGCGCGGAAGACCGTGTTCGACAGGTAGACGAACTGCCCCAGCTGCGCGAAGTCGTGGCACACCAGCGTGAAATGGTGGCGGTCGTCGAGGTGGCGGATCTGCCGGATCCGCTCCAGCCCGTCCTTGTTGCCGAGCTGGCACCCGAGCGCGAAACAGGAGTCGGTCGGGTACGCGATCAGGCCGCCGGAGCGCACCAGATCCACGACCTGACCGATCGACCGCCGCTGCGGGTTGTCCGGGTGCACGTCGAAGTACTTCGCCACCCGGGCGAGCCTAGTGCCAGCCCGCCCTCGCGGAGTTTCGCGTACGGGTCACGCCTCGACGACGGTGCGGATGCCGAAGTGGACTGTGGCCGGTCGGCTCACGTTCCGCCGGGGTAACTGTCGGCCACGCCCGGACCCCGGCACAAGGGTCGGCGCTAGGTTCTCACCTGGGTCGCCATGACCCGGGTCAGCTCCCGCTCGGGGTCCTCGGTCAGTCCGGTGTGTGCCGGCGAGGTCTGCAGGATGGTGCTGCGCGGTGCGGTCAGCCAGCGGAATCGCTGACCGGCGGAGCTCTCCGCCATCGGGCCGGTGCCCTCGCAGGCCTGGCACATCGAGCGGAGCGCGTCCCGCAGCACCTCGATGTCCAGCTCCGGGTCCAGCGCGCGCAGCCGGTCGGCATCGACCTCGACCGCGCAGCGCAGGAAGCGCACCGGTGCGCTGTAGACGATCACGCCGACGTTCATGAACTCGCCACGCTCCGGGCGCGGCACGACGCGCACCAGGGCGTACTCAAACACGTGCGGCACGGGTCTCCTCCAGCGCGGCGACCCAGCTGGGCGCGTCGGCAAGGCGTGCGGTGAAGTATGCCCTGTAGGCGGCACGCACCTGGTCCGGCGGGCCGAACCCCGGGTCCAGCCAGTCGTCGGGCACGAGCGTGAGGACCTCGTCGAGGACGGCGGGGGTGACCCTGGGACGCAGCTCCGCGTCTGCGTCGGTCAGCGACGCCGGGTTCGCCGCCATCATGACGTGGTCGTCGGCGTCGTACCGGTAGGCGGCGGCGGGTTGCCAGCCGGGCAGCCAGCGGTGGTGGAAGATCAGCGACGCGCCGTGGTCGATCAGCCAGGGCTGGCGGTGCCACAGCAGCATGTTCGGGTTGCGCCAGCTGCGGTCGACGTTGAGCACGAGCGTGTCGAACCACAGCAGCCGCGCGGCCAGGTCACGGCCGGGGTCGCGGACGCGGGGGTTGAAGTCGAACGAGCCGGGCAGGTAGTCGACGCCGAGGTTCTGCCCGGCGCTGGCCCGCAGCAGGTCCTGTATCTCCTCGTCCGGCTCCGCGCGGGACAGCTCGGGGTGGAGCTCGACGAGCACGAGCTCCGGCACCCGGAAGCCGAGCCGCCGCGCCAGCTCCCCGACGATGATCTCGGCGGTGAGCGCCTTGAGACCCTGGCCGGCGCCGCGGAACTTCAGGACGTACATGCCGAGGTCGTCCGCCTCGACCAGCCCGGGCAGGGAGCCTCCCTCCCGGAACGGCGTCACGTAGCGGGTGGCCGCCACGGTACGCAGGCTGCGTTGATCCACCGTCGCATGATGACAGGTCGCGCGGAGCCGGCGGCGGCAAGCTCGCTTCGAGCCGGCCGCGGCGCGGAGCGCGTGACGTCGGGTCGGGCAGGCCGGGAGCCGGGCGGGGGTGGCGGAGACCTGGCCGGCGGGACGACCTCCACCGCCACGTGGTCCGCCTGTACCGGACGTCCGGCTCCCGTGCCGTGATCAATGTGACGACATCGCGCCCCCTGGGTGTGTCGCGGTGAGTACGTGGGTCATTCGGCACGCAGGGCGACTCGCCTGCTCTCGTCGAAGTCCTCGACGGCCTCGGCGCCGTGCAGGTGGACCAGGTACTCCCGGCCGCGCCGGACGGCGGCGGGCTGCAGGTGCGGCAGGAGCGGGTTGTCGAGCACGACGGTGTGGTTGAGGCGGAACTCGTACGCGCGGATGGGGCTCGTGAGGCTCAGGTTCACGACCGTGTGGTTCCAGCCCTTCTGGATCGGCAGCAGATCACCTCGGTGCTGCACGGCCTCGTATTCGAGATTGTCGCCGAACAACGTGAGCGCGCCCTCCTCCCCGCAGTCGTAGACCATGACGATCACGTCGGTCTCCGGGTGCCAGTGCGCGTTGGCAATGAAGCCGGCCGGCACGTCAAGACCGCCGGCACAGATGCCGATCTCCGGAGCGTTGCCGTCCGGACGCCCGTCAACCAGCGGGCGGATTCGGTGCCCCTGCGGGGTGAGCACCGGGTCGATCGACTCGAAAGGGATTGCGGTGGGAGGTTTGGTCAACATGGCGGATTCCTCTCCGTGGAGCATTCCTCTCTGTCGGCACGTTGCCCACTCCCCAAAGATCAGCGAGTGAGTCTGGCCAGCCATCCCTGTCCGGTGCGCAGTGCCGCAGAGAAGTTTGCGGGTTGCGGGCAGATAACGGGAGAGGTGACGCCGATTTGTTTGCGAGAAGTTGCCATTGCAACCGCGGTAGATCACAAACACGCAAGTTGATTGTCTGCTGGCCGGCAAGCAGGTGACCTGCACACGACGCCTGCACGTGCCGAACAGCAACGGAATTGTGCCCACCAAAGATTTGCCCTGTGACAAGCTGGGCAGGTATAACTCGTCTCAATGTGTTGACAAATGCCACCGCTCGTGGAAGCGCGCGGCGAGAATGACAATTGTTGACGTCATTCACCGGCGACTACCGGCAATTGCTGCCGCGGAAGGAACCGTCCGGTTCATTGACCTGCGGCGCCACCGGCAGGTGGCGGTGCGGTCGATGTCAGTGGCATGCGGCGGTGATGCGCGACAGGCAGCCGACGATGATCGTCGCAAGGTCCGGATTCACCCGAAAGAGTGAGTCAGTTCGGGTGAACGGCCCAACTCGGGTGGTGAGCTCACGGCGCGCCGGGCCGGGGGGCACCCGGTGGACACCGCACTACTCTCGGTTCCGTGAAGGCCGTTGTCTACGAGCAGTACGGTGCGCCGCCCGCGGTGACCGAGGTGCCGGCGCCAGTCTGCCCGCCCGGCAGCGCGGTCCTCGAGGTCCGGGCGACCGGTGTGTGCCGGTCCGACTGGCACGCCTGGCGGGGGCACGAACCCGTTCCCCTGCCGCACGTTCCGGGGCACGAGCTGGCCGGCGTGGTCGCCGAGGTCGGCACCGGCGTCACCCGGTGGCGGACCGGCGACCGCGTGACCGTGCCGTTCGTATGCGGGTGCGGCACCTGCGCGTACTGCGTCGCCGGTGACGCGCAGGTCTGTCCACACCAGACGCAGCCGGGGTTCACCGGACCTGGTTCGTTCGCCGAGCGGGTAGCCGTCGCCGCGGCCGACACGAACCTCGTGGCGCTGCCCAACTCCGTCGACTTCGTCACCGCGGCGTCGCTGGGCTGCCGCTGCGCCACGGCGTTCCGGGCGCTCACGGCGCACGGCCGCCTCGGTCCCGGCGACTGGCTCGCCGTGCACGGCTGCGGTGGGGTCGGCCTCTCGGCCGTGCTGATCGGGGTGGCGCTGGGTGCGCGGGTGGTGGCGGTGGACATCTCGGCGGCGGCGCTGGACCGTGCGCGCGCTCTGGGCGCCGAGCACGCCGTGCCCGCGGACGCCGGCACGGCGGCGACCATCCGCGAGCTGACCGGCGGTGGCGCCATGGTGTCGATCGACGCGCTCGGTTCGCCGGAGACCGCGGCCGCGTCGGTGCGGTGCCTCCGCCGCCGCGGCCGGCACGTGCAGGCCGGCCTGCTGCTGGACGGCCCGACCCCGCTGCCGATGGACGTCGTGGTGGCGCACGAGCTGGCGATTCACGGCACGCACGGTCTCGCCGCGGCCGGCTACCCGCCGCTGCTGGCCATGATCACCGACGGCCGGCTGCGGCCGGAGCTGCTGGTCGGCAGGGTGATCGGCCTCGCCGACGCCCCTGGCGCGCTGGTCGCGATGGACCACCCGCCCGTGGGCGCCGGCATGACCGTGATCGACCTCAGCGCAGATCGCAGGGCAGCCACGTAGCGTCGGCTCTGGGAAAAGTGGCCCGGGCGTCTTTCTTTTTGAGCATCATGCCGGCCATCGTTCCAGCGCGCGGGTTCCGGCCGCTATCGGGCTTCTGCCTATTTCCTGGCGACAGTTTCTAGTACCAAGAACTAATCCAGGTAGCGGCGCAGCTCCGCGATTACCGATGCCCGCTGCTTGGCGGTGTACTTCCGCAGAATATTTCCGACGTGTATCTTCACGGTCCGCTCGGAAAGCCGCAGCTCCGCGGCGATCTCCGCGTTGCTGAGCTCCTTCACCACCAGTAGCGCGACCTCCTGCTCGCGCCTGGTCAGCGTCCGGAACCGGTCCTCGGCGGCGCGGTGCGCGTGCAGGACCAGCTCCGCGGTCTCGGCCTGGAGCCGCGCGGTCTCCGCGCCGAGACGCTCGAGTGCCTCGCGGTACTCGCGGTCGGTGATGACCGGCCGGTTCAGGATCCCGTCGATACGTCGCCGCATCAGGCCGAGATCGCGCACCACGGCCGCGATCACGTCGTCGGGCAGCAACATGCTGTACGCGCCAAGCCCTTCCGCGGAGCGCCGGTCCTCCTCCTCGCGGGTCAGCAGCCGCGCCACCACGCTGCAGAGCCACTCGAACGCGGCGACGTGCTCCTCGGTGTAGGCGTGGGGTGTGTAGGTCTGGATCGACGCGACGCCGAACACCTCGAGCGTCTCGCTCGGCGCGCGGACGAGCGGGGCGACGAGCACGTCCGCAGAAGGCCTTGTCAGGTCGCCGAAACGCTTGCTCCGGTTGAGGACGTCGCCGTCGTCGAAGGCGTACCGGTACGTGCGCAGGTTGTCGCGCACCCACTCGCTGACACCGCCAGGAAAGATGGGCATCGAGCCGGGTTCCTCGTCGAGGTCGTTGCCGTCGAAGTGGTAGGGAATCAGAATTCGGTCCATGCCGTGGAACAGACCGATGAAGAACGCGTCGACCGTGGTGATTCGGGACATCCATTCGCGGAACGCGCGGTAGAAATCCCAGTGTGCGACGGTGATTTGGTACGCGAGGTCCTTCTGGGCCGCGCGCAGTATTCCCGCGGCACGGTGACCAATGGTTTGGATCACGACCCGAGATTACCGGGTGGCCCCGAATTTCGTCGGGTTTCGCGCGGGTTAGCGCCGCGACCAGGCATGCGCCGGGCGACGCGGCGGGCGCGGCGGCCGGCACGAGGCCACCTGTACGATCTTGATGACTTCTCCGGCGGATTTGTAACCATCGGACAGTTTTACTGGACTGACCCCCTAACCGCGATGACTCAACGGGTTGAGTGGGTTACGACGCGTGTCGCTCACCATTCTGACAACTTTGCCCTCCGGCGGATCGGACCATCGTCGCGACTCTTGTTGGCACCCGCTGACGAGCCGTAAGGTCCGCGTTTAGCTACTGACGAGTAGACAGCGCGGAGGTGGTGGTGAAACCGGCAATCCGCATCCCAGCCCCGACCGTGCTGCTGATCGCGTTAGTCGCATTCGTCACCGCCATGGACAACACCATCGTCGTCGCCGCCGCACCGACCATCGGGCGGGACCTCGGGCTCAGCGTGACCGTCCTGCAGTGGCTCAGCATCGCCTACCTCCTCCCCTACGCCGGGTTGCTGCTGTTGGCCGGCACCCTCGTCGACCGGTTCGGCGAGCGGCGCACGCTGCTCACCGGGCTGGCCGCGTTCGCCGTCTTCGCCGTGCTCGCGGGGGTTGCCGGCACCGCGGGACTGCTCATCGCCGCGCGGGTGGGGCAGGGCTGCGGCGCGGCGCTCATCGTGCCGGCGACGATGAGTCTGGTACGCACCAGACTTCCGCAATCCGCACGGGCGACCGGCGCCGCGGTCTGGACCGCGGCGCTGGCCGCCGCGCTCGCGCTCGGGCCGTGGCTCGGCGGGGTGCTCGCCGAGTACGCGAGCTGGCGCTGGATCTTCGCCGCCGCGCTGCCCTTCGTGCTGCCCGCGATGCTGTTGGCGCCAGAGGATGACGATCCGGGTGGGGCCGTGCGGGTACGGCCGGCGCCGGCGGTCGTGGTGACGAGCGGGCTCGTTCTGGTCGTCGGGGCGGTCGTGCTGCGTGGCGTACCCGGCACGGGTGCCGCGCCACTGCTCGCCGGTGGCGCGGGTGTCGCCGTGCTGTGGTGGTTCGTCCGGCTCGAACGGCGCGCGACGGCCCCGCTCGTCCCGCGCCCGCTGGTCGCGGACCGGCCGTTCCTGCTGATCAACGTCGTCGCCTCGCTGTGGGGCGTCGGAATCGGTGGCGTCGTGTTCTTCACGCCGCTGCGGTACCAGGACGGTCTCGGACTCAGCCCGCAGGCGGCCGCGCTGCCGCTGGTCCTCGTCGCGGTCGCGTTGATCGTCACCGCCCCGTTCGTGCCGCGGGCGCTCCGCCGGATGGGTCCACAGTGGACCATCGCGGGCGGGTTGGTGCTCGTGGCCGCCGGACTGTGCTGGCTCGCCGTGGTCGACCACCTGCCCGGGCTCGGATCCCGGCTGGGCGGGTTGCTGGTGATTGGGCTCGGTTCCGCCTGCACCACACCGTTGACGGCACTCGCGCTCGACCGCGCGGACGCCGCGATGGCCGGCGCCGCGTCCGGGGTGCTGACGGCGTCCCGGGAGCTGGCCGGTGCGTTCGGCGTCGCATTGTTCGGCCTCACCCTGTCCGTGGCCGGCTACCGGGCCGGCCTGCTCGCCGCCGCCGTGCTGCAACTGGCCGCCGCCGGTCTCACGTTCTTCGCGCTGCGTTCGCGCTCCCCCACGGCGGCACCGGTGCCGCCGTTCGTTCACCACTGAACCACCGCGAGGGGTGCCATGACCACGACCGCTGACCAGACCGCCACGCTCGTCGGCGTCACACCGCTGCCCGCGCTGCTCCGGCAGTGGGCGGGGCGGCTCGGCGACGAGCCCGCACTGACCTTTGTGGACCATGCCGTCGATCCCGGCGGCGTCGCCACCACGCTGACATGGGCGGAGCTGGACGCGCGGGTGGACGAGATCGCCTCGTGCCTCCAGCCGCGGTGCGCCATGGGCGACCGGGTCGCGATCCTCGTCGAGCAGTCGGCGGACTACGTCGCGGCGTTCCTCGCGGTGATCCGTGCCGGGCTGGTCGCCGTGCCGCTGTACCCGCCGGGCCTGCCGCGCTTCGACGAGCGACTCACGGCCGTGCTGGCCGACTGCGCGCCCGCCATGCTGCTGACCACCTCGGCCCGCGTCGCGGACGTCGAGCGCTTCGGTGCGCGTTGTGGGCTCGACGGTGTGCCAGCGGTTCCGGTCGACGCGCTGCCCGAAAGCCCCCGGCGCCTGTCCGACGTGACGCATGACGTCGCGTACCTGCAGTACACCTCCGGCTCGACCCGCACGCCGGCCGGAGTGGTCCTCACGCACGCCAACGTGTTCGCGAACGCGTGCCAGGCCGTCGAGGCCTTCGACGCGACCCACGAGCGGTCCGTGTGCGTGAGCTGGCTGCCGCTGTTCCACGACATGGGGCTGATGCTCGGCACGGCGGCGGCGCTGGTGGCCGGAATGCGGGTGGTGCTGCTGGACCCCGCGGCGTTCCTCGCCCGGCCGGTGCGGTGGCTGCAGGCACTGTCGGCCAACCCGGGCGCGATCACCGCGGCACCCAGCTTCGCGTACGCGTACGCCGCCGCACGCACCACGCCGGCCGAGCGGACGTTGCTGCGGCTGGACGGGGTCGACGTGCTCATCGACGGCAGCGAACCCGTGGCGCCGGCGAACGTCGAGCGGTTCCACGAGACGTTCGCGGAGTGCGGCCTGCGCCGCGAGGCGCACCGGCCGTGCTACGGGCTGGCGGAGGCGACCGTGCTCGTGACGGCCAGCCCGGCCGGTTCGGCTCCACTGGAGCGGGCGTTCGACGCGGAGTCACTGGCCGCCGGCGCCGGCGCGCCGCCGGACCCCGGCCGCCGCACGAACACGCTGGTGGCCAGTGGAATGCCGGTGGGACAACGAGTTCGAATCGTGGACCCGGTGTCGGCGCGGCCCGTGCGGGACCGCGAGGTCGGCGAGGTGTGGGTGAGCGGGCCGAACGTGGCGGCCGGGTACTGGAGACAGCCGGAGCTCTCGGCGCAGGTGTTCGGCGCCGCACTGCCCGGCGACCCCGGGCCGTGGCTGCGGACCGGCGACCTCGGGCTGCTGGCGGACGGACAGCTGTTCGTCACCGGGCGGCTCAAGGACCTGATCATCGTCGACGGCCGCAACCACTACCCGCAGGACATCGAGCACACGGTGGAGCACGGGCACCCGGCGGTCCGCCGGCACGCGACCGCGGCCTTCGCGATAACGGGTGCCGACCGTGAGCTCCTGGTGGTGCTCGCCGAACGGGCCAAGGACGCCGACCCGGCGCTGGACCGCGAGGTCACCACCGCGGTGCGGTCGGCCGTGTCCGCCGAGCACGGGCTCGCGGTGCACGACCTGGTGCTGCTCGGTGTTGGCGAGGTGCCGCGGACGACGAGCGGCAAGATCAGCCGCTCGGCGTGCCACACCTGGTACGTCGCGCGGGAGGCCGTCTCGTGAGCGGCTGGGACCAGCGGCGGTGGCAGCGGTGGCTGGTCGAGAGGCTGACCGAGCTGCTGGGCCGCCCGGTCACCGAGCGGGACGTGGACCGGCCGCTGTCGGACTGCGGGCTGTCGTCGCGCGACGCGGTCACGCTGGTGGCGGACATCGAGCGGCAGAGCGGGAAGCCGGTGCCGAGCACGCTGGTGTGGTCGGCGCCGACGATCGCCGCGCTGAGCCGTGCCCTGGTCGCGGAGGCGCCCGCGAACGGGCACGCACCGGTGGCGGCGGCCGAGCCGATCGCGGTCGTGGGACTGGCGTGCCGGCTGCCCGGGGCAGGGTCGGCACGGGAGTTCTGGTCACTGTTGCGGGACGGTGATTGTCCTGTTGGGACGGTGCCGGCGGACCGCTGGACGGCGTTCGGCCAGGACACGTCCCGGGTGCCGCGCCACGGCGCGTTCCTGGCCGATGTGGCCGGCTTCGACGCGGAGTTCTTCGGCATCAGCCCGCGCGAGGCCGACGAGATGGACCCGCAGCAGCGACTGCTGCTGGAGGTGACGTGGGAGGCACTGGCCGACGCCGGCATCCCGGTGCGCGCACTGCGGGACTGCGGCGTGTTCGTCGGCCTGTCGTCGGTGGAGTACGGCCATCTCACGATGGCCGATCTGTCCACAGTGGACGCCTGGTCGGCCACCGGCGTGTCGGCGTCCCTGGCCGCGAACCGGCTGTCGTATGTGCTCGGTGCGCACGGCCCCAGTGTCACGGTCGACACGGCGTGCTCGTCATCGCTCGTGGCAGTGCACCAGGCGGCCAGGGCACTGCAGGCGGGTGACTGCTCGACCGCGGTGGTCGGCGGCGTGAACCTGTTGCTGTCGCCGGGGATCACGGCGGTGTTCGACGCGGCCGGGGCGCTGTCGGCGGACGGCCGCTGCAAGCCGTTCGACGCGTCTGCGGACGGGATCGTGCGTGGCGAGGGCTGCGGCGTCGTGGTACTGCGGCGGCTGGCCGACGCGCGGCGCCTCGGCGACCGGGTGCTGGCGGTGGTGCGGGGCAGCGGGGTGAACTCGGACGGCCGGTCCAACGGCATCATGGCGCCGAACCCGTTGGCGCAGGCGGCGTTGCTGCGGCGGGTGTACGAGAGTGCGGCCGTCTCCCCGGGCACGGTCGACTATGTCGAGGCGCATGGGACCGGCACGCCGCTGGGCGACCCGATCGAGGCGGAGGCGTTGCGGTCGGCGCTGGGCAGGGATGCGGCGCGGCCGCTGCTGCTCGGCTCGGTGAAGAGCAACCTCGGGCATCTGGAGGGCGCGGCCGGGATCGTCGGGTTGATCAAGGTGGTGCTGGCGCTGCGTCATGGGCGGATCCCGCCGTCGCTACACTTCGGCGAGCCGAACCCCCGGATCGACTTCACGGGGCTGCGGGTGGTGGCCGAGCCGAGCCGGTGGCCACGGTATGGCGGGGTGGCCAGGGCGGGTGTGTCGGCCTTCGGCTTCGGCGGGACGAACGCGCATGTGGTGCTGGAGGAGTGGCCATCCGGCGGGGCACGGCGGGCGGCGCGGGTGGTGGGGCGGCCGGAGGTGTTCGCCCTCTGGGCGGCCGACGAGAAGAGGCTGGCCGACCGCGCCGGCTCACTGGCGGAGTGGCTCGACACCGATGACCTCGCCGACGTCGCCGCCGCGCTCGTGCACGGCTGTGACACCGGTTCGGTCGGGGCGGTGGTCGTCGCCGGGTCCGTCGACGAGCTGCGGGAGCGGTTGTCCGCGCTCGCCGGTGGGCAGCCACACCTCGCGGCCGAACCCGAAGGCTCCCCGGGCGGGCCCGTCTTCGTCTTCTCCGGGTACGGGTCCTACTGGGCCGGCATGGGGCAGCGGCTGCTCGCGCACGAGCCGGCCTTTCGCGACGCCGTAAGGGAGCTCGATCCCGAGTTCCTCGCGCGGACCGGCGCCACCCTCACGAGCCTCCTGGTCTCGGACGAGCTCGGCGATCTCGCCATGCGGCAGACGGCCACCTTCGGCATGCAGCTCGCCCTGTCGGCGCTCTGGCGCGCGCACGGCGTCACCCCCGCGGCGGTGATCGGGCACTCGGTCGGGGAGGTCGCTGCCGCCGTCGTGTCCGGGGCCCTGTCGCTCGGGGACGGGCTGCGCGTCGTCGTGGCCCGGTCGTCGCTGCTCGCGGGGATCGACTCCGCCGGTGACGGGGCCATGGCCATGGTCGAGCTGCCGGCCGGTGAGGTGGTGCGGCTCGCCGGCCGGTTCCCCGGCGTCGGCGTGGCCGTGCATGCCTCACCCCGGCACTCCACCGTGTCCGGTCCGGCGGCCAGCGTCGACGGTCTCGTGTCGCATGTGGAGGGACGAGGCGGGCTCGCTCGGCGGCTTCGGGTCGGCGGAGCCGGTCATTCCGCCGCCGTGGAGCCGATCATGGCGCCACTGCGTGAGCGGCTTGCCGGGCTCGAGAGCGCCGCGCCGGTGGTGCCCTCCTACTCCACCGTGTTCGACGGGCGGCCCATCGGCGCCGACGACGACTACTGGGTCGCCAACGTCCGGCGGCCGGTGCGGTTCACCCAGGCGGTCGCGGCCGCCCTGGCCGACGGGTACCGCGAGTTCGTCGAGGTCTCGCCGCACCCGATCGCCACCGCCTCGGTCGAGCAGACCGCCGACGACCCCGGTGTCCGGGTGCTGGCCACGCTTCGCCGGGACGGCAACGGGTTCGCCGACGCGGTGGCCGCGTGGTACGCCGCCGGCCACCGCGACGTGCTGACGGCACGGTACCCGCGGCGGGCGGTCGTCGACCTGCCCGGACCGGTGTGGCGGCGCCGGCGGCACTGGACCGCCGCGCGACCGGCGGGGACGCGGGCGGGTACGCATCCCTTGCTGGGGGCGCGGATCGACCTCCCGGAGCCGGGGCGGCATGTCTGGTACGGCGAGCTGAGGCCGGCTCCGTGGGTCACGCGGCACACCTTGTTCGGGCTTCCGGTGTTTCCCGCCGCCGGGTTCGTCGAGCTGGTCATGGCGGCTGGGCGCGACCTGCTCGGTGGGGTCTCGTTGCGTGGGCTGCGGGTGGTCCGGCCGCTCGTGCCGGGTGCGGCCACCGAGGTGTGCGTCTCGGCGGACGGGCGTGAGATCTCGGTGTTCGCGCGGTCGCGTTCGGAGTGGACACTCCACGCGGTCGCCACCGTGGAGACCGCGCCTCCGGTGTCCTCTCGGTATGTGGTGGATCCGGAACGCGTTCAGCTCGAGCCGCCCGGCGAGTTGGTGACCTCCGTCGGCGGGGTCCGCGTGCACGGCGACCCTCGGCACGGTGTGCGGGTCGAGGACGGGCGGTTGCTCGACGACGACGGTGTGGTGTTGGTCGAGTTCTCGGACGTGCGGTCGACGCCCGCCGACAGGGCGGACCTCGTCGCGCCGCCGGAGCTGCTGTGCTACCAGGCGGACTGGCTGGCACAGCCGCTCGCGCGGGGATCCGGGAAGGCTCGGCGGGTCGTGCTGCTGGGTGAGGGCGTCCCACCCGGTGCGCGGGACTTGTTCGCCGGGCACGATGTGCGGGTCCTCCCGCTGGGATCCGTCGTGCCGCCCGCCGACGACGTGGTCGTGTTCCTTCCCGCGTCCACTGTGGACGAGTCGCGGGACGCCGTGCTGCGTGCCGCCGAGGTCGTGCGCTCGCTGGCCGGCACGCCCCGGTTGTGGCTCGTCACGTCCTCGGCGGCCCTGCGTGGCCTCGTGCGGGTGCTTGCCTTCGAGCATCCCGAGTTGCGGGCCACGTGGCTGGAGGTCGACACCGGCGACGCGCTCGTCGCGGAGGTGCTCGCCGGCAGCCCCGAGGACGAGGTCGCCTGGCGTGGCGGCCGACGGTACGTACGCAGGGTCGCACCCGTGTCTCCCGGGCCGGCCCGGGCCGGGGACGCCCCGGTCGTCCGTGCCGGGGCGTACGTGGTCACCGGCGGTCTGGGCGGGTTGGGCCGGGTCGCCGCGCGGTGGCTGGCCGACCGGGGCGCCACGCGCGTGGTGCTGTCCGGCCGACGGCCACCATCGGCGCCGCTGCCGGACCTGCCGGGCTGTGAGCTGCGGGTCGTCACCGGTGACATCGCGTCGCCGGGGGTCGCCGAGGAGGTGGTGGCGGCCGCCACCGAGGACGGGAAGCCGCTGCGCGGAGCGCTGCACGCGGCCGGCGCGCTGGCCGACGGCGCCGTGCTCGCGATGTCCTCGGCCGACCTCGACGTCGCCTGGCGCGCGAAGACGTCTGGCGCGCAACGGTTGGCCGCCGCGTGCGAGGGTCACGAGCTGGACTGGTGGGTCGCGTACTCCTCGGCGGCGGGTCTGTTCGGCTCGCCGGGACAGGCCGCGTACGCGACGGCCAACGCCTGGCTCGACGAGTTCTGCGGGTCCCTGCGCGCACAGGGTGTGCCGGCGACGACCGTCCAATGGGGAGCGTGGCGCGAGGTCGGCGGCGCGGCGACCAACGACAACGCCATCCTGGACCGGCTGAGCCCGGCCGAGGCCATGCCGGCACTGGAGGCGATCCTGGCGGCCGGGTTGCCGCGGGCAGCGGTGGTGCGCTTCGACGCGGCGCGGGTCACGGGTCTGTTTCCCGCGCTGGCGGAGCGGCCGTTCATCGGCGCGCTGCTGCCCGACGACGTGCCCGCCGCCGCGCCGTCCTGGTCGGGGGAACACACGGTCCCCGCGATCGAGGAGCACATCCGGTCGACGGTGGCGGAGATGATGCGCACGACCGCCGGCCGGCTCGACGTCGAGGCGCCGCTGACGTCGCTGGGCATGGACTCCCTGCTCGCCATGCGCGCGAGGGCGGCGATCGAGCGGGACTTCGGCCTGCACCTGCCGCTGCCGCTCCTGCTGCGGGGCGCGAGCCTGCGTGAGCTGGCCGTCCACGTGGCGGGCGAGTTGGCCTCAGGGACCGAAGGAGGGGACCGGTCGCGACCGGCAGCCACCGAAGCGGTGCGGGTGGCTGGCGGGACGGCGGGGCCCGGCACCCGGGACTTCGCCGAGCGGTGGGTCGCGCGGATGTGGCACGAGGTCCTCGGCGAGCGGCCGGAGAACGTGCACCTTCCGTTCGCGGGCAACGCCGAACGGCTACGCGAGCGGATCGCCGGCGACCTCGGGGAGGCCATGCCCGACGGTGACCTGTTCGCGACGCCCACCATCGCGGGGATGGCCGACCTCCTCCGCCCCGTGCTCGAAGGGCACGGTGGTGGGGCCGTCCGAGTGCTGTCCGACCGGGGTGCCGCCGCGCCGTTGTTCCTGTTCCATCCCGCGGGTGGCTCCACCGCCGTCTACGGGCCGCTCGTCAAGCTGCTCGACGGCGTCCCCTGTTTCGGGCTGGAACGGCTCCCCGACCGCGAGACCGTCGAGGACAAGGCCGCGCGGTACGCCGAGTCGATTCTGGAGCGTCAGCCCAACGGGCCCTACCGGCTCGGCGGATGGTCCTTCGGTGGCTGTCTCGCCTACGAGACCGCGCGGCGCCTCGCCGCCGCCGGCCACGAAATCGGCGCGCTCTTCCTCGTCGACACCATCCTTCCACTGGAGTCGCAGGACGACGACTACCTCACCGGCCGGTTCCGGCGGTTCGTCGAGTACGTCGAGCGGACCTACCAGGTCGACCTCGGGCTCGCCGACGTCGACCACCTCCGCGACGAGGAACGGTTCCCGCTCGTCCTCGCGCGGCTTCGGGCGCGGGTGCCGGGGATGGGTGAGGCCGTTCTCGAGCACCAGTACACGTCCTATGTGGACGCTCGGGTCGCCGAGCGGTACCGGCCGGCGCCGTACGCCGGTGAGGTCGTGCTGTTCCGTGCCAGGCAACCGCATCCGCTGACCACCGAGCTCGATCCGCGTTACCTGCGTACCGACCGGGCCCTCGGCTGGGACCGGTACTGCCCGAACCTCGTCGTGCACGACGCGCCGGGAGACCACATCTCCATGGTCGACCCGCCCAACGTCGACGTCGTCGCCGCGCGGATCTCGGCCCTGCTGGACCGGCAATGACTGAGGAGCTGACGACCGCCTACCGGATCGCCGATCTCGCCGACCGGGACGAGGAGGTGCTGCGGACCGCGGAGAAGGAGGCCGCGGACCGCCAGCACGCCAAGGGAAAGCTCACCGCCCGGGAGCGGATCGAGCTGCTCGCCGACCCCGGCTCGTTCGTCGAGCTCGACCGGTTCGTGCGGCATCGGTGCACGGACTTCGGCCTTGGCGCCAACCGGCCCTACGGCGACGGGGTCGTCACCGGCCGGGCCACCGTGGACGGACGGCCGATCTGCCTGTTCTCCCAGGACTTCTCCGTGCTCGGCGGCAGTCTCGGCGAGGCCTTCGGGCGGAAGGTCATCAAGATCATGGACCTCGCCGCGGAGATCGGGTGTCCCATCGTGGGCATCAACGACTCCGGGGGCGCGCGGATACAGGAAGGGGTCACCGCACTCGCCTACTACGCCGAGATCGCGGCACGCAACGTGCACCTGTCCGGTGTGGTGCCGCAGATCTCCATGATCATGGGGCCGTGCGCGGGCGGCGCGGTCTACTCCCCCGCCATCACCGACTTCACCGTCATGGTCGACGAGATCTCGCACATGTTCGTCCCCGGGCCCGAGGTCGTGACCGCCATCAGCGGCGAGACGGTGAGCCGGGACGACCTCGGCGGCGCCGCCGTCAACAGCGCGGTCTCCGGGAACACGCACTACCGGGCCACCGACGAGCACGACGCCATCGACTGGGTGCGCACGCTCATCGGCTTCCTGCCCGCCAACTACCTCGAACCGGCCCCCGAGTACGCCGACCCGACCAGCCCGGACCTGACCCGGCGGGACCTCGCGCTCGACGAGCTGATCCCGGACGCCCAGAGCCGCGCCTACGACATGCGCCAGGTGATCGAGGCCGTGCTCGACGACGCGGAGTTCCTCGAGACACAGCCGGACTTCGGGCCCAACATGATCTGCGGGTTCGGCCGGGTCGAGGGGCACTCGGTGGGTGTCGTCGCCAACCAGCCACTGCGGATGGCCGGGGTCATCGACATCCACGCCTCGGAGAAGGCCGCGCGGTTCATGCGGTTCTGCGACGCGTTCGGCATCCCGCTGCTCACCTTCGCCGATGTCCCCGGCTACCTGCCGGGGCGGGACCAGGAGCACGGCGGCATCATCCGCCGCGGCGCCAAGCTGATCTACGCCTACGCCGAGGCCACCGTGCCCAAGGTGACGGTCGTGCTGCGCAAGGCGTACGGCGGCGGCTACGCCGTGATGGGCTCCAAGCATCTCGGCGCCGACGTCAACCTCGCCTGGCCCACCGCCGAGATCGCCGTGCTCGGCGCGGAGGCCGCCGTCACCGTGCTGCACCGGCGGGCGCTGCGGGACTGCCCGCCCGGCGAGCGGGACGCCCTGCGGCAGCGGCTGGTCGACGAGTACCGGCGCCAGTTCGCCAGTCCCTACGCGGCCGCCGAGCGCGGCTACGTGGACCAGGTCATCCGGCCGGCGACCACCCGGCTGGAGGTCGCCGGGGCGCTGCGGGCCATGCGGACCAAGCGTCGCCGCCCCCCGGCGAAGAAACACGGCAACATCCCGCTGTAAGGAGACGCACCATGAGAAGCAAGCGCGGTGTGGCGCTGGTCGGACTGCTGGCCCTCGCCGCCGGCGTGCTGTCGACCCCACCCGCCATCGCCGCCGCCCCGGCGACGGCCACCGCGGTCTCGGCCGACGACGGGGCCACCGTCGTCCAGGAGACCAGGATCGACGCCCGCACCCTCGACCTGAAGATCAACTCGCCGGCGCTCGGCACCACCGGGATGGTGCGGGTGCTCCTGCCGCAGGGCTGGGACAGCCAGCCAACCCGCACCTGGCCGCAGGTCTGGCTGATGCACGGCTGCTGCGAGCCCGCCGACTACCAGTCCTGGACCCAGTTCACCGACGTCGAGGAGCTGACCGCGAGCTCGCCGGTCATGGTCGTGATGCCCACCGACGGCTCTGCCGGGATGTTCAGCGCCTGGTGGAACTTCGGCCTGTCCAACAAGCCGGACTGGGAGACCTTCCACGTCACCGAGGTGCGGCAGATCCTCGAACGCGGCTACCGGGCCGGCACGCAGCGCGCGATCGCCGGCATCTCGATCGGCGGGTTCGGGGCCATGCACTACGCCTTCCGCCACCCCGGCATGTTCCTCACCGCCGCCTCCTACAGCGGCGTGCTCGACACCATGGGCTTCGGGATCCCGGCCATCCTCAAGGCGATCCTGATCCGTGAGGGGTTCTTCAACTACCTGCTGCTGTGGGGCTCCGAGTTCCTCAACCCGAGCCTCTGGCACTCCCACAACCCCGCGGACAACCTGGAGAAGCTACGCGGCACGGCCCTGTACGTGTCCAGCGGGAACGGGGTCGCCGGGCCGTTCGACCCGGGCACCAGCAACGAGGGCGGCGATTTCCTGCTCGAGCCGAGCGCGCAGTCGGCGACCCAGACCTTCGTCAACCGCGCACAGCAGCTCGGCATTCCGGTAACCGCCGATTTCTACGGTCCCGGCACGCATTCCTGGCCCTACTGGGAACGCGAGCTGCACCGCTCCTGGGCATTCCTTACCGCCAGGCTCGGCGTCTAACCCCCGTTCGGGCTCGTGCCGCGCCGCAGGATTCTGCCGCGCAGCACGAGCTCGGCCGCGAACCGGAAGTCCGGGTCGGCCAGGCGGTCGCCGAACAGGCCCTCCAGCTGCCGCAACCGGTAACGCGCCGTCTGCGGGTGGATCCCCAGTGCGGTCGCGACCTCCGGTGCGGACCGGTTCATCGAACGCAGCAACGCGGCCAGGGTCGCCTCCAGCCGGCTCGCCTTGCCCGCCGGCAGGTCCGACAGTGCGGACAGCACATCGGTCGACAGCAGCCGGCCGATGTGCTCGCCGCCGAGCAGGATCAGCTCGGCCAGGTGGTCGTCCGCGACCACCATGCCGTCGGTGGGCGTCAGCGCGCCGTTGCGGGCGTGCCACAGCGCCAGGCGCGCGCACCGCGCCGACAGCCACGCCTCCGCGGGCGACACGCTCGGCCCGAGCGCCGCCACCTGCCAGGACAGCAGCCGCCGCAACCGTGCCAGCCGCTCCGGCACGTCCGGACCGGGCACGAACAGGAGCGCCTCGCCGCTGTGGGCCAGCACCAGGACGTCGGTGTCGAGCATCGCGTCCGGGACCAGCTCCAGGCCGGGCACGTCGACGACGACGCACGCCAGTGTCTCCGGCAGTGGCCAGTCCGCCTGGTAGGAAAGGACCTCCAGCTTCGAGCCGGCCGGGTCCCCGCTGCGCTCCAGCAGCCGCTCGGCCAGCGCGCGGCGGCGGGCCGCCAGGTCGCCGATGCTGCGCAGCCGCGCCTCGGTGTAGCCGCGGACCGACTCCTTCGCCAGCTCGTCGATGTGCACGAGAACGGCCTCGGAGAGCAGCAGCACGGTGCCAGTCGGCAGCCCGACGGCCTGCGCGATCTCGGTGTAGCGGCGGCTGCCCACCCGCGCGCCGACGCGGTAGGCGGCCTGCAGCTCGTCCATGTTGCGGCCGGCCAGGTACTCCGCCTTGCCGAGGCGGCGGAAGAACGTGCTGTGGTGCTCCTGCGGGCCGGTCGGGTTCTCGATCAGCTCGACGAACTGGACCAGCGCGCGCCGCACGGCCGCCACCAGGTCCCGGCCCAGCTCGGAGTCGAGGGGACGCCGGTAGCGGGGCACCTCGCGGCGGATCACGTCGACCATCTCGGACGCGATGGCGTCCAGGTTGGGGCGCAAGGCATCCGCGACCATGACCGGCAGCGCGGTCCAGGGGTTGCCCGGGTAGGGCTGGTTCCTCGTCGCCTGCGGACGCGTCATCGTGCGCTCTCCATTGCCACTGAAACCGGCGCACTCCGGACTACCGCCCCACTGCTGAAAGAAGACTAGAAGACCGGCCCGAACACGGTCAACAGAAGGGTTCTGCCCGGCCGGTGGTCCGACCGGGCAGAACCCTTGTGCCACAGGGTGGTTACGCGGCGGCGGCACCTGTCACGTACGGGCACGTGGACAGGTAGCGAGAGATGTTCGTGTCCGCCTGCGGCGTCGGGCAGAGGAACTGGTCGTAGCGGGTGTCGTTGTCGATGAAGCGCTTGAGCCACGAGATGGCGAACCGGGCGGCCGTGGTGTTCGGCGAGTTCGTCGTGTTGTGGTCGGCGCCGCGCAGCTCCAGGTACGCCTTGGCCAGGTTGGCCGGCAGCGAGTCGTAGAACGGCAGCGAGTGGTCGCTGTTCGGGGCGATCGCGTCGTTCTGGGCAGCCACGAGCAGCGTGGGAACGCGCACGTTCGACCAGTTCTTGGTGGTGTGCCAGCCCGCGAGCGGGATGGCCGCCCGCAGCGACGGCCGCCTGCCGGCCGCCGACAGCGAGGCGCCGCCGCCCATCGAGTGGCCCATCACCCCCAGCCGGGTGCGGTCGACGCGGGCGCGCACGGCGCTGGTGGTGGTCAGGTAGTCCAGCGCGGCCAGCAGCTGGTCGGCGCGGGGGTCCGGGAAGTCGAACACGCCGAGCGTGTCGATCGTGAACACCACGAACCCCTGCGACGCGAGGCGCGGGCCGAGCCAGGAGATCGCGAGCTGCAGCTCGGTGAAGCCCGGCGAGACGGCCACCGCGCCGAACGTGCCCTGGCTCGTGTCGGTCGGGAAGTAGATCGTGCCGCCGCCGAAGCCGCTCTGTGCCGGCACGGTCGCCGACGAGGTCGCGAACGGTCCGGTCGGCGCCGAGATGCTCTGGAGGGTCGGGGCCGGCCCGCGCTCGTACGGGTTGGTGGCCGCCACCGCGGTCTCGACGTTGGCGCCGACAAGTCCCAGTGCGAGGGTCAGTACCAGCGTCGACAGCGGATTTCTTCGCGTCGTCATTCTCGGCGAGGGCACGTCGTTGTTCCTCTCCTTGATTTGTGGAATACCGCGCTAATCGCTGGAGCTACTCGACGGTAACCATGTCGCGACCGCCATTTCAATGACGGCCGCGGGAACTGTCATCCGCGTTAGTGAAAAGGCGCTGGCCATTTGTCACGCGGGCGCGAATGGTGGCATTACCGCGGCGGGTGTTACCGTTCGCCGAGTGCGGGCACGGGAGCGGCGGGTCATCGAGGCGGTCGCGGCGTGCCTCGGACCGGCGCCGGATCCTCGGCTGCTCGCGGCGGCTATCGGCACGGCCGCGGGTGCCACCGGCTGCGCGCTGGTCGTCGCGGGTGAGCGTTACCAGTGGGGCGAGGGCGGCCAGTGGCTGGAGCAGGTCGTCACCCACGGTGGTGAGCCCCAGGGCGTCCTCGCGATCGCACCCGAGTCCGTCGGGCCGATGCCCGGCGTCGCCGCGGTGCTGGGCCTGCCGCTGGCGGTGATCCGCCTGACCACCGAGACCGACCGGCTCCGGCGCGACGGCGACGCGGCCGCCCGGAGGCTGGTGGACGACCGGTGGCGGGCGGCGGCGGAGATGGAGCAGGAGCGGCGCGGCCTGGAACGCGACCTGCACGACGGCGCGCAGCACCACCTGGTCGCGCTGCGGATGCGGCTCGCGCTCGTCGAGCACACCGGCCGCGGCGTGGACGACCTGCTCGACCGGCTGGACACCGCCGAGCGGGTGCTGATCGACACGGCGGGCGGTGTGCTGCCGGTCGCCCTGGTCACGGGCGGCCTCGCGGCGGCCCTGCGGGCCGAGCTGGCCAGCCACACCGACGTCACCCTCGACATCGACGAGCTGCGCCGGCGGTACCCGTCGGTGGTCGAGTCGGCGGTGTACTTCGTGTGCATGGAGGCCGTGAACAACGCCCACAAGCACGCCCCGGGCGCGGCGATCACGCTGTCCGCACGCGACAGCTACCGCGGCCTGGAGTTCACGGTCACCGACAACGGCCCGGGTTTCGTCGTACGGTCAAGCTCAGGCCTCCGCAACCTGACCACCCGCGCCGCCGACGTAGGCGGCACGGTCGAGATCACCTCCGCCCCAGGCAAGGGCACCCAAGTCAGCGGCTTCGTCCCCCTGTAACCGCGAGTCCCGCGTCCAAACACCCCGAGTCCCGCGTTCAAACACATCGAGTCCCGCGTTCACGCACACCGAGTTGCGGTTTCGTGCAGGTCCTGCCCGCCGGTGTGCATGAAACCGGGACTCGGTAGGTGCGAGCGCGGGACTCGCTATGGGTGAACGCGGGACTCGCGATCTGCACGAACACGGGACTCGATGTGCACGAACGCGGGACTCGGTAGGTGCGAACGCGGGACTCGCTATGGGTGAACGCGGGACTCGCGATCTGCACGAACATGGGACTCGGGGGGTTAGCCGTCGATTTTTTGGGCGCGTAGGTAGGCGAGTACGGCTAGGACGCGGCGGTGGTGGACGGTTTGGTCGCCGGGGAGGGCGAGTTTGGCGAAGATGGCCGCGCTGTGCTTTTCCACGGCCTTCGGGGAGACGTACAGCTCCTTCGCGATGGCGTTGTTGGTGCGGCCCTCGGCCATCAGGCGCAGCACGTCCAGCTCCCGCTCGGACAGCGTCGCGAGCGGGCTGTCGGCCGGCGCCTGGACCAGCCGCTTCGCCAGTGCCGGCTCGATGACGATCTCGCCGGCGGTGATGCGGTCCAGGGTGTCGGCTAGCACCTGCACGCCCGCGATCCGCTCCTTGAGGCGGTAGCCGATCCGCTCGGCGCCGATCTCCAGTACCCGCATGAGGTAGTGCGTCTCGGCGTAGTGCGACAGCAGCAGCAACCCGGTGTCGGGTCGCAGCGCGCGGATGCGTTCGGCGGTGGTCAGGCCACCGTCCGGCTCCGGCGGCATGCGGATGTCCAGGATGGCGACGTCGACCGGCTCGGTGGCGACGATCTTCAGCAGCGAGTCCCCGTCCGCGACGCAGCCGACCACCTCGTGGCCCGCAGCCTCCAGGAGCAGGACGAGCCCCTCACGGAACAGGGCACCGTCCTCGGCGATGGCTACGCGCATCGCAGCACCGCCCGGTGGTGGCGCGGTCCAGGCCACCCCGGCTGCTCGTCGGTGATGCGCACGCGGACGAACCGCCGCCCGCGCACCCGGATCCGCACGGCACTGCCGGGGCACAGGGTGTGCAGGTGGTCCACGACCAGCAACCCCGTGCGCGACCGGGCCTCCATGCCCAGCTCACGCCGGGGCAGGTCCAGCCGCAGCCGCAGGTCACGACGCTCGGCGACCGACCGCAGGGCCGGCTCGAGCCCGGCCGAGACCAGCACCGGCGGGTACAGCGCGGAGCCGATGCCACGAAGGTCGTCGATGGTGCGGCGCAGCATGCCGAGGGCCGCGTCGATTCGTGCTTCGGTGTCGGGGTCTTCGGCCGCCATGGAGATCAAGCCTAGTTCCAGAGCGAGCGCGGACATGTCCGCGGCCGCGCCGTCGTGGAGGGTGCGTTCGAGGTCACACCGCATCCGCGCGACATCGCGGTCGGGTGCGCGCAACCATGTGCCCGACCGCGACGTCCCACGCACGACTCCACCCACCGCACCAGCCTGCTTGCCCGAACGGGCATGAGCAAGGGTGCCGACCCCACCAGAAGGTAGGGACATCCCCACCCACCTTTAGGATTCCTACCGGCTGTCGCCGATCGGACGCGGGGAGTTGCGCAATGCCGTATGGAGTGGGCATCGATCTCGGCACGTCGTTCGCCTCAGTGGCGGTGCACGGCCCCGGAGGAACACGGATGGTGCCGATGTCCCCCGGTGTGGTGATCCCGTCCGTGGTCTACGCGACGCCCGGCGGCAGGTTACTCACCGGCGCTGCGGCCGAGCACGCGGCACGGTCCGGCGGCGACTCCAGCCGGCTCGCCCGCGGCTTCAAGCGGCGCCTCGGTGACCCGACGCCCCTGGTCCTGGGCGGGGCCGCCTACTCCCCCGCCGCGCTGATGGCCGCGCAGCTGCGTGACGTGCTCAGCCACGTGACACGTGTCGAGGGCGAGCCGCCGGACTCGGTCGTGCTGACCTGCCCGGCGATCTGGGGACCGTACCGGCGTGAGCACTTCGCCGAGGTGCCGCGGCTCGCGAACATTCCGTCGACCGAGCTGATCACCGAGCCGGAGGCGGCCGCCACGCACTACTCGGTCGAGCGCACGCTGGGCGACGGCGCGGTCGTCGCCGTGTACGACCTGGGCGGCGGCACGTTCGACACCACGATCCTGCGCATACGCTCCGGCGGGATGGAGATCCTCGGCACGCCGGAGGGCATCGAGCACCTCGGTGGCATCGACTTCGACGAGACCATGCTCGCCCACGTCGACGAGCGGCTCGACGGGGCGATCAGCGCCCTCGACCGGACCGACCCGGTGCAGGCCGCCGCGCTGGCCGAGGCCCGCGCGCGGTGCGTGCGGGCCAAGGAGACGCTGTCGACCGAGCCGGACGTCGAGCTGACCGTGCCGCTGCCGTCGGGCCCACGCCGGCTGACGATCACCCGGCTACAGCTGAACGACATGATCCGGCCGTCCGTGCGGCTGACCACCGACGGGCTGCGCCGGACGATCTCGTCCGCCGGCCTGCGGCCCGAGGACCTGTCGGCGATCCTGCTGGCCGGCGGCTCGTCGCGCATCCCGCTGGTGCAGCAGTTCGTGCACGAGGAGTTCGGCAAGCCGGTGCGGGCGGCGCTGCACCCGAAGTTCACCGTCGCGCTCGGCGCCGCGGCCACCGCCGCGAGCTCCGCCCAGGAGCCGACCCTGCGGCTCACGCCGGTGTCGCGACCGGGTGGCTTCCCGCGGCGGACGGCGGCCACCGGGGTTCCCGTGGGGCGGCGGCGGAAGTGGCTGGTGCCGGTGGCCGCGGCGGCGGTGGTCGGGCTCGTGGCCGCCGTGACGACGCTGATCCTGACCGCCGGCAACGAGCCCCTGCACGAGGCGAGCGCCGGGTCCTCCCTGACCGGGAGCGACTCGACGACCACGACGTCCACGGCGGTGGCGCCGTCCATCGCGCCGCCGGCGGGCGGGTCCAGGTCGACCTCGACCAGGACCGAGCCGACCCAGCAGTCGCAGAGCGACCTGCCGACGCTGTGGGTGTACAACAACGGTCCGGTGCCGCCGTTCCACAGTCTCATCGCCTCGACGGACAACTGGGCGGGCGTGGACTTCGGCGAGGAGGGCGCCCGCCAGAAGCCGATCGCGGCGGGGCCGGACGGCCAGGGCGGCCTGCGGGTGAAGTGGGCAGGCGGGTCACCGGGGCAGATCTACATCCAGAACATCGCCGACGCGCGGGACCTGAGGTCGTACGTGAGCTCACGGGGCGCGCTGGTGTTCGACGCGGTGGTGCACACGGCGCCGGCCGACCGCACGACGGTGGCCGTGCACTGCATCTACCCGTGCGCCTCGGAGGTCGAGGCCACCAAGGTGTTCCGCGGCATGCCGCCGGGCGGCAAGGTCACGGTCAAGATCCCGTTGACCTGCTTCACCGCGCACGGCCTCAACGCCGCGATGGTCAACACCCCCTTTCTCGTCTACACCGCGGGCGCCTTCGACGCCACGTTCTCGAACATCCGCTGGGAGGCGAATGTGACAGACGCCACCCCGTGTAAGGACCTGAGTTAGGGGCCTGGTCAGTTCGTCATCACCACCCCGGGAGCGACCGTGTAGTACGCCGGGCGGATGTCCGGTGCCAGCGACCCGACGAACTCGCCGACCTCCCGCAGCGCGACGCCGGGTCCGATGTGGAGCGTGCGGCCACGCGTGCCGGAGAGCGGCTTCACGTCGGGAGCGGGCTGGCCGGCCAGGTGGATCACCGCACCGTCGGGGGTGCAGGTCACGATGAGGCCGTCGCACGGGTGTTTGCCCTGGTGGTGCCACACGTCGCCAATGGAGATGAGCCCGTCGCGCAGCGCGGCGGTCGCCCACACGTCCGGCATGGCGCCTCCCTTCGTCGCGCCCCCTCGACTCGAACACGGCTCCCGGCGCGCGAAAGGTTCATGGGGATAGCCCTACCTGGCGACGCGGGACAGCCCTCCCCACAGGAGGGATAGACCCAGCGATTTCGGTGGCCGGACCGGCCAGTCTCGTATCCAACGAAACAGGCGCGTTCCCACCCAGAACGGGGAAGGAAAGCACATGGGCACCATGGACAGCGTCGTCGCGGCGCACGGCCCCGCTCTGCTCGCCTACGCCACCCGGCTCACCGGTGGGGACCGGCACGCCGCCGAGGACGTCGTGCAGGAGACCTGGCTGCGGGCGTGGCGGCACGTCGACCGGCTGACCGAGGACCGCGGCTCGGTGCGTGGCTGGCTCATGCGGGTGGCCCACAACATCGCGATCGACCAGCACCGCGGCCGCCGCGCCCGGCCGACCGAGGTCGAACTGCCGGAGCTGGACGTGCCCGGCACCCCGGTGATCCCGGCGCCGACCGACGAGGTGGAGACCCGCGTGGTGGTCGACGCCGTGCTGGACAACCTGTCCACCGAGCACCGCAGCACGCTGGTCGAGGTCTACTTCGCCGACCGCACCGCCCGCTCGGCGGCGTCCGTGCTCGGCGTGCCGGTGGGGACCGTGAAGAGCCGGGTCCACCACGCCCTCAACACCCTGCGCTGCGTGCTGCCCCAGCGCCGCCTCGAGGCCGCCTGACCCACGCGAAGACCGGCCGCTCCCCATAGGACCGACCGGCCTTCCCCCTGATCGTCTATGCGAACTCGCGCCCCATCATGAGATCCCCCTGATTTCTCGGCCATCCGACTCCTCCAGGAAATCAGAAGCCGACCGCCGCCGCCACTCCTTTACCTCGCGAGTCCCGCGTTCAGCCATAGCGAGTAGGTGGTTGGGTGGGCGGGCGGTTGGGCGCTGTGAGCGCTCCATAATGCGTCAGACGGCATGATAGGCTTTTGGGAACAGTAGTTTCGGAATTATCGGAAAATTTCGGAAATTGGACATTCGAGATATCTCAACGAGGAGATCTCGTGATGATCGGAAAACGAATCCTGAGCTGGTTGGGCGCTGCGCTGCTGGTCGTCGGGGTGCTGGTCGGGCAGGCGGCGCCGGCCTCGGCGGCCTCGCTCGTGGAGGTCACCAACTTCGGCACGAACCCCAGCGGGCTGCGCATGCACCTGTACGTGCCGGACGGCGCCCCGGCCAACCCGGCGATCCTGGTCGCCGTGCACTACTGCACGGGCACCGGGCCGGCGTTCTTCAGCGGCACGGACTTCGCTCGGCTGGCCGACCAGTACAAGTTCATCGTGATCTACCCGTCGGCGACCCGCAGCGGCCAGTGCTTCGACGTCTACACGAACGAGGCGCTGCACCGGGGCGGCGGCAGCGACCCGGTCGGCATCAAGTCCATGGTGGACTGGACCGTCCAGAACCGGGGCGGCGACCGGAACCGGGTCTACGTCACCGGCGCGTCCTCCGGCGCGATGATGACCAACGTCCTGCTGGGTGACTACCCGGACGTGTTCAAGGCGGGCGCGGCGTTCATGGGCGTGCCGGCCACGTGCTTCGCGACCACGCCACCCAACACGTGGAACAGCGACTGCGCCAACGGGAACGTCATCAGGACGGCACAGCAGTGGGGCGACGCCGCCCGTGCGATGGACCCCGGGTACAGCGGCTCGCGGCCACGCATGCAGCTGTGGCACGGCACCACCGACTCGACACTGCGCTATCCGAACTTCGGTGAGGAGGTGAAGCAGTGGACGAACGTGCTCGGCGTGAGCCAGACCCCGACCCAGACCGACACCCCGCAGTCCGGCTGGACGAGGACCCGCTACGGCGGCACCGGCACGATGGCCCCGGTCGAGGCGATCAGCGTCAGCGGCGTCGGGCACAACCTGCCGCTCTCCGGCCAGGCGGCGATGGCGATCGCGTTCTTCGGCCTGAACACGACCTCTCCCCCGCCGACGGACCCGCCGCCGACCGATCCCCCGCCCACCAGCGGCGCGTGCACCGTCGACTACACCGTGAGCCCGTGGAACACCGGGCTGACCGCGAACGTCAAGCTCACCAACGGCACCACGAGCGCGGTGAGCGGCTGGACGCTCAAGTTCACCCTGCCGAGCGGCCAGGCCATCACGAGCGGTTGGGGCGCCAGCTACTCGCCGTCGAGCGGCGCGGTGACCGCGTCGCCGGCCTCCTACAACACGACGATCAACGCGAACGGCTCGGTGAGTTTCGGCTTCCAGGCCACCCACACCGGTGACACGGCCGAACCGAC
>Ga0164298_10000136_pt1 | contig 26956 bp, 20 predicted proteins | sample Whisoiple_216_MG_FD_109713 | JGI IMG/M metagenome (GOLD analysis project Ga0164298, IMG submission 109713) | Unamended control soil microbial communities from upstate New York, USA - Whitman soil sample_216_MG | ecosystem: Environmental > Terrestrial > Soil > Agricultural land ...
ACCACCCACTCCGCATCAGTCAGATCCGACGGATACCTCTGCTCACGAGCCACCCACGACACCCTGGCCGCCCCCACCACGAAGATCAACCAGCCACGCCGACCAAGATCTCAAACACGTTCTGAAGGATCTGCTCGTCGCGCTACTGCGGTCGCCGTATCGGTTCGCCGGGGCGGTGCTGCGCGGGCTGGTCGCTGCTGCGCGGTGGTGGCGTCGGTGGGTGACTGTGCGGGACTTCCGTGACGCTGCAGAGCAGTCGGAGAAGTTGGCGGACAAGTTCGCGGAGATACGCGCGTTCACGTTGTTCCGGTGGAAGGTGACGGGCGCCGTGGTGGTCGCCAGTGTGCTCGGCGGGGCGATTGCGGAGCTGCTCTACGGTCGGCTTGGGCTCTGGCTGCTCGTTGGGGTGGTGGCGGTTGGTCTTGCGGTGCTGGGTCGGCGGCGGGACGGCAGTCCAGGGCGTAAGGCGGTGCTCGCCGGTCCGCGCACGTTGACGTGGACCATGGATCCACAGGTTCTCGTGGACGCGTTCCGGGACGCCAAGTTGATCGGCAAGGACGAGACGCTGCGGCTCGTCGAGCGGGCTACGCGTATCGGCGATGGATGGGCGATCACGGTCGACTTGCCGGCGACGCGCAAGGCCGCGGACGTGATCAAGAATCGTGACGCTCTCGCGTCCGCGCTCGCGGTCGACGAAGTTCAGCTGATCGTTGAGCGGGTGCGCGGCAATGGCGGACATGCTGGGCGGGTGTCGATGTGGGTCGCCGATTCTGACCCGTACGCGACTCCTCCACTTCGGACGCCGTTGCTCGCGGTGCAGAGGTGGGATGCGTGGCGGCCGGTGCCGTTTGGTCGGGATGCTCGTGATCGGCGGATCGATCTGCCTCTGGTGTGGACATCGTTGCTTGTGGGTGCGATTCCTCGGCAGGGTAAGACGTTCGCTGCTCGGCTCGCGGCGGCCGGACTGGTGCTCGATCCGTACACGCGGCTGTACGTGGCTGACTTCAAGGCCGGGAAGGACTGGGACGCCGCTTCGCACGTGGCGCACCGGTTCATGTCCGGTGATGAGTCGGAGCATGTGCTGCAGTTGGTCGGGTGGCTCGTCGAGCTGGTGGCCGAGGTGCAGGGTCGCTACCGGCGGATGCGGGATCTCGATGACGTGACGTGTCCGGAGTCGAAGGTGACGCCGGAGATGTCGCGGGACCGCGCGCTGAACATGCCTATCACGGCGATCTTCGTCGATGAGGTTCAGGTGCCGCTGGAGGATCGGACGTCGGTCGACGTCGAGGGCAAGCGGCTCGCGGCCGGCCAGTACGTCGGTGAGCTGTTGACGTGGCTGGCTAAGAAGGGGCCGGCGGCCGGCATCGTGCTCGTGCTGGCTACTCAGCGGCCGGACTCGAAGACCATCCCGAGTGGACTGCGGGCCGTGCTCGGGTCGCGGTTCGCGCTGCGGGTGATGGACTGGCGGGATTCGAACATCGTGCTCGGCGAGCAGATGAACACTCGCGGGTACGACAGCAGTCGGTTGCTTGCCTCGCACAAGGGCGTGGGCATCCTGCGACCGGACGGCGACACGCAGGCCGGAGCCGATGTGCTCGCCTTGACCGTGCGGACCTACTACATGCCTAACGAGGACTGGCAGGAGATCTGCCAGCGTGGCCGCGCGCTGCGAGAGGCTGAGCGCACATTGACCGGGCATGCGGCCGGCGACGACCTAGCGCCCGTGCTCGACCACTCGGCGGCCGTCCGCGCGATCGGTCCTGGGCCGGTTCCGTCGCGGTCGGCAGGGGTGCCGGAGCCTCTAGCGAGCATCGTTGATCACCTCGACAGGTTGGGCGAGGAAGCGTCGGAGTTCATCTCGACTGCCGACCTTGCAGACATGCTCGACTTCGAGCCGGCGTGGCTGGGTCGGCGGCTCGCTGAGTTGGGCTGCCAATCGACGCGCGAACGTGTGACAGAGGAGTCGGGGAAGGTCCGGCAGATTCGTGGGTACCTGACGGGCGATCTGCTGGCGGCTGCCTCGGCGAGCCGGGACGGTGAGCTGTGACAGCACAGCGTGGATGCCGTCACACGGACCAGTCGGTGCCGTCATGCTGTCACGACGGGTGTGACGGTAAGAATTTGGGTCTGACCTGCGGAGATATGGATTGTGACGGCATTCAGGTGGCCGGCGAATGCCGTCACAATCGGTCGAGAACCGGCGCTGCGGGCGCCGAGGCGAACCGTGCGGATGGTGCCGTCACAGGCCCCAACAACTCCAGGTGGGCTGAAATCAGCACGTCCGATGACGGAGTGACGGTGAGAGTGCCGACGGAGGTACCTGCACTGACGCCCCGCGCGGCACGTGCACTTCTTGCGATACTTGTCGAGCTGACTGACGTTCCGGTGCTCGACCGGCCGGGAGAAGGGACTCGTGATGGCTGCTGACATCAGCCGGGACCCATGGGCGACGCTCGACGAGATCATGGGCGTTCAGGTGGTCGACGACGTCGACGACGGGATCGGGCCGCTCGCCTTCTTCGGCAGGTGCTCGACGGAGGACAACCAGGACCCGAAGACGTCGCACGACTGGCAGCTGGCGAACGCGCGGCACGTGGTCGAGCCGCGCGGCGGGGAGGTCGTGGCGGACTTCTTCGATGTCGGGTTCTCGCGGTCGGTGCCGTGGGAGCGTCGGCCGGAGTCGTCGCGGCTGCTGGCTGAGTTGAAGCGGCTGGACCGAGGCTGGTCGGGTGTTGTCGTTGGTGAGGGCACCCGATGTTGGTACGGAAACCAGTTCTCGTTGATCGCTCCCAAGTTCGAGGCGTACGGAGTGGACCTGTGGGTGCCGGAGCTGGGTGGGAAGTACGACCCACGTAACCCGTCGCACAAGATGCTCATGTCCCAACTCGGCGCGATGAGCGAGTCCGAACGTCAGCACGTGCAGGCCAGGGTCCGCGCGGCCATGGATGCCCAGGTGGTCAACGAGGGCAGACAGCAGGGCGGACGAACCCCGTACGGGTACAAGATCGTGGACGGTGGGCCGCATCCCAACCCGCGTAAGGCGGTCGAGGGGTATCGGCTGCGGAAGCTCGCGCTAGACGAGTCGGCGGCAGAGGTGGTTCGGCGGATCTTCGCCGAGTACCTGTCAGGCGTCGGTGATCGGGCGATCGCCAACGGATTGAACCGGGACGGCGTTCCGTGTCCGTCAGCTTTGCGGCCGGAGCAGAACTCGCATCGATTGGCTGACGGGTGGCAAGGCAGCACTGTTCGGTCCATTTTGGAGAATCCGCGCTACACGGGTTACGCGTTCTTCGGGCGCTGGACGAAGCACGAAGAGTTGCTGGATCCGGACGACGTCGCCGCTGGGCACGTGGTCCGGTTCCGGCGGTCCACTCCGGACCGAATTGTGCGGTCGCGACGCCCGGCTCACCCGGAGATCGTCTCGGTTGAGGACTTCACCCGGGTTCAGCTTCTGCGGCGTTCGAAGGGTGCGGCCGGGCTGAAGACCGCGCGGAAGACGGAGCGGACTGGTCGACCGGTGAAGCGGCTGTACCTGTTCCGCGGCCGCATCCGGTGCTCGGTGTGCTCGCGGAAGATGGAAGGCAGCCCGCGTAAGCACGCCATGTACTACCGCTGTCCCGCCCGAACACTCGCGCCGGGTTCTCCAGCGTTGGCAGAGCATCCGCCGGCCATATATCTGCGTGAGAGCACGATCCGGGACGCGGCGAACACATGGCTTGAAGGGCTGTTCCGTCCCGAGAACGTGGATCGCACGGTGGCCGCACTTGTTGCCTCGCAGGAAGGTGCGGGCCGACGACAGGTCGGTGCAGAGGTCGCGCAGAACCGGCTCACCGATGCCGAGGCGCGACTACGGAAGTTCCAAGCGGCGATCGCGGCCGGCGTTGATCCGATGGCGCTCGTGGATGTGATCAACATTGCACACGCAGAGCGAGTAGCGGCTCAGGCCGAGGTCGACAACGCACCGTCGCCGGACCTGATGGACGCCGCCGAGGTCTACGCGCGGATCGATGAGTTCGGTGACGTCCGACGGACGCTGAACGATGCGAAGGGAGAGGGGCTCGCAGAGCTGTACACAGGTCTCGACCTGGGAGTTCTGTACGAGCCGGGGAGTTTCACCGCTGAGATTTCGATGCGGGTGAATAGTGTGCGTGTCCGAGGGGGGACTTGAACCCCCACGCCCTTGTCGGGCACTAGCACCTCAAGCTAGCGCGTCTGCCATTCCGCCACTCGGACTCTGTGGTGCGCATAGCGTAGCGGACGCGTCTCGGGCGGGTTCAAGGGGTGGGGCAGTGGTAGGAAGGGGCCGTGACCGAACCGACTGACCTGGCCCAGGACGAGGCCGTTGAGCTCACCTCCGAGCTGATTCGCATCGATACGACCAACACTGGGGAGCCTTCGACTACCGTTGGTGAGCGGGCTGCTGCCGAGTTTGTCCGTGGGAAGCTCGAAGAGGTGGGGTTCGAGACCACCTACGTGGAGTCCGGGGCACCTGGGCGGGCGAACGTCTTCGCTCGACTGCCCGGGGCGGATCCGTCGCGTGGCGCCCTCCTCATCCATGGTCACCTGGACGTGGTGCCGGCCGACCCTACCGAGTGGTCCGTTCATCCCTTCTCCGGTGCGATCCAGGACGGTTATATCTGGGGGCGGGGGGCTGTCGACATGAAGGACATGGTCGGTATGACCCTGGCCACCGCTCGTCGCTTCAAGCGGGACGGGGTCGTGCCGCCTCGGGATCTTGTGTTCGCATTCCTTGCCGACGAGGAGGCCGGTGGGGCCTACGGGGCTCAGTGGCTCGTGGAGAACCGGGCGGATCTCTTCGACGGCATCACCGAGGCTGTGGGGGAGGTGGGGGGCTTTTCGGTCACTCTTGGTGAGGGGTTGCGGGCTTACACGATCGAGATCGCTGAGAAGGGCATCGCTTGGATGCGGCTTCGGGTTCGGGGGCGGGCCGGTCACGGGTCGATGCTGCATGACGACAACGCCGTCACCAAGTTGGCCGCCGCGGTTGCTCGGCTTGGGGCGCATGAGTTCCCGCTGATCGTCACCGACTCCGTGCGGGCCTTTCTCACCGCCGTGACCGAGTTGACCGGGCTCGAGTTCGACGAGGCCGACCTGCCTGGCGCTGTCGCTAAGTTGGGTCCGTTCGCTCGGGTGGTGGGGGCTACGCTGCGTGATACGGCCAATCCCACGATGCTCAACGCCGGTTACAAGGCCAACGTGATTCCCTCCGTCGCCGAAGCTGTTGTGGACTGTCGTGTTCTGCCTGGGCGGCAGGCGGCCTTCGAGCGTGAGCTGGACGAGATCCTCGGCCCTGACGTCGAACGCGAGTGGGTTACGCACCTCCCCGCCGTCGAGACCACTTTCGACGGTGATCTCGTCGACGCCATGACGGCCGCTTTGCAGACCGAGGATCCGGGGGCGCGGACCATTCCGTACGTCCTTTCAGGTGGTACCGACGCCAAGGCGATCCATACGCTCGGTATTCGGTGTTTCGGGTTCGCGCCGCTTCGCCTCCCGGCCGATCTCGACTTCACGGCGTTGTTCCACGGGGTGGACGAACGGGTGCCCGTCGACGCCGTTCGGTTCGGTACTCGGGTGCTCGACCGGTTTCTGCGTAACTGTTGACCACACGGGGTAACGGCTGGCCCGCGCGGGACTGGCGTTACGATCCCGGGGCGACAGGCGCATGTGTACCTTCGCCGGGGTGGCGGGACGTGCCCGCCGGGTGAACCATGTGGACTGACGGCGCGTAAGCAGCCCACGACGACACCTGAACCCTGACGGAGGCATCGTGCCCGAATTCATTGGCGGTCTACCGGTCCACCCACTGCTCGTGCACTTCACGGTGGTCCTGATCGCGCTCTCGGTCGCCGGCGCCGTCCTGAGTGCCGTGTGGCCGGCAGTCCGCCGCCGGTTCGGGTGGCTCGTCTTCGCCGGGTCGGCGCTCGGCACGGTGCTCGTGCCCTTCACGACGAAGAGTGGGGAGAACCTGGCCGGGCGGCTGCCGGGGAGTCCGCAGATCAACGAGCACGAGCGGCTCGCGGACCTCATGATCTGGTGGGCGCTCGGCCTGACCGTCGCGGTCGGCGTGCTCATGGTCGTGCACACGATGGCCGAGCGGACGGTGACCTCGAAGGTGGCGGTCGGCGCGGCGGGGGCTGAGGAGGAGGTCCCACAGGAGGCGGGCAGGGCCCCGGCGCTTGTCGCGATCGTGCTCGCGCTCATCACCGTCGGCGTCGCGGTCGGCGCGGGCATCCACGTCTACCGCGTCGGCGACGCCGGCGCGCGGGCGGTCTGGGAAGGCGTCGAGAACCTTCCCGCACAGAACGGCGGCTGAGCTCTAGGTGCTCAGCCCGGGCAGGAGGCCGCGGGCGCGGCGTCGCTTCAGCAGCACCCGCCGGCTCCCGTCCGAGTAGAGCCGCACGTTGGACAGCTCCCAGCCGGCGAACTCGGCGTGGATCGAAAGCTGCGTGGCCGCTGACCGCCGCGACACTCCTGGCGGCAGGCGCAGCGGCCGGTACTCCCAGTCCCCGTCAACCACCTCTGAGCTCATATCGCAATCACCTGAATTCCATCTCCTGTGCCGGACGCGACGATCACGCGCCCGCTGCTCGGGTCCACCGCCACGGTGTTGGGCTGGGACACCGTGGGGAACCGGTACTTCTCCTTCGGCTGCTCACCGGCCACCTCGTAGCCGACCACCTCGTTCGTCCTGGTCAACGTCACCCACGCGATGTCCCGTGCCCGGTCGTACGCGATGGCGTACGGGGCGCCGGGGACGGGGTAGTTCTGGCGCAGCAGCAGCGGGTCCACGGAGAACGCGAGCAGCGCGCCGCCGCGGGTGTCGGTCACGAGCACCCGGCCGAACCGGTCGGTGACGGCGTTGGTCGCGCCCCGCCCGGCCCGCAGGCCCTGCTCGATGTCCGCGCCCGGCACGTCCAGCTGGAACACCGCGTTGCGGAGCCGGTCGAGCACGACCGCGCTCCTGCCGGTGGAGAGGACCTGGTCGGCGCTCATCAGGTCGCCGGTGATCATTCGCTGGACGCGGTCGTCCCTGACCACCGCGACCGCACGTTCGTCCTTGACGGCGACGAGGGTGCGGCCGTCGAAGGTCGTCGCGCTGACCGGCTTGCCGCGGAACTCGGTGGCGGGGTCGAGCCTGCCGTCCGTGGTGAGGCGGGCGACCTTGTTGCCACCGGCGGCGAGGAAGCCGCCGTGGTCGAGCGTCAGGGACTCGGCGGTGACGGCGATGGTCTTCGTGAGTGCCAGGGTGTCGCCCAGGTGGTAGAGCTGGACGGTGTTGCTGGCCGCGACCGCGAGCGTGCTGGTAGTCGGGTCGAACGCCATGGCCGTGACGTGGGCGTCCACCGCGGTGACGGTGCCCGCGGGCCTGGTGGTGGCCGGTGGGGAGATCGCGGCGACGGCGGCGACCGGGTTGTCGGTCACCATCAGCTCGTCGTCCGGCTTGCCCGAACTGCAACCAGCGCCGACCGCCGCGCAGACCACGAGCAGCACGGCAACCTTGCGACGCAACATCTACCTCCGGCACGTTCCCGGGTCTCGCCGGGCAGCTTTCATGCCGCGCCGGCGGGACATCTGTTCAGCATCCCCTAAAGATGGACAGGACGCTAACCCCCGTTACGGGGTGTCGAACCGTGGGGTTCGACTACGGGGCGTCACCAACCGGTGCGGAGGTCGTGGACGGCGGGTGACCGCGTTGGCCGGTCGGGTCGACCATGTCGGCTTTGGCCGAGATCGTTCGGCGTCCCTTTGGCGGATTGTTTGTGAGCGGGTGGACCCCTAATATGACTTGAAACGTTTCATATATTGCTGTCGTGGGCCCAGTGAAGGGAATGCGATGGGCGAGGGCATGAGCCGCCGAACCTTCCTGCGTGGTTCGGCAGCCGGCGCTGGCGCGCTGGCGATTCCTGTTGTTTCCGACGGGACCGCCATGGCGGAACCCGATACGCCGCCGGGGGTGGGGGCCGATGTCGTGGACATGGCCTCCTTGCCCTCGATCTCCCGCTCGACCGTCGAGAACGCACCCGTCCTGCTCGGGACCGACGTCGCCGCGCCCCGGTTTTCCTGGGTCGTCGGGGGTGGCGGCGCTCGCCAGTCCGCCTATCAGGTACAGGTTGACGGCATCTGGGACTCGGGCAAGGTCGCTTCCGCGCGGACGGTCGGGGTGGCCTACGGCGGCCCGCCGCTGGGGCCCCATACCCGGTACCGGTGGCGGGTTCGGGTCTGGGACGAGCGTGACCGCCCCTCCGAGTGGAGTCCGGGCGGCTGGTGGGAGACCGCCTTTCTCGACACGGCCTGGCAGGCCAGCTGGATCGGCGCCGCGCCCGGTGCGGAGCCGCCGGGGTTCGGGACCTCCTTCTGGATCTGGTCGCCCGAGGCCACGACCAACGACGCACCCGCCGGGCCCCGCTGGTTCCGGCGCACGGCCACGCTGCCGGCCGGCACCGTCACCAAGGCCGTGATCGTCGCCACCGCCGACGACGACTTCACGCTCTTCCTCGACGGCGAGCGGGTTCTGCACTCGCCGGAACAGGTCGACGGGTGGAAGATCGGGCGGCTCGTCGACGTCACCGGCCGGATTCGGCGGCAGGACCTCACGCTCGCCGTCGTGGCCACCAATCGTGGCAATGTCGCCGTCAATCCCGGCGGTTTGTTGGTCCGGCTCGTTGTCGACCTCGCCGACGGTGGCCGGTTCGAGGTGGTCACGGACGGGAACTGGCGCGTCGTCGACGCCGAACAGGCCGGGTGGCAGCAACCGGGTTTCGACGACAGCGCCTGGGTCCAGGCCGAGGCGCTCGCTCCCTACGGCAGCGGACCCTGGGGGCATCAGGGCGAGATCGTCGTCGAACGGCCGGCGCCCGTGCTGCGCCGGCGGTTCACGCTCGGCAAACCCGTCGCGGACGCCCGGCTCTACCTCACGGGCCTCGCCTACTACGACGCCGAGCTCAACGGCCGCCGGGTCGGCACCCAGGTGCTCGACCCCGGCTTCACCGACTACGACGACACCGTCCTCTACGCGACCCACGACGTCACCCGTCTGCTTTCCCGTGGCGCCAACGAGATCCAGGTGACGCTCGGGCGTGGGTTCTACGGCCTCACCACCCCGAACGTGTGGAACTGGCACCGCGCGCCCTGGCACGGGGAGCCCCGGCTCCTCGCCCAGCTCGTCGTCACGCACCCGGACGGGTCACGGACGACGCTCGGGTCGGACGCCGACTGGCAGGTCGCCGACAGTCCCACCGTCTCGGACTCGATCTACGCCGGTGAGACCTACGACGCCCGCCAACAACCCGTCTGGCAGGCGGCCACCGTGCTCGACCCGCCGAGGGGAACACTGCGCGCGCAACAGCACGAGCCCATCGGGATCGCCGAGACCGTCGCGCCCGTCTCGATCACCGCGCTGCCGGACGGGTCCCACGTCGCCGACATGGGGCGGACCATGGCCGGGTGGACCAAGCTGACCGTCACCGCGCCGGCCGGCACGCTGATCAGCCTCCAGCACGGTGAACGCCTCACCGCGGACGGCTCCGTGATGGGCGCCAACGAGCACGTGCCGGGGCGCCACCAGCTCGACGAGTACCTCTGCGCCGGCACCGGCAAGGAGGTGTGGGAGCCGCGCTTCTCCTACAAGGGCTTCCGGTACGTCCAGGTCAGGGGACTGCCGCGAGCCCCGAAGCCGTCCGAGCTGGTCGGCCGGGTCGTGCACAGCGCCGTCCCGGACACCGGCACCTTCCACTGCGACGAGCCCTTCTTCGAACAGCTCGAACGGGCGATGCGCCGCACGGTCCGCAACAACCTCCACGGCATCCCCACCGACACCCCCATGTTCGAGAAGAACGGCTGGACCGGCGACGCCCAGCTCGGCACGCCCGTCATGGCCTACGCCCTCGGCATGCAGCGGTTCCTCACCAAGTGGCTTGGCGACCTCGCGGACAGCCAGAACGCCGCCGGCCAGCTCCCGGTGATCGTGCCGAGTGGCGGGTGGGGATACCAGCAGCTCGCCCCGTCGCCCGAGTGGACGACGGTGTACCCGTTCGTGTTGCGGGAGATGTACCGGGTGTACGGGGACGACCGGGTCGCCGCCGAGCACTGGCCAGTGCTCGTGCGCTACCTCGACTGGGAGATCGGCCGGCTGCGGGACGGGCTCGCCATCACCGCCCTCGGGGACTGGCTGCCGCCCGGCTACGACGGCGGCATCCCCCCGGAGGACACCCGCCTCACCGCCACCGCCTACCTGCACCGCGGCCTCACCGCCGCCGCCGAGCTGGGTGACCTGCTCGGCCACGGCGACGTCGCCGCGCTGTACCGGCAGGTCGCGGCCAGCTCGAAAGACGCGCTCAACAGCACCTTCCTGAGAAACGGCGCCTACCGGACCGACCGGGACCCCGACTACCGCCAGACGTCCAACGCCGTGCCGCTCGCGTTCGGCCTGGTGCCGGACGACGCGGTCCCCGCGGTGGTGGACAGCCTCGTCGCGGACATCCGGACGCGGGGCGACCACCTCAACACCGGCGCGCTCGGCACCAGCGTGCTCCTGCCGGTCCTCACCGCCCACGGGCACGCCGACGTCGCGCACGCGGTCGCGACGCAGCGGACCTACCCGAGCTGGGGTTACTGGCTCGCCGAGGGCGCGGACACCATGTGGGAGATGTGGCCGCTGGGGTCACGGTCCCGCGACCACTACTTCCTCGGCACCGTCGTGCAGTGGCTGTACGAGAACGTCGCCGGTCTGCGGCCCGGTGACGGAGGGTACGAGCGGTTCATCGTCCGGCCTGACGCTCGGGTGGGCGTCACCCGTGCGTCCACGTCGATCGAGACGGTGCGTGGCCGCGCGGCGGTCCAGTGGAAGCAGGCCGGCGGGAAGCTCACCCTCACCGTGGAGGTGCCGTTCGGCGCCACCGCCGAAGTGCACGCGCCAGGCAGACCACGGGCACCCCGGGGCGCCCGGTTCCTGCGTGCCGAACCCGGCTTCACCGTCTACGAGGTACCGCGGGGACGGTGGACGTTCGTCAGCTAACCGAGCCGCTGTTCCGGGTAGCCCAGCTCGATGTCGCTCACGTCGTCCAGGGCCGCGCGGATCGCGGCGGGCAGCGTCAGCTCCTCGGACACCAGCGAGCCGAGGAGCTGACCGGTGTCCCGCGCGCCCACGACCGCCGATGACACGCCTGGGCGGTCGCGGACCCACGCCAGGGCGACCGACAGGGGAGTGGTCGCGAGCCCGTCCGCGGCCGTCACGACCGCCTGCACGATCCGGGCCGCGCGCTCGTTGCGGTGGTAGTCGACGTAGGGCGCGAAGTGCGCGGACGCGCCCCGCGAGTCCGCCGGCGTGGCCGCGCGGTACTTGCCGGTCAGCACCCCGCGGCCCAGCGGCGCCCACGCCAGCAGCCCCAGCCCGTGGTGGGAGGCGGCCGGGAGCGCCTCGCGTTCGATGCCGCGTTCCAGCAGTGAGTACTCCATCTGCGTGCTGACCAGTGACGACGTCTTGCCCCGCTGGAGCGTCGCCGCCGTCCCGAGCTGCCAGCCCGAGTAGTTCGACACACCGGCGTAGCGGACCTTTCCGCTGGCCACGGCCGCGTCCAGGGCGGACATCGTCTCCTCGATCGGCACGGCCACGTCCCAGGCGTGGAGCTGCCACAGGTCGACGTGGTCGACGCCCAGGCGGCGCAGGGAGCAGTCCAGGGCGAAGAGCAACGCCCCGCGCGACGCGCCGCCGCCGAACGGGCCGTCGTCGCGGCGGGCGACGGCCTTCGTGGCGATCACCAGCTCCTCGCGTGGCACGAGGTCGCCGAGCAGGCCGCCCAGGATGCGCTCGCTCTCGCCGCCGGCGTAGACGTCGGCGGTGTCCACGAGGGTGCCGCCGAGGTCGGCGAACGCCACCAGCTGGCTCGCGGCCTCGTCGGCGTCGGTGTCCTGGCCCCAGGTCATCGTGCCCAGGCCGATCCTGGACACCCGCAACCCGCTGCGGCCGAGGTGTCGTTGCTCCACGGGGGCGAAGAGTACGGGCAGTTCAACGTAACCGCTGGCAGGCACACCGGACATTGAGGTTACCGCACGGTAGGGTCCGCTCCATGCGACTCGGATTGAACCTCGGCTACTGGGGTGCTGGCAACGACGCGAACAACCTGAAGATCGCACAGGAGGCCGACAGGCTCGGTTACTCCGTGGTCTGGGCGGCGGAGGCGTACGGCTCCGACGTGCCCACCGTGCTCTCCTGGGTCGCCGCGCAGACCAAGCAGATCGACGTCGGCTCGGCCATCCTCCAGATCCCCGCCCGCCAGCCGACCATGGCCGCGATGACCGCGGCCACCCTCGACACGCTGTCCGGCGGCCGGTTCCGGTTGGGCCTCGGCGTGTCCGGGCCGCAGGTCTCCGAGGGCTGGTACGGCGTCAGGTTCGACAAGCCGCTCGCCCGCACGCGTGAGTACGTCGAGATCGTCCGGAAGGCGCTCCGCCGGGAGCGGGTCACCTTCGAGGGCAGGCACTTCACACTGCCGCTGCCGGACGGGCCCGGCAAGCCGCTGAAGCTGATCGTGCACCCGGTCCGCGAGGAGATCCCGATCTACCTCGCCTCGATCGGCCCCAAGAACCTCGAGCTGACCGGCGAGGTCGCCGACGGCTGGCTCGCGATCTTCTACTCCCCGGAGCACGGCGCCGAGTCGCTCGAGCTGATCCGCAAGGGCCGCGAGAAGGCCGGCAGGACCATGGCCGGTTTCGACGTGGTGCCGACGGCCCCGGTCGTCCTCGGCGACGACTGGCGGACCGCCGCCGACCAGGTCCGGGGGTACGCGGCGCTCTACATCGGCGGGATGGGCAGCCGCGAGCAGAACTTCTACAACAACCTCGCCTGCCGCATGGGTTACGAGGCCGAGGCCGCCGAGATCCAGGACCGCTACCTCGCCAGGGACTACGCCGGCGCCGCCGCCAAGGTGCCGCTGGGCTTCCTCGACTCGACCGCGCTGCTGGGCCCGAAGGAGCGCATCGCGGAGAAGTTGCAGGCCATGGCGGAATCGGGGGTCACCACCCTGTCCGTTTCCCCGGTGCTGCAAGATCTGGAGCACAGCATCGCGGCCCTGCGGGCCGTGGTGGAAGCCCTGGATCGCGCGGGAGTTGGTAGTTGAGCTGGGTCGAAGCCCTCATCCTCGGTCTCGTCCAAGGACTCACGGAGTTCCTGCCGATCTCCTCCAGCGCCCACCTGCGGATCACCGCGGCGTTCGCCGGCTGGGACGACCCCGGCGCGGCCTTCACCGCGGTGACCCAGCTCGGCACCGAGGCGGCCGTGATCATCTTCTTTCGCAAGAAGATCGGCCGCCTCCTCGTGGCGTGGTTCCGGTCGCTGCGCAGGCCCGGGACCTGGCGCGACGACCCCGACTCGCGGATGGCGTGGCTGGTCGTCTTCGGCACGGTGCCGATCGCGGTCCTCGGCCTGCTGTTCCAGGACGAGATCGAACACGCCTTCCGTGACCTCCGCCTCATCGCGACCACGCTGATCGTCTTCGGCATCCTGCTCGGCATCGCCGACCACGTCGGCAAGAAGTACCTGGACCTGGACCACCTGACCGTGCCGCACGGCATCGGCTACGGCTTCGCGCAGGCGTTCGCGCTGATCCCGGGCGTGTCCCGCTCCGGCGGCACGATCACGGCGGGCCGCCTGCTCGGCTACAAGCGCGAGGCGGCGGCGGAGTACGCGTTCCTGCTGGCCGTGCCCGCGGTGTTCGCGTCGGGGCTGTACCAGCTCAAGGACATCGGCGGTGAGAACACGCCGCCGTGGGGGCCGACGATCTTCGCGACGGTCATCGCGTTCGTGGTCGGTTACGCCATCATCGCGTGGCTGATGCGCTACATCTCCAAGAACAGCTTCATGCCGTTCGTGGTGTACCGGATCGCGCTCGGCGTGTTGCTGTTCGTGCTCGTCGCCGTCGGCACGCTGGCCCCCGACGCCGGGCCCAAGATATGACCTGTCGATAGTCTGGCGGCGTGGCCACCGTCGTACTACTCAGGCATGCCCGCTCCACCGCCAACGGCTCCGGCGTGCTCGCCGGCCGTTCACCAGGGGTCGAGCTGGACGAGACCGGCCGCGGGCAGGCCGCGGCACTCGTGGACCGGCTGGCCTCGCTGCCGCTCACGGAGATCGTCTGCTCGCCGATGCTGCGCTGCGAGATGACGGTCGCCCCGCTGGCGGCGGCCCGCGGCCTCACTCCGGTCACCGAACCGAGCCTGTCCGAGGTCGACTACGGCGACTGGACCAACCGCGAGCTGAAGGACCTCGGCAAGGAGAAGCTGTGGTCGGTCGTGCAGCAGCACCCGTCCGCCGCGGTGTTCCCCGGCGGCGAGGGGCTCGCGAACGTGCAGGCGAGGGCGGTCGCCGCGGTCCGCGCGCACGACGCACGGATCACCGAGGCCCACGGGCCCGGGGCCGTGTGGCTCCTGTGCAGCCACGGTGACGTGCTGAAGGCCATCCTGGCCGACGCGCTGGGGCAGCACCTCGACACGTTCCAGCGGATCGTCGTCAACCCGGCGTCGGTCTCGGTGGTCCAGTACACCGAGCACCGGCCGTTCGTGCTGCGGATGAACGACAACGGCGGCGAGCTGGCGAGCATCGTGCCGCCGAAGCCGAAGGACGACTCTCAGGCCCGTTCTCAGGATGGCACCGAACCGGCTGAACCGGACGGTATCCGTCCAGGTGACGCCGTGCCGGGAGGTGTCACGGGCCGCGTGTCCTGACCTGCGCCTTTCCCGCCGACAAAACCCGTCACGATCTGGGTGAAATCCCGGGGAAAACCCTGAGGACTGTGCCAGTATCTGTGCACTCACCATCTCCGGTGTGGCTTCATAGGAGTGGTAATGACACAGCCATACGGCCAGCAGCCGGACGGCGGCTACCCACAGGGCGGGTACCCGCAGACGCCTGGCCAGGGACAACCGGCGCAGGGCTACCCACAGAGCCCGCCCTACGGACAGCCGGCCCAGGGGTACCCGCAGAGCCCGCCCTACGGGCAGCCCGCGCAGGGATATCCGCAGGGCCAGGCCTATGGACAGCAGCCCCCGGGCTACGGGGCCATGCCGTCCGCGCCGCCCGAGTACAGCGCGGGCCCGATCGGCCGGCCCGGCACGGCCACCGCGGCGGCGGTGCTCGCCTTCGTGCAGGCCGGCCTCACGCTGATCCCAGGAGTGCTCCAGCTCATCAACGCCCCCAAGAACGGGGGACTGGGCGGCAACCCGCCGACCGGTGTCATGGTCGTCGTCGCTATCGCCGAGGTGCTCGGCGCCGCGCTGCTGATCTTCGGCGGCGTCCAGCTGCTCGGCGGCAAGTCCAGGAACACCATCATCGCGGGCGCGGCACTCGAGCTGGCGCTCTGCGTGTACTGGATCATCTGGGCGGCCTCCCTCTCTGCGACTCTCGCAGGTGACGAGGACTTCGCCGTCGCCGCGATGAATGCCGGTAAAGGGGTGTTGATCGGCTTCGCTATCTTCTTCGCCGTCATGCCGACGATCACACTGATCATGTCGGTGGGTGCTTCCACTACGCAGTTTTTGCAATCACGTCGCGGACACTGAGCCGCGCGAGAGGGGTAAAGAGAATGTCACAACCGTACGGGCAGCAGCCCCCCGGCGAGTACAACCAGGGGCAGCCTGGCTACGGGGCCATGCCGCCCGCGCCGCCGGAGTACACCGCGGGGCCGGTCGGCAGGCCCGGTGGCGTCACGGCCGCGGCGGTCCTCGCGTTCGTGCAGGCGGGTATCACGCTGATCTGCACGATCTTCGCCCTCATCATCTTCGGCGCGTTGTCCAGCGCCGTCGGTGAGTCGGAGAGCAAGTACGGCATCACGATCGACAAGGGCCTGCTCGCCGTGGGCTGGATCGTGGCGATCGTCGGCCTGATCGGCGCGGGTCTGCTGATCTGGGCCGGCATCAGGACGTTGAGCGGCACGGCCGGCCAGCTGATGGTCATCGCGGCCGGACTGCAGATCGTGCTGTGCATCGTGTGGCTCGCCGCGCTCGGTGGCGGCCTCATCGCGATCCTGCTCATCGTCATGCCGATCATCTCGCTGTCGCTGGTGCTGACCGGCGCGGCCAAGCAGTACGAGGCGTCGAAGCGCGGTCAGCTCGCCTGACCGCGTCACGAAGATGGGGCGTCTTCCGTTCACGGAGGGCGCCTCATCTCATGCGAGCAGTTCGACCTGGGCGAGGGTCACCGGCTCGCCGGCGGCGCTCTCGGTGATGTCCAGCCGGTACTGGCGGAAGGTGCCGGGTCCGGTGACCTTGAACGGACGCGTCTGGCGGCGCCAGCGGAACGTCTCGGCGGTGCGCTCGTCCACGACCGTCCACTGCGCACCGTCGTCGGAGCCGCGGAGGGTCCACGATCGCGGGTCGTCGCCGCGGGCGCCCGAGGTGAGCGTGTAGTACCGGATCCTGGCGCCGTCGCCGGGCAGGCGGTAGGCGAGCCACGGGGTGGCGGTGCCGAAGGTGACCTGGGTGCGGCTGGTGTCGTCGAACAGCGGCGCCACGTTGATGCCGTCGCTGCCCTCGCCGGAGCCGCCGGGCGTGTTCGTGACGTCCCGCATGGTGGCCGGCGTGACGCCGTCGGGAGTGAGCGACGGAGGCAGCGCGTCCGGGTTGCAGCCCCAGGTGGAGGGTCGCGGGCCCATTCGGAAGTCGAGCGTCGCGCCACCGGCGATCACGTCGTGCGGCAGATAGACCCGGTCCCACGGCCTGCCGTCGATCGAAAGCCCTTGCACGTACACGTTCTCGGGACTGTTGTTGGGCGCGTTGACCACGAGCTCGGCGCCGTTGTCCATGCGCACCACCGCGCGCCGGAACAGGGGCGAGCCGATGATGTACTCGGGGCTGCCGACGCGCAGCGGGTAGAAGCCGAGCGCGCCGAACAGCCACCACGCGGACATCTCGCCGTTGTCCTCGTCGCCGCAGTAGCCCTGGCCGATCTCGCTGCCGGCGTAGAGCCGGGACAGCACCTCGCGCACCTTCTCCTGCGTCCGCCAGGCGGCGCCGGCATACGCGTACATGTAGATGATGTGGTGGGAGGGCTGGTTGCTGTGGCCGTACTGTCCCATCCGGACGTCGCGGGCCTCGGTCATCTCGTGGATCGTGTGCCAGTACGCACCGCGGGCGCGGCCGGTCTCCGGGGTGGCGAAGAACTCGTCGAGCTTGGCCGCCAGGGCGTCCCGGCCACCAAGCAGGTTCGCGAGACCGGCGCCGTCGTGAGAGACGCTGAACGCGGTGTTCCAGCCGTTGGTCTCGACGTAGTCGCCGCCCCAGGCGCGCGGGTCGTAGCGGTCCGGTGTGTGCCGGAATTCGCCGTTCTCCTTGCGGCCCTGGAAGAATCCGGTGCGGGAGTCGAAGGCGTGCACGTAGTTCCTTGCCCGGTCGAGGAAGTACTCGTGGGTCTCGGTGTCGCCCAGCTCCTCGGCCATGACGGCGATGGCGAAGTCGTTCAGACAGCCTTCGAGCGTCCAGGAAAGGCCGTACTCCGTGGACGTCGGCGTGTACCGGAGGAAGATCGAGCGGTCGATGCCCTTGCGGCCCACGCCGGAGATCTCCGGCGCGACGGTCGCGTTGCGCAGCGCGGCGTCGTAGGCGGACTCGATGTCGAAGTTGTGGACCCCTTTGCGGTAGGCGTCGATGAACGCGACGTCCGAGCTGGTGCCGGTCATCAGGTCGGCGTAGCCGGGGGAGGACCAGCGGGCGATCCAGCCGCCGTCCCGGTACTGCTGCGTGAACCCGTCGGCCAGCTCGCCGGCGTGGGTGGGGGTGAGCAGGGTGTACGCCGGCCACACCGTCCGGTAGGTGTCCCAGAAGCCGTTGTTGACGTAGATCTTCCCCGCGTGGACGGTCTTTCCGGTGTGGGTCGGGGTGTCCTTCTTGGACTGTGCGGTCACCGGGCTGGCGTAGGCGATGCTCGGGACCTCGTCGGTGCCGGTGTTCTCGTGGCCGCGGTTGGGGTAGAGGTAGAGCCGGTAGAGGTTGGAGTACAGCGTGGTCAGCTGGTCCTCGCTGGCGCCGTCGACCTGGACCCGCGACAGGATCGCGTCCCACTGGTCGGCGGCGCGGTCGCGGACGGTCTCGAACGTGTCGTAGTCCGGAACCTCCAGCCACAGGTTCTTCTTCGCCTGCGCGAGGCTGATCAGCGAGGTGGCGACGCGCATGGTGACGACGGTCGGTCCGTTGTGGTCAGGCTCGAACCTGAGGTAGCCGGCGACCCTGCGGGACAGGCCCCGCCACAGCCTGCCGGTCGCCGAGATCGTGCGGTCGAACGTGGCGAAGAAGAACAGCCGGCCGGCTCCTTCGGACAGTCCACTTCGGACGTCCGAGTAGCCCGAGACGGCGCCGGCGACCGGGTCGATGGTGAGGTGGCCGTGGCGGTTGATGTTGTCGAAGACGAGGTTCGCGTCCTCACCGGGGAAGGTGAACCGGAAGACCGCGGCGTGGTCGGCCGGCGCGATCTCGGCGACGATGCCGCCGGTGCACCGCACGCGGTAGTGATGCGGGCGGGCCTGTTCGTTGCCGTGCCGGAAGGTGAGCTTTCGCCTGCCGCGTCGGGAGCTCGGCCGCTTCGCGGCGGCCGAGGGCAGCACCTGGAAGGTTTGCCGGTCACCCATCCACGGGCTGGGCAGGTGGCTCGCGGCGAGTGCCTCCAGCGCGGGGAGGTTCTGGTCGTCGTTGTCGCGGTGGTAGCGGTAGAGCCAGCCCTGGGCGCCGGCGTCGGTGACCGGGGTCCAGAACGTGAAGCCGTGCGGGACGGCCGTGGCGGGGATGGTGTTGCCTCGGGAGTACGCCCTGGTGGAGTCGGTGCCCCGGGTGGTGACCACGTGGTCGACCGGGCGCTGCCCGGACCGGACGGGACGTTCGGTGATGGTGATGTCGTCGACCCAGCCGGCGTACTCGGCAGGGCCGTTCGGGTTGTCGTAGGTGAGCAGCGCGCGGACGGCGGTCTTGCCCGCGGCCACCCCGAGCCGAGCCCGGCGGAGGTTCCACTGGTTCGGCGTGAGCGCCTTGGACTCGCCCTGGCCGCGGGCGGTGAGCGGGAAGCCGAGTTGGTCGCGCGGGCCGAGCTCGCTGAGGTAGGTGCCGTCGGAGAAGGCGAGGTCGAGCGCGACGTACGTGCTCGGGAACGCGTCGCCGCGGGACTCGGGGAGGATGACGTAGGAGAGCTCCGTGTCCTCGGTGATCACCAGCTCGAGCAGGAACAGCTTGTTGCTGACGCTGCCCGGGCCCTCCGCGGTGTGCGTGCCGGCGTAGTGCAGGGCACGCAGGCCGGTGAAGCCGACCCTCGGCTTGGCGGTGGCCGGCTTCCTGGGGCCTCTGCCCTCGCGGGTGCCCATGGTCGCGCCGGCGGCGCGTGGCGCGCCGGTGCCGTCGAGGTCGGTCGTGTCGATCCAGGTCAGCGGCGGATCGGTGTTCTCGAACGACGAGAAGAAGCCTCGGGCACTCATCACCGGCGCGATCCTATTGAATGGCGGTATGCATGCCGCACGCCGACTGTGGACCACCCTCGAACCACTGCACGCCGTCGCCTACTTCGCGCCGGACGTCCGAGCCGCCGGCAAGGCGATCGGGTTGAAGGGCTACTGGGACACCTACTTCGCGTTCCGCGCCGCGCCGCTGGGTGCGGTGTCCGCGCCCGCGGTGGTCGGGCTCTTCGCCGTGTTCGCGCCGGAGATGGTGGCCCGGTCGCTGCCGTCGGCCTGGGCGCGTGCCTCGGTGGCGGACTGCCTGGCGGCACGGACCGCCTTCGGCGGCGAGGTGTTGCGGGGGATCGGGGTGCTGCCCGAGGACTGCGCGGCGGCGGTGCCACTGCTGTCCTCGGTCGTCCTGGAGCCGACGGGTCGGGCACTGGGGACGGCCAACGCCGCGTTGCCGCTGCCGGAGGACCCGGTCCAGGCGGTGTTCCAGCTGGCGACGACCCTGCGTGAGCACCGGGGCGACGGTCACGTCGCGGCGCTGGCCGCGGCCGGGCTCAGCGGGCTGGAGGCGATGCACCTGCAGCTGGCGCGGAACCGCTTCCCGTCGGAGGGGATGCGGGAGATCCGGGGCTGGACGGTGGAGCAGTGGACGGCGGCGAACACGTCGCTGGTGGCACGTGGCCTGCTGTCCCCGGACGGGCTCACGCCGGGGGGCGCCGCGTTGCTGGACTCGGTCGAGGAGATGACGGACTCCCTTGCGTGGCAAGGCGGTCTGTCGTCGGTGCCGGTGGACGAGGTGGTCTCGGCGCTCGCGCCCGCGGTGGCGGCGGTGTGGGTGTCGGGGGTGCTGCCGTCGGTGAACCCGGTGGGCGTGTCACGCGCTTGACGGGCCTGACCCGCACGCTGTCGCCGAATGATTATTCGGTTGAGTGCATGACTATCCTCGGAGACATGTTCGATGAGTTGATGCGGGCCGGGTGGCCCGCGCTCGAGGAGGTCGCCGTCGACGGGTGGGTTGCCCGGTTCTCCGGGGGCGTAACCCAGCGGGCCAACTCCGTCATACCCCTGTGCGCTCCCCACGACCTCGACCACGCGCTGCGGCACGTCGAGCGCCTGTACGCCGAGCGTGGGCTACCCGTCGTGTTCCAGCTCGACCGGTCGGACCTCGACCGCGTGCTCGACGTGCGTGGGTACGAGTTCGGCTTGCCCACCCTCATCCAGACCGCGCACACCGACACCGTGCTCGCCGCCCTCGGCACCCACGACGCCGACATCGCCGAGGCACCCGGCACCGACTGGCTCGACCTCTGGTGGGCCGTCGACGGCCGCGGGGACGCCGACGCGCTCGCCATCGCCGCGAAGATCCTCACCGGTGGCCCCGCCCTCTACGCCACCATCCGCGACGAGCACGGCCCGGCCGCCGTCGGGCGGCTCGCGCTCGTCGGCGACTGGGGCGGCGTGTACTGCCTGGCCGTACGTCCCGACGCGCGACGCAGTGGGCTCGGCGGCGCCGTCCTGAGTGGTCTGCTCGCCGCCGGCCTGGACCATGGCGTCACCCGGTCATGGCTCCAGGTGCGCCAGGAGAACGCGACCGCCCGGCGCCTCTACCAGCGCGCCGGATACGTCGACGCCGCCCGCTACCACTACCGCTCACGCCGCTCATGACGTTCCCTCGCAGGCTCGGTGACGTCGTTCGTCGGCGTGGTGCCGATGGTTCGCTGCGCAAGCTCCGCTCACGTCGCTCATGGCGTCCCCTCGCAGGCTCGGTGACGTCGTTCGTCGGCGTGGTGCCCATGGTTCGCTCCGGTCACACCGTCGACAGGAATCGGTCCAGCACGTTCACCCCGAACCGTAGGCCCGCCACGGGCACGCGTTCGTCCACGCCGTGCGCCATCCCGTGGTGGTTGAAGCCCTCCGGCAGGTAGAGCGGCGCGAACCCGTAGCCGTCGATGCCCAGCTTCGCGAACGCCTTCGCGTCCGTGCCGCCGCCCATGCAGAACGGCACCACCACCGCCGACTCGTCGAACGTCCGCAGGGAGTCCGCCATCGCCTCGAACCACGGTGAGTCGACCGGTGCCTGGACCGCCGCCTGCCGCTGCACGAACTCGCGCCGCACGCCCGGACCCACCAGCCGGTCGATCTCCGCCAGCAGCTCCTCCTCGGTGCCGGGCAGCACGCGGGTGTCCACGAGCGCCGTCGCCGTGCCGGGGATCACGTTCACCTTGTAGCCGGCCGCCAGCACCGTCGGGGTCGTGCTGCACCGGATCGTGTTCTCGATGATCTTCGCCGCGGGGCCGAGGCGCCGGAGCGTCTCGTCCATGTCCTCGGGATCCACGGTGATGCCCAGCGCCGGGCCGGCGGTCGCCAGGAACGCCCGGACCGCGGGCGTCAGGTGCACCGGCCACCGGTGCTCGGCCAGCCGCGCCAACCCCCGCACCAGCGTCGTCACCGCGTTGTGGTCGTTGCGTCGCGACCCGTGCCCGGCCCGCCCTGTCGCGGTCAGGCGCAGGTGCGACGTCCCGCGCTCGGCCGTCGCCACCGGGTACAGGCGGACCGGGGCACCACCGGCGCCGACGGCGTGCACCGTGTAGCCGCCGGACTCGCCGATCGCGGCCGTGCAGCCCTCGAACAGCGACGCGTGCTCGTCGACCAGCCAGTGGGCGCCCCACTCGCCGCGGTCCTCCTCGTCGGCCACGAACGCCAGCACGATGTCGCGGCGCGGCACCGTCCCGGCGGCCGACCAGCGGGACAGCACGGTCAGCAGCGTGGCGCACATGTCCTTCATGTCGACCGCGCCGCGGCCCCACACGTACCCGTCGCGGATCTCGCCTGCGAAGGGCGGCACCGTCCACTCCGAGGCGTCGGCCGGCACGACGTCCAGGTGGGCGTGCACCAGCAGCGGCGGCAGCGACGGGTCCGCCCCCGGCACCCGCGTCACCACGTTCGAGCGGTGGGGCGAGCGTTCCAGCAGGGTGGGCGTCAGCCCGAAGTCGGTCAGGTACTCGGCGACGAACTCGGCGATCGCCCGCTCGCCGAGTGGCGACTCGCCGTCCCCGAGGTTCGTCGTGTCGAACCTGACCAGGTCCGCGCACAGCTCATCGACCGCCAACTCACCCATAGCTTCCCTCCACGGCGCCGCTGGCGATGGCCGTGACCACCTTGAACGCCTTCATCGCGTCGGTCATGGACGCGGCGTCGAACCCCACGCGCCGCACGTCCAGTTGGTCCACCGTCGGCACGACGGCGGCGGCCGCCGCCAGGTGCGCGGCGTCGAACTCGACCTCGATACGGTGCCCACTCGCCGCCCCGGTGAAACGTCCGGCGCGGCCCATCGCCGCCCCGGCCGCGTCCTCGATGGCCGCCGCGGTGACCGTCGGCGGCAGGCAGATGGCCGCGTACCGGCTCACGCACTCCTTCACCGCGACCGTCCGCGCGTCCGGCGCGTACGAGCCGGCGTCCTCGCAGGTCAGGTCGTCACCGGTGACGAGAAGGACCGGCACGCCGTACTCGGCGGCGAGCGCCGCGTTGAGCCTGCCCTCGCTGGCGTGCACCCCGTCCAGCCACACACCGGTGATCTGGTTGGGGAGGTAGGTGTGGGACAGCACACCCTCGACGCCGGCACCGGTGTGGTAGCCGAGGAACACCACGCCGTCCACACCCGTCTCGATGCCCTGCATCATCGACAGCGGCTTGTGCCTGCCGGTGAGCATCCGAGCGCGGGTGTCGAGGTCCTCGAGGAGGATGTTGCGCTGGCTGGAGTGGGCCTCGTTCACCAGCACGTCGGTCGCGCCGCCCGCGTACAGCCCCGCGATCGCCGCGTTCACGTCACTGGTGAACATGTTCCGGAAACGTTGCCACTGATCGGTTCCGACCTGCACGTCCGCCGTCCATGTGACGCCGCTCGCGCCTTCCATGTCGGCTGAAATCATGATCCGCACAGGCCACACGTTACGGCTTGGCACCCGTTGCCGACATAGATTGACTTCATGCCCCCGTAGGTGGTTACTTCCTCTCAACTTATCGAGGGAGAGGTGATCATCGTGAGATCGACGCTACGGGCGGTCGGTGTCACCTTACTGGCGACGGCCCTGGTCACAGGTCCGGTCGCGGTGCCGGCCGGCGCCGAGGAGGCGGGTGCGCAGAGCCCGAAGATTCTCCGTGTCGGCGTCACGCAAGAGGTTGACTCACTCAACCCCTTCATCTCTATCACCCGAACGGGTACAGATATTCTCCGCGCGAACTTCGACTACCTGACGGTCTACAGCCAGAAGGACTACTCGGTCCAGCCGAGCCTCGCCGAGTCGTGGACGACCTCCGACGACAAGCTGACGTGGACGTTCAAGATCCGCAAGGGCGTGAAGTGGTCGGACGGCAAGCCGCTGACCGCCAAGGACCCGGCGTTCACGTTCAACAAGATGCTGGACGACGAGACCGCGCGCACGGCCAACGGCAGCTACGTCGCGCAGTTCGAGTCGGTCAAGGCGACGGACGAGAACACCCTCGTCATCAAGACCAAGGTCCCGCAGTCGACGATGCTGGGCCTGGACGTCCCGATCGTCCCGGAGCACATCTGGTCCAAGGTCTCCGACATCGGCGCCGAGCCGCAGTTCCCGATGGTGGGCAGCGGTCCGTACTACGTGACGGACTTCAAGGAAGCCCAGTTCACCAAGATGAAGGCCAACCCGAACTACTGGCGCGGCAAGCCCAAGATCGACGAGCTGCACTTCATCTACTACAGCAACGCCGACGCGGCCGTCACCGCGCTGCAGGGCGGCCAGGTGGACCTCGTCAACCGGCTCACCCCGACGCAGTTCGACGCGCTGCAGGGCGACCCGGACGTCGCGACGAACAACGCGCAGAACCGCCGGTTCAACGAGATCGTGATCAACCCGGGCGCGGCCACCAACGACGGCACCCCGATCGGCAACGGCAACCCCGCGCTGAAGGACGTCAAGCTGCGGCAGGCGATCGCCCAGGCGATCGACTCGAAGACCCTGGTCGACAAGGTCTGGGGCGGCTACGCCTCCGAGGCCGCGGGCTACATCCCGCCCGCGTTCAAGGACTACGCCTGGAAGCCGTCGGGCAAGGAGGTCCGCAAGTTCGACCTCGGCGCCGCCAACGAGGCGCTCGACAAGGCCGGCTACAAGAAGGGCCAGGACGGCGTCCGCGTCGACAAGCAGGGCAACCCGCTGAACCTGCGGCTCCTGGCCCACGCGGAGAACGTGGTCGACGAGAACGCCGGCCCGTACATCAAGAGCTGGCTGTCGGACATCGGGCTCAACATCACGATCGTGCCGGTGTCGGACACGCAGATCAACGAGGCCACCACCCGTGGCGAGTTCGACCTCGCGTTCTCCGGCTGGAACGCCAACCCGGACCCGGACTACGTGCTGTCGCTGCAGACCTGCGCCAACCGCCCCAACGCGGAGGGCAAGGGCGGCACGCCGGACTCGTTCTTCTGCGACAAGACCTACGACGACCTGTACCGCAAGCAGCTCTCGGAGCTCGACCCGGCCAAGCGGGCCGGCATCGTCAAGCAGATGCAGGCCCGGATCTACGACCAGGCCCCGCTCGTCATCCTGGGCTACGACAACGCGCTCGAGGCCTACAACAAGAAGGCCTTCGAGGGCTTCCCGCTGCAGCCCGCCAAGGGCGTGATCATGAACCAGCAGGGTTACTGGGGCTACTACGGCGCCACCCCGGCCGGTGAGGGTCCCGTCCCCGTGTTCGGCGAGAACGGCGAGAACACCGCCAGCGGCGCCGGCACGACCCAGGCCGCCGCCGAGGACAGCGGGTCGAACACCGGCCTGATCCTCGGGATCATCGGCGCCCTCGTGGTGGTGCTGCTGGTCGGCGGGTTCTTCGTCGTACGGGGCCGGCGCAGGACGGCCGACGACCGCGAGTAGGTGTCTCCCGGAGCGAAGCTCGCGGAGCGATCGGAGTTAGGACAACTGTGTCGGACATCCTCATCCCGACGGAGGAGGCACTCGCGGAGGCCCCGCCACCCACCGGTGGTGGCGGGGCCCTCCGCTACGTGCTCACGAAGATCCTCGGCGGCCTGATCAGCTTCGCCCTGGTGGTCGTGCTCGGCTTCCTGCTGTTCCGGGCGCTGCCCGGCGACGTCGTGCAGACCATGACCCGCGGCCGGCCGGCGACGCCGGAGATGATGGCGGTGCTGGAGCACAAGTACGGGCTGGACCTGCCGCTGTGGCAGCAGTTCCTCCGGTACATCGGCGCCCTGCTGCACGGGGACATGGGCGAGTCGTACTTCTACAACGTGCCGGTGTGGCAGAAGATCGGCGAGCGGCTGTGGCCGACGCTCCTGCTGGTCGGCGTGTCGACGCTGATCTCGGTGGCGCTCGGGCTGTGGCTCGGGACCCGGTCGGGCTGGCGCCGGGGGAGCTGGTTCGACCGGATCTCCACGGGTGTCGCGCTGACGCTCTGGTCGACGCCGACGTTCTGGCTGGGCATGCTGTTGCTGGCCGGACTGAGCGGATGGTTCCCGACCGCCGGCATCGTCTACAGCGACACCCCGCCCGACTTCTTCTCGCAGGCGGTGGACATCGCCCACCACATGGTGTTGCCGGTGATCACCCTGGTGGCGGTCACCTACGCGCAGTACCAGCTGGTGATGCGGTCGTCGCTGATCGAGGAGTCGCACGCGGACTACCTCACGACCGCGCGGGCCAAGGGTCTGCGGGACGACCTGGTGCGCCGCCGGCACGCGGTGCCGAACGCGCTGCTGCCGACCGTGACCCTGGTGTTCCTGCACCTCGGCATGGTCATCGCGGGCGCGATCAGCGTGGAGACCGTGTTCTCCTGGCCCGGCCTCGGCCGGCTGACCTACGACGCGCTGACGAAGAACGACCTGCCGCTCCTGCAGGGCACGTTCATCGTGCTGGCCGGCGCGGTGATCTTCATGAACACGCTCGCGGACCTGCTCTACCGCGTGCTCGACCCGAGGGTGCGTGCCGCATGACAGTGCCCGAAGCCGCACCGCCCACGAGTCCGCGCGCGCTGGCCTGGCGGCGGCGCGGCGCCGCGTTCGCCCGCGGCTGGCGTGAGTTCGCGCGGCAGCGGTCCGGTGTGATCGGGCTCGTGCTGCTGGCGGTGATCGTGCTCCTGGCGCTGCTCGCGCCGGTCATCACCGACAAGGACGGGCTGGACGTCACGCGGGCCACCGGCGGCCCGCTCGACCCGCCGAGCGGGGACTTCCCGCTCGGCACGGACCGGCCCGGCCGGTCCGTGCTGCTGCTGACGCTGTGGAGCGCGCGGATCTCGCTGTCCGTCGGGTTCACCGCCACCCTGCTGTCGATCGCGATCGGCACGACCATCGGCATCCTGGCCGCGCACTTCGGCCGCTGGGTGTCGGGCGTGCTGATGCGGGTCACCGCCTTCTTCCTGGTCCTGCCGTCGCTGGTGCTGGCGATCGCGCTGTCGACGGTCCTGGCACGCGGGATCGGCACGATCATCCTGGCCATCGGGCTGACGTCCTGGCCGGCGGCGGCGCGGCTGGT
>Ga0164298_10000137_pt1 | contig 26899 bp, 14 predicted proteins | sample Whisoiple_216_MG_FD_109713 | JGI IMG/M metagenome (GOLD analysis project Ga0164298, IMG submission 109713) | Unamended control soil microbial communities from upstate New York, USA - Whitman soil sample_216_MG | ecosystem: Environmental > Terrestrial > Soil > Agricultural land ...
CCGGCGGCGGTGAGTGGAGGCGCCGCTGGGCTACGGCGCCGGGGTGGGACCTGCCGCGCGCAACCTGTCGATGACGGCGGCCAGTTGACGGATGTTCTGCGCCGAGAACAGGTCCGTGACCGTCAGCTCCACGGGGAAGACCTTGCGGATCCGCCCCAGGGACCTGATGGCGAGCAGTGAGTGCCCGCCCAGCTCGAAGAAGTTGTCGTGCACACCGGGGTTGGCGACGCCGAGGACGCTCTCCCAGATCCGCGCCAGCTCCCGCTCGACGGGGGAGTCCGGTGCGACGAAGGGGGTGCGGAGGATCTCGCGGCCCAGGACCGGGTCCGGCAGGGCGCTCCTGGCCAGCTTTCCGTTCTGTGTCCTCGGGATCTCCGGCACGGCGACCCACTGGGTGGGCAGCATGTGCTCCGGCAGCCGTTCGGCGAGGAAGGCGCGCAGCTCGACCGCGTCGCGGTCGCTGTCGGGCACGAGCACGGTGTAGGCGACGAGTTGCGCGTCCCCCGGGCCGATCTCCTTGGCGACGACGGCGGAGGCGACCACGTGCGGGTGCTCGTTCAGCGCCGTCTCGACCTCGCCCGTCTCGATGCGGTACCCCCGGATCTTCACCTGGTCGTCGGTGCGGCCGAGGAACTCCAGGCGCCCGTCGGGCAGCCACCGGACTACGTCGCCGGTCCGGTAGAGGCGTTCTCCAACCCCGCCGCCGAACGGGTCGGGGACGAACCGGGTCGCGGTCGGGCCCGGGCGGCCGAGGTAGCCGCGGGCCACGCGGTCCCCGCCTAGGTACAGCTCGCCGGGAACGCCGACGGGCACGATGTTCATCGCGCCGTCGAGTACGTAGGCGTGGGTGCCGGCGAGGGGCCGGCCGATCGTGCACGCCACCGCGGGCCGTCGAGGTGGTTGGTCCAGCGTCGCGCTCACCGTGACCTCCGTCGGGCCGTACGCGACGATGAACCGCCCGGGGAGGTCCTGTTCGGTCCAGCGGCGCACGTCCTCCGCGGTGACCCGGTCGCTGCCGATGTTGACGGTCCGCAGCCCCGCGAGGCGCGGGTCGTTCGGCTTCGCCGCCGCCATGAGCTCGCGGTAGTACCCGGGGCTCAGGTCCATGTAGGTCACGCCGAACTCGTCGAGCTTGTCGAGCAGCACCTCCGGGAGCCAGGTGTCCGCGCCGCCGACGACGAGGGTGGCCCCGGCGACGAACGCCAGGCACATCTGCTCGATCGCCGGGTCCAGGTCGAACGGCGCGGCCAGCAGGACGCGGTCGTCCTGCCGGACATGGCAGGCGGGCCCGATGACGGCGCAGAACCGGGCCAGCGCCTCGTGGGTGATGACGACCCCCTTGGGCCGTCCGGTGGAGCCGGACGTGAAGATGACGTACGCCGCCTGCCCACCGGCCGGCGCCGGTCCGCGTGGCGCACGGGCCGCGGGCGGTAGGTCGTCTACGCGGACGACCGGCGCGCCGGCGTCGGTGAACCGGTGCGCGAAGGACGCCCGGGTGACGATCAGGCCGGGTGCGAGCTCGGCCAGCAGCGTCCGCCGCCGCGCCTCCAGCTGCCGGGGGTCGACCGGGCAGAAGACCGCGCCGGCCTTCAGGACGGCGAGGAACGCCACGACCGCGTCCGGGCCGCGTTCGAGGCAGACCGCGACCCGGGTCTCGGTCGCCGGCCGGACGCCGGCGGCCACCAGCGCGTCCGCCAGCCGCTCGGCGCGCTCGTGGACCTCCGCGTACGTGAGCACCACGCCGTCGGCGCGGACGGCGACCGCGTCCGGTGTCGTGACGGCCCATGCCTCGAACCGGTCCAGCGGGTGCCCGCGCCCGGGTGCCGTCGTCCCTTCGCCGGCCATCTCCCGCACCGCGGCGGACTCGGCGTCCGTGAGGATCGCGAGCTCGTCGATCGCGCGGTCCGGTGCGGCGGCGACGGCGTCCAGCAGCCGGCGGTAGTGACCCGCGACGCGCTCGGCGCTCGCCCGGTCGAACAGGGCGGTCCGGTACTCCACCTCACCCGCGAGGGAGCCGTCAGCTTTCCGGACGAGTTCGACGGTGAGCTCGAACTTCGCGTCCGGGCGCGGGACGGGGACCGGCCGCGCGTCGAGGCCGCGCAGCGGCAGCCGTCGGTGGTCGGTGCCGAGGTAGGCGAACATGACGTCGAACAGCGGGTTCTCGGCCGGGTTCCGGCCGGGCGCGGCCTCGGCCACCACGACGTCCAACGGCAGCCGCCGGTGGTCCATGGCGGCCAGCACGGCATCGCGCACCCGGGCAAGCACGTCGGAGAAGGCCGGTCTGCCACCCAGGTCGGTACGGATCACGATGGTGTTGACGAAGTAGCCGATCACCTCGGCCAGCTCCGGGTGGTCACGCCCGGACGCCGGGCTGCCCACGGCCACGTCCCGCCTGCCCGTGTAACGGCCCAGCAGCACCTGGAAAACCGCGAGGTGGAGCATGTAGTCCGTGACGCCGTGCCGCGTCGCGACGGTCCGCAGCCGGTCGGCGAGCTCCGCCGGGACGGTGAAGGCGACCACGTCACCCGCCGTGTCGCGGACCGGACCCCTGGGTCGGTCGGTCGGGAGGTCCAGCCTCGTCAGCCCTGCGAGCCGTTCCCGCCAGAACGCGCGCTCCCGGGCCGCGTCCTCGCCGCCGAGCCATTCGTGCTGCCACGCGGCGAAGGCGCGGTACCGCGTGTCCGGTTCGTCGCGGCCCGCCCGCCCGTCGAGGCGTGCCGCGTACCGGGCCGCGAGCTCGTCCGCCAGAACCGACATGGACGGCTCGTCGCACGCGATGTGGTGGATGGCGACGGCGAGGACGTGCTCGTCCTGGGCCGACCTGATCAGCAGGGCACGGAGCACGGGACCGCGCGCGAGGTCGAAGGGCGCGCGCAGCCGCTCCTCGACCAACTGGTCCCGCCGGGTCTCCCGGGCGTACGGCGCGAGGTCGCTCAGGTCGTGGAGCCGGAGGTCGACCGGCCGCGGCGGATCGACCTCCGGCACCGGTTCGCCGTCGACGACGACGTACCGCGTCCGCAACACCTCGTGCCGCGCGACGACGTCCGACAGGGCGCCCGCCAGCGCCCGCTCGTCGAGGTGGCCGGTCAGCCGCACGGTCAGCGGTTCGTGGTAGGCGGTGTCGGCCGGGTCCACCTGGTTGAGGAACCACAGCCCTCGTTGCCCGGCCGACACCGGCGCCGGGACGCCGGGCGGCAGCGGGGGCAGCGGCCGAGGCCGGCTCGGCGGCCCCGAGCGGACGAGGCGTGCGACGCGTTCGAGCGTGCGTGCGGTGAACACCTGCGTGACCGTGAGCGGTGTGCCCGTCCCGGCCCGCACCGCGGCGACGAGGCGGGTGGCGTGGAGGGAGTCCCCACCGAGGTGGAGGAAGTCGTCGTGCCGGCCGACGGCGCGCACGCCGAGGATCTCGGCCCACAGCCGCGCGAGCGCCCGCTCCGCGTCGTCGGCAGGCGCCTCGAACGGCTGGTCGAGGTGGTCGCGGGCGTCCGGTTCGGGCAGCGCCTCGCGGTCCACCTTGCCGTTGAGGGTGAGCGGCAGGCGGGGCAGCCATTGGAAGTGTGCCGGCACCATGTAGTCGGGCAGCCGGATCGCCAGGTGGTCGCGTAGTTCCGCCGTGCCGGCCGGTTCCGTGCCGACGAGGTGGGCCACGAGGCGACGGCGCCCGTCCTCGGTCGTGTGCGGGTGGACGACGACCGCGTCGACCGCCGGGTGCTCGGCGAGGACGGCCTCGATCTCGCCGAGCTCGATCCGGTGCCCGTTCACCTTGACCTGGTGGTCGGCGCGGCCGAGGATCTCCACCCGCCCGTCCGGGAGCCTGCGGCCGAGGTCGCCCGTCCGGTAGCGCCGCGATCCGTCGTGCCACGGCACGAACCGCTGCGCCGTGAGCCCGGGCCTGCCCGCGTAGCCCCAGCCGAGGCCGACCCCGCCGACGCACACCTCGCCGGTGGCTCCCGGCGCCGCGGGCCGCAGGTCGGGTCCGACGACGTCGATGTGCTCGTGTGCCAGCGGTGACCAGTCGGTGAGCGCGCCGTCGGCGCCGAGCCTGGCGACCGCGGACCAGACGGTGGTCTCGGTGGGGCCGTACAGGTCCCACACCGGCAGACCGGCCGCGGTGAAGGCGCGGGCGAGGTCGGGCGGCATCAGCTCGCCGCCGCACCACGCGCGGAAGCCGGTCCTGGGCACCCAGCCGTGCTCGATGAGCATCCGCCACGTGGTGGGGGTGGCCTGCATGACCGTGGCGCCGGTGTCGTCGAGCAGCCGGCCGAGCGCGGCCGGGTCGGACGCCTGGGCACGGGTCGCCACGACGACGGTCGCACCGACGACGAGGGGGAGGAACAGCTCCACCACCGAGATGTCGAACGCGACGGTGGTGACGGCGACGAACGTGTCGCCTTCGCCGATCCCCGGACGGCGGCGCATGGCCGCCAGGAGGTGGGCCACGGCGCGGTGGGGGACCATGACGCCCTTGGGGCGTCCCGTCGAACCCGAGGTGTAGATGACGTAGGCGAGCTCCGCCGCGGACGGCATCGGGGGCAGCGGGCCCTCTCCGGGCCCCGGCTCCGGCACACCCGTCAGCACCTCCGCCGCGCCGGAGTCGGCGAGCACGTAGGAGATGCGCTCCTCGGGGTAGCCGGGGTCCAGGGGCAGGTAGGTGAGTCCGGCGCGCAGCACGCCCAGCAGGGCCACGACGAGGTCGGTGCCTCGCTCGAGCCGGACACCGACGACGTCGCCCGGCCGCAGGCCGCGGCTGTGCAACCGGCGCGCGAGCGCGGACACCCGCCGGTCGAGGTCGGCGTAGGTGATGCCGCCGTCCCGGTCGCGCACCGCCACCGCGTGCGGCGAACGGATGGCCTGCGCCGCGACCAGTTCCGGCAGCGTCGGCAGGTCTTCGGTCACTGGTGTTCGCCTCCGGTTCGCGCCCGGTCCGCGCGGACCGAGGTGGCTGACTGGGTCACGGTGGCTCATTCGCCGGTCAGGGCGCGGATCTCCCGCACCAGGGCCACAAGGGCGGCACGTTCCGGGATCGTCGTCTCGGGGTGCCAGAGGTCCGTGATCAGGACGGTCCGCGTCCGGGTGCCCTTGTTCCAGACCTCGTGCTCGAACGAGTAGTCGAAGAGCAGGCACCTGCCCTCCTGCCACGACCGGGTCTCGTGGGCGACGGAGACACCGCAGCCGTCCGGGATGTCCACCGCGAAGTGCAGGTTGATGGTGAAGTTCCACAGGTCGCAGTGCGGTTTGACGATCGCGCCCGGCAGCAGCGTCGAGAAGAAGGACTCGAGGAGCGGGCACATCGCGCCCGTCGCCACCGCCGTCTCCCGCAGGATCCGCGCGGCCGTGGGCACCAGCTCGGTCGCCGCGTCGGTCAGCCGGCCGTCCTGGTAGAGGTGGAGCGACTGCCACTCCTGCTGCTCGCCGAAATGGTAGTGGGGGTACTCGGAGAACGCGGTCCTGCGGCGCTCCCATGCCGTGGCCAGCTCCGCCTTGACGGCCGCGTGCGCGTCCTCGAAGGCGAGCACGACGGGCCTGATCTCGGCGTGCTCGTACGGATCGTGCCACGGCCGATGCGACAGTCCCGGCATGATCCACCTGGCCTTGTGCTGGAGCGGATGCCGGTTCTGCCGCGTCGGGTCGAGCATCGCCTCGACCCGGTCGATGGACCCGGCGCCGTACTCCTGCCGGATCAGGTCGAACGCCGCGTCGATCTCCGGTGTCATCGCGCGGTCCTCGCCGGTGCCGCGACGGGGGCGTCGAGCACCTCCCGCACGGACGCCGCGATGATCTCGAGTGCCTCGTCCACCTCCGCGTCGGTCACGGTCAGCGGCGGCAGCATCTTCACCACCTCGCCGTCCGGACCGGAGGTCTCCATCAGCAGGCCGCGGGTGAACGCCGCGTCGCACACCGCGGCCGCCCGCGCCCCGTCGAGTACGAGGCCGTGCGCCAGACCGCGGCCCCTGGTCGCGATGCCCGCGCCGGGGTAGGCGTCGACGATGCCCCGCAGCGCCGTCGCGAGCCGCTCACCCTTCGCCCTGGTCGTCTTCTCCAGCTCGTCGTCGCGCCAGTAGGCACGCAAGGCCGCGGTCGCGGTCACGAACGCGGGGTTGAACCCGCGGAACGTGCCGTTGTGCTCGCCCGGCCGCCACACGTCGAGCTCGGGACGGACCAGCGTGAGCGCCAGGGGGAACCCGTAGCCGCCGATGGACTTGGACAGGCACACGATGTCCGGGACCACGCCAGCGTCCTCGAAGCTGAAGAAGGGTCCCGTGCGCCCGCACCCCATCTGCACGTCGTCCACGATCAGCAGGACCGCGTGCCGCCGGCACAGCTCGGCCAGTCCCCGCAACCAGCCCGTGCCCGCCACGTTGATGCCGCCCTCACCCTGCACGGTCTCGACGATGACGGCCGCGGGGTGGTCGAACCCGCTGCCGTGGCTCGCGAGCATCCGCTCCAGGTAGTGCAGCTCCGTGCCGTCACCGAGGTGTCCGTCGAACGGCGCCGCCACGCCGGCGGTGAGCGGCAGTCCCGCCGCGTCGCGGTGCAGCCGGCTACCGGACACCGAGAGGGCGCCGAGCGTGGCGCCGTGGAAGGCGTTGGTGAAGTGGACCACCGACGTCCGGCCGGTCACCTTGCGGGCGAGCTTCAGCGCCGCCTCGATCGCGTTGGCGCCGGCCGGGCCGGGGAAGACGACCTTGTGGTCCATCCCCCTCGGGACGAGGATCGTCTCGGCGAGCGTCGTCAGCAGCTCACGGCGCGCGCTGGTGAACATGTCCAGCGCGTGTGTCACCCCGTCCTGCTCGAGGTAGTCGATCAGGACGCGCTTGAGCAGCGGGTTGTTGTGGCCGTAGTTCAGCGCGCCGGCACCGGCGAAGAAGTCGAGGTAGGGCGTGCCGTCCTCGGCGAACATCCTGCTACCCGACGCCTTGGCGAACACGACGGGCCAGCGCCTGCTGTAGGACCGCACTTCCGACTCGAACCGCGCGAAGATGTCCAACCGAGCTCCGTTCGCAGCTAGGAGATGTAGGAGTAGTAGGAGCGCAGACCCGGCATGACGAGACCGCGCGGCGCGCGACCCACCACGCCGAGCGCGAACAGCAGGTTGTAGCCCAGGTTGCGCACGGGCATGCCCTCGCGGACGGCGAGGAGGCCACGCAGAGCGCTCCTGCGGTCGTGCCAGTCGATGTTGAACGACACCGACGAGCTGAGCGAGGTCACCTTGTGCAGGGTGCCGGGCGGCATGTACAGCAGGTCACCCGCCTCGACGACGCAGGTGCGCACCGTCGCCTCCCGGAAGTCCGGGTAGCGGTCGAGGTCGGGCGCCTCGGGGTCGACCGGGGACCACCGCCAGCCGGTCGGGTGGCACCTGGCGCGGTCGGCCGCGTCGACCATCACGAACCTCTTGCCGCCGTGCAGCTGGAAGAAGAGGTTGTGCGTCAGCAGCGTGTCGAAGTGCAGCGGCGTCAGCGCGCGGGACGGGCCGATGAAGAACTGGGTGAACTCCCACCACCGGTCACGGAAGAACGGCGGGAAGTACTCGGCGGGGAACGGTTCGAGGTCGGCGCGAAGTGACGGGATCATCGACAGCAGAGGCACGTCGTGGAGGTAGCCCGGCGGGTCGCCGGGGTCCTCGGACCCGGCCGCGGCGGCCTCCCATTCCCCGAGGCGTCGGGCGTAGTCGGACAGCGTGGTCGTCGCCGTGCGTCCCTCCGAGACCCGGCCCACCTTCAACCGCACCGCGAGGTCGGGCGCCACGGCGCCGAGGTGGGACGCCGACCAGGTCGCCGCCGCCGGCATGTCCGCGACCGCACCCCGCATCACCACGGGCGCGCGGTTGACGTACTCGTCCCGGAACTCCGCCGGGGTCAGCCGGGGGCGGACGTCCACCGGCACGTGCCGTGCCGCCAGTGTCATGCGTCGTCTCCTAACGTCTCCCACGCCGGCTCCGCGCCGACCTCGATGACGGCGCAGCCGTAGCTGAAGCCGACGCCGTTGCCGCACAACGCGATCCGGTCGCCCGCGTGGACCTGTCCCGTCTCGAGCAGGTGCGTGAGACCGGCGAACTGGTCCCCGGTGCCGGTGTGCCCGACGGTCCGCCCCCAGTCCCAGGTCGTCTGCGACTCCTTGATGTCGAACTCCTCGAGCAGGCCCCAGTCGATCATCATGCGGCCGACGTTGGCGAACACCCACCGGTTGACACCGGCACTGTCCACCTCGGCCTCGTCGAGCGCCCTGGCGATGCTCTCCCGCCGCAGGCCCGACATCGACTCGGTCATGGGCTTGAGCCTGCGGCGGTACTCGGCGAGGAACGCCGGACGGTCCGGGAAGGACGATGCGTCGAGGAGGGCGATGTCGTTGTACCGGCCGTCACTGAGGACCACGGTGGACAGAAGCCGTGCCACCCCCTCCCGTCGCGACAGGACGAGTGCGGTCGCTCCGTCGGCGTCCAGGTTCCCGGGGTCGGCGCGGTACCGCTCGCCGCCCGACAGCTGGTGCTTGTCACTCGTCGCCAGCAGCACCACGCCGTCCGGCGCCACCGCCGCGTAGGCCGCCGAGAGCTCGAGCGCGGCCAGCGCGCTGTTGCAGGTCTGGTTGACCTCCAGCGCGGAAACCGTTGCGCCGGCAACCTTTCCCTGTAGGTAGGCGGCCGGCACAATCCCCTCGGGCCCCTCCGGGGTCGAGCTGGCGTAGACCACGAGCGCGAGGTCCGCCGGGTCGACGCCGCAGCGGCGCAGCGCGGTTCGTGCCGCCTCGACCGCCAGGTCGGCGGCCAGCGCACCGTCGGCGACGCACAACGACCGGTAGCCGTGTGCCTCGTGGAAGTCCGGATCGTAGCGCCCGTCGGCGACGGCGGCCGCGGTGTCCTCGCGGCGGCCCAGCGCCATCGCGCCGGCGTTGATGTGGATGCCACTCCACCTCATGTGTTCTCCCAGATGACGGCACGGTTCGACAGGCCGGTCACCAAACGATGGACAGTGCGATGAGTACGGTCGGGAGAGGACCGTCGTCGAGCGAGCCCGCAGGCCGCCGGGTTCGTGCCGCGGCCGACGCTACCGCAATATGTCCATCCGGGCGAGCCTTTTCGTTCATTCCAAAACCACTACTCAGCGGAGTGACCGTAATGGACGCTCCGTGCTCATGTGACCTGCTTGACAGCGATCGGCGACCGCCCGTATGTTGAGTCTCAACATCATCATATCGGTATTGGTGAATATGGGGAAAAATAGACGATTCGGCCGCGTGCTGGTATGCCATCGTGCGGGAATCGCTCAGTAATCTCACAGGTAGCTCGGGGAGAGGTCGCGAGCGCGTGTTTGACGACGAATCCATTGATTTTCTCGTAGTGATCAACGACGAGGAGCAGTACTCCATCTGGCCCGCTCACCGTGAGCTGCCCAACGGCTGGCACGGGGTCGGGACCCCGCGCCCGCGCGAGGAGTGTCTCGACCACATCGAGCGCGTGTGGACCGACATGCGTCCCAAGAGCGTGCGCGAGGCCATGGAGCGGCAGGCCGCCGAGGCCTGAGACGAAATGGTTTTCCCAGGTCATCCTGTGTCGGTCCGCGGCACGGGGATCCTCGTGCGCCCTCGTCCACGCGAGTGCGCACCTGCCCCGAGGAGTGGTGATGATCCTGTCCCAGCTGGTCGACGCCGACGAGTTGAACTCCCTCTCGCCAGATGAGCTGCGGGAGATGCTCGCCAGGCTGGACGACGAGGTCGTGTACGGCGCGGAAGGCGCGACCGACGGCGCGGAAGAGGGGGAAACGCAGCCGAACAATGCGAAGTAGTTTTGTGTTCAGGTCGTTAAAATGAGAGGTCTTCGTTGTCGATGCAGCCGGGTCGTGCCGTCTCCGTAGCCGCGAAGGCCGTGGTGTCCGAGGTTCTGCAACACATTTTCGAGCAATATCCGAATATCGCCCGCAGGGCGGGAAGACATGACTACGACGGGCGCCTTCCCGAGGTGGCCCCACGGTCCCTGGACGATCTCGCGAAACTGCGCGCGGCGGTCCGCGCGCAGGTGGCCGGCCTGCCGGCCACGGCGGATCCGGAGCTACGTGCCGACCTGGACGCGGCACTGGCCATCGCCGAGGAGGAACACTTCTGTCTGGCCGTGCTCGGCCAGGTCCATCCCGGACCCCGTGACTGGCTCGCGGAGACCGACGTCTCGGTGTACCTGAGGCGGCCCTACGCACCGCTGGCGGAGCGGGTCGCGGCATGTGCGGCGCACCTGGCCGGCCTGCCCACGTTCCTCGAACAGGCGGCGGGCACGCTCGGGCGCCGCCTCCCGGCCGGCGACCGCATGCGGGCCACGGAGCACGCTCGGGCGCAGGCGGTGAACCTGCCGGCGGCGGTCCGCCGCCTCGTGCGGGACCACCCGGAACACGACTCGGCGGCGCTCGCGGAGTCCGCTGCGGCAGCCGCGACCGCGTGCGAGGACTTCGCGAAGGCGGTCGCCGCCACGGCGCCCACCAACGCGCTGCACGGCCCGGAGCTGCTCGGCGAGGTGCTGTCGGTCAGCGCCGGGGTCGACCGCCCCGTGGCAGAGCTGGTCGACGAGGCGCGGCACGAGGTCGAGCGCGTCGCCGGCGCGCTGGACGCGGTCGTGGCGCGGCTGGGTCTCGGTACGCGGGAGGAGGCCTATGCCCGCCTGGCCGGGCACGCCGCCACCGGGTCGGTGCTGGACTCGCTGACCGCGATCATCGCGCGGGTCAAGGACTTCTGGGTCACCGAGGACATCCTGTCCGTGGACACCAGCACCCCGCTCGAACTGCGGGCGGGCGACGACGTCGCGGGCTCGGCACGGGTGGAGTTCGCGATCTCGCCGCCGTTGGCGGAGGTGAGCCAGCCACACCTGCTCACCGTCCCCGAGCCGGCCGAGTCGGCGGGTGCCGGCCCCGACAGCATCCGAGGGCAGTACTTGAACGACCCCATGCTCGAGGTCATCACGCTGCACGAGGTCTACGCCGGGCACTACGCGCATCTCGAGGCCGGTCTGCGCGGCGGCAGCCTGGTGCGCACCTGCGTCCCCTGGTTCCCGGCGTTCACCGAGGGATGGGCGCACTACGTGGAGGAGCTGGCCATGGAGCGAGGGCTCGCCGACGGACGACCGGAGGTGGAGGTGGCGCAGCTGCGGTCCGCGCTGGAGGCGGCTACCCGGCTGCTCGTGTGCCTGTCCGTCCACGCCGGGAGGTGGACGTTCGCCGAAGCGGCCGAGCAGGCGGCCCTGATCTGCGGCTGGTCGCCCGCCAGGGCGGCACGCGAGGTCCTCGTCGTCGTCGCCGACCCGGCCGGCGCGATGTACACGCTCGGCAAGCTGCGCATCCGCGAGTGGCGGCGGGAGGTGGCCGGGTCGCCCGGTGACCTCAAAGCGTTCCACGACGGGCTCATGCGCTGCGGCAGCGCCCCACTGCCCGCCGCGCTGCGGTACTGCCGGCAGACCCTCGCCGGAGCGCTGTCGTGACCGGCGAGGCGCGGCGGTCCCGGCTCGGACCCGACTTCCTGAGGCTGTGGCTCGGTCAGGGCGTGAGCCACTTCGGCTCCGAGATCTCCCTGCTCGCGATCCCCACCCTCGCGATCCTCGTCTACCACGCGACCCCGTTCGAGGCGAGCGTGATCGGCGCGCTCGAGGTCGCGCCGTTCACCCTGTTCTCGCTACCGGCGGGACCGCTGGCGGACCGGCTGCCCCGCCGCGCCATCCTGATCGCCTGCGACGTCGGCCGGGCGCTGGCCGTGGGGCTGCTCGTGGTGACCTACTTCGCCGGCCTGCACCACATGTGGCTGATCTACTGCGTGTCCTTCCTGGTCGGCACCTTCACCGTGTTCTTCGACATCACGTTCATGTCCTTCGTGCCGCTCGTCGTCACCGCGGACCGCCTCCTCGGCGCCAACTCGCGGCTGTCGGCGACCAAGTCGACGATGGGCACGGCGGGACCGAGCGCGGCCGGGTTGCTCATCCAGGCGTTCGGCCCGGTGCGGACCCTCCTGATCGACGCGGTGTCCTACCTGGTCTCTGCGGTGGCGATCCTGCTCGTGCGGGTCCGGCACGAGCGGCGGACGACCACCAGGCTGCGGCTCGGCGTGCTGCTGCGGGAGATCAGGGAAGGGCTCGCGTACGTGTGGCACAGCAAGGTGTTGGCGCGCGTCGCGCTGGTCAACGCCCTGTGCGACTTCGGCCAGTCGATCATCCAGGCCGTCTACCTGGTGTTCCTGTACAACTCACTGCACCTGTCGCCGGGCGTCGTCGGGTTCGTGCTCGCCGTGTCCGGGGTGGCGTCGGTCCTCGGCGCGGTGCTGTTGCCGAGGGTCGTGCGCCTGCTCGGCTTCGGCCGCACCCTCGCCGTCTCGATCCTGGTCGGGATGGGCGTCGAGCTGCTGACGCCCGTGGCGCTGCTCGGCCTCGCGGTCGGGGTCCTCATGGCCATCAACGCGGTCGGCGGCCTCACCAACGCCTGGTACGACGTCAACCAGCTGACCTACCGGCAGCGGATCACCCCCGACCACCTGCAGGGCCGCGTACACGCGACCATGCGCATGACCTTCTCGGGGCCGCGGCCGTTCGGCTACCTCCTCGGCGGCGTGCTCGGCACGGCGGTCGGGGTGGCGGCCACCGTCTTCATCGGTGCGCTGGTGGCCACGCTCGGCGCACTCGTGCTGTTCACCGGATCCGTGCTGCGCCTGCGCTCCATCGACGACGTCGAACCCGACTCGGCGGGCACCACGGCGGAGACGACCACCCAGAACACCACGACCACCCAGAAGACCACGACCACACAGACGAGCTAGGGAGAACGTCGTGATCGAGTCAACCGCGAGCGCGAACAGCCCGACCTCCTCGGCGGTCCTCACTGAAGACCAGTGGGTCACCATCCCCGGCGGGCCGTTCACGATGGGGGCCGACGACGTGCGCGAGGACGGCAAGCCGCTGGCGGCCTACCCGGCGCACCAGGTCGACGTCGCGACGTTCCGCATCGCCAGGCACCCCGTGACCGTCTCCGACTTCGCCCGTTTCGTCGACGAGACCGGGTACACCACCTTCGCGGAGCGCGCGGGTCGCAGCTGGGTGTGGATCGGCGGTGAGGACACCACGACACCCGACCAGGACCACCTGTGGATCCAGATCGACGGCACGTCCTGGCGGCACCCGCGCGGCCCGGCCTCGGACGTCGCGGACAAGGCGGACCACCCCGTCACCCACGTGGTCCTGGAGGACTGCCTCGCCTACTGCGACTGGTCGGGCACCCGGCTGCCCACGGAGGCGGCGTGGGAGAAGACCGCCCGCGGCACGGACGCGCGCGTCTACCCGTGGGGAAACACGCCGCCGACGCCCACCGTGTGCAACCACAGCATGTTCACCGGGGACACCACGCCGGTCGGGCGGTTTCCCGACGCGGCGGGGCCCTACGGGGTCGACGACATCGTCGGCAACGTGTGGGAGTGGACGTCGTCGGGCTGGCACCCGTACCCGTTCGCCGAGGACCGGCCGGCCAGGACGATCACCACCAGGTTCGGCACTTTCAAGCTGGGTGTCATCCGCGGTGCCTCGTTCTACAACAACTGCTCGCCGGGCGGCTGCGCGGCGTGGGTCCGCGTGTACTCCCACCCCGAGTACAGCTGCTACGACATCGGGTTCCGGGTCTGCGCGGCCTGAGGCGGCGACAGCGGGGGCCACGGGCGAGGTGGGGCTGATGGACGAGGTGCTGTGGCGGCGGATCGAGGCTTTCGGTGACCGGCTCGCCCCGACGGACGTGGCGCGGCTGCACCGCGACGACCTCGAGCTGTTCGTGAAGATGGAGTCGGCGAACCCGAGCGGCAGCGCGAAGGACCGGTCCGCGTTCTGGATCGTCCGGGAGGCCGTGCGCCGGGGCGAGATCACCCGCGGCACGACTGTCGTCGAGTCGTCGTCGGGCAACTTCGCGCTCGCGCTGGCGAAGCTCTGCCGCTCGCTGCGCGTGCCGTTCGTGCCGGTCATCGACCCGACCGTGAACACGCCGACCGAGCGGCTGCTGCGCGAGTCCTGCACGAGGGTCGAGAAGGTGGACCGGCCGGACGACGCGGGTGGGTACCTGGGTGGCCGGCTGGCGCGGGTGGCCGAGCTGCGGGCCCGGATCGCCGACTCGTACTGGCCGGACCAGTACTCGAACACCGACGCCGTGCGCGGCCACTACGAGCTGACGGGCGGCGAGCTCGTCGGTGCGCTGCCCCGCATCGACTACCTGTTCGTCGGGGTCGGGACGGGCGGCACGATCGCCGGGCTGTCGCGGCGGGTGAAGGCGGCCAACCAGGACGCGACGGTGGTCGCGGTGGACGTCGAGGGTTCGGTGATCTTCGGCGGCCCGCCGCGGCGGCGCCACATCCCCGGTATCGGCTCCGGCATCCGGCCCGCGCTGCTCGACCACGCACTGATCGACGAGGTCCTGGTGGTGTCGGAACGGGACGAGGTGGACGGCTGCCACACGCTGCTGCGCGACCACGGCCTGTTCGCCGGCGGGTCGACCGGCTGCGTGTACGCGGCCGTCGGCCGCTACTTCGAGAGCTACCGCGGCCCGCCGCCGGTCGTCGCGTTCCTGTGCTCCGACCGGGGCGACCCCTACCGGAACACGATCTACGACCCGAACTGGGTCGCGACCACCTTCGCGCAGAAGCGCGTACGGACCTCGTGAGCAACGATTCTCCCGTGTGGAAGGAACATCCGCCTTGGCACGACGTGCCCCACTGATCATCGCCGTGGTCCTCGGACTCGGCGCCGCCGTGCCAGCCGCGGGCGCGCAGGCGGGCCAACAGCGGAGCGGGCCCGGGCTCGAGCTGTACGAGGTCACCGGGGCGGCGGGCACCGGTGACCGGCTCGAAGGACTCGGCGTGGACGTCGTGAGGACGCGGCCGAGCGGCGCCGGCGAGCGGGTCGAGGTCGTGGCTTCCCCCGCCGACGCCGGCCTGTTCGGCAAGCTCCACCTCGACCCGCGGCCCGTGCGGGACGCGCGGGGGCGCACCCAGGCGACGGCGGCCGCCGAACAGGCCGCGGGCGGGTACCAGGTGTGGCGCTCCTACTCCGAGCCCGGCGGCATCGCCGACCAGCTCAGGCGGCTCGCGGCCGCGAACCCCGACGTCGTCCGGCTCACCTCGATCGGGAAGTCGACGCAGGGCAAGGACATCCTGGCGGCGAAGGTCACCGCGAACGCGCGGACCACCCGGGACGGTGCGCGGCCGGCCGTGCTCTACCTCGGTACCCAGCACGCCCGCGAGTGGATCTCCACAGAGGTCACCATGCGGTTGCTGGAGCACGTGCTCGCCGGCAAGCGAGGACTGCGGGGACTGCTGTCCGGGACAGAGCTGTGGTTCGTCCCGGTCGCCAACCCCGACGGCTACGACTTCACCTTCACCGAGGGGAACCGGTTGTGGCGCAAGAACCTCCGCGACAACGACGGCGACGGCAGGATCACCGGCGCGGACGGGGTCGACCTCAACCGCAACTTCGCGACGCGCTTCGGTTACGACGAGGAGGGCGCGTCGAGCCTGCCGAGCAGCGACAAGTACCGCGGCCCCGCGCCCAACAGCGAGCCGGAGACGCGCGCGGTGGACCGCCTGCTCGCGCGGATCCGCTTCGCGTTCATGGTGAACTACCACTCCTACGGCGCGGAGATGCTCTACCCGTCGCGGTGGCAGATCCCGGAACACACGATCGACGACCCGGTCTACGAGGCGCTGTCCGGGGACTACGGCAACCCGGCCATCCCCGGGTTCAGCTCGGACCCGTCGGTGGGACCGGACAACGGTGAGCTCTCCGACCACGCCCACGGCACCTACGGCACCCTCTCGTGGCTCATCGAGCTGGACGAGGGTTGTGACGGCTGCGGTTTCGTCTTCCCCGACGACGAGGCCATGGTGGAGGCGGAGTTCCAGAAGAACCTGCCGTTCGCCATGGATGTGGCCGGGTCCGCGCGCACACCCGCGGATCCCGTGAGCCACCTCGGCACCACCGCGCCGGACTTCGTCGTCGACGACTTCCCGGTCAGCTACGGCACCGACCAACCGGTCCAGGTGGACGTCAAACGCAGGCTCGGCCCGGTGCGGCTGCACTACCGCGTGAACGGCGGCCGCGAGGTGTCGGCCGACACCGGGGAGTGGCAGGGCGGCGAGCGCTACGGGAAGGACTACGACGCCCACTACCACCGCATGCGCGCGACGGTGGCCGGCACGGCACCGGGGGACCGGGTCACCGTCTGGTTCACCACCCGCGGCGCGCGGAGCGCGGAGTTCACGTACACGGTCGCCGGCGACATCGGCGGCGACGTGCTGGTGCTGGCGACCGAGGACGTGACCGGTGCGGCACCGGCACAGCAGGGCACCACCGCCAAGTACGCGAGCGCCTACGTCGCCGCGCTGGCGGCCGCGGGCTACTCCGCGGACGTGTACGACATGGACGCGAACGGCCGCGTGCCACCCGACCCCCTCGGCGTCCTCGGCCACTACCGCGCCGTCGTCTGGGAGACGGGCGATGACGTCGTGCCGCGCAACGCCGACCAGCCGGGCGGGACGATCTCGCGCGGCGGTGTCCTCACCGAGCTCGCGGTGCGCGACTACCTCAACGAGGGCGGCAAGCTGCTGCACACCGGCGCGTACGCCTCCTACGCCCAGAACAGCAACGGCGGGTACGCCTACCAGCCCGACCCGGACCTCGGCGAGTGCCCCGCGCCGGACGACGCGCGATGCGTGCCCGCGTACAACAACTTCCAGCAGTACTACCTCGGCGCCTACGTGCCGTTCGACGAAGGCGGTGCCGACCCGGCGACGGGCCGGCCCTACGCGCTCACGGGACGGGGCGGCGCGTTCGACGGGTTCAGCGCCACGCTCGAACCCGGCCACACGTCCTCGTTCCTGGCCACGTCGGCGGTGCTGGGCCGCGACCGGTTCCCGCAGTTCGCCAGTTCCGCCGCGATCGGCTGGGACCGGCCCAACAAACCGTTCGCCCCGCACACCGGCGGGTGGGACGCCTACAGCGGGATCGCCGACCTGTCCTGGAAACGGCTCAGCACCACGGTGGACCTCACCGGGAAGTCCGCTGGCGCGTTGAGTTTCTGGGTGTCCATGAGCACCGAGGCCGACTGGGACTTCTTCACGGTCGAGGCGCACACCGTGGGCGAGGACGACTGGACCACGCTCCCGGACACCATGGGCCACACCTCATCGTCCACAGGGGACAGTTGTGCCGACGGCCTGCGGGAGATCCACCCCTTCATCGAGCACTACCAGGACGCCGAGTGCGGTCCGACCGGCACGACCGGGGAGTGGCACGCGGCCTCCGGGGACTCCGGCGGGTGGCAACAGTGGACGGTCGACCTGAGCGCGTACAAGGGCGAGAAGGTCGAGCTGTCGCTGTCCTACATCAGTGACTGGGAGAACCAGGGCGCGGGTGTGTTCGTGGACGACGCCGCGGTCACGCTCGACGGCGCGCCCGCGGCGCGGACCTCGCTCGAGGACGGCCTCGACGGCTTCACCGTCCCCGGGCCGCCGGCCGGCAGCGCGCCACCGGCGAACGACTGGACCCGCAGCGACGAGGCGCTGGCCGAAGGCGCCGGCATCGTCACCGACGACACCGTCTACCTCGGTTTCGGCGCCGAGCGGCTCACCGACCCCGCGATGCTGACCGACCTGGTCGGCCGGTCGATGACACACCTGCTCGGCTGACCACCCGGACCGCTTATCCGGACCGTTTATCCGGACCATGGAAGGGAAAGGCACACGTGACCACGCAGACAGCGCCGGAATGGACGAGTCCGCCGGCGGACGAGGACGAGCTCACCGCCTGGTTCGACGCGATGTGCGCGCACACCCCGGTCCGGCGCGACCCGGACCGCGGCGGCTGGCACATCTTCGGCTACCAGGAGTCGGTGCACGCGCTGTCCAACCACGGCGCGTTCTCCAACAACCTAGCGGTGGCACTGCCCGAGGAGTCACCGCTGCAGCTGTACCGGGTCGGCAACCTGTCCTGGATGGACCCGCCGCGCCACCAGCAGCTGCGTGGCCTGGTGCACAAGGCGTTCACGCCCAAGTACGTGGCCGGGCTCGAGCCGATGGTCACCGCGACGGTGGAGAAGTTCCTCGGCGAGGTCCGGCAGAAGGACACCTTCGCCTACATGGAGGAGTTCACCTCGCCGATCGTGTCGACGACCATCGCGCAGATGGTCGGCATCCCGACCGAGGACCACGTGCTGTTCCGCAACTGGTCCAAGGCCCTGATGTCGCTGACCGACCCGGCGCAGACGAAGAACGGGGTCAAGGAGGTCGTCGAGAACACCAGGGTGATCCGCGACTACTTGCACGCGCACGTCCGCAGCAGGCGGAAGAACCCGACCGACGACCTGACGAGCAGGCTCGTCCAGTCCGAACTGGACGGTGAGCGGCTCGAGGACGCCGAGATCGCGGGTCTCATCTCGCTGAACCTCACCGCGGGTCAGACCGCGACGCAGACCCTGGCCAACTCGGTCATCTGCTTCGACCAGCACCCGGACGAGTTCGCCCGGCTGCGGGCGAACCCGGACCTGCTCGAGTCCGCGGTCGAGGAGGTCATGCGCTTCCGCGCCCAGACCACCCGCGTGGCGCGCAAGACGGTGAAGCCGGTCACCGTCGGCGGGCAGGAGATCCCCGCGGGCGAAGGAGTCTCGGTCTGGCTCGCCGCCGCGAACCGGGACCCGAGGAAGTTCCCCAACCCGGAGATCTTCGACATCGCCCGGTCGCCCAACCAGCACATCGGGTTGGGGCACGGCGCGCACTTCTGCCTCGGCACCCCGCTGGCGCGGATGGAGATCAACATCGCGCTGCGGCGGTTCCTCGAGGAGGCGCGGACGATCACGATCGACTACGGGACCAGCCGCCTGCTCGACCCGCGCCTCGTGTTCGGCGCGAACGAGCTGACGCTGCGGGTCGACTGGCGCTGACGCGGCGCCGGCGCCGCCGAGGACCGGGACCGGTTGAGTGGGAGGGAAGTCGCAAGTGGACACGCTGCACAGCAGGCTCCGCGGCCACGCGGAGCGCGCGCCGTCCCGGGTCGCGCTGGCCTTCGCACCCACCGCGCCCGGCGCGCCGAGGGTCGAGCTGACCTACGGCGAGCTCGTCGACAGCACCCACGAGATGGCGCGGGTGCTCGCCGCGTCGATGGCGCGGGGGGACCGGGCGATGATCGTCCTCCCGCCCGGTCGTGAGTTCGCGGTGTCGTTCCTCGGGTGCCTCGAGGCCGGGGTGATCGCGGTGCCGATGCCGCTGCCCGCCGACGAGAACACCCGCCGCCGGGTGCTCGCGGTGGCGGACGACTGCGGGATCACCGCGGTGATCTCGACGTCCTTCCTGCGCGACCTCGCCGCGGCCGACGAGGACCTGCGGCGGCTGTGCACCGACCACGAGTGGCTGCTCGTCGACGCGCTCGACACCACCGCCGCGGCGCGGCCGCTGCCGGCCCTCAGGGGTGCGGACGTCGCGTTCCTCCAGTACACCTCCGGGTCGACCAGGACACCGCGCGGCGTCGTGGTGTCCCACGGCGCGCTGCTGGCCAACGAGGCGGCGATCCGCGCCTCCTTCGGCGTCACGCCGGACTCGACGATCGTGAGCTGGTTGCCGCTGCACCACGACATGGGGCTCATCGGCGGCATGCTCCAGCCGCTCTACACCGGCGGCCGGGGCGTGATCCTCGACCCGCTGTCGTTCGTGCGGCGGCCGGCGAGCTGGCTGGAGACGATCTCCGCGGAGCGGGCCGACATCAGCGGCGGTCCCAACTTCGCCTACGACCTGTGCGTCCGCAAGGTGTCCGAACAGGACAGGGCGGGGCTGGACCTGTCGAGCTGGCGGGTGGCGTTCAACGGCGCCGCCCAGGTCTACCCGCGCACGCTGCGGGCGTTCACGGCCGCGTTCGCCGGCGTCGGGTTCAGGCCGTCCGCCCACATGCCCTGCTACGGGCTGGCCGAGGCGACCCTGCTCGTCACCGCCGCGCGTGCCGACGCGACCGACCCGGTCGGCGCCATGACCGGCGCCTTCGCCGCTGCGTCGCTGGCCGCGGGCCGCGCGCGCACGGCGGCCGACGGCGAGGCCGCGCGGGAGCTCGTCGGGTACCCGCTGCCCGCGCACGCGACCGTGCGGATCGCCGACCCCGCCACGCTCGCGCCGGTCGACGAGGGCACGACCGGCGAGATCCTGGTTTCCGGTCCCAGCAACGGTTCCGGCTACTGGGGCGACCCCGGCGGCGCCACCTTCGGCGTCACGCTGCCCGGCGAGCCGGGACCGTTCGTGCGTACCGGCGACCTCGGTTTCGTGCACCGGCGGAGGCTGCACGTCGAGGGCAGGCACAAGGACCTGATCGTCCAGCGGGGCCGCAACGTGCACCCGGAGGACCTCGAGGCCGACGTCTCGGTCTGCCACGAGTCCGTGCGGCCCGGCTGCGGCGCGGTGTTCGGCGTCGAGCACGACGGTGACGAGGCCGTCGTGGTGTGCCAGGAGGTCCGGCCCGGCACCCCGCCGGAACGGCATGCGGAGATCGCGGCCCGGATCCGCACGACCCTCGCGCGGGCGCACGGCGTCACCGTGCGCACCGTGGTCCTGGTCCCGCCCCGCACCGTCACCAAGACCTCCAGCGGCAAGGTCCAGCGGCACGCGGCCCGGCGGCGCTTCCTCGCGGGTGAGTTGCCCGCCCTGCACACGGACACGCCGGTGCGGACCGGTCGGCGCGGGCCGGACCTGGCCACGCGGTTCGCCGCCCTGCCCGCCGACCGGGCCGCCCGGGCCGGCGCGTGCGTGGACGTGCTCCGCGACCACCTGCGTGAGGTCCTGGACCTGCCGGAGCGCCCCGCGGCCGAGGACTCCCTCGCCGCGCTCGGCGCGGACTCCCTGACGGCCACCCAGCTGCGGCACGAGCTGGAGCAGGCACTGGGGATCGAGCTGGGCCCGACCGCGACGCTGCGGGCGGAGTCGATCGCCGAGCTGGCCGCGATCGCCACGGCGGCAGCACCGTCGGCACCACCGTCGGTGCGGCCGGAGCCCGCGCCGGCGGCGCACGGCGTCGAGCTCAACGCCGCGCAGCGGGCACTCTGGTTCCTGCACCGGGCGTTCCCCGGCAGCGCGGACTACAACGTCACCCGCGCGTTCCGGCTCACCGGCGACGTGGACACCACCGCGCTGTCCGCCGCGTTCGACGCCGTGACACGCCGCCACCCCAGCCTGCGCCTCGCGGTGGTCACCAGCGGCGGGGAGCCCCGCGCGGTGCTGCGCGACCGCGACGGGGTCTCGGTCGAGACCCTCGACGCCACCACCTGGTCGCCGGCGGACGAGCGGGCCTGGTACCGCGACTTCGCCACCCGGCCGTTCGACCTCGAGCATGACCCGCTGCTGCGGACCGCGGTGCTGCGGCGGGCGGACGACTGGCTGCTCGTGATGTCGCTGCACCACATCGTGTGCGACGTGTCGTCCCTGGCGGTCATCGTGGCCGACCTCGCCGCCGCGTGCGGTGGCGGCCTGCCCGCCGTGCCGGCGGACACCTCACCCGCCGAGCTGGAACGGGCCGTCCTGGCCGGCCGGGGGGAGGACCTCCGTGCCTTCTGGCAGGCGGAACTGGCGGGTGAGCTGCCCGCGCTCTCGCTGCCGGTCGCGGACCCGGCCGAGCCGGCCGGACCGGGCGAGGCCCTGTCGTTCGAGGTCGAGGCCGCCACCACCGCGGCGCTGGGCCGGTTCGCCCGTGCGTCCGGGCTCACTCTGCACAACGTGCTGCTCGCCGCCTACCAGGTCCTGCTGCACCGCGTCACCGGCCAGCGGGATCTCGTGGTCGGCGTGCCGACCGCCGGACGGGCGGACCGGAGGCTGGCGTCCTGGGTCGGCTACCTGGTGAACGTCCTGCCGGTCCGCTCGGTCTTCGCGCCCGCCGACGGGTTCGAGGCGTTCGCCCGGCGGACGCAGGCACGCGTCCTGGACGTCATGGACCACCAGGAACTGCCGCTCTCGCACATCACCCGGCTGGTGAACCCGGACCGCACGACCGCGGCCGGGACGATCTTCCAGGCGATGTTCTCGTACTACACCACCGCGCTGCCGGGCGGCGCGGACGCCGCGGCCGCGGTGATGGGCGACCCGGACGCCGCGGTCCCCCTCGGCGGCGCGGTGCTGCACGGCCACCCGCTGCCGGACCACACGGCGCAGTCGGACATCGGGCTCAACGTCGCCGTTCGCCGCGACCGCCTCCGCTTCGACGTCCAGTACGACCGGAAGAAGGTGACCGAGGGGCAGGCGAGGACCCTCGCCTCGGCGTTCCGCACGCTGCTGACCGCGCTCGCCGACGGTCCGGACACCGCCGTCCGTGCGCTCGCGCTGCTCACCCCGGCCGAGATCGCCGCGCGGGTCGCCGTCGCCACCGGCCCGGAGGTGCGGCGGCCGGGCAACTACCTCGACTCGTTCGAGCAGGTGGCCGACCGGACGCCCGACCGGGTGGCGGTGGACGACGGCGCCGTCCGGCTCACCTACGCCGAGCTCGACGAGCGGGCCAACCACGTGGCCGAGCGGCTGCGCGCGGCGGGCGTCGGGGTCGACGCGTGCGTCGTCGTCTGCGCCGACCGGTCCGTCGACTACCTGGTCACGCTGCTCGGCATCCACAAGGCCGACGGGTGCTACGTGCCGATCAGCCCACGGGAGGCGCCGCGGCGCGCGGCCGCCATGGTCGCCGCGGTCGCGCCCGCCGCGGCCGTCGCGAGCGAGGCGGGTAGCGCGCTGCTCACCGCGGCGACGCGGCAGGCCGGTGGGGCGGCACCCCTCGACATGGCCGAGCTGGCCGCCGGGCGGAGCGCGACCCGGCCGGCGCGGGTGTGCCCCGACCACGGCGCGTCGACGATCATCCACACCTCCGGCTCGACCGGGCTGCCGAAGGCCGCGGTCTCCACCCATTACGGCGTGACCAACCACATGTGGCAGCTGGCCGAGCACTTCGGCCTCGGCGCGGACGACTGCGTGGCCCAGACCGCGCCGGTGTCGTTCGACATCTCCGTGTGGCAGCTGCTGACCCCGCTGATGCTCGGCGGGCGGGTGCGGATCATGCCCGACCCCGTCGCCCAGTCACCCGCCAGGCTGCTGCGTGCCGTGGTCGACGGCGGTGTGACCATGCTCGAGCTGGTGCCCGCCAACATCGTCGCGCTCCTCGACGCGGGCCTGCCCGCGGAGCCGGGCGCGCTGCGGGTGATGCTGTCGACCGGTGAGACGCTCACCCACGACGTGCTGCGCCGCTGGGTCCGCGAGCTGCCGCACGTCCCCGTCCACAACGCCTACGGCCCCGCCGAGTGCACCGACGACGTCACCGCCGGGCTGTGCGGATCGGGCGAGGCCGGGCCGGTGACGGTGTCGGTCGGCCGGCCGCTCGCGAACACCACCGTGCACGTGCTCGACGCCGAGCTCGTGCCCGTGCCGCCCGGTGTCGTCGGCACCCTGCACGTCGGCGGCGGCGCGGTGGGCCGGGGCTACCGGGGCAACCCGCGGCGCACCGCCCAGGTCTTCGTGCCCGACCCGTACTCGCCCGTGCCGGGTGGGCGCCTGTACCGCACGGGCGACCTCGGCAGGGTGAGCGCGGCGGGCGACGTCGACTTCCTCGGCCGCGCGGACACCCAGATCAAGATCCGCGGCCAGCGGATCGAGGCGGGCGAGGTCGAGGCCGCGTTGCGCGAGTGCGCGGGCGTGGGCGAGGCGGCGGTCAAGGTCCACCGCGGCGCGACCGGCGCGATGCTCGTCGGCTACCTCGGCGCGGCGCGGGAGAGCCCCGGCGAGCCGGAGGTGCTGGGGATCGACGAGGACGAGCGGCTCCGCGGCGCGCTCGCCGAGCTGCTGCCCCGGCACATGATCCCCACCGTCCTCGTGCGGGTGCCCCGGTTGCCCCGCTCGAAGAACGGCAAGGTGGACTATCCGGCGCTGGACTTCGCCGCGCCCGGCACGGCCGGCGACGCGGGCACCGACCGCACCGACGACCCGCTCGCCGCCACGGTCCGCGCCATCTGGGCGGGCCTCCTCGACCGCGACACCGTCTCCCTCGACGACAGCTTCTTCGCTCTCGGCGGGCACTCGCTGGTGGCGCTCACCATGATCGACCGGGTCGCGCAGACCCTGGACGTCGACCTCGAGGTGGACGCGGTGTTCCGCAACCCGAGGTTGCGTGACTTCGTCGCCGCGGTCCGCCAGGCCGACCCGGCGACCCCGGCCCGTGCGGTGCACCCGGCCCCGGCCGGCCCGGTGCCGGCGAGCGCGGCACAGCAACGCTTCTGGTTCCTGCGCGAGATGGACCCGGACCGGCCGACCTACAACATGCCCGGCGTGCTGCGGTTCCACGGCGTGCTCGACGAGGCCGCGCTGGAGGCCGCGCTGCGCGCCGTGCTCGACCGCCACCGCGTCCTGCTCGCCCGGTTCGCGACCGACGGCGCGGCGCTGACCTGGACACCCCGGCCGGTCGAGGACTTCACCCTGTCCCGGCTCGACCTGCGTGGGGCGGTGGCGGAGTTCGGCACCGAGGTGTTCGACCGCGTCCTGGCGCAGGAGGCGAACCGGGTCGGCGACCCCCGCCGGGAGCTGCCGTTCCGCGCGCTGCTGGCCAGGCTCGGACCCAAGGACTGGGGCCTGTTCGTGACCATCGACCACATCGTGTGCGACGGCTGGTCCCTCACGGTGTTCCTGACCGACCTCGCGGACGCCTACAACCAGCGGGTCCGCGGCGGGGACGGCCCCGCGCCCCGGCGGGAGTACGGCTTCGCGGACTACTGCCACGACGAGCAGGCGTGGTGGGCGGCACAGGACCGGTCCGCCATCGCGGCCCGTTGGCGCGACGCGGTCACCGGGCCGGTGGCCCGCTCGCCCCTGCCGGCCCGCTCGGGGCCGCCGGTGCCACCGGGGGCCGGCCGGATCTCCCGCTGGCTCGACGACGACCTCGCCACCGCCGTCCGCGAGCTCGCCGGCCGGACCGGCACCACGTCCTACCTCGTCTTCGCGACCGCGTTGGCGGCCCTGGTCCACAGCGGCGGCCCGGCTCGGGAGACCGTGCTGCTCGGTGCGCTCATCGCGCAGCGCGACCGGCCGGAGTGGCGGGGGATCGTCGGGCCGCTGCTCAACGTGTCGGTCCTCGCCGTGGACGTCGCCATCACCGACACGGTCACCGACGCCCTGCGCCGGACCCGCGACGCCGCACTGCGTGCCTACCGGTCGGCGCACGTCCCGTTCCAGGAGCTCGTCGCGCTGCTGCCCGCGTCACCGGGCGGGGACGGATCACCGTTCGACGTCGTGCTCGTGATGCAGCCACCCGGCCGCCCGGCCGAGTTCGACGGCCTGACCACCGACATCGTGGACGTCGACACCGCCGCCGCCCCCTACCCGCTGACCGTGGACGTCGAGGAGCGGGACGGGCGCTACCTCGTGTCCTACCGGTACGCGACCGACCGGTACGACCACGCCGACGTCGAGGCGCTCACCGTCCGCCTGCCCGCCGCCCTCCGTGCGCTCGTCGCGGCCGGGGACCACGCGCTCGAGCGGCTCCGCGACCCGGACCCCGTCCCGGTCGGGGACGTCGAGAGGAGCTGACATGACAGTCCTACCGGTGTCCCCGGACGCGCTGGCCGGGTTCGACGCCCGCCTCGCGGTGGCTCCTCCCGCGGCATGCGCCGTCGTGGCCGACGGCGTCGGCATCACCTACGCCGAGCTGGACCGCGCGTCGGCCGCCCACGCCGCCGCGCTGCGAGCGGTGGAGGTCCCGCCGGGGGCTCCCGACGGGTACGCGGGCCGGGTCGGCCCGGAGTCGGTCGTGGCGATCGTGGCCGAGCGCGGGCCCGCCTACGTCGCGATGGTGCTCGGCGTCCTGCGTGCCGGGGCCGCGTTCATGCCGGTCGAGCCGGCCACTCCCGTGCCGCGCGCCCAGCGGATGTGCCGCACGGCGAACGTGCGGGCGCTGCTCGTGCAGCCGGGACACGAGGCGTACGCGGCCGAGGTCGCCGGCGCGGGCCGGCCGACGGTGCTCGCCGCCGCCGGGGGCGGCGCGCCCGGTGCCGTCCCGGAGGTCCCGCCCCGGGCGCGTGACGGCCTCGCCTACGTCATCTTCACGTCGGGGTCGACCGGCAGCCCCAAGGGCGCGATGGTCACCGACGGCGGGATGGTCAACCACCTCGCGGCCAAACGGCACGACCTCGCGCTCGGCGCGGCGGACGTCATCGGGCTGACCGCGCCGCTGTCGTTCGACATCTCCGTGTGGCAGACGCTGCTCGCCGCGACGGTCGGCGGGCGGGTGGCCGTCGCGTCGCCGGCGAACCTCGCCGAGCCCGCGGAGCTGGTGGCGTGGGTGGCGCGGCACGGCGTGACGGTGCTCGAGATCGTGCCGTCGTTCCTCGCCGTGCTCGTGGACGAGCTGACCGAGGACGCCGGCCTGCGGGCCGGCCTGGGCACGTTGCGCCACCTCGTCGCGACCGGGGAGGCGTTGCCCGCGCGGCTGGCGCGGCGCTGGTACGACTGCTGCCCGGACATCCCCGTCGTGAACGCCTACGGCCCGACCGAGTGCTCCGACGACGTCACCCACCACATGGTCACCCGCGAGGAGTGCGCGACCCGGGCGTTCCCGCCGATCGGCGCGGAGATCCAGGACACCCGGCTGTACGTCGTGGACGCCGGCGGCACGCCGGTCGGCGCCGACGTCGAGGGCGATCTGCTGGTCGGCGGCGCCGGGGTGGGGCGGGGCTACATCGCCGACCCGGTGCGCACGGCGCTGGCGTTCGTGCCCGACCACCTCTCCGGACGGGCCGGTGCCCGGCTCTACCGCACGGGCGACCGCGGCAGCCGCGCGCCGGACGGCACGTACGACTACCACGGCCGGCGCGACCGCCAGGTCAAGATCCGGGGCCACCGGGTCGAGCTCGGGGACGTGGAGGCG
>Ga0164298_10000138_pt1 | contig 26783 bp, 25 predicted proteins | sample Whisoiple_216_MG_FD_109713 | JGI IMG/M metagenome (GOLD analysis project Ga0164298, IMG submission 109713) | Unamended control soil microbial communities from upstate New York, USA - Whitman soil sample_216_MG | ecosystem: Environmental > Terrestrial > Soil > Agricultural land ...
AGCAGCTCCTCGACGGCGTCGGTGCGGGTGGCGGTGATCCGCATGGTGGTCAGCAGGTTCGCGATGATCACGCCGAGGTCCTGGCCCGCGTCGCGCAGGATGTCGTTCACCCGCACGGCGACCGTGGGGATCACGGTGACCAGGTCGCGCAGGTCGGGGTTCGAGGTCCTCAGCTGCTGGGCGAGCAGGCGCAGCGACGAGCTGTAGTCCAGGATCCGTCGCGACTGCTCGGCCTGCGTGGTCAGCACGACCTCGCCGTTGGCCAGCAGGGAGGTCGTCGGCGGCAGGTGCGCGACCGCCGTGGCCGTCAGCTCGCGGGCGCTGTCCAGCAGGACCCGCAGTGCCGGTCCCGAGTTCCGGAACGCCAGGTACAGCTCGTCCACCGTGGTACGCAAGGAATCCAGCGGCACGCTCGCCACCAGACCGTCCAGGTTGGACAGCAGCACCTCCGGGCCGGCCGGGGTCTCGGTCCGGGACGCCGGGATCACCGATCCGTCGGTCAGGTACGGCCCGCGCCCATCCGGCGGCCGCAGGTCGACATACTGCTCGCCGACCGCCGACCGGTTCGCCACGACCGCCCGCGTGTCGGCGGGGATCGGCGGTGCGCCGTCGAGGTCGAGGATCACGTCGACGCCGTCGTCGGACAGGACGAGCCGCTCCACCCGGCCGACGGCCACGCCGCGGTAGGTCACCTCCGCGTTGGGGAAGATGCCGCCCGAGTCGGCCATGCGCGCGGTCACCCGGTAGCCGTGCGCGCCGAACAGCCGGTCCAGCCCCGCGTACGTGCCGCCGACATACACGACGCCGCCCACCGCGATCATCGCGAACAGCAACAGCCGGATCCGCAGCGCGCGCACGGGGTCTCACCAGATCTCGACCGGGGAGCCGCCGCGCGGATGGTGCCCCGGCTGGGGCCTGGCCGCGCGTGCCATGCGTTCGCGCATGCCGTCGGACAGCACGTCCGCCTTGATCATCTCCACGAACAGCGCCGCGGCGGCGCCGAGGTCGAAGAAGTCACGCTGCCAGGACCACTGCCAGTCACCCGCGTACCGGAGCCAGCTGCCGCCGATGCCCGCGACCGTGTACGGCGAGCCGTCCGGCCCGCGAGCGTCGGCGACCTGCTTCCAGAAGCCGACGACCTCGCCGGCGCGGTCGTCGACGAGCACCCTCTGGTAGGGGTAGGTCCAGCCGTCCAGCCCGAACATCTCGGTGCCGAGCGCGTGGTCGCGGATCTCGTCGCGGCCCACCGCCATGAACTCCTCGTGCGGTCCGTTGTGCCAGCCGTAGGTGGCGTCCGCCGTGTACATCTCGGCGAGCGGGCGCCAGTCGCCGGCCTCCTCACAGCGTTCGTTGGCGTCGAGCCAGCGCCGGACCATCTCGTCCAGCTCCTCGCGGGGGAAAGCGGTCACGGTCACTCCACAATGGTCAGTGCCTGGGTGGGGCAGTTCCGTACGGCGCTCTCGACCGGCCCGCGCGAGCCGGGGCCAGGCGCCTCGTCCAGGACGATCACCGTGCCGCGCCTGGGCACCTCGAACACCTCGGGCGCCTCCAGCTGGCACATCGCGTGTCCCTGGCACAGATCGAGATCGGCCTCGATCCTCATGACGTCCACCCGCCCGGGCCCGCCCCGCCCGACGCTACCTCCATGGCAACGAGCGAGCTGCCGGGTTTGCTCCCCGAGTCCGTACGAAAGTCCCATTCGTGCGGACGGGCTCCGCTCATGACGCGCGCCTGCGGTAGCGGACCCGGCAGGGTTGGGTGAGCTGCACGACCATCTTGGAGTGGTCGTTGCGGTAGGTCGCCGAGGGTTGCGCCAGCTCGAAGGTGTAGTCGCGCAGCAGCACCGAGAAGATTGCCTTGAGCTGTAGCATCGCGAACGCCGCGCCGACGCACCGGTGCCGTCCCGCGCCGAAGGGGATCCACGTCCAGCGGTTCACCAGGTCCTCCTGCCGTGGCTCCGCGTAGCGGGCCGGGTCGAAGGTGTCCGGCTCCGGGAAGTCCTCCGGGATCCGGTTGGAGATCGCCGGGGTGGCGCCGACGTAGTCGCCGCGCCGGACCGCGTACCCGTTCACCGTGAGGTCGCCGGTCGCGACCCGCAGCAGCAGGATCAGCGGGGGGTGCAGGCGCAGCGCCTCCTTGACCGCCGACTCCAGCATCGGGATCTCGCGCAGTGCCTGGAAGCTGACCGCCGAGCCGTCGGCGTACAGCCGGTCCAACTCGGCGACCACGCCGGCGAGCACGTCCGGGTGGCGGAGCAGCTCGATGAGGGTCCACGCGGCCGTGCCGGAGCTGGTGTGGTGCCCGGCGAACATCATCGAGATAAACATCCCGGTGATCTCGTCGGCGGTGAAGCGCGGGCCGCCGTCGGCGTCCCGGACCGACATCAGGACGTCGAGCATGTCGCGTTGGTCGCGGGCGGGGGGCGGGCCCCCGGCGCGTGCGTTCATGATGCCCTGCACCAGGTCCACGAGGCCGGCGCGTGCCTTGTCGCGACGCTGGAAGCTCTCGATCGGCGCGTACGGGTCGACGAACGCGAGCGCGTCCGTGCCTTGTTCCAGCTCGTGGTAGAGCCGCGCGAACCGGCCGTCCAGCTCGTCGCGGAACCTCGCGCCGATGAGGCACGCGGACGAGGTGTAGATCGTCAGCTCGGCGAAGAAGTCGAGCAGGTCGACCTCCCCGGCCTCGCCCCAACCGCCGACCATCCGGTCGATCTCGCGCGCGATGGTCGCCGCGTGCCCCTTCATGTGCTCGCCGCGCAACGCCTGGTTGTGCAGCATCTCCCTGCGCCGCTCGGGCGGGGCGTCGAACACCACGCCCTCGCCGAAGATCGGCTTCATGAACGGGTAGGCCTCCGCCTGGTCCAGGTCCTCGTCTGCGGCGCGGAAGAAGAACTGGTTCGCGCTCGCGCCGGACAGCAGCAGCACGCGCCGGCCGGCCAGGTCGAACGCGCCGACGTCACCGCACTCCGCGCGCACCCGGCGCATCAGGCCGATGGGATCGGCACGCAGCTCACCGAGGTGTCCGTGCTCGCCGGCACCGCCGGAGACCCGTCGCGGCTCACGCATCCGGCACCTCCCGCAGCGGCGCCTCGGGCTGGACCTCGACGAGCGTGAGGTGGACGCCACGAGGCGCGGACACGACCGTCGTCACGGCCGCCGCGATGTCCGACGCGCGCAGGAAGTACGGGTGGCGGGCGAAACCCCACTGCTGCCAGCTCTCGAGCATCGTCAGGGTCGCCTGCTGGTCCCAGCCCGCGGCGAGGTCGGACACGGTCGGGCCGGGACGCACGATCGAGGCGCGGACACCGGTGCCCTCCAGCTCCATCCGCATCGTGTACGCCATCGCCTCCAGCCCGGACTTCGCCGCCACGTACCCGCCCATGCCCGGGCGTGGCGCGGGAACCACGTCGGAGCCGACGAAGACGACGTCCCCGCGGCGCCGGCCGACCATGTCGGGCACGACGGCCGACACCAGCCGGTGCGCGCCAACCAGGTTGATCCCGACCTGCTCGGCGAAGGTCTCGGAGTCCAGCTCGTGGATCGGCGAGGGCGCGAGCCCGCCGGCGCCGGACACGAGGATCTCGATGGGGCCCAACGACTCCACCGCCGCGGCGACGAACTTGCGGACCGACTCGTCGTCGCCAACGTCCAGCGGCAGGGCCACCGCCTCGCCACCGGCCGCGCGGATCCGCTCGGCGGCCTCCTCGCACCGCTCGACGCGCCGGGCGCCCAGCGCCACCGGGTGTCCCGCCCCGGCCAGCGCGACCGCCGTGGCGGCGCCGATGCCGGACGACGCACCGGTGACGATCGACGGCCGCCTCGCGGGATTCGGCTCGAAACGTGGCATGACGTCAGCCGCCTCCTGTGCTAGACATGTGTCCAGACGCTAGTACGGACTATTGCCCATGGCAAGACCGGAGGCCGTCGTGACGAGCAGGTTCGCCCAGCTGCGACAACAGGATCTGGCCGTACTGCTGCCCGAGCTGTTGCTGGCGGGGCAGCTCATCGACCGGTCGGGCATGGCCTGGTGCATCGGCGCCTTCGGCCGGGCCGAGATGACGCGGATCGCGGTCGAGGAGTGGATGGCCGCGAGCCCGGTCTACACCCGCCGGATGCAACGCGCGCTGGGCTTCGAGGGCACCGACGTGGTCACGATCTTCAAGGGGCTGCAGCTGGACATCGGCGCCCCGCCACAGTTCATGGACTTCCGGTACACCGTGCACGACCGGTGGCACGGTGAGTTCCGGCTCGACCACTGCGGCGCGCTGATGGACGTCGAGCCGCTGGGGGACGAGTTCGTGACCGGGATGTGCCACGACATCGAGGACCCGACGTTCGACGCGACCGCGGTCGCCACCAACCCGAGGGCGCGCGTCCGGCCGATCCACCGCCCGCCACGCACACCCGCGGACCGGCACCCGCACTGCGCGTGGACCGTCGTCATCGACGACGCCCACCCGCCCGTCGGCGAGTCGCCGGGATGCCAACGGCTCCGGTCGTCCAGGGCCGCCACCGTGGCGCTGGACCCGATCGAGCCCGGCGACGACGGTCACGCCGACTACTCCGGGCCGCTGCGCGGGGACCTGGACTTCGCCGAGTTCTCGAAGTCCGCCCTCGTGCGGCTGGCGGACGAGGTGTGCCTGCAGATGCACCTGCTCAACCTCGGGTTCGGCCACGCAGTCCGGCGGCGCACCGACGCCGAGGGCGCGCGTCGCCTGTGCGTCAAGCAGCTCACCGGCATCGCGGGCATCGCCGCGCAACGCCTGCATCGCGCGCTGCGCCTGCCCGGCGGTGTCGAGGGCGCGCTGCGCGTGCTCGAACTGCACCCGCTGCTCAACCCCGCGGCGTACGTGCGGGCGGCGGTCGGCGACGCCGTGACCGTGACACCCTCGCCGGCGCACGAGGACGGCGCCTGGATCTCCTTGTGCGGCCCGGCGGAGCGCCGGCCGTTGCGCGCGGTCGTCCAGGCCGTCGACCCGCGGCTCGACGTCGAGGTCGAGGGCACGGCCGAGGAGTGGACCGCGCGGGTGGTGACGCGCGCCGTCCCGGCGAGGGAGCTCGACGAGGTCGCCGTCACGAGGATCAGCACCGGGTCGTCGTTCACGTTCGAGCCGCGGCGGTCGCTCCCGATCACCCCGGTGGGCCGCGAGTCTCGCGTTCAAACATAGCGAGTTGCGCGTTCAGACACACCGAGCCCCGCGTTCAGACATGGCGAATTGCGCGTTCAGACGCACCGAGTTGCGGTTTCGTGCATACCGGGATCGGTGCGGGCACAGCAAGATCTACACGAAACCGTGATTCGGTGTGCGCGAGCCCGTGGTTCGTTATGCGCGAACCGTAGTTCGGTGCGCGCGCCCGTAGTTCGGTGTCCGCGAAACCGAACTCGGTGTGCGCGAGGCCGTGGTTCGGTGTGCATGAAACCGCAACTCGGTGTGCGCGAAAGCGTAGTTCGGTGTGTGTGAACGCGGGACTCGGTGTGTTTGGGCGCGGGACTCGCGGGTTAGGGTTTGGGGTGGCGGCGGGGGTTGGAGAGTAGGAGGTCGGTTACTTTGGCTAGTTTGCGGGGGACGTCCTCGAAGGACAGGTAGCCGGTGCCGGCTAGGACCAGGGCGCCGACGAAGGCCATGGTGAGGGTCTCGCGGGCGGTGGGGGACATGGGGCCGATCGCGCCGGCTACGCGGCGCAGTAGTTCGGCGCCCAGTTGGTCGCGGAGGCGCCGGACCTCGGGGTCGTCGGTGAGCAGTGCGGTGGTGCAGGCGCGGCTGAGGTCGGGTTCCCTGGTGAACACCTCCGTGATGCCGCGGACCGCGTCGGCGAGCGCGGCGGCTGGGGACCGGCGCGGCTTTGCCTGCGGCGCGGGCAGGTCCTGGACCTGCTGCCACAGGATCGCGCAGACCAGATGCTCCTTGGAGGAGAAGTACGTGTAGGCGGTCGCGGGTGAGACGTCGGCGCGTTTGGCGACCGAGCGGACCGTGAGGTCGCTGTAGGGGACGGCACGGACCTCGTCGAGCGCGGCGGTGAGCAGGCGTTGCACCGTGTCGGCGCGGCGGCCGTCGACGATGCGGCGTACTGGTTCCATCACGGCGCCACGCTTTCGATCATGACCACATGATAGTCGTCCGGACAGCTGTCAAGGAGCGACGCCCAGGTCTGTGGCGAGTCGGGACAGCGCCAGGCGGGCGAGCGGCGTGTCCACGTCGAGCTCGGCGGCGAGCTCGACCGCCAGCGTGAGGTCCTTGTGCCCCAGGTCGCGCACATGCGACAGGATCGGGTACCAGCCGCTGTCCTCGGCGACGGGCGCGGTCGTGCGCCGCAGCATGATCGCGCCGGGGCCGCCGGTGACGGCGTCGGTGTGCCGCACGACCTTCCCCAGCTCCACCAGGTCGAGCCCGGCCGCCTCGGCGAGCCGCTGGGCCTCGGCCGCCGCGGCGAAGGACACGAAGTGCAGCAGGTTGCGTGCCAGCTTCGCGGCCGTGCCCGCGCCCGGCGGGCCCGCGTGCATGGTGTGACCGGCCCAGAGCGCGAACACGTCGCGGCACCGCGCGAACGCGGCGTCGGTGGCGCCGACCATGACGGCCAGCTCACCCCTGGCGGCGCCGGGCGCGCCGCCGGAGACCGGCGCGTCCACGATCTCGATGCCCCGCGGCCCGTACAGCGCGGCCAGCCGGGCCGCGGTGCCGGCGGCGATCGTGGAGTGGACCGCGACGACCGTGCCGGGCGCCGCGGTCGCCAACAGGCCCGCCGGTCCGGAGAGCACCTCCTCGACCTGCGCGTCGTCGCGGACCATCAGCGAGATCACCTCGGCGGACTCGGCCACCTCGCCCGGGCTGCCCGCCGCTCGCGCGCCCGCCTCGAGGAACGGCTGGAGCGCCTCGGGACGCACGTCGTGGACGACGAGACCGCCGGGCCAGTCGAGCAGCCGCCGCGCCATCGGCGCGCCCATCTGGCCGAGCCCGACGAAACCCACTGGCTTCACGGTCGCCTCCCCGATGGGTGGACAAGTGTCTGGACTGTAGTTCGGAATTCCGGGTGTGGTCAAATGGCCGAAGAACAAGAACGTGTTCTCGTTCGGCCCGAGGAGGACGACCATGGACCAGCCGGACCTCGTGGCGACGGCGGGACTGCCGAACCCGCCGGTGGTCGGCGAACCGCCGCCCGGCCGGGTCGCGCTCGCGGCCCGGATCCGCGAGCTGGTCGAGGCCGCGCTGCTGGCCGACGACGACGCGGTGGACCTGCTCGCGGCCGCGGCGCGGGTCGGCGCGGTGACCGCGTCGCTGCGCCCGGGTGCCCGGGACACGGCGGCGCTGTTCGCGCCACTGGCCGGTGGTGGCCGGCTGAGCGTGAACAATCCCGTGGAGGGTGTGGGAAACCCGCTCGCGCCACCCCTGGTGTGGCGCCGCACCGGCGCGGACTCGGTCCTGGCCGAGTGTGTGTTCTCGGTGGCGCACGAGGGCCCGCCCGGCCGGGTGCACGGCGGCTGGGTGGCCGCCGTGCTCGACCACGCCGTCGGGCGCGCGGTGGCATCGGCCGGCTCGCCCGGCATGACGGCCTCGCTGACCGTCGACTACCACGCGGGCACGTCGTACGGGGTGCCGCTGCACGTCGAGGGACGGCTGGTCCGGCGGGACGGGCGAAGGCTGTCCGCCGCGGCGGAGCTGCGTGCCGGCGACCAGGTCACCGCGACCGCCACCGCGGTGCTGGTGCTGTTCCGTGGCGTTGCTCCGGCACGCCGTCAAGAGTAGTGTCTGGACATGTGTCCAGTGAGTTCAATCCGTACGACTACGACTTCCACGAGGACCCATACCCCACCTACGCGTGGTTGCGCGCGCACGCGCCGCTGTACCACAACGAGGACCAGGACTTCTGGGCGCTGTCACGGTATTCGGACGTGACGGCGGGGTTCCGGGACAACACGCGGCTGTCGTCGGCCAACGGCGTGTCACTGGACCCGGCCGCCTACGGACCGCACGCGTACCGCACGATGTCCTTCCTGGCCATGGACGAACCGCGGCATTTGCGCATGCGGGCGTTGGTGTCCAGGGGTTTCACGCCCCGGCGGGTCGCCGAGCTGGCGGGGCGGGTCACCGAGCTGACGCGCCAGCACCTCGACAAGGCGTTGGCAGAAAAGGAGTTCGACGCCATCGGCGAGTTCGCGGGCAAGCTCCCGATGGATGTGATCGCCGAGCTGCTCGGGGTTCCGGTGGCGGACCGGGACCGGCTGCGCACGCTGGCCGACGCCGTCATGCACCGCGCGGACGGCGTGCTGGACGTGCCGCCGGCGGCCATCGAGGCCGCTCTCGAACTGGCCAGGTACTACGTGACCATGATCGGGGAACGGCGGCGCCGGCCGGGTGACGACCTGGTCTCGGCGCTGCTGGACGCCGAGCTCGACGGCGTACGCCTGTCCGACGAGGACATCGTCGGGTTCCTGTTCCTGATGGTCGTGGCGGGCAACGAGACCACGACCAAGCTGCTCGGGAACGCGCTGTACTGGGCGTGGCGCAACCCCGGTGAGCGTTCGCGCGTGCTGGCCGACCCGGCGCTGGTGCCCGCGTGGGTCGAGGAGACCCTGCGCTACGACACGTCGAGCCAGATCCTCGTCCGCACGGCGGCCACCGACCTCGACTACCACGGCCGGACGGTGCCCGCCGGTGCCCGTGTGCTGCTGCTGATCGGCTCCGCCAACCGGGACGAGGCCGCCTTCCCCGACGGTGACACGTATCGAGTCGACCGCGAACCCGGCCAGAAGCTGGCCAGTTTCGGTGCGGGCGTCCACTTCTGCCTCGGCGCGTCCCTGGCGCGGCTGGAGGCACGGGTGGCGCTCACCGAGATCGTCGCCCGAGTCGCCGACTACGAGATCGACGACACCGCAGCGGCACGGGTCCACTCGACGAACGTACGTGGGTTCGCGACGCTGCCCATGCGGGTGACGCCGCGCTGAGCGGTGCGCTGTTTTCGGCCGGCGGCCGGCGATGCGCCGGCCGAAGTCACGCGGTGACCGGTGTGCTCAGCGGTCGGCGCGGATGTCCGCGGTCGGTGGCGTGTCCCGCGGGACGTTGGTGTCCTGCGTGCCGAGCCCGCTCACGAGAACCACGACCACCGTCAGTGCCACGACGAGTGCCAGGACCAGCTTGACCAGAGTTCCTAACGGCATTGCGACCAACATTCTCGTCTCCCCTCTTCGACAGACGGTAGGCGTCTGCTCGCGGATCGGGTGCCTGAGCCAGCCGGCGCCCGATATCCCGACTGTAGGCGCGTTCCGCGACGGGTCGACGGGAGTTGGCGGCGTCGAGACAAGGTCGAAAGATATTCGACATCATGGCGGTCGTTCGTTTTCCCGGCGTGTGAACGGCAATATCCGCCGGCGATGAACGGTTGGTTATTGCCGGGTCCGCGGCGCGGACAACCGAATTCTCACGAGTCTTTTTTCTCGTGTTTCGCTATCGCCTTGTCCACGGTCATGGACAGCTTGCTGCCCAGTGGCCAGCCGACGTAGTGGGTGAGGAAGACGACGGCCTCGCGGAGCTGTTCCGCGTCCATTTCCTCGTTGCGCAGCGCGGCCTTGACCTGGATCGCGGCGATGTCGTCGAGGCCCTGCGCGGCGATCGCGCCGAGCAGGAGCAGCCGGCGGTCGCGCAGGGTCAGGCCCGGTCGGGTCCAGATCTCGGCGAACAGGTGGTCCACCGTCTGGGCGAAGAACTCGCCGGGCAGGTCCGGCATCTCCCAGCCGTAGACCTCGCGCATCATCTCCAGCCCGCGTTCGCGTTTCTCGTTCATCGCATTACCTGTCCGCCGTCGACGTTGAAGATCTGACCGGTGATCCATCCCGCCTCGGCGGAGAGCAGGAACAAACACAGGCCGACCAGATCGGCCGGCGTGCCCATGCGTTTGATCGGCAGTCGCTCGACCATCTGCCGGACGATCTCGGGTGGGGTGACCGTACGGGTGGCCTCGGTGTCGGTCGGGCCGGGCACGATGGCGTTGATCCGGATGCCCGAGCCGCCGAGCTCGGTCGCGAGCTGCTGGGTGAGGCTGTTGACCCCGGCCTTCGCGAGGCCGTAGAAGGAGGAGTAGGTCCACGCGGCGGTCGAGGACTGGTTGACGATCGCGCCGCCGCCCCGTTTCCGCATGTGCCGTGCGACGGCGCGGGTGCACAGCAGCGCGCCGTCGAAGTTCACCGCCATGAACCTCTTGTAGTAGTCCCAGTCGACGGCGAGCAGGAGGTTGAGCTTCATCCCGCCGTAGATCGCGGCGTTGTTGACGAGGAGGTCGATACCGCCGAACTGGTCCACAGTGGACTCAGCCATGGCGGTGGTGGACGCCACGACCGAGACGTCGACCTGTCGGTAGGCGGCCGTGCCGCCGTCGGCGGTGATCTGCTTGGCCACCCGCTCGCCGCGCTCGGCGTTCACGTCCGCCACCACCACGTTCGCCCCCTCCTGTGCGAGGGCACGGGCGTAGGCCTCGCCGATGCCCTGTGCCGCACCGGTCACGATGGCGACCTTGCCGTCGAAACGACCCATGAAAGCTCCTCTACGCGGGCTCGGCGATGACCTTGGTCTCCAGGTACTCCTCGAAGCCGGCAACACCCAGCTCCCGGCCGATCCCGGACTGCTTGTAGCCGCCGAACGGCGCGTCGGCGGCATACCAGACCGCGCCGTTGACGCTGAGCGTGCCGGTGCGGATCCGCCCGGCCACGGCACGCGCGCGGTCGAGGTCGGTGCCGTGGACGGCACCGGAGAGCCCGTAGGGGGAGTCGTTGGCGATCCGCACAGCGTCGTCGTCACCGTCGTGCGGGATGATCACCAACACCGGCCCGAAGATCTCCTCCCGTGCCACCCGCGAGTCGTTGTCCAGCCCCGCGATGAGCGTCGGCTCGACGTAGAAACCCTTGTGGTGCGGGCGGCCGCCGCCACACACGATCCTGCCGCCCTCGGCCGTCGCGAGCGCGAGGTAGCCCTCGACCCGGTCGCGCTGCCGCGCGGAGATCAGCGGTCCGCAGATCGTGCGACGGTCGGTGGGGTCGCCGCAGCGGATGCCGCTCAGCACCGCGGCGGTCGCCGCCACCGCGTCGTCGTGACGGGCGCGCGGCACGAGCAGGCGGGTGGTGAGCGCGCAGCCCTGCCCGGCGTGCGTACACACCATGAACGCCGCCATCGCGCAGGCGCCCGCGAGGTCCGCGTCGTCGAGCACGACGAAGGCGGACTTGCCGCCGAGCTCCAGGAAGACCTTCGTCAGGTGGGTCGCGGCCGCGGCCATCACCGACCGCCCGGTGGCGGTGGAGCCGGTGAACGAGACGAGGTCGACCCTCGGGTCCTCCGCGAGCAGGGCGCCGATGCCGTGGTCGGCCGAGGTCACGATGTTGACCACCCCGGGCGGGAAGTCCGTCTCCTCCGCGATCAGCCTGCCGACGGCCGCCGCGCACCACGGGGTGTCCGGCGCGGGCTTGAGCACCACGGTGTTGCCAGCGGCGAGCGCCGGACCCAGCTTGGCGAGCGCGATCTGGTGCGGGAAGTTCCACGGTGTGATCGCGGCGACGACCCCGGCGGGCTCCCGCACCACGGTGCGCCGGCTGCGGACCCCCATGGGCGTCGCGATCCCCAGGTCCTGGCGCCACTCGTAGGCGCCGGCCAGTTCGGCGAACCAGGCGAGGCCGGCGACCGGGACGTCGAGCTGCGGGCCGTGGGTCAGCGCGACCGGGACGCCCGCCTCGGCCACGGTGAGCGCACGCAGGTCGTCGCCGTGTGCGGTGAGCACCTCGCCGAGCCTGCGCAGGCAGTGTGCCCGCAGCGCGGTGTCGCGGGACCAGTCCGTGTCGTCGAAGGCGCGGCGGGCGGCGCCGATCGCGTCGTCGAGGTCGGCGGCGCCCGCGTTCGCCGCCGTGCCGAGCACCTCCTCGGTCGCCGGGTCGACCGTCGGGAACCTGCCCGCGCGTCCGGGGCGAAGCCCGCCGTCGACCAGCAGGTGCGCGGCGTCCGGTGACCACCACCCTAGACTGGACATGTGTCCAGACGATAGTTTGCTGTAGTGTCCAACGCAAGCGAGGCCGGGGAGGACGCGGATGTCCATCACGTTGACCTGTGGCCGGCATGTCCTCATGGCACGGATACCGCGGCGCCGGCTTCCTCCCCGGGCCAACTTCGTGTCGGGCATCGAGTCCATGCCCGTGACGTTCACCCCCGGACGCGCGTGATGTCCCCGGACTGGGACGCCGAGGCCGACGTCGTGATCGTCGGGTTCGGCGGCGCGGGCGCCTGCGCCGCGATCGAGGCGGCCGACCGCGGCCGCGACGTCCTGGTGGTGGAGCGGTTCTCCGGCGGCGGCGCGACGGCCATCAGCGGCGGCATCGTGTACGCGGGCGGCGGCACCCGCCAGCAGGTGGCGGCCGGCGTCACGGACACGGCGGAGGCGATGCTCGCCTACCTGCGGTTCGAGACCGGCGACGTCGTGTCGGCGGCGACCCTCGAACGCTTCTGCGCGCAGAGCGTGGACAACCTGCGCTGGCTGGAGGAGAACGGCGTTCCCTTCGACGCCAGCATGGCCCCGAGGAAGACGTCGTACCCGACCAACGACCACTACCTCTACTACTCCGGCAACGAGCTCGCGCGGCCCTACCGGGACCAGGCCCCGCCCGCGCCGCGCGGCCACCGCGCGCACGGCGCCGGCATGTCGGGCCGGACGCTGTTCGCGGCGCTGCGCCGGGCGGTGGCGCGGCGACCCGTCAGGGTGCGCTACCAGACCGCGGCGTCGCGCCTGCTCACCGACGCGTCCGGCCGGGTGGTCGGGGTGGAGTGCCGGGAGATCGTGGCGCCGTTCGCCCGCCTCGCGCACCGGATGCTGGCCGGGGCCAACCGCAAGCTCAACATCTACTACCGCCCGGCGGGCCGGCTGCTCGACCGCCCGATCCGGCGCATCGAGGCACGACACGGCGTCACGCGGCGCTTCCTGGCACGCGACGGGGTGATCCTGGCCGCGGGCGGGTTCGTGTTCAACCGGAAGATGCTCGCCGAGCACGCACCCGCCTACAAGGGTGGCTCCTCGCTCGGCACGATCGGCGACGACGGCACCGGGATCCGGCTCGGGGTGCAGGCGGGCGGGGTCACCGACCGCCTGCACCGGGTGTCGGCCTGGCGCTTCTTCAACCCGCCGATCGCACTGGTCGACGGCGTGCTGGTGAACCAGGAAGGCGAGCGGGTCTGCGACGAGACCCTCTACGGCGCCAGGATCGGCGACCACATCGCCCGGCAGACGGGGTCGAGGGCCTACCTGGTCGTGGACCGGCGCGTCCTCGACGAGGCGAAGCGGCAGCTGCCGAGCCAGACGCTGTGGTTCCAGTGGACGCAGATGAAGTACCTGTTCCTGTTCGGTCACGCAAGGGGAGCCACGATCGACGAGCTGGCCGGCGAGCTGGGCGTGGCTGCCGAGGGACTCCGGCACACGATCGAGACGTACAACGAGGACGCCCGGAGCGGCAGGCCGGACGCGATGGGCAAGGACGCCGGCCACGTCCGTCCACTGGAGACCGGACCGTACTACGCCTTCGACTGTTCGCTGCGCACACAGCCCGGGTTCCCGTGCCCGGTCATCACCCTGGGCGGGCTCGCGGTGTGCGAGGAGACCGGTGCGGTGCTGCGTGCGGACGGCGGCGTGGTGGCGGGCCTGTACGCGGCGGGGCGCACCGCGGTGGGTGTCTGCTCGGAGTCCTACGTCAGCGGCCTGGCCATCGCCGACTGCGTCTTCTCCGGCCGCCGGGCGGCGGCGGCGATCGCCGCCCGCGCCGACAACGAGACCGGGTGAGGCCCGGCGGTGCCGGGCCCCACCCGCTCCGTCAGCTCAGCGGCTGGATCCAGATGTCGCGGAACTGGACGGCGTTCCCGTGGTCCTGCAACCGGATGGCCCCCGTCGAGGGGCCTTCCGCGATGCTGCCCCCGGTCACGCCCGGAATGGCGTAGTCGCGGTGGACGACCTTGCCGTTCCACACCACCGTCACCCGCGCGTCCTCGGTCTTGGTCCCCGCCGCGTCGTAGCGGGCGGCGTGGAACCAGATGTCGTAGGTCTGCCAGGTCTCCGGGGGCCTGGCCGCGTTGACGTCCGGTGCCTTGCGCGTGTAGATCGCGCCGGCCTCGTTGTCGGCGAGCGTGGTGTCGCCGTAGGAGTCGAGGATCTGGACCTCGTAGCGCTCCTGCAGGTAGACACCGCTGTTGCCGCGGTTCTGCCCGGTCACCTCCGGCGGCAGTTGCGGCACCTTGAACTCGACGTGCAACCGGAAGTCGGTGTACGAGTCCTTGGTGCGCAGGTCACCGTTCTTGACCTGCATGGCCCCGCCGCCGACCAGTGGCCAGCTCGCCACCCGGCCGTCGGTGTGCCGCCACTCGTCGGTGTTCCTGCCGTCGAACAGGACGACCCGCCTGCCCGGTTCGCGGACCGAGATCAGGTCGAGGTTGACGTGCCCGGTGTCACCATCGTCCACCTTGTACTGGATCGTGTTGAGCCCGCGGCGCAGGGACAGCGTCTCGGTCCTGGTGGCCCAGTCCTCCCAGGTCACGGTGGTGGGTAGGACGGTCTGGCGGATCTTCTCGCCGTTGACGTAGACGCTCACGGACTTGTCGCCCGAGAACGGGTTGGGGCCGTTGGAGTAACGCAGCCCGACGTCGTAGCGGCCGGCGTGGTCCACGGTCACGTGCATCGTGGTGGACGCGCCCTGGTTGCCGAACCGGTCGACGAACCCGATGCCCGTGTAGCCGCGGTGGTCGGCGTTCACCCCGGCACCACCCTCGCGGCGGCCTTCCTCGGCCTCGTAGAACACCTGGCGCTCATGCCTGCCGGGGATGGCGTTGAGCGTGTACCAGGCCTCGGTGCTCCACAGCTCCTCGCCGTTCGCCGCGGCGAACGGGCGCGGTGAGCGCAGGTGCACGACGTGGTCGGACTTGAGGCCCACGACCTTCAGCGTCACGGTCCTGCGGTCCCGGGACACCGTGGCGGAGGTGACCGGCAGCGCCTCCTCGTCCACCTTCGGGCCGCCGTACTGCTCGGTCGCGGCGTAGCGCCACTGCTGGACCTGGTAGGCCGCGCCGGCGTCCTCGGCGATCTTCGCGACGGTCTCGTCCGACAGCGGTTGGGTGTAGGTGACCCGGAAGCCGGTCCGCGTGGCGCTCATCGACTTCATGTCGAAGGTGTTGTGGCCGTTGGGAGTCAGCTTCTGCAGGCCGAACTTCAGCTTTCCTTCCTGGCCCCAGTTGCCGTCCGCGCCGAGCCCCGCGACGTAGAGCGCGCCGTCGGGCCCGATCGTGGTCTCGGTGAGACCGACCTCCAGCCCCTGCGTGTGCCGGAACAACGCACCCTGGTACTCGCCGTTCACCTTCTCCAGGTACGCGCGCTGCAGGCCGCCGTAGGTGACGTCGCCGATCAGCAGCTGCCCCTTGAACGGCCCGGACCGCAGCGTCACCGGCATGGCCGGGGAGTTCGCGATCTCGTTCTGCGGCATCCACAGGACGGGCCTGGTCACCGGGTTGGCGTCGAACGGACCCGCGGGGTTGGTGTAGTGGTTGAAGAACCGGTTCTGCTTGATCTGCACCAGCTTCGACGCGGGCAGCCAGCCGCCCTGGTTGTCGGTCACGAAGACCTCGTCGTGCGGTCCCCAGCCGATGCCGTGCGGGGTACGCAGGCCGCCCGCGACGTAGGTGACCTTCCCGGTCCTGCGGTTCACCACGAGGCTCGTGCCGCGGTTGGGCACGAGCTGGGGGTTGGTGGTCGCGCCGCCGTAGTCGATCGCGACCGACAGGTTCATGTAGAAGTTGCCGTCCCGGTAGAGCAGGCCGAACGCGAACTCGTGGAAGTTGCCGCCGAGCGGCCAGGTCGCGACCGTCCGCTGCCTGTCGATGACGTCGTCGCCGTTGGTGTCGCGCAGCTCGGTCAGCTCGTGCTTCTGGGAGACGTAGATCATCCCGTCGACGACCTTGAGGCCCATGGGCTCCCGCAGCCCGCTCGCGATCTTCTTGTAGGTGACCTTGTTCGGGCCGGTCCGCCCGGTGACGTGGTCGAGGATGTAGACCTCGCCGAGGGTGTTGAGGCTGCCGCCCCAGGTGGCGATGACGAGCCTGCCGTCCTTGGTCCAGTCCATCGCGGACACCTGCGGCTCGAACCCGTCGGGGCGCAGGTTGGTCAGCGTGTAGTTCGGGTTCACGTCGTGGAGGGGGAGACCGTCGCCGGGGCTGTCGGTCTGGCCCTCGCACTCCTTGCGCCCCGGCGCGGTCACGCGCACCACGCCGGCGTCGGTCGAGAGGACGTCGCTCGGGACGATCGCGAAGTCGGTGGCACCCGGTGGCAGCCAGGCGAGCCGGAGCACCTGGTCGCCGCCCGCCTCGAAGTACTCGATCCGCAGCTTGTGGTGGCCGGCGGTCAGGGTGAGCGTGCCGTCCTTGGCCTGCTCGCCGTGCAGCCCGTCGTTGTCGATGACGAGCGCGTCGTCGAGGTAGAGCCGTGAACCGTCGTCACTGGTCAGGCGGAACGTGTAGGTGCCGGCTTCCGCGATGTCGAGGTTGCCGATGGCATGGGTGACGAAGTTGCTCTCGAGCCCGAACTGGGCGCCGGTGGTCCAGTCGATCGTCGGCATGAGCTTGTCGACGTTGGGGGTCTGGCCGGTCTTGAGGGTGCAGATCTCGGTCAACGGCACCTGCAGGTCGTAGGTGCGCAGGGTGACGCCGGGCTCCTGGGGCGGCAGCTCCGCGGGCTGGGCCGTGGCAGCCGGTGCCGTCAGGACGGCGAGCGAGCCGAGGACGCCGGCACAGAGAAGACCGGCCAGGCCTCTCCTGCGATGGCGCCGCGATGGTAAACGCATTCTTCCTCCTTGAAGATCACCCGAGCCGGAACCCGGTCGTGCCACCTAGGAGGATCTTTCCGTCAGAACAGCAAAAGTGGAAGCATCTTTTGTGGTTGACATACAGACTTTCGTCGTCATCAACCGTAAGAACTACGAATAGTAGTCGGACACTACCACTCGGGAGCGCTGCCGGCGCCGGGCCGGTGGCCAGGCAAAAGGCGTGGAGCCGGCGGATCGGGTCGGGCACAGTGGACCGCTGTGAACGCCAACCGCACGTCCCTGTTCTGTGACACCGCGCTCGCCGGGCGGATCGAGCGGGTCGAGGCGGGCCTCATCGCCGCGTGCGGTCGCGCCGCTCAGGTCGACTCGGCGGGATTCGTGCGCGCCATCGCCGGCGGGGTGGCGTGCTTCGCCGAGCCGGGCTCGCCGTTCAACAAGGTCGCCGGCCTCGGCTTCGGCGGGGTGCCCGGCGTGGCCGACCTGGACGGGATCGAGCAGGCCTTCGCCGCGCACGGCGCCGCGGTACAGGTCGAGCTCGCGCACCTCGCCGACCCCGCGGTCGGGGTGCTGCTCACCGGGCGTGGCTACCGTCTCGAGTCGTTCGAGAACGTGCTCGGCCTTGCCCTCGACGGCGAGTACGAACGGCCGATGCCGAGTGGGGTCGTGGTCCGCCGCAGTGGGGACGACGAGTTCGAACGCTGGCTCGAGGTGGTGGCCGACGGTGTCGCCCACCCGGACAGCCAGGGACTGCCCTGGCACGAGGAGTTTCCCCGTGAGACCTACCTGCGCGCCGAGCGCCGGCTCGCCGCGGCCGGCGTGGGGCGCTATGTCGCACTGCGCGACGGTGTCCTCGCGGGTGGGGCCGGCCTGCGTGTCGCGGAGGGCGTCGCGCAGTTCGCGGGCGCGGCGACCCTGCCGGCACACCGCCGTCGGGGTGTCCAGTCCGCGTTGCTGTCGACCCGGCTGGCCGACGCCGCCGAGGCGGGTTGCGACATCGCGGTGATCACCACCCAGCCCGGGTCCAGGTCGCAGCAGAACGCGCAGCGACAGGGCTTCGACCTGCTCTACACCAGAGCCGTCCTCGTCAGGCACGGTCCGGACGGGACCGGCTGGCCGGCGTTGTCACCGGCGCGTCCGGTCGGCTAGCTTCTGTGTGCAACCCGAGATGTCCAACTCGCTATGTCCCAACCCGAGAGTCAGTGGCCGTACAGGGGTTCGATGTTTGACCATTTCGCGTGGTCGGTGGTTGTCGTCCCGCTGCTGGTGCTCGCCGCCGGACACCTGCTCGTCGACCGGCTCCGGCCCGACCTCGCGGTCCGCGTGTTCGCGTGGACCACGTTCGCCGTCGGCGTCTCGGCCGCGTTGAACCTCGCCAGCTTCGCGGTGAAGGCGCTGGCCGAGATACCGGCCGTCGCGGTCCTCGGCGGCTGGTCCTACCGTGTCGTCGCGGCCGACAGCGTGCACGAGCCGTGGGCGCCCTGGCTGTGCCTGGTGTGGTGTGCGGCAGCGGGTCTCGCCGTGCTCCTGGCCGTCCTGCGGCATCGTCGCGCGGTCGGCGTGGCGAGCCGGCTGGCGGCCGCGCTGCCGGGTGGCGAACAGGTCGTGGTCGCGTCGAGCCGGGTCGTCGACGCCTTCGCGTTGCCCGGCCGCCCCGCGCGGATCGTGATCACCACGGCGATGCGCGACCTGCTCGACCCCGGCCAGCTCGCCGCGGTCATCGCCCACGAACGCGGCCATCTCGACCAGCGGCACCACGATCTCGTCTGGCTGACCCGGCTGGGCGCGGCGATCCATCCCGTCCTGTTCCCGATGGTCCGCGAGGTCGAGTACCTGGCCGAACGCACGGCCGACGAGACCGCGGCCAGGACCGTCGGCGACCGGCAGCGGGTCGCCGACGCGCTCGGGTTGGTGGCGACGCACACGACGGGTGCGCGGCGGGCCGGGGCCCTGCACGTCGGCTCCCGGCACGGTCAGACGCCGCGCCGGGTCATGGCCTTGCTGGACACGTCGGTCCAACGCCGGTTCCCGGCGGTGGTGCCGCTGCTCGTCGCGGTCAGCACGGTGGTGTGGACCTGTGAGTGCCTGTACGACCTTCAGGAGCTCTTCCGGTTCGCGACGTAGGCTGGCTACGATGTGGGTTAGTAGCCTGCGGACACGATGTCCACGTGGGGTCCCGACCGTCGAAGATTTTCAAGCTACTATGCAGAATAGTAGCTCGAAGGAGAGACGGCGTGGACTCGGTGGTGGTTGGCGGGGTGCGGATCGCCTACGAGCTCGCGGGTGCGGGGCGGCCGGTGCTGCTGCTCGGCGGCACCGGTATGCCGCCGGTCGCGTGGCAGGCGTGTGGCCTCGTGGAAGCGTTGGCGCGCCGGGGTTTCCAGGTGGTCACCTATGCCGCCCGCGGGGTGGTGCCGAGCGACGCGCCGCCCGCCCCCTACACCGTCGGGCAGTTGGCGGCGGACGCGGCCGGCCTGCTCGACGCGTTGGGGCTGCGGGACGTGGCCGCCGTCGGGTACTCGTTGGGCAGCTTCACGCTGGAGTCCCTCGTTCGGTCCCGCCCCGACCTCGTGGCCCGCGCGGTGCTGCTCGCCGGCGCCGGCCCGACCACCCAGGCACTGGTGGCGGCGTTGGCCATGGAGCGTGAGCTGATCACCGTCGCGGGCCGGATCCCGGCGGCGGCGGCGACGTTCCAGGCGCTGTGCACCGGGCTCGCGCCGAACGCGTTGCGCGACGACGACGAGTTCGTCAGGCAGTGGCGGGAGATCCTCGCCGTGCAGGGCCAGTTCTGGACCTCGGCCGATGGGGAGATCGGGCAGTCCGCCGCCGCGGGCACGTGGGTGAGCCGCACCGACCGGCTCACCGCGCTGCGGCGGATCACGGTGCCGGTGCTCGTCGCCGCGTTCGAGCACGACCCGCTGTTCCCGCCACGGGCCGGCCGTGCCGCCGCGGAGCTGTTGCCGCACGGTGAGTTCGTCGAGATCCCCGGCGCCGCACACGCCGGCCTGATGACCCACCCGGAAGCGACGAGTCGCGTGCTGGTCGACTTCCTGGTCGGCTGAGGGTCAACGCCGCCGCCTGCGCAGTGCCCTGCGCAACGCGTCCCCTTCCTCGTCGGACACCGACGCGACGAAGTGCATCAGGACCGCGCTGGGGTTCCCGGAGGAGTCGAGCACCGCGCGCACCGCACGCGCCGCGGCCTCCTCACGGCTGATCTCCGGCCGGTAGTGGTAGGCGCGGCCCTGCTGCGCACGGCTCACCCACGCCTTGCGGTGCAGGTTGTCCAGCACCGTCATCACGGTGGTGTAGGCGAGCCGGCGACCGGTGTCGAGCCGCTCCAGCACCGCACGCACCGGCAGTGGCTCGGACGCCTGCCACAACACGTCCATGACCGCGGATTCGAGTTCGCCGAGACCGTGCATCGCTCCTCCCAGCCGGGATGGTACTGGGCACCGGCGTGCTGGGATGGTCATGGTGACCTCGCGGTGAAGGCGCGGACGGCCGTTGGCAGGGTGGGGAAGATGTGGTCCTCGCCGACCCGGTCGAGGAAGCCGGTCGGGGTGAGCAGGTCCCGGAGATCCTGTTTGAGCCTGGCCATCGCGAAGACGACGCCGCGTTTCGCCAGGTCGGCGCGGAGGTCCTCGAGTGCGTCCACGGCGGTGATGTCGACCTCGATGTTGGCCTCGGCGTTGAGGAGGAACCATTCGACCGGCGTGGGGGAGTCGTCGACCGCGGTGAGGGCGCGGTGGCGGAAGTTCTCGGCGTTGGCGAAGCAGAGCGGCGCGTCGTAGCGGTAGACGACCAGGCCGGGGATCGTCGTGGCCTCGGGGTAGTCGTCGATGTCGTGCATGCCGGCCACGCCCGGCACCTGGCCGAGGATGCCGTCGTGGGGCCGGGCTATGCGGCGCAGCAGGTCCAGAATGGACAGTCCGATCGCGACCAGCACGCCGTCGAGGACGTCCAGCAGCAGCACGCCCGCCGTGGTGGCCAGTGCCAGGGCCAGCTCACTGGCCCGGAACGCGGCAATGCGGCGGAACTCGTCGAGCTGGATCAGGCGGAGCGCGGCGTAGATCACCAGCGCGCCGAGCGCGGCCATCGGGAATGTCGCCAGTACCGGGCGGCCGAACACCAGAGCCAGGACCACCGCGCCGACCGCGACGAGCGAGTGGAGCTGTGAGCGGCTGCCGAGGCTGTCGCCGATGGCGGTGCGGCTGGCGCTGCTGCTGACCGGGAAGCCGTGCAGCACGCCGGCGGCGATGTTGGCCGCGCCCAGCGCGAGGAGCTCGCCGTTGGCGTCGACGCGGTAGTCGTTGCGGGTGGCGAACGAGCGGGCCGTGAGCACGTTGTCGGAGTAGCCGACGACCGCGACGCCGAGCGCCGGGAGCAGCAGCGTGGCGAGGTCGGCCCCGGAGACCGCGGGCACGGCCGGGACCGGTATGCCGGCCGGGATGGTGCCGATGAGCCGGACGCCGTGGTCGGCGAGGGAGAACACCGCGGCGGCGCCGGTGGCGAGGAGGACGGCGAACAGCGGGACCGGAAGCCTGGGCAGCAGCCGGCCCCCCACGAGCAGGAAGACGAGCACGCCGGCCGCGAGCGCCAGCGTCGGGCCGTGCACCTGGCCGAGTCCGGTGGCGAACGACCGCAACTCGTCGACCGTCGACCCGCCGGCCACCGGGACGCCGGTCACCTTGCCGAGCTGGCCGATGATCATGATGACGGCGACGCCGGCCAGGTAGCCGACGAGGACCGGGCGGGACAGCAGGTCCGCGAGGAAGCCGAGGCGGCCGAGCGCGCCGAGCAGGCACAGCACGCCGACGAACAGCGCCAGCAGGGCCGCGAGGGCGGCGTAGCGGGCGGGGTCGCCGGCGGCGAGCGGGGCGATGGACACCGCGGTCATCAGCGCGGTGGTCGACTCCGGGCCGACCGAGAGCTGCCGGGACGTGCCGAAGACGGTGTAGACGAGCAGGGACCCGATGATGGCCCACAGCCCGGCCACCGGCGGCAGCCCCGCGACGCCGGCGTAGGCCATCACCTGCGGGATGAGGTACGCGGCGACCGTCACGCCGGCCAGCACGTCCGGGCGCAGCCAGCTCCGGCGGTACCGGCCGAGCAGGCGCAGGCCGTGCGGGGTGAGGTTCCGGCGCCGCGATCTCATCCGGACATCATCACCCGGATGCGGTCGAACCTCCTCGACCGTGGCCGGGCGTGGCGGGTGTCCGCCACCAGCAGGCGGCGATCACGGACTCGTGTTCCTCGCCTCCTTGGCGCAACGCCTTCGTCGACGGTGCCCATGCCCTTCCCTACCGCACACGCTGCGACAGCCGCCCCTGACCAGGTACGGACTGTTCGCTCACACGGGTGAGAAGGCGATCACGCACGCATAGTCGTTGCGCCGGAGGGCAAGCATGCCAGTAGCCCAGGTGGGCTGTCGGCAGTGGAAGGGGGGACGACGTGATTCGCCATGACGTGATCGACCGGTTGCACGAGTGCCAGGTCATCGACCCGAGGGGGGAGAGGATCGGCCCCGTCAAGAGGGTGTGGGTGAACGACCGGACCGGCGACCCGGCGTGGGCGTCGGTCCATACCGGGCTGTTCGGCACGAAGGAGTCGTTCGTGCCGCTGCAGCGTGCCGAGCTGCGCGATGACCAGCTGTGCGTCGCGGTCGACAAGGAGAAGGTCATGGAGTCGCCGAGGATCGAGGCGACCGACGACCACATGACCGACGAGGAGCAGGCGGCGCTGTTCCGCCACTACGGGCTCGGCAAGCAGGGCACCGGTCCCGACGGCTGCGCACGGCAGCCGGTGCGCAGGCCCGGCTCGACCCAGCAGACGGGGGAGTACCACCCGGTGCGGCGGAAGCGCTGACCTGGCCAGCAAGATCCGCCCGGACACCTCGGCCGCGGGCCACGAACCCACGAGCCGGGCGCGGATTTCGGCGGACCCCGCGGCGAACGGGACCGTCCACCGGGACAGGCCCGTTCAGTTCCCGGGGTTCTCCTGCCGTCGTGCGCGCAGGGCGGCCCACTGTTCGAGGCGGTCGCGGATGGGGGCCTCGCGGCCGTTGCGCGTCGGGCGGTAGAAGGTCTCGCGTGCCATGCCGTCGGGGAAGTAGTCGGCGCCGGAGAACCCGTCGGGGGAGTCGGGGTCGTACTGGTAGTCCTTGCCGTAGCCGATGTCCTGCATCAGCCGGGTGGGCGCGTTGAGGATGTGTGCCGGCGGCATCAGCGACCCGGTCTGCCGCGCGCTCCGCTGCGCGTCCTCGAAGCCGCGGTAGACCGAGATCGACTTGGGGGCGGTGGCCAGGTAGACCACGGCCTGCGCGATCGCGAGCTCGCCGTCGGGTGAGCCGAGCCGTTCGTAGACCTCCCACGCGGCGAGCGCCTGCCGCACGGCCTCCGGGTCGGCCATCCCGACGTCCTCGTTGGCGAACCGCACGAGCCGGCGCACGACGTAGCGGGGGTCCTCCCCGCCGGACAGCATCCTGGCGAGCCAGTACAGCGCCGCGTCGGGGTCGGAGCCGCGCATCGACTTGTGCAGTGCGGAGATCAGGTTGTAGTGGCTCTCCTGCGCCTTGTCGTACAGCGGCACGCGCCGCTGTACCTGCTCGGCGAGCGCGGCGACGTCGAGCTGCTCGGTGCCCTCGGGGAGCTGCTCGACCATGTTGAGCAGGTAGCGGCCGTCCCCGTCCGCCATCGCGGTCAGGGCCTCGCGGGCGTCGTCGGTCAGCGGCAACCGGCCGGTCAGCGCCTCGGCGCGGGCGACCAGCGTCTCCAACGCGGCGTCACCCAGCCGCTTGAGGACGAAGACCTGGCAGCGGGACAGCAGCGCGCCGTTCAGCTCGAAGCTCGGGTTCTCGGTCGTCGCCCCGATGAGCAGGACCGTGCCGTCCTCGACGTAGGGCAGGAAGCTGTCCTGCTGGGCGCGGTTGAAGCGGTGGATCTCGTCCACGAACAGCAGCGTGCCCTGGCCGACCGTGCGCCGCCGCGTGGCGGCCTGGAACACCTTCCGCAGGTCGGCGACGCCGGAGAACGTCGCCGACAGGGGCTCGAAGGCGAGCTTGGTCCGCTCCGCCAGCAGCCGGGCGATCGTCGTCTTCCCGCACCCGGGCGGACCCCAGAGGATCATCGACACCAGCCGCTGCTGGGCGACCATCCGTCCGATCGGGGCGTCGGGCGCCAGCAGGTGCTCCTGGCCGACCACGTCCTCCAGGGTCCGTGGCCGCAGCCGGTCCGCCAGCGGGTGCGGCGCGTCGTCGTCGAAAAGCGCTAGCGCCGGTGCGGAATCGTCCATCGGGTGGTCGTCTCTCCCCCGGGTGACCCGTGCCTACCCGGGGGCTCACCCAACTGTCGGTCGATTGTAGAGCTGCCCCGCCACTATGCCCCGCGAAGGCGGCCCCATGCCGATCGAGGCCGAGAGCGCTCTCTCGCCGGCCGGCGAGAGAGCGCTCTCCGTCGATCAGCGCCGGTAGACGCCCAGCTCGTACAGGGAGTAGCCCCACCCGGTGCCGCGGGCGTGGCCGTAGAGCCGGACGTAGCGGCCGGTCGCGGTGACGTCGACGTCGTCGACGCCGCCGTCGCCCGTCGTGGTCGAGTACACCGTCCGCCAGGTGCGGTCGTCGTCCGACACCTGCAGGTCGTAGGCGCGGCCGTACGCCGCCTCCCACACCAGTTGCACGTGCTGGAACGTGGTCGTCGCGCCGAGGTCGACACGCACCCACTGCGGGTCGCTCCAGTCCGACGCCCACCGGGTGGTCAGCGAGCCGTCCACCGTGTTCGACGGCGGGAACGGCGCTCCGTCGCCCTGCTGCTGGTAGGACGACGCGGTCGCCGGCCTGCCCCGCGCCACGTTCTCGCCCTGCGGAGTCGGGGCCACCACGCGGAACGACCGGGACTCGATGCCGACGTTGCCGTGCCCGTCGCGGGCGAGGACGTACAGCTTCCACACGCCCAGCCGATCGGGCGCGCGGACGGTGAACGGTCCGGATCCGGTGTAGGACGCCGGCACCAGCGCGCCCGAGTTGTCGATGTACTTGCTGTTCTGCCGAAGCTCGTAGGTGATCGGGTCACCGTCGGGATCGGACACCCCGACGCTGACGGTGAACGTCCCGCCGGCCGGCACGTCGGTGACCCGGCTGAGGTCCATCCGGGAGATCACCGGCGGCCGGTTGGCCGGCGGCGTGCCGCCGAACGCGGCGGCGACCGAGAAGTAGGACAGCCGCTTCTCGTTGCCCGGCACCAGGTTGAACCACACGCCGCCGAAGTCCTGTTCGGTGCCGTAGTGGAACAGCGTGCCGCCGAGCGCGACCCCGGTGTGCGACATCAGGCAGTTCCACGCGTTGCGGTAGCCGTCCCGCTTGGCCACGTCGGACGGCTCCGCCGCGACCCCGTTGACGTCGGCCGGCACCTCCCACTCGCCGGGCGGACCGCCCTCGGTGAGGATGTAGGGCTTGGTGTAGCCGCCGGCCTGCCAGTCGTTCCGCACCTGGCACACGGCGTTGTACGAGTTCACCGCGTACAGGTCCAGGTCGGGCGCGTAGGCCTTGAAGTACGGCCAGGCGCCGGTCCACGCGTCGGTGGACGTGACCGGGTGGTTCGGGTCGGCGGCGTGGATCGCGCGAGCGACGTCGTTCACGAACCGGACGTAGGCGACGCGCTGGTTCTCCAGCTCCGTCCCGGAGAAGCAGTTCTGCATGCCGAGCACGGACTCGTTGCCCACGTTCCACATGAGCACACCGGAGTGTCCTTTGTAGACGTTCACCCAGCGGGTGAACTCCGTGAGCATGGTGGACCTGTAGTTCGAGTCGGTCACGTAGTTGACGCAGCCGCCGCTGCCGGGGCCGCCGCCGGGCTGGAGCCAGAAGCCGTTGATCACCTTGATCCCGTTGGCGGCCGCCGCGTCCAGCAGCGGTTGTGTGGTGCCGTCGGTGCCCCAGGTGCGGACCGTGTTGACGCCGATGGCCCGCAGGTCGGGCAGTCGGGCGGCCGCCTCCGACACCGGTGGGCCCCACGTGAGGCCCTTGACCGTGTACGGGGCGCCGTCCACGGTGAGCCGCCAGTTGCCTTGTGAGCCGGTCACCCGCACCACGGACGGGGCGGCGACGGCGGGCTGGGCCGTCAGGAAACCGGCCAGCAGTGCGAGCACCAGTACGAGAGCACGCTTCATCGCGTCTCCTCAGCAGGGGTTGGGGAGTGGTTCGGAGAGCGCTCTCCAACGCGTGTCCGAGTGTGCTGTCCGGATCGCGAGCGTGTCAAGGCCGCGGCGCCGGGGCGCGGTCCGGCGGCGGCGAAAACGGCGTGCGACACTCCGCATGCCACCGCCACCGCCACCGAGGGGAACCGATGCACGTCGAGGACACCACCGAGCCCGCCAGCGGCACGGACGAGCTGACCGTCGCGATCGACGGCCAGGAGTACACGGTCGAGGAGAACGTCGACTTCGACGGCGACGGCGACAACGACACCGCCGTCCTGCAGGCCAGTGACGGTGCCCTGATCGCCATCGCCGACACCGACCACGACGGCATCGCAGACGTGGCGGTCGAGTACGACGAGGACGGCAACCCGGTGGCCGGCGCCGAGTACGACCCCGAGACCGGCGAGTGGCACCCGGAGAACGTCGCGGCGCTGCCCACCCCCAGCGGCGCGGGCGCCGACGAGGTCCGGACCGACGGTGACGCCACGGCGGCCGAGCAGACGCCGTGAACCCCGGGTCGGCGCCTCGCTGACGGGCGGGGTGTCTCGCGGCGCCCGGAGCCGGACGGTCCCACGGCGGCCGGGGAGCCACTGTGGACTCGTCGCGCGGTGCCCGGAGTCGAGAAAAGCGCGGGTTCGCGGTTACGTGAATCGCCTTCGGGGTATGTAGGAGCTTGCGTCAAGCAGTCGGCGCGCGTCCGTCTCCATCGTAGAGAGGACCTGCGACGACATGATGGAACTCGACTTCGACGACAGCCTGGCGCGCGGACTGCACCG
>Ga0164298_10000139_pt1 | contig 26542 bp, 28 predicted proteins | sample Whisoiple_216_MG_FD_109713 | JGI IMG/M metagenome (GOLD analysis project Ga0164298, IMG submission 109713) | Unamended control soil microbial communities from upstate New York, USA - Whitman soil sample_216_MG | ecosystem: Environmental > Terrestrial > Soil > Agricultural land ...
CCGCAGCGAGTCACGAAGCCAGTGCTGGGCGGGAGGGGCGACAGGGGCGTCCACACGCACGGAAAGAGGAAACCACGCCCCACCGACAACCTCCGCACCGGCACGGACACCTCGCGAGTCCCGTGTTCAAACACCCCGAGTTGCGGTTTCGTGCACGAGGTCTGCACGAAACCGCAACTCGGCATGCGAACGCGGAACTCAGTACGGGTGAACGCGGGACTCGGTATGGGTGAACGCGGAAGTCGGCATGCACCAACACGGGGGCTCGACATGCGCGAACGCGGGACTCGGCATGCGTGAACGCGCAACTCGGTACGGGCGAACTCGGCATGCGCGAACGCGGAACTCAGTACGGACGAACGCGGGACTCGGTATGGGTGAACGCGGGACTCGGTGTGGGTGGGCGCGGGACTCGCGGGGTGTGAGCCGGGGTGGCGTGCACCCCCCGCGAATGCACGCCACCCCGGCTTGGCCTGTCCGGGCGCTGGGACTCGCGTTTCTGTGTGCGGGTTGGTCCACGCGAGTCGGGGATGCGTCCGGACAGGAGACTTCAGGCGCGGCTGATCGACTGGAGCAGGTCGCGGGCCTCCTCCTGGGTCGCGGGAAGTCGTTCCAGGCGGAGGACCGGGCGGCGGGACGGCTCCAGCTGGGGGTCCACCTTCAGGCGTTCGGCGATCAGCCAGCCCGCGCTCAGCGCCCGGTCGCCGAAGCCGGGGCCGCGGTCCGACAGCACGGCCGCCACCGACGGGCCCAGCAACGCGATGCTCTCGCCGCCGTCGAAGACCTCGCGTAGGGCGTCGGCGACCAGGACCATCGCCATCAGGCGCGCCCAGCCCGTCACGGCGGACAGGTCCAGGGTCACCACCAGCAGCGCGTGCGTCTCCGCCACGGACTGCTCCAGCCGCGCCCCCTGCCGGTACACCTCCCCCAGCCGCGTCCGCAGGTACGCCTGCGTCGTCATGTTGGTCAGGTTGTCCGTGGCCTCGGCCGCGGGCAGGTCGCCGAACGACGCATCCGCCCAGGCCAGTGCCGCCGCGCGCACCAGCGGGGTCGGCGGCGCGTCGGGGTCCGGTGCGATCAGGCCGTCCTGGACGTCCGTGGTCAGGACCGCGTGCAGGGCGGCCAGGTCGGTGAGGGTCTCGTCCAGGCCGGCGCCCGCCTGCGCCCGTGCCCGCCCGAGATGGGACAGCGAACCGGTCAGGTCCCCCTTGCGCAACGCGGACATGCACACGGCGTCGACCTCGGGCACGCCCCAGTCACTGGGAAAGCGCCATCCGGCCGCGATGCTCGCCGTGCGCCAGCGTGCTCGGAGCACGCGCAGCTCGTGACCAGTACCGTCCGCGTCGCCACGAGAACGCGGATCAACTTCACGTACTGTCACTGTCGTCTGTCCTTCCGGCCATTCGCGTTCGGAAGGAAAACGCGGGCCACGCGTCACCGTGACGCCATTCGAGCGAATTCTCTGTCGTGGCGGCGTGTCATACGGCCAAACCGGTAACGGGGCGGTGCCGGTCCGCCCGTCTTCCGTCACACTGTCCGGGGGAGTGCGTCTGATGCGGCGGGACCGGGGAAACCCGAGGTCCCCAAGGCTCCAGGACGCGCGCGTTCGAGGGAGGATCGTGGCCACCGTTCCGGCCCAGGTCGATGGGCCCAGCGACGCCGAGCTGATCGATGCTGTCCGCAAGGGCACGGTGTCCGCCTACGGCGCCCTGTACGGACGGCACGTCAACTCGGCGTACAACCTCGCACGCCAGCTCGCCCGCAACCCCGCCGAGGCGGACGACCTCGTCGCGGAGTCGTTCGCCAAGGTCCTGGACACGCTCCGCGGTGGGCGCGGGCCGGACTCGGCCTTCCGGGCCTACCTGCTCACCACCCTGCGCCACACCGCCTACGACAGGACGCGCCGGGAACGCAAGCTCGAGCTGTCCAGCGACGTGTCCACGGTCTCCGGCGTCTCATCGGAGGCGGTCAGCGAGGAGTTCGACGACACGGCGGTAGCCGGCCTGGAGCGCTCCCTTGCCGCGCAAGCGTTTGCGCGACTCCCCGAACGGTGGCAGGCCGTGCTCTGGCACACCGAGATCGAGGGGCAGTCACCGCAGGAGGTCGCCCCGATCCTCGGGCTCACGCCCAACGGCGTCTCCGCGCTCGCCTACCGCGCCCGCGAGGGCCTGCGCCAGGCCTACCTGCAGGTCCACCTCACCGAGACCCCGGACCGGCAGTGCCGCGCGGCCGCCGAGAAGCTCGGCGCCTGGACCCGCGGCGGCCTCGCCAAGCGCGAGAAGGCCCAGGTCGAGGCGCACCTGGACAGCTGCGAGCACTGCCGCGCGCTGGCCGCCGAGCTCGCCGACGTCAACGGCGCCATGCGGGTGTTCATCGCGCCGATGGTGCTGGGCGCCGGCGCCGTCGGGTACCTGGCCACGACCGGCACGTCGCAGGCCGCGGCGACCGGGGCCATCGTCGCCGGTGGCGCCGCCGGTGCCGCGGGGAGCGCCGCGACCTCCGCGCCGCGCCAGCTCATCGGGGTGGCGGTGTCGAGCGTGGCGCTGGCCGCCGCGGTCGTCGTGGGGCTCGCGACGGGTGGCCAGTCGCCGCAGCTCCCGGCCGCCCAGCCGGTGCCGACGCAGCAGGCACCGTTGCCGGGCGCGCCGCTACAACCGCGACAACCGCAGCAGCAACAGCCGCTGCCCCAACAGGAACAACCGCAGCAACCGCAGCAGCCGCAACAGCCGCAGCAGCAGGAAGAGGAGCCGCCGGCGACCGGGGAACCGCCGTCGGCGGAGTCGGAGGAGCCCACGTCGCCCACCCCACCCGGGCCGGCGACGCTCCAGACGAGCGCGCCGAACATGCCGATCTCGCTGGTCGCGGGCGGTGCGCCGGTCGACCTGCCGCTGACCGTCCGCAACACGGGCGCCTCGATGTCGGACCCGGTCACCGCCGTGCTGACCCTGCCGCCGGCCGTGACCGCGATCCCGGTGGACGGCCTCGCCGGCCGCAGGCTGCTCGCGCTGAACGGCGCGAAGGCCGGCACGGTCAACTGCCCTGGCGGCAACGGCACCGTGACCTGTTCGAGCGGGGCGGGCCTGGCGCCGAACGAGACCGTGACGCTGCTGTTCCGCCTGGTGGCCGCGGACAACGCCATGAACGGCCGAATCACCGGCATCGTGTCGGCCGGCTCGAACGTGACGGTCGGCGTCACCCTTCAGATGAACGTGCAGAAGGCGCCGGTGACCGACGGCGTCACGCTGACGGCCGGCAGCTCGTGGTCCGGCCTGCTGCTGTGGGTGCGCCCGCTCGTGGATGCGACGGTCACCAACACGGGCACCAGCTCACTGCCGGTGACGCTGACGGTCGATCGGCCGGCGAAGGTGGTCGACTCGACACAGCGGATGTCGTGCGTGCCCGCGGGCGAGGGCACCTCGTGCACGACTCTCGCCGAGCTGGCACCGGGCGAGAAGCTGGAGGTCACGCTGAAGCTCAGCCTGGACCCGTGGTCGGTACGGCCTCAGGACCGGAACCCGGTACACCTCTCGGCAACGCTCGGCTCGGCGTCGGCCAGCGCGAAGGTGCCGCTCTGGAACTGCACGTGCCCGACCCGGCCGACAGCCCAGAGCGGATCCACGACGTCGCCGGCCACTCCCCCGAGCACGTCGACGCCCCCGCCGTCCGGGCCGGGCAAGCCGACCCAGTCGAGCCCGCCCGTGACGACAACCACACCGCCGGCCACGAAGCCCACCACGGGCGAGGACACCCCGGGTCCGGGACGCGTCGAGCAGCCGCCGACCACGGAGCCGACGACGACGGAACCGCCGACCACGTCAGAGCCGCCGTCGGACGGGCTGGGCGGCCTGCTCGGGTGGCTCCTGGGCATCTGACGGACGGGCGGTCACGCGGCGTGGCTAGACTCCGCCGGCATGACCTTGCTCTACCGCGTGCTGGCCTGGTTGCCCAAGCCGGTGCGGGACAGGCTCGTCAAGCACAAGGAGCTGCTGAAGTTCGCGGTCGTCGGGATCGTGTGCTTCGTGGTGACGAACTTCGTGAACTACGGGCTGAAGTTCACCATCCTGAACGACAACCCCGTTACGGCGCTGGGTATCGCGGTCACGATCGCCACGATCGTGTCGTACGTGCTCAACCGCGAGTGGTCGTTCCGGACCCGCGGTGGGCGCGAGCGGCAGCACGAGGCGGCGCTGTTCTTCCTGATCAGCGGCCTCGGCGTGGTGATCAACTCGACCCCGCTGTTCTTGTCGCGGTACGTGTTCATGCTCGAGGTGCCCCACGTCAGCCTGCTGGCGCAGGAGGTGGCGGACTTCACGAGCGGCATCATCCTGGGCACGCTGCTGGCGATGATTTTCCGCTGGTGGGCCTTCCGGAAGTGGGTGTTCCCGCAGTCGGACGCACGGCCGCGGGTGGTCCGCGTCGGGCGGCGCGGCGCCCGTTTGGTCCGGTTGGGCGAGGACGACGAAGCCGCATAACACCACGTGGCGCCGTCGCGCTCCGTAGACTGCGGTCGTGACCGTCGTCGAGTCGGTGCTCTCGCGGGTGCCGGAACCCTTGCGGAAGGTGCTGATCAAGCACCGTGAGCTGCTGAAGTTCGCCATCGTCGGCGGCACGACGTTCGTCATCGACAACGGCATCTGGTACCTGCTGAAGCTGACGGTCCTCGAGGAGAAGCCGGTCACCGCGAAGATCATTGCGATCATCGTGGCGACGATCGTGTCGTACGTGCTGAACCGCGAGTGGTCGTTCCGGACCCGCGGCGGCCGCGAGCGTCATCACGAGGCGGCGCTGTTCTTCGTGATCAGCGGCATCGGGGTGGCACTGAACTCGCTGCCGCTGTACATCTCGCGGTACTGGCTGAACCTGGAGGAGCCGCACGTGTCGCGGCTCGTGCAGGAGGTCGCGGACTTCACGAGCGGCTCGATCATCGGCATGCTGCTGGCGATGTTCTTCCGCTTCTGGGCCTTCAAGCGCTGGGTGTTCCCGGACGAGCTGGGGCACCGCAAGCGCCGCGGTGAGCTGACGCCGGTGGACGACCCGGCGGAGGAGCTGGGCCATTCCTGAGCCGCCAGGCCGCGCGGTCTCAGCGTGGCGAGCGCTCCGCGGGCCAACGGACGCCCTGCACGTCGCCCGCTCTCGGGACCGGCAGGAACACCGTGAACGTGGCCGGGCGTTTCACCGACAGTTCCAGCCGGCCGCCGTCCGAGTCGATCAGGGCCCGTGCCAGTGCCAGGCCCAACCCCGTCGAGCCGCCGCCCGACACACCCCGCTCGAAGACATGTTCCGCCAGCTCGTCCGGGACGCCCTGGCCCAGGTCGGTCACCTCGATGACCACCGTGTCACCCGTCGCCGCCACGCCCTCGCGGGCCGACAGCGTCACCGTGCCGCTGCCGTGCCTCAGGGCGTTGTCCAGCAGGACGCCGATCACCTCGCGTAATCGGCCCGGTGACGCCTTCGCGAACAGGCCCGGCTCGATCTTCACCTTCAGGGAACGGCCTACCGCCCGCAGCGGGGCCCGCCACTCGTCGGCGATGCTGGGGAGCTCGGTGGCCAGGTCGACCGGCACCGCCCCCGCCGAGCGGGCCTCCCGAGCCGCCGCCATCAGCTCGTCCAGGACCTCTGCCAGGCGTTCCGCCTGCTCCAGCGCGGCCTGCGCCTCGGCGGCCACCTCCTTGTCGGGGACCACCGTGAGCTCCTCGATGCGGAGCTGTAGCGAGGTCAGGCGGCTCCGCAGCTGGTGCGACACGTCGCCCACCAGCTCACGCTCGCGTTGGACCAGCTGTGCCAGTGCCGTCGCCGACGCGTCCAGCGCCTCCGCCACCGAGTCGAGCTCCGGCACGTCGTAGCGCGTTCGGTCCAGCCGGAAGTCGCCGGCGCCCAGGCGGGACGCCCGGTCGGCCACGTGGTCCAGCGGTCTGGCCAGGCGCCGGGCCGTGACCGTCGCGACCGCCGTGCCGCCGCCGATCGCCGCGATGACCACCAGGACCACCAGCAGCGCCACCTGCGTCTGTGTCGTGCGCATCGGGGTGGCGTCGATCGACAGGCGGACGCTGCCGTGCTGGACGATCGGCACCGACTCGGTGACCGTCTCGCCGCGCAGTGGCGTCCCGAACTCGTCCCGCTGGCCGGTGTCCGGCAGGGTCACGACGAGGTGGCCGCCTGGCGGGACGCCCAGCTGGAGGCTGTTGATGTCCAGGTCGCCGCCGCCGGCCAGCTGGTCGTCCAGCGTCGCCGCGATCTGTCTGGCGCGGGCACCCAGCTCCTCGCGGGTGATGCTCTCGACCACGGCCGTCGCGGAGAAGCCGAGCGGGATGCCCAGGGCGCACGCCGTCACCGCGACGGCCATCAGGATCGCCAGGAGGATGCGCCGGCGCATCGCTCAGTCCGTGTTGAAGCGGAAGCCGACCCCACGAACGGTCGCGATGCGGGAGCCGCCTTGGCCGACCTTGCGCCGCAGCCACGACATGTGCATGTCGAGCGTCTTGCTGGTCCGCAGCTCGGGGCCGCCCCACACCTCGTCGAGGATCTCCTCGCGCGTGACCACCTGGCCGGCCTTCTGGATGAGCACGCGGAGCAGCTCGAACTCCTTGTTCGCGAGCGTGACCTCCTCGCCGTCCACGATGACCTGACGAGCGGCGAGGTCCATCTTGACGCCGTTCACCTCGATGGTGCCGGGGGCCTGCCGCCGGAGCAGCGCCCGGATGCGCGCGAGTAACTCGGCAAGGCGGAACGGTTTGGCGACGTAGTCGTCCGCGCCCGCGTCCAGGCCGACGACGAAGTCGACCTCGTCCGCGCGGGCGGTCAGCATCAGGACTGGGATCCCCCGGCCGGCCGCACGCAGCCGACGGCACACGTCCAGGCCGTCGATCCCGGGCAGCCCCAGGTCGAGGACGAGCAGGTCGACACCGCCGCCGTTGGCGGCCTCGAAGGCCCGGTGTCCGTCCGCGACGACCTGGACCTCGTAGCCTTCGCGGTTCAAGGCACGGGACAGCGGATCGGCGATCGCCGTGTCGTCCTCGGCCAGCAGCACCACACTCACGGTGCCAGACTATGCCTACCGGCCGTGGAGATCAGCTCGGAAGGCACCCCGGCTCGCGGCGGGATCGCTGGCGTCGGTCCGGAGGCGTTCCCCTCGATACCAACACTTGGGCACATGACAGCATCGCCACATGCATGCCGATGACCTCGCCGTCGCCCTGCGGCTCGCCGACGCCGCGGATGAGATCACCACGAGCCGGTTCCAGGCGAACGATCTCGTCGTGAGCCGCAAGCCGGACCGGAGCCCGGTGACCGACGCGGACACCGCCGTCGAGGACACCGTGCGGGAGATCCTGGACGAGCTGCGGCCGGATGACGCCGTGCTGGGCGAAGAACGTGGCGGGGCGATCGGCGTGGGCCGGACGTGGGTGCTCGACCCGATCGACGGGACGAAGAACTTCCTTCGTGGCAACCCTGTCTGGGCCACGTTGATCGCTCTCGTCGACGGTGGGGCGCCGGTGGTGGGCGTGGTCAGCTCGCCGGCCATGCCTCGGCGGTGGTGGGCGACCGCCGGCGGCGGCGCGTTCGTCGCCGCTCCGGCGGGCGAGCGGCGGTTGCGGGTCTCGGGGGTGGCCTCGCTCGAGGACGCCTACCTGTCCACGACGGACCTCGGGGCCTGGGTGACCTACCAGACTCGGGAGGCCTACCTGGCGCTCGTCGACTCCTGCTGGGAGACGCGCGCGTTCGGGGACTTCTGGCAGCACGTTCTCGTCGCCGAGGGGTCGCTCGACCTGGCCGCGGAGCCCATCGCCAACCCCTGGGACCTCGCGGCCGTTCAGGTGATCGTCACCGAGGCCGGCGGGGGGTTCACCGACCTGAGTGGACGGTCAGGCTTCACCCACGGCAACTGTCTGGCATCCAACGGGCTGCTGCACGACGCGGCGCTCGGCGTGCTTCAGGCGGGGGTCAGCGCGCCGCGGACGACCTGAGCCCAGGTCAGCCTGCCGAAGAGGTAATGGCAGGCGACCTGCTCGTTGCTGAAGCGGGCCCAGTCGTACCGGTTGCCCTGCTCGCGCCAGAAGACCTCCCAGGCGTAGTTGCCGTCCTCGTCCGGGTTGTCGTCGCGGACGAGACACCACGCGTTGTCGGCCTCGGCGCCGACCGACACGACCTCGGCCGGCACGCCGACGGTGGCCAGCCACGCGGTGATGGACTCGGCGTTCATGCGATCTCCTCTAGGTGCCCGAGCGCGACCAGCTCGACGGCGGAGTGGGTGGTCCGGTACCGGACGCCGCCGCCCGGCTGGCCGAACCACGCCGCCGAGACGGCACGCCAGACGGGCAGGGGCTTGACGATCCGGTAGCGGCGAAAGCCGGTGTCCTTGTGCGGCGGCGGCAGCGAACGCTGGGCGAACGGCGTGCCGTCCGCGGCGAAGACGCGGCCGTGGGGGGTGCCGAAGCGGTCGATGACCGTGCCCTCGGCGAGGACCTCCGGCTCGCCGGAGGCGCTGCCGCCTTCGGGGTACTGCTCGCTGGTGGGCCAGTTGTACTCCAGGCCTTCCGGGCTGATGCCGTGCGCGGTGACGCTGCCGAGGCGGACGAGGTAGCGGCGGTCCCAGTCGCGCTCGTGACCGCCGCCGAGCGGGTCGTGGTTCTCGAGCAGGTTCTCCACGGTGGGGTGGTCGGCGGTGAGGCCCGCACTCGGGGTGACGGGACGCATGCTGGGGACCGTCGCGGGATCCGAACCTGGTGGGGCCTGGTGCGCTCCGGCCGAGGCAGGTGGATGGCCGGTGGAAGGGTTGCTCGCGGCCGGGTGTTCGGCCGGGCCCGCTGCCGGCGGACCCGACGCGAGCGGTGCAGGAGCCGGGGGTGCCGCGGCCGGTGGGAAACCCACGGCGGGCGAGTGGCCCGACGCCGGCGGTGCCACGGCTGGTGGGTAGCCGGCGGCTGGCGAGACCACGCCCGGGTGGCCGGCGTCCGCGGGTGCGTAGGTCGGCGGGGTCTCGGCTGGTGAGCCCGGGGGCGGGTAGCCGGCGGCTACTGCCTCGGCCGGGTGGGCCGGGGGTGGGAGTGGGTAGCCGGGGGCCGGGGTCGGGGCGAACCTCTGGTACGGCGGCTGGGCTTCGACGGCGGCCTTCGCGGCCGCTTCCCGGGCTATGGCGGTCTTGATCTCGGCGAGGCGCGGGGCGGTGTCGACCAGGTGGAACTGGGGGTGGTCGCCCGGCTCGAAGCGGAGGCCGGCGGCGTAGTCCAGTTCTGGCGGCGGGGGCGGAAGCTGGCGGGCGGGGCGGTACGAGGCGACCGGGAGGTGGCCGATCGGGAACATGTGGATCCAGAAGGCGGCCAGTGCCTCGTTGCGTTCGCCCTTCGCTGGTGGTGGGGCGCCGGGTGGACCCGCCATCTGCTTGCGTGGGGCGGGTTCCTGGCCGCGGTCGGCTCCCGCGCCCGGGACGGCGGCGTAGGTCGCGGGACGAGCTGGTTGCGCCGCGGGGGCGGGACTCGGCCCGCCGACCGCGGGGGCGCCGACCGCGGGAGCGCCGCCGGCCACAGGGGGTACGGGAACTGCCGGGGCGCCGGCGAAGCCCGGGGTGCCGCCGAATGCCGGGGCGGCCGGGTTGAGAGGTGGGGCGGCGGTCGCGGCGGCGGGTGGGAGGTTGGTGGGGGCGGGTGCGGCGGACGGTTCGAGGCCGCCTGCGAAGCCTGCCTGGACGGTCTGGCCCGTGGCGGGGGTGGGGACGTCGGCGGGAAAGTTGGTGTGTGGCACCGGACCGGTGACCTCGGGGTCGGCGGGAAGTGTTGTGCCAGGGAGGTTGGGAGGGAGGTCGCCGGGGTGGCCCGGGGCGGGAAGCGCGCCGCCAGGGCCGGTGTTGGCGATGTCGCCGGGGACCTGACCGATGGTGTTGCCGCCGTGTTGGACCAGGTCCGCGGCGCCGGAGGTGCCGTGGCGGGGGATCTCGCCCGCCCCAGGGGCCAGCTGATCGGCGGTGCCGCCAACAGCGTCGCCGGCGTGGCGGACCAGGTCCGACGCGTCGCCGGTGACGTGTTGGGTCACGCCGGTCACGCCGGAGACGGTCTGGTCAGCCGCACCCGTGACGTGGTGCAGGAGGTTGCCGCTGGACGGTTGGGCCAGGTTGCCGGCGCCCGGGACGGCCTGGGTCGTGTTGGTCGTGACGGTCGTCGCTGTCTGGCCGACGTCCGTCACCGCGTGGGTGACCACGTCCGTGGCCGTCGTGGTCACGCCCGGCAGTAGGTGGTGGCCCGGGTTCGCGTTGACCGGGTTCTGGACCGTCGCCATGTCCACGCCGGACGCCGGCTGCACGGCACTGACCAGTTGGGTCTGGATGTGGGCCACGTTCGCGGCGGTGCCGCGAACGGCGGTGTCCAAACCCGCCAACGCCGTCGGGTGGCCTGCCTGCGCCGCCGCGTTGGCCGCGTCCTGGTTCTGGGCAAGGCCCACCAGGTTTCGCACTATCTCCACCTTCGCCGTGCCCACCTGGTTCGCGGCGTGTTCCAGTCTGTCCGCGGCCGCGTTCGCGTCTCGCACCACCGATGTCAGGTGGCCGTTGTCCGGGTCCACGAACGTCTTCCACTCGGTCGAGGCCTTCGTCGCCGTCTCGCCCGACACCGTCTGCAGTGCCGAGCGGGCCGTCGTGTCCGCGTCGGTCGACAGGGTGGACATGCTCGTCGCCGTGTCGCGCCAGGCCTGGGCCTGTTTGGCCATGGCGTCCTCGTCCGCCTCCGGCCACTCCACCCCTGCCTGTGCGGCCACGTCCGCCAGTTCCGGTGGCAGTTCGATGCCCATTACCGCTCCGTGGACTTCACATGCTCGACCGCCGACTCGTCGACGGCGCGGTAGGTACCGGCCGTCTCGGTCAGGCGGGTGCTCACCGAGGTCAGGCGTTCGGACAGGCCGGACAGGCGCGTCAGGGCGTCATCGGCCGGGGTGGCGTGGACCGCGCCGAAGCTCTGGCCGACGGCGTCGGCACCCCAGCAGGCGCCGTCCGCCGACAGGGCGTCATGCAGGTTGCGGTGAATGGCCGTCATCCGGCCCACCAGCGGCTCGAACTGCGCCGCCCGGCTCGCCAGCCGCTGCGCGTCCACCTCGAAACCATCGAAGCCGTCACCGTGCATCGCGTGTGCTCCCCGAGTGCATCCACGTCTTGTCCTCGAACGTCTCCTCCGGCGGCTCCGGGGCCGGGACCGGCGTCAGCTCCTTCGCCGACAGGTCCGCGGTGCCGCGGAGCAGTGCCTCCGGATCGGTGTCCGTCGGGAGGACGGGTGCCAGTACCTGGCCGGCGACCCGGGTGACTCGCGAGGTCGCCTCCGCCGTCGTGCGGACGATCAGCGCGGCCAGGTCCGCCGGACGCAGTGCGCGGTAGGCGTTCTCGGCAATCTCCAGGGCCACCAGCGACCCGGACGCGGACACCGTCACCGCCACCAGGCCGTCCTCGCTGGTCACCGTCTCGCGGACGGTCGCCAGCCTGCGTTGGACGGACCCCAGCTCTTCCCTACTCCGCCGGTAGCCGGCGATCAGGTCCTCGACCTGGGCTCTGTGATCGGCCACCACGGCCACCTCCGCTGGGGACGGCATTGGTCCCGCGTTGGACGCGCAGGTGCGTTCCGCGGTTCCCGTGAATTTTCACAGGCGCGTCCGGATCGCGCTGTACACCGCGCGGGCCAATGGGCCACCAACCGGTGAACGTGGGCCGCCGAAGGGTTCCGGGGTGCCGGTCAGGGGGCACAGGAGCGCCGTCGCGTCGGTCGGGGTGCCGGTGCCGGGGACGCCTGCCCCGAACAGCGCCTGGGCCTTGGCCTCCGCGACGGTCGCGACGGCGTTGACCAGCGCCGCCGGCGAGAGGCGGCGGGGCAGCCAGCAGACGGCGTTGATCGTGCCCACCGGTTCGGGGAACGTGGCGGGACCGGCCGCCCAGGTCGGGTGGGCGCCGATGCCCGTGGTCACGGACACCTGGACGCCGCTGTCCGACCGGTGCTCGACCTCCCGCACGTCGACCGCGGTGAGGAGGCCGATGCCCGGTCCCACAAGGCCCAGCGCTGCGGCGATCTCGGCGAGGTGCCGGTCGGGGTCGAGGCGTGCGTACTGGTTGGCGACGGTCGCGTTGACCACCCAGTGGCGCTCGCCCATGCCGCCGCCGAGCACCCCGGACGAGATGGCGAACCAGGGCGTGGCGGGCCGCCACACCAGGACCGGTGAGCCGACGACCTCGGCCAGTTCAGGAGTCACGGGCGTGGCCTCCGGCCCCCGGTTCGATGGTCTCACGGAGGGCCGACGGTTTCGGGGTCACCGCAGGTCACGGCGTACCAGGGCGCGCCGGGTGCCGCGGCGGTCCACGAGCTCGAAGCCCGCGGACTCGAACATCGCGAGCGTGCCGTGGTACAGGTCGTCCGAGCCGCGCTTCTGGCCCTCGGTGTCGACCGGGTAGCCCTCGACCGCTGCCGCGCCGTGCGAGCTCGCGTAGTCCACCGCGGCGCCCAGCAGGGTCCTCGACAGGCCGCGGCGGCGGGCGTCGCGGTGCACGAAGAAGCACGTCACCGACCAGGTGTCCGGACCGGCGTCGGACCGGCTGATCCTGGAGGTCGCCAGGCGCGAGTACCTCGTGCGGGGCGCGACGCCCACCCAGCCGAGCGGCTCGCCGTCGTCGACGGCCAGCAGGCCGAGCGGGGCCTTGTCGTCGACCTTCGCCTTCAGGTGGTTCCTGTTGCCCTCGCCCCAGTCCGCGTCGACCTCCGCGCGGGGGCGCATGAACCAGCAGCACCAGCAGCCGGCCACGGTCTTGTTGGCGCTGAACAGCTTCTCCAGCGACGGCCAGGTGTCCGCGGTCAGCTCGACGATCTCCACGTCAGCCCCGCAGGGCGCGCACCACGCGGGACGGGCTGGGGCGGCCCAGCTCCCCGGCCATCCACGCGCTCGTGTCGGCCAGCCGGTCCAGGTCAACGCCGGTCTCGATGCCGAGGCCGTCGAGCAGCCACACGAGGTCCTCGGTGGCGAGGTTGCCGGTCGCGGACTCGGCGTACGGGCAGCCGCCGAGGCCGCCCGCGGACGAGTCCACCGTGGTCACGCCGTGCCGCAGCGCTTCGAGGGTGTTCGTCAGGGCCTGGCCGTAGGTGTCGTGGAAGTGGACGGCCAGCCGCTCGACCGGGGTGCCGGCGTCCGCGAAAGCCCCGAGCACCGCGGAGACCTGGCCCGCGGTCGCGACACCGATCGTGTCGCCGAGGGACAGCTGCGAGCAGCCCATGTCCAGCAGGCGCCTGCCCACCTCGACGACCCTCGCCGGGTCCACCGAGCCCTCCCACGGGTCGCCGAAGCACATCGAGACGTAGCCGCGGACGTCCAGGCCCTCGCCGGTCGCGCGGGTGACGACCGGCTCGAACATGGTCATCTGCGAGTCGAGCGTGCGGTTGAGGTTGCGGCTGGCGAACGTCTCGGTGGCACTGGCGAAGATCGCGACGTGCCGGACGCCCGCGGCGAGCGCGCGGTCCAGGCCGCGCTCGTTGGGCACGAGCACGGGATAGCGGACGCCGTCGTGTTGTTCGAGGTTCGCGAGGAGCTGCTCCGCGTCGGCCAGCTGGGGGATCCACTTCGGGTGGACGAAGCTGGTGGCCTCCAGCGTGGTGAGACCGGCGCCGGCCAACCGGTCGAGGAACTCGAGCTTCACCTCGACCGGCACGACCGTGTCCTCGTTCTGCAGGCCGTCCCGCGCGCCGACCTCCCAGATCGTGACTCGTTCCGGGAGGCCGGGGGCCGGGATGACGGTCGGCAGACCGAGGTCGCGCGCCGTCACGACCTCGCCTCGCCCGTGCCTCGCGGGCTAGTGGTGGGCGGGCGCCGGTCGGGACGCATCATGGCTCGCTCCGCTCACCGCCGGCGCTGGTCGCCCTGCGGCGGGTACGGCTGGGTCGGCGCCGCCTGCTGGGCGTCGAAGCCGCCGCCCTGCTGCACGTAGTCGTCCTGCGGGTTGTCGTTGATCTCCCGGTACAGCATCGTGTGCACCTTCTCGACCTGCGGGATGTCGTCGAACTCGAGCGGCTCCTGCGCGGAGGACTCGATGATCAGCGTGCCGCAGCCGAAGACCCGGTCGATGAGACCGTGCTCGAAGCGCACCGTGCTGATGCGGGCGAGCGGGATGTCGATGCCGGTGCGGTTCAGCACACCCTCACGCGCCATGACCCGGTCGGTCGTGACGATGAAGTGCGTGGTGCGCCAGCGGATGAACGGGATGAAGAACAGCCAGACAAGGAGGACCAGCGCGACGGCGCCGATCGCGATCCAGCCGATCAGGTTCCACGACTGGTCCTTCACGAGGATCGCGAGCCAGATGCCCACACCGACCGTGACGATCAGAACCAGATAGGGGACGAGCAGCATCTTCCAGTGCGAATGCTTGTGGATGATGACGTGTTCGCCCTCACTGAGCAGCTCATCTGGGTAAGCCACGGCGTCCTCCCGGGTAAAACGCCTCGCCGACGGTGTCGCGGTAACCGTACCGGCGAGGCGCACGTCCTCGGGTGCTGACCCGCAAAGATGTCCTACCGTTGTGATCAGTCGGCTCGCAGGTGCACGACGTCGGCGGCGGAGATGGCCGTCGGGGTGCCGTCGTCGAGCTTGAGCAGCAGGCGACCCTCATCGTCGACGTCCACCGCCACGCCGGTCAGCGGCTCGCGTTCCGGCAGTTCGACGCGGACCCGCTGGCCGATCGTGCCGCATGTCTCCCGGTAACCGGCCAGCACACCTGAACGGGCGACGTCGCCGCCCGACTGGCGCCAGAGGGCCTCGAACTCGGCGAACGCGCGCAGGAAGCCGGCCGCGATCTCCGTGCGGTCGGTGTTGCTCGCGCCCGCGTCGGCGAACGAGCCGGGCGGCAGCCCGCCGGGGCCGGGCTCGGCGCCGTCCGGCAGCGCGGTGACGTTCAGGCCGACCCCCACCACCGCCGCCTGACCGGGCGCGACCTCGGACAGCACGCCGGCGGCCTTCTTGCGGTCGGTGCCGACGAGCAGGTCGTTCGGCCACTTCAGGGACGCCTCGATCCCGGCCGTCTCGCGGGCCGCGTGCATGAGCGCGAGGCCGGCGACCATGCCGAGCGTGCCGAGCCGCTCGGCCGGCACGGTGGTGGGGCGGATCAGCACGGAGAGGTAGATCCCCGTCCCCTCAGGTGACACCCAGGTGCGTGACCTTCTACCCCGGCCGGCGCTCTGCCGCTCGGCGAGCAGCACGGTGTGGTCGGCCGCGCCCTGCCCGGCCGCGGACATCAGGTCGGCGTTCGTCGAGCCGGTGGTGTCCACCACGTCCAGCGCGGCGTAGGGACCGTTCGGCGCGACGAGCTGCTCGCGCAGTGCCAGCACATCCAGCTTGTTCTCGGTCACATACGGGAACTTACCGGGAGTCACCCGTGACTAGGCTCCCGAACCATGAGCAGTGCGACCGAGCCACTAGGTCGGGTGCCGACCGGCGAGACGGACATCCACACGACCGCGGGCAAGCTCGCCGACCTGTACCGGCGCAGCGACGAGGCGATACACGCCGGGTCCGAGCGTGCCGTGGCCAAGCAGCACGCCAAGGGCAAGAAGACCGCCCGCGAGCGGATCGACGCGCTGCTGGACGCCGGCTCGTTCGTCGAGCTGGACGAGCTGGCCCGGCACCGGTCCACGAACTTCGGCCTGGAGAAGAACCGGCCGTACGGCGACGGCGTGGTGACCGGGCACGGCACCGTCGACGGGCGCCCGGTGTGCGTGTTCAGCCAGGACGTGACCGTTTTCGGCGGCGCGCTCGGCGAGGTGTACGGCGAGAAGATCGTCAAGGTGATGGACCTGGCGGTCAAGACCGGCCGGCCGATCATCGGCATCAACGAGGGCGGCGGCGCGCGGATCCAGGAGGGCGTCGTCTCGCTGGGCCTCTACGGCGAGATCTTCATGCGCAACACGCGGGCGTCCGGGGTGATCCCGCAGATCTCGCTGATCATGGGCGCGAACGCGGGCGGGCACGTGTACTCCCCCGCGATCACGGACTTCGTGGTGATGGTCGACCAGACCTCGCACATGTTCATCACCGGGCCGGACGTGATCAAGACGGTGACCGGTGAGGACGTCGGGTTCGAGGAGCTGGGCGGGGCGCGGGCGCACAACACGAAGTCCGGCAACGCGCACTACATGGGCGCGGACGAGGACGACGCCATCGCCTACGTCAAGGAGCTGCTGTCGTACCTGCCGTCCAACAACATGTCGGAGCCGCCGGTGTTCCCCGGGCTGGCCGAGCCCGGCTCGGTCGCCGACGGCGTCTCCGAGGTCGACCTCGAGCTGGACACGCTGATGCCGGACTCGCCGAACCAGCCGTACGACATGCACGAGGTGATCACCCGCGTCGTCGACGACGGGGAGTTCCTCGAGGTGCACGCCATGTTCGCGCCGAACATCCTGTGCGGGTTCGGGCGGATGGAGGGGCACGCGGTCGGGATCGTGGCGAACCAGCCGACGCAGTTCGCGGGGTGCCTCGACATCAACGCATCGGAGAAGGCGGCACGGTTCGTGCGGACGTGCGACGCTTTCAACGTGCCGGTGCTGACCTTCGTCGACGTGCCCGGCTTCCTGCCGGGGACGGACCAGGAGTGGAACGGCATCATCCGCCGCGGCGCGAAGCTGATCTACGCCTACGCCGAGGCGACGGTCCCGAAGGTCACGGTGATCACGCGCAAGGCGTACGGCGGCGCGTACGACGTCATGGGGTCCAAGCACCTCGGCGCGGACATGAACCTGGCGTGGCCGACGGCCCAGATCGCGGTGATGGGCGCGCAGGGCGCGGCCAACATCGTGCACCGCAAGGCACTGGCGAACGCGGCCGACTCCGGCGAGGACGTGGCCGCGCTGCGGGCGCGGCTGCAGCAGGAGTACGAGGACACGCTGTACAACCCGTACGTGGCGGCCGAGCGCGGGTACGTGGACGCGGTGATCCCGCCGTCGCACACGCGCGGGCACGTCGCCAGGGCGCTGCGGCTGCTGCGCGACAAGCGGGAGACCCTGCCCCCCAAGAAGCACGGGAACATCCCGCTATGAGCCCACATCTGCGGATCGTCAAGGGAAACCCGACGGACGAGGAGGTCGCCGCGCTGGTGGCGGTCGTCTCGGTGTTGGGCGCCGGTGGCGAGGAGGAGCGGGCGCGGCCGCGGTCGGCCTGGTCGGACCGGCGCGTCATGGTGCGGGAGCCGCTGGCCCACGGGCCGGGCGCCTGGCGCACTTCGGCCTTCCCGCGCTGAGACGGGCGTGCTCGCGCGCCGGTGAGGGAATCGGCGCGCGAGCACACGACTTCAGGGCTTCTCGAAGTGCTGGTAGTCGATCGGGGTGTCCCAGTAGCCGCCCCAGCTCCAGCCGCGGCGCTCGAACGCCGCGACGGTCGAGTCGCCGGCATGGATCAGGCCCGGGTCGGTCCTGGTGCGGTCGGTGTACGGGGCCCCGTTCGGCGGGTAGACGTTGCCGCTTCCGGAGATGTACGGGTTCTGGACCGGGTTGATGTCGATGGCCCGGCCGTACGAGTGGTTGGACCACGCCGTGCCGCCGGTGATCGCGCGGCAGTTGAACGCCGACGTGTTGTTGGCGGCCATGGACGCGTCGTCGTCCGCGTCGTACTTGTCGACGGTGACCATGCGCTCGATCGGGTAATGGTGGTAGTACAGCTCGGCGAACGTGGCCACGACGTCCCTCGCCACGGCGGCGGCCACGACCAGCTCGCCGCGGTAGACGTGGCCGTCGAAGCCCAGGACGCTCATCCGCACCAGCCGCAGCTCGTCCGGGCCGACGGGGCAGCCCTCACGCCAGCTCAGGCCCAGCTGCTCGGCGGTGACGGTGTGGACAGTCGCCGTGAAGGGGGGCAGTCCACCGGGCGTCGCGGCAGCCGTCACCCCAGACCCCAGAGCCGCGCACACACCAATGAACACCACCGAAAGCAATCTCTTGATCGTTTTCACACCCGTAGGACGCCGTAGTGTCCCGAAAAGTTGGCTCAGTCCCGTTCGCGGCTGTTCAGGATCACGATGCCGGGCAGCACGACCGCCAGGTAGGCGCCCAGTGCGTACAGGACGGTGCGGATCCGGTCGTGGCCGTCGTCGCCGGTGAGCCACACGGCGCCGCAGATCAGGGCCACGATCAGCACCGTGGCGACGACCACCTTGGTGAAGAGCTTGTACGAGCACCACCGGCTGCAGCCGCCCGCCACGCCGTGCCGGCACAACCGGTTGCCACTGGCGCTGGTGGGCAACTGCACCACAGCGCGATCGGAGTGCCGCATACCCACATCTTCACCACCCACCGCCGCCCACGACAAGTCGGCCGGGACCGGCTGACACACTGCACCCATGCGGAGCCCCTGGACAGCCATGTGGGCGCTCTGCGCGTGCTTCTTCATGATCATGCTCGACTCGACCATCGTCACGGTCGCCATCCCCACGATGCTCACGGACCTGCACGCGAACCTCAACGAGGTCGTGTGGGTGAACAGCGTCTACCTGCTGGCCAACACGGTCCCGCTGCTGATCACCGGGCGGCTCGGGGACCGGTTCGGCCCCAAGAGGGTCCTCATCGCCGGGCTCGTCGCCTTCACCGCCGCCTCCACCTGGAGCGGGTTCTCGACGACGGCCGGCGAGCTGATCGCCGCGCGAACCCTCCAGGGGCTCGGCGCGGCGCTCATGACACCGCAGACCCTCTCGTTCATCACCCGGCTGTTCCCGCCCGAGAAGCGGGGCGTGCCGATCTCCGTCTGGGGTGCGGTCGCCGGCGTGGCCACGCTCGCCGGTCCGGTGTTCGGCGGGCTGCTGGTCGAGAACGTGGGGTGGCAGTGGATCTTCCTCATCAACATTCCGATCGGGGTCGTCAGCCTCGTGATCGCGGCCGTCGCCCTGCCGAACTGGCAGCCGCGCCGGACACTGCGGTTCGACCCCGCCGGCACGCTGCTCTGCGCGGCCGGCCTGCTCTTCCTCGTCTTCGGCGTGCAGAACGGCCAGCACTACCACTGGGGCGCGGTCGCCGGCCCGGTCACGATCGTGCACATCCTGGTCGTGGGAGTCGTGCTGCTCGCGGCGTTCGTGTACCGGCAGGTCACGGTCCGGGCCAGGGAACCGCTCGTGCCGAACGAGCTGTTCCGGAACCCGACCTTCACCTACGCCAACCTCGCCCACGCGGCCTTGGGCTTCGCGATGACCGGCATGTTCCTGCCGCTGGTCCTCTACCTGCAGACGGTCCTCGGGCTGACGGCGCTGGCCTCGTCGGTCCTCGCGCTGCCCATGGCCGTCACCGCCGCGCTCGCCTCGGGGATCTCGGGCGCCGTGTGGCACCGGATCGGCGCGCGCAACCTGATCATCGCCGGCTTCGCCACGCTCGCGGCTGCCGTCGGCATGCTCGTCTACCAGGCCGCGCCGGACACCGACCCGGCCACGCTCATCCCCGGCCTCGCCGTCGCCGGTCTGGGCATCGGGTTCGTGTTCTCGCCGCTGACCACGGTCGCGACCTCGGGCATGCCGCCTTCGCTGGCCGGCGCCGCGTCCGGTGTCTACAACACGGCCCGGCAGGTCGGCGGGGTGCTCGGCAGCGCGGCGACCGGGCTCGTGCTCCAGCTGGGCGTCGCGTTCGCGGTGCCGGACGCCGCGCGCCAGTACGCGGAACGCCTGCCCGTGCGCTACCGCGAGGAGTTCGTCCAGCGGATCACCGAGGCCGCGAACACGCCGAGCCAGTTCGACACGAGCCGCCCGCCCGTGCCGTCCGACCTCGACCCGGACACGGCGGAGATCGTCCGCCGGATCGTGACCGAGGTGTTCCACAACGGTTTCACGGTCGCCGCGAAGGCCAGCCTGATGCTGCCGATCGCGGTGCTGCTGCTGGGCATCGTCGCGGCGACGGGGATCCGCACGCAGGTGCGTGATCGGGTGCCTTAGAGTCCCGTGACGTGCAGTTCGTGCTCGCCTCACAGTCCCCCGCGCGCCTGACGGTGCTCCGCAACGCCGGTATCGACCCGCTGGTCCAGGTGTCCGGTGTCGACGAGGACGCGATCATCGCGGGCCTGCCGGCCGACGCCGGGCCCGCGCGGACGGTCGCGACCCTCGCCGACGCCAAGGCACGAGTCGTCGCCGCCGACCACACCGACGCCGTCGTCGTCGGCTGCGACTCGATGCTGTTCCAGGGTGGCCAGCTGGTCGGCAAGCCCGGGACGCCCGAGCGGGCCAGGGAGCGCTGGGAGCGGATGGCCGGCGGGACCGGGGAGCTGCTGACCGGGCACGCGGTGCTGCGGGTGCGCGACGGCGCCGTCACGGCGGTCGCCACGGGCACGGTGAGCACCACGATCCGGTTCGGCAAGCCGAGCGCCGAGGAGCTGGCGGCGTACGTCTCCACCGGCGAGCCGCTCTCGGTGGCGGGCGGCTTCACGCTCGACGGTTACGGCGGCTGGTTCGTCGACGGCATGGACGGCGACCCGTCCAGCGTGATCGGCATCAGCCTGCCCCTGACCCGCCGCCTGCTGCGGGAAGTGGACGTGGCCGTCGTCGATCTCTGGCGCTAGGCACAGTTCGCCGGGTTGATGTCGGGCTGGTGCAGGGCCGCCGGCAGCGACTCGAGCCGGGAGTAGTCGCGGGTGCAGCCGAGGTCCTGGCTGCGCAGGTTGTAGACCCGCAGGTACACGGGCGTGGCCGTGCAGTCCTGGCCCTGCTTGCAGCGGCGCTGGGCGACGAGGATCTCCGGGCCGACGTCGGGCGTGACCTCGGCGAGGGCCAGGTAGCCGGCGTCGGAGACGAACGGCTTGCTCAGCTCGCTCCACGCGGCGGACCGGCCGACGACCACCTGGCCGACCACACCGTTGCCGGATTTGCCGCGCAGCAGGCAGGCGGACAGGGTGTCGGCCACGCACTGCAGCGAGTCCTGGCTCAGCGCGGCGCCCATGCTGGTGATCGTCGCCTCGACGACCTTGCTCGCGCCGGCGCCGCCGATGCGCAGGCGGCCGGACCGGCCGTCCCGGTCGGCGACCAGGTCGACCGCGGTGCCGCCGACCTGTGCCGTCGCGAGCACCGTGCACGGCCGGACGAGGCAGCCGTCGACGCCGACGCCGGAGGTGACGGGAGGTGTCGTCTCGGTCGTCGTCGTGCCGGCCGTGTCGCGGTGCCGAAGCGTCGCCGCCGTGGCGAGCGCACCGGCCGCGACCAGCGCGGAGACGGCGATCGTGATCACGACCGCCCACGGCCTCCCCTGCCGCGCCATGCGCACCCCTCACTCCCGTGAGCTTGGTTGCTCTCTTGTCCCCAGTGCCACCGGGGTGTCATTAGACTCCTTGGTTACTGACCAGTTTGCCGCCTCGTCAAGGGAGCGTGTGGGCGTGCCCCGTCTCAACAAGATCTTGGTCGCCAACCGGGGTGAGATCGCGGTTCGGGTGATCCGCGCGTGCAAGGATGCCGGGCTGACCAGCGTGGCCGTCTACGCGGACCCGGACAGGGACGCGCCGTTCGTGCGGCTGGCGGACGAGGCGTTCGCACTGGGGGGCTCGACCGGGGCGGAGAGCTACCTCAACATCGACAAGCTGCTCGACGCGGCGGCCCGCGCGGGCGCGGATGCCGTCCATCCGGGTTACGGCTTCCTCTCCGAGAATGCGGACTTCGCCCAGGCGGTGATCGACGCCGGCCTGACGTGGGTCGGGCCGAGCCCGCAGGCCATCCGCGATCTCGGTGACAAGGTCACCGCCCGCCACATCGCCACCCGCGCCGGCGCCCCGCTCGTGCCCGGCACCAAGGAGCCGGTCGACGGGCCGGAGGAGATCATCGCGTTCGCCGAGGAGCACGGGCTGCCGGTGGCGATCAAGGCGGCGTTCGGCGGCGGCGGGCGCGGGCTCAAGGTCGCGCGCACCATCGAGGAGATCCCCGAGCTGTTCGACTCGGCGGTCCGGGAGGCGGTCTCGGCGTTCGGGCGCGGCGAGTGCTTCGTCGAGCGGTACCTCGACCAGCCGCGGCACGTCGAGGCGCAGGTGCTGGCCGACCAGCACGGCAACGTGATCGTGGTCGGCACCCGCGACTGCTCACTGCAGCGCCGGCACCAGAAGCTGGTCGAGGAGGCCCCCGCGCCGTTCCTCACCGACGAGCAGCGCGCGTCGATCCACTCCTCGGCCAAGGCGATCTGCAAGGAGGCCGGCTACTCCGGCGCCGGCACCGTCGAGTACCTGGTCGGCGGGGACGGCACGGTCTCGTTCCTCGAGGTCAACACGCGGCTCCAGGTCGAGCACCCGGTGTCGGAGGAGACGGCCGGGGTGGACCTGGTGCGGGAGCAGTTCCGCATCGCCGCCGGCGAGCGGCTGCGGTTCGACGAGGACCCCACACCCCGCGGCCACTCGATCGAGTTCCGGATCAACGGCGAGGACGCGGGGCGCAACTTCCTGCCGGCGCCGGGCGTGGTGACGAGGTTCGTGGCGCCGGACGGGCCCGGCGTGCGGGTGGACTCGGGTGTCGAGTCCGGCTCGGTGGTCGGCGGCCAGTTCGACTCGCTGCTGGCCAAGGTGATCGTCAGCGGCGCCACCCGCGAGGAGGCGCTGGAGCGGTCCCGGCGGGCGCTGGACGAGATGGTCGTCGAGGGCATGGCGACCGTGCTGCCGTTCCACCGGGTGATCGTGCGTGACCCCGCCTACGTCGGTGACGGCAAGTCGTTCTCGGTGCACACGCGGTGGATCGAGACGGAGTTCGACAACACGATCGAGCCGTTCGTGGCCACGGAGGAGCTGCCGGAGCCGGCGGAGCGGCAGAGCGTGGTGGTCGAGGTCGGCGGGCGGCGGCTGGAGGTGTCGCTGCCGGGAGGCCTGTCCGTAGGCGGCGGTGGCGGTGGCGCGCCGAAGGCGGCGGCCAAGCCACGCAAGCGGGCCGGCGGCAGGACCGCCGCGACCTCGGGCGACTCGGTGGCCGCGCCCATGCAGGGCACGATCGTGAAGATCGCGGTCGAGGACGGCCAGACGGTCGCGGCGGGTGACCTGGTCGTGGTGCTGGAGGCCATGAAGATGGAGAACCCGGTGACCGCCCACAAGGCCGGCACGGTGACGGGTCTGGCGGTCGCGGTGGGCGAAACCGTGACACAGGGCTCCGTGCTGTGTGAGCTGAAGGACTGAGAGGGTCCTCAGTTCACGACGAACGTCACGGCTGATTACTCGATTACGGACGTACGATCGTGTGGTGAGCGAGTACCAGCCGTCGGAAATCCGGATCAGTGACTCCGAGCGCGAGGACGCCCTCGGCAAGCTCAACGAGCACATGACAGCCGGCCGGCTGGACATCGACGAGTACGGGGAGCGGTCCGCCAAGATCGTCACCGCCAAGACGCGGGGCGAGCTGCTCAGCCTGTTCGGCGACCTTCCGGAGCCCAAGCCGGCGTTCGGTCAGCCCCATCCCACCGCCGGGCTCCCACCCGTGCGACGCGAGCGGACGTTCGCGGAGAAGTTCATCCCGGTCGCGGCGCCGATCGCCGTGATCGCACTGGTGGCGGGGGCGTTCATCGCCTTCCACATCTATTTCTTCCTGCCGTTCCTGTTCATCTTCCTGATCGCCAGCCGCGGCGGCGGCAACCGGTGGCAGGGTGGCGGCCGGGGCCGCCCCCGCGGCACGCGGTACGGGCGGTACTAGGAGCGCGGCAACCCGACGAACGGCGTAAGCCATCCGGAACATTCCTGCAAAAGATCTCACGAAATCCCCGTGAACCATCGAATCCGATCATTCGGATTGGCTATGGTTGATCGACCACAGGAAACCGGTTGGGAGGGTTGCTCAGTGGCGGGGAAACAGGGCGACGGGGGTGGCCAGAACGACATCCTGCGGGTCGATCCGGACGCGGTGCCCGGCCTGCGTGGCGCGTTCGCGAACGCGCTCGCCCAGGTGGACCGCCAGCTCGAGCTCGCGGGACAGGACCTCCGGGTGGCCTCCTGGGCCCAGGACCCGGTGAGCCTCGGCGCGTCCGAGGTCTTCAACGACCGCGCGCTCGACTCGCACGAGGACGCCGCGGTCGATCTGCTGCGTGTCTACCGCGAGCAGCTCGACGCCGCGGTGCAGAACCTCGACGCGACCGCCGACCAGTACAAGAAGACCGACGAGGACGTGTCCGGTGCCGGCGGCGCCGGCCAGGGCTGAGAGGGGCACCGATGACGAACCCCGCTCCCACGGACGGCACTCGCTGGCGCGGTTACTCCCACGAGGACCTGTACAAGATGCTGCACGACGGGCCGGGCGCCCCCGCGTCCGCCGAGCCGTCGCGCCGCTGGGCCGAGATCGCCTCGACCCTCACCGAGATCAGCCAGGACCTGCAGAAGGCACTCGACCTGACCGGCGGCGGCTGGACCGGCCCTGCCGCGGGCGCCGCGTACGGCCGGCTGTCGACGACCGTGGCATGGGCCGGCACGGCCGGCACCTCGGCGTCGACCATGCGGACGTCGATCGAGGACCAGGCAGGCCACATCGCGAAGGCCCGCGCCGAGATGCCGCAGCCCGCCGGTGCGCCGGCCGCGGCGCCGGACCCGACCGTCGCGCCAGCCGTCCAGGTCCTCCAGTCGCAGACCGACGCCGAGCCGGCCGAGGCGGCCGCGTCGTCGGCGGAGGAGAAGGCCGTCGAGGTCATGACGGCCTACGAGACCAGCACGAACGCGACGACCGACGCGCTGCCGAGGTTCCACCGGCCCGAGTCGCTGCTGCCGAACACCGGGATGCACCAGGGCCAGGGCGGCGGCCTGCTCGGCCTCGGCCTGACCATCGCGTCCGGGCTCGTCGGCGGCCGGCGCCACGACGACGACCATCGCCACGACGGCCGCGGCGGCCGGGGCAACCAGCACAACACGTACGGCCAGTCCGCGGAGTACGGCGAGCAGGGCCGTGGTCAGCGCTCGTCCATGCCCGGTCCCGGCAGGATCACCGGCGTCTCCAACGACCCGTTCGTGTTCGGCGGCGGCGGTGGGGGCGGGCGCACCGAGGAGAACGAGCCGCGGCGGGGCAACGTCGTCAGCGCCAATCCCGGCAACAGCGGGTCCCACGTGCCCGGCTCCAGGGCGGGCCTCGGCGGCACCCCGGCACACGAGCTGCAGCAGGCCCAGCAGGCGGCCGCGGCGTCGCAGGCGGCGGCCGGCACGCATCCCGGGGCGGGCGCGCCGATCGCGCCGGCGACCGGTGGGCCGATGGGCGCGCAGGAGAAGCTGGCGATGCGCCGGTTCGGCATGGATGCCATCGGGTCGAGCCAGTGGTTCGCCGACAACGAGGATCCGGTGCCCGGCCAGGCCCCGAAGCGCCGCTTCGACCTGCGGGAGGACGCCGGCGACGAGGGCGTCACCGAGTCCGTGTCGATCATGGACGAGGAACACCAGCTTCCGCCCAACGTGATCGGCGAGGGCGGCCGATAATCACCGCATGACCCTTGGCGCTGTCGAGACGGATCCACTGGAGATCAGTGCACTCGAGTTCGACGTGCTGTGGGAGCACTTCTACGGCGTCGACCAGATGCCGCTCGTGCTGAAGGTCCCGTCCCCCGGCAAGACGGACGAGGAACGCAAGCGGATCGTGCGTTCGGTGTGGGACGGGCTGGCCCGGCGCGGCCTCGGCACGCCCGTTGACCCGCACCCGGTACTCGTCCGGCTGCTGAACCTCCTGCGCCGCCCGGACCGTGAGATCGACGGCCGCCTGTGGGTCGGCGGCGAACTACGCGTCCTGGTGGCGGCGACGGGCGACGACGCGGTGCTGGCGACCCTCGCGGCCGGCGCGGCGGGCGGTGTCGCCAGGGGCACGCTGAAGCTGCGCGGTGCGGACGCGACCGGCCTGCCGAGGTTCGCCCTGTCGGTGCTGCCGCCCATGCCGGCCGGCCCGGGCCAGTCGATCACCCTCCCGACGGCGGACTTCACCGCGGCCGCCGCCGAGGCGACCAAGCAGGAGGAGCTGGCGGTGTCCCTGCGTAGCCGGGGCGTCCGCGACACCGACGCGAAGGCCCTGGCCGAGATGATCGGCGACATCGTCAACCGTGGCCAGTACGGCAGCGCGATCCGCGACAAGTGGGGCCGCCGCGTCCGCGCCACCCGCGTGATCAGCTTCTTCGACACCGCCGACGGCCGCTACCTCCAGGTCCGCCGCGCCGAACCAGGCACCGACCCCTGGACCACCATCTCCCCGGCCGACCACCGCCGCATGCTCCAACACCTGACCGAACTACACGAGGAACAACAACCCACCTAGAACTCCCCGCACAAAGACCCCTGACCAGCCCCCTCAGGGAACCGCGACACCACCCAACCCAACCCCCGGAACGCAACAACACAGCCCCGGGAAGGCGCACGAACACCAGCCCCGACGATCTTCGTGCAAGGCCCACCCCCAACCAGCACCCACTCAGAAAACGCGCCACCCACCCCCACACCAACCCCGGAACGCAACCAAACACAACCGGGAAAGCGCACGAACCAGCCCCAACAATCTTTGCGCAAAGCCCCACCCCCAACCAGCACCCACTCAGAAAACGCGCCACCCACCCCCACACCAACCCCGGAACGCAACCAAACACAACCGGGAAAGCGCACGAACCAGCCCCAA
>Ga0164298_10000140_pt1 | contig 26058 bp, 30 predicted proteins | sample Whisoiple_216_MG_FD_109713 | JGI IMG/M metagenome (GOLD analysis project Ga0164298, IMG submission 109713) | Unamended control soil microbial communities from upstate New York, USA - Whitman soil sample_216_MG | ecosystem: Environmental > Terrestrial > Soil > Agricultural land ...
ACGTAGGCAGCGGTCAATCCCAACGCCACCCCGAGCCTGAGCATTGCGGTGTGGCTCTCGTGTGACCAGGGACGTGCTTTGTGGTGGTTCGGGATCCGCTTGGCGGATACGGCTGGTGACATGTCGTCAGCGTTCCACAGCAGATGGGTGATCCAGACCGCTCTCGAATGAACGTCTAAGCGCCATCTCGCCGAAGATCGCTGACCAATGACTTTTGAACAAGAAATCTCTACTCATCCGCGAGACGCGGTTAGAGTGGCCTCGGCAAGCAGCTGCCGAGCTGCCGGCTCGGAGTGAAACCGGAGCCGCACCGCCTTTGAGGAGGAGAATTCAATGGAAGCTGGTCAGAGTTCAAGGCCACCAGCGGGAGGCCAGCGTTCCACCTGGATCGCGTTCGCCGGAGTGATGATGGTGATCCTCGGCTTCCTCGATGCGATCTGGGGGCTGGCGGCAATCCTCAACGATGAAGTCGTCGTAGTCGGTGGTCACGGAGCCCTGATCTTCGACATCACCACCTGGGGCTGGTTTCAGCTGATCCTCGGTGCCGTGATCGGGCTTACGGGGTTCGGTCTGCTCGTCGGCAACGAAGTCGCTCGCGTCCTGGGAATCTTCCTTTTGGCGATCAACGCAGTCCTGCAGATCGTCTGGTTCCCGGCAGCGCCGCTGTGGGCGTTCCTGATGATCGTCCTCGACGTCGTGATCATCTACCAGTTGACCGTCAACTGGACTGAGCAGGAGGGATGACCGTGGCGCTTGCGGACATCAGCTTCGGCGAAGGACTGCTTTTCATATTCGAGTTCTTCCTGCTCTTCGCCTGGATCTGGATTCTCATCTCGATCATCTCGGACCTCTTTCGCGACCACGAGCTGTCGGGTGTGGCAAAGGCCGTCTGGGTGTTTTTCCTGGTCTTCCTGCCGTTCTTTGGCGTGCTGCTCTACCTGATCGTTCGCGGCGACGGGATGCGCGACCGCACGATCAAGGCTCAGGTAGATACCAAGAGGGAGTTCGACAGCTACGTTCGAGAGCAGGCGCAGACTGGCTCTCCCGCAGACGAGCTTCACAAGCTGAACGAGCTGAAGGAAAAAGGGGCACTGTCGGCAGAGGAGTTCGATCAGGCGAAGTCAAAGTTGCTTGCCTGAGTGCCTGTAACCCCAGAGCCTGCTCCCACCAGTTCGGAGGCAGCAGGCAGCCCGCGGTTGGCGTTCGTTCTCGCGATGGCGATGTTCGTGCTCGTCGTCGACACCTCGCTGATGAACGTCTCGATCTCCGCCGTGGTCGGCGATCTCGATACGACCGTCAGCGGCGTCCAGTCCGCGATTGCGCTGGAGGCCCTCGTCTCCGCGGCGTTCATCTTGATCAGCAGCAAGGTCGGCGACCTGATCGGGCGAAAGCGCGCGTTTGTGCTGGGCCTGCTGGGCTATGCGACCGGCGCCCTGGCGATGACGCTGGCTCAGGGCCTCGGCGTGGTCGTCGTCTTCTGGGCGATCCTCGGCGGCCTTGGCGCTTCCTTGTTGCTGCCCGCGATGCAGTCGCTGATCCGCGGCAACTTCGAGGGCAAGGCACAGAAGAAGGCGTACGCCCTGGTTGGCGCCTCGGCCGCCGTCGCGGCGGCGGTTGGACCGCTGCTTGGCGGCTTCGTAACGACCTTTCTCTCATGGCGGGTCGGCTTTTTCCTCGAGCTGGTCGTGATCGCGGTCGTACTGTTCAACATCAAACTCGTCCGCAATGTCCCCTACGCCGGCTCCCGTCAGATCGACGGAATGGGGGCCGTCCTCTCGGTCGTCGGCATGGGTGGCGTGGTCCTGGGGATTCTGATCTGGCAGGAGGGGGGCGAGCTCGTCGGGTTGACCATCTCGATCGGCGCGCTCGCGCTCTGGGCGTTGGCGCGTTGGCTGGTGCGGCGTCGACGTGAGGGAAAGGCGATCCTGCTCGACCCAGACCTTTTCCGCCACCCAAACTTCAGGATCGGGATCTCCCAGCAAGCGCTGCAGAACATCACCCTGGGCGGCGCGATGATCGCGCTGCCGATCTTCCTCCAGATCTCGCTCGAATACAACGCGCTGGAGACCGGCCTGACCCTCGCTCCGCTTTCTCTGACGATGTTCGGGGCAGCGGTTCTCGCCGGGCGGAGGGCCGGGAATCGCCGCCCTGCTTCGATCATCCGCTTCGGCTTCGCGCTCAGCACCCTCGGTATGGCACTACTCGTCCCGATCGTGCCCGCGGCGAACACCGGCTGGTATCTGGTCATCCCGCTGGCAATGGCCGGAACCGGGCTCGGGCTGTTGGTTTCCCAGCTCAACAACTACACGCTCGCCCCGATCGACGAGGAGCGGATCAGCGAGGCGGCCGGGGTGAACTCGGCGGCGGGGTCCTTCGGGCTCTCCTTCGGACTGGCGATGGCCGGGGGAGTGCTGTTGGCGGTCCTCTCGTTCAGTTTCACCAACATGACCGAGGCGAGCACCGTGATCCCGGCGGGCCAGCAACAGCAGATCGCGGAAAAGCTCGACGAAGACGCGGAAGTGACGAGCAATGCGAAGCTCGAACAGCTGCTCGCCGAAGAGCCAAAGGCGGTTCAGGATGAAGTCCTCAGCATCAACGCGGACGCGACGACCCACGCCCTGCGGGTGGCGCTGTTGGTTCCGATCATCGCCGGCCTGATCGGGCTCTTCAATTCCTTCCGGATGATGCGGCTGCGGGAAATCGAGCCCCGAGCCTCGATCGAGGGCGGGGTAGTCATTTAGGCAGATCCCGGGGGTCAGCTTTTGCCTATTTGGCGTAGCAGCTTTGGCGCACTCGTTGTTTTGGTATTGACGAAGTGTCACCAAGGAACTCATCGCGAGGCGCACGAACGCGGAGCGGTCGCTATCCGCCGCTGAAGCCGGGGCCGGGACTTTCGGCGAAGCAGGTCGCCGCGCACCAGCGCGGGCGGCTGCACGAGGCGATGACCGAGCTCGTTGCCGAGCACGGATACAACTCCGTCACCGTGGTGAAGTTGACCAACCGCGCCCGGGTCTCGAAGCGAGACTTCTACAAACTCTTCGCCGGCAAGGAGGAGTGCTTCCTCGCCGCCTACGACATCATCATCGGCGACTCGGTGCGCGGGATCATCGCCGCCGCGGAGGGCGAGGAGGAGTGGCGCGAGCGGCTGAGGTTCGGGTTTCTCGCCTTCGCCGATCAGATCACCAGCAGCCCGGAGAAGGCGCGGCTGGCCCTGGTCGAGGTCTTCACCGCCGGCGCCGTCGCGGTCGAGCGGATGCAGCGCACGAACCGGCTCTTCGAGGCGCTGGTGGCGAGGAACCTCGTCTTCGCCGACGGCTCCCCACGGCTGCCGCCGCTGGTGGTGAAAGGCGTCGTCGCCGCTGGCAGCCGGTTGGCCCGGGCACGGCTGCTCTCCGGCCACCCACGGCAGCTGGCGCTCGACGGAGGAGAGCTGTTGGAGTGGGCACTCTCTTTCTGTGACGACGACGTAGTCCGGCTGCGGGGTCTCGGGGCCGCGGAGGCCCCGCCGCTGCCCGAGGCCGCTCCCGTCATGCCGCTGGGGGACGAGCGCGCGTTGATCCTCGCGGCTACGGCGAGGCTGGCGAGCAAGGAGGGGTACGCGACGCTGACGGTGCCGCGGGTGCGCGCCGCCGCCGGTGTCTCCAGGCGCAGCTTCGACACCCACTTCGAGGGCGTGGCGGACTGCTTCCTGGCGACGCTCGAGACACTCAGCGATCGCACCCTCGCCGCGGCGGCGCCCTTCTACCTCTCCGCCGACGACTGGGCAAGCGGTGTCCACCGCATGATCGTTGGTCTCTGCTGGCGCCTTGCGCGCGACCCCGCATTCGCCGGCCTCGCCTTCCTCGAGGTCTTCTCACCGGGCCCGGAGGCGATCCAATGGCGCAGCGAGATGATCGCCAAGCTGGCGACGAGACTTCGGTGGGGAGCACCGCCGACCCGACGGCCGAGCGAGTTCGCGGCAGAAGCGTCGATCGGGGCGATGTGGGGTGTGGTCCACCACTTCATCGCCACCGGGCGCGGCACGCAGCTGCCGATCGCGGCGCCGGCGCTTTCCTACCTCGCGCTTGCCCCGGCGCTCGGAGGGGCGGCAGCGGTCGACGTGATCGTCGCAGAGGGCCGGCGACGACAGGGAGCCGGCGCCTGTGAGCTTGGGGCTTCCTGGATTCGGCATCCAGTAGATAGGAACCACTTTTCCTGAGTGCTTGTGCAGCTCTGTGTAGAGCGAGATGCTCGCGTGTGCCAGGGCAGGGGGTCGAGCAAGGGAGAGCGGGGGCCGGGGTCCGAAGGGATGCGGGCGCCGGCCCCCGACAACACCTCTAATGAGGAGATCGGGTATGGCCTGCATGAAGATGCTCAGCCTGGCGGTTCTCGCCAGCGCCAGTGGAGTCTCTCCGTCTGGTGAAAAGCACCCGGCGAGCACTAGCCGCTTCTGGCGCCGCCCTCCGCTCGAATCGCGGCAATGGCCGCCTCAATCGAGGGGTAGAAGTGATCTTTGTCGAGCGTGTCCATCAGCCCGTAGCGCAGGGTCAGCTCCTTGAGGCGATCGCGCAGCTCGACGAAGGCAATGTGGACCCCGGCTGCGTTCAGCTCGCGGTCGAGCTGCTCGAGCATCTCCGCCGCGGTTACGTCGACGTCGGTGATCGCCTCGCACTGCAACACGATCCAGTGCGGCTCGCGCTCGCGTGCGAGCCGCCTGATCTCGTCGCGGAACCTTCCCGCGTTGGCGAAGAACAGCGGCGCCTCCCAGCGGTAGACGACAACCCCCGGAACCTCGCCGGCGTCGGGGTAGGCGTTGACGTCGTGCCATCCCTCCGTTCCCTCGGGGCGCCCCAGCACCGCACCATGCGGCCACCAGTTGCGGCGGAAGAAGAGGATGATCGCCAGCAGGACCGCCACCACGATCCCCTGCAGGACGCCGAGCAGCACGACCCCGGCGGTGGCCACCAGAGATACGCCGAGCGCGCTTCTGCGCACCTCGTAGTAGCGACGCAGCAGGGGCAGGTTCATCAGCGATATCGCGGCGGCGATCACCACCGCGGCGAGCGCCGCCTGCGGCAGGTCGGCGAGCAGTGAGTTGAGGAAGAGGAGGAGGACCGCGACCAGGCCGGCCCCGACCAGTCCGGCCAGCTGGGTCTTCGCCCCCGATTGCTCGGCGACGGCGGTCCTCGAGCCGCTGGTCGAGACCGCGAACCCCTGGAAGAAGCCAGCCGCCACGTTCGCGGCCCCGAGCCCGATCATCTCCTGATCGGGCTTGACCTCGTCTCCGCGCCGGGCCGCGAAGCTGGTCGCGGTCGCGATCGTGTCGGTCAGCGATACCAGGGTGATGCCGAGCGCCGCCAGCAGCAGCGCCGGGACGTCGCCGGCGTCGGTCCAGGGAAGCCCGGGAGTGGGCACTCCCTGGGGCAGGGATCCGACCGTCGCGACCCCGTGGTCGGCGAGGCCGAAGGCCGCCGAGACGACGGTGGCCGCCACGACCGCCACGAGGATCGCCGGCAGGCGCTTGTTGAAGATCGGGAGCACGAGCAGGATGCCGAGGACCGCGATCCCGAGCACGAGCGTGGCGGCGTGCGTCTGGCCGAGACCTTCCACGAAGGTCTTCAGCTCGCCGAGGAACGAGTCGGCGTCGGTCGAGAAGCCGAACAGCTTCGGCAGCTGTCCAACGATGATGGTGATCCCAAGGCCGTTCATGTAGCCAACCTGCACCTCCTTCGAGAGCAGGTCGGCGACGAACCCGAGCTTGCCGAGACCGAGGCCGATCTCGATCAAACCGACGAAGATCGCGAGCATGCCCGCCAGGACGATCGCCGTCCCCGGGTCTCCCGCGACCAGCAGGGGCGTGATCGAAGCGAGGATCAGAGGGGAGATCGAGGAGTCGGGGCCCAGCACCAGAACGCGTGAAGGCCCGAAGAGGGCGTAGCCGATCAGGCAGGCGATCGTCGTGTAGAGGCCCGTGACCGCGGGCAGGCCGGCGAGCTCCGCGTAGGCCATTCCCTGTGGGACCAGGATCGCGGCCAGAACGACTCCCGCCACCAGATCGGGCCGAGCGGACTGGCCGGGGTACTGTCGGATCAGCTTGATCCCTGGCACCCAGCGATCTAGCCAGCCGGAGCGGTGAAGTTGCCTTCCTGAATCCACGGACCTGCTCCTCTGCATGGCTGTCCCAGTTGGGTCGTGCCCCGAATAAGGGGACGATCATGCAGCATCTTCTGTCCTGCGGCAGGAAGAGACAAGCTCATTTCCAGGCCCCGGGAGCGATCCATCAGCCTTTCTCGACCGTTAGGCTGCCGCTTCGTGGACTTCGCCCTCACGGACGAGCAGGAAGACTTCGTCGACGCGATCCAGCGCTACTGCGACCACGAGTGCGGTACGCAGGATCAGCGCGAGCGTCTCACCGATGGCTATACCGAGCACCACAACGAAGCCATCTACAAGGAGATGGCCGATCTCGGCTGGCTCGGGCTGACGATCCCCGAGGAGTACGGCGGCTCCGGCGGCACGATGCTGGACGCCTGCATCTTCATGGAGGAGACCTCGCGCGCCCTCGCCCCGATCGGCGGCTACGCGACGACGCTGATCGTCGCCGGTGCCACCAACCGCTTCGGCACCGAGGAGCAGAAGCACGAGATCCTCGGCGGCATCGCCGGCGGCGCGGTCGAGGCGATCGCGATGACCGAGCCCGAGGCCGGCTCCGACGTCGGCTCGCTCACCACCTTCGCCGAGAGCGTCGACGACGGCTTCGTCCTCAACGGCCAGAAGGTCTTCTGCTCCAACGCCCACATCGCCGACCACATCCTGGTCGTCTGCCGCACCACTCGCTCGGCCTCCAAGCACGAGGGCCTGACGATGATCTGGCTGCCGCGCGAGACCGAGGGGCTCGAGATCATCCCGATCGACACGATGGGCGGCCGCGACACCAACCACCTCTACCTGACCGACGTCGCCGCTCCGGCCGACGCCGTGCTCGGCCAGGTCGACCAGGCCTGGACCCAGCTGATGGCCGGCCTCAACGTCGAGCGCTTGATCCTCGCCGCGACGATGCTCGGCATCGCCCAGCGCGTCTTCGACGACCTGATCGTCTACGTCAAGGAGCGCGAACAGTTCAACCGCCCGATTGGCTCCTTCCAGGCGCTGCAGCACCGCATCGCCGACATGGCGACCGAGCTAGAGGCGGCGCGCCTGATGACTCGCTGGGTCGCCACCCTCACCGACGAGGATCCCGACCGCATGCTGCCCCGCGAGGCCTCGATGGTGAAGCTCTTCGTCACCGAGACGACCAAGCGCGCCGCCCTCGAAGGGATGCAGATGATGGGCGGCTACGGCTACGCCTCCGAGTACGACATGGAGCGCCTCGTCCGCACCTCCCTCGTCTCCACGATCTACGGCGGCACTTCAGAGATTCAGCGCAATATCATCGCCAAGACGTTCGGGCTCTGAGACAGGCATAATCTGCTCACGCAGGGATGCGTGAGCGCCCGTAGCTCAGTGGTCAACGGGGTTTTAACGAGCCCCAAAGAGCGCCGGTCTTTCAAGCCGGAGGTCGAGAGTTCGATTCTCTCCGGGCGCATTTCGTTGCTTTCCCCGCGATGCCGTTCTATGCCCGGTGCAGAGCCAATTGCCGGGCTCCTCCTCAATTTGACGTTCCGCGCCGATCCGGGCGATTCCGAGGCGTTCCGCAAGGTCGTGGTCACATCTTGGTCGCATTTCAGCGGCGTCGCAGGCGGCGAATAGGCTCCTCGCCAATGGCGGACAAGGCACGGCAGAAAGCACTCGCGGAGGTGCAGCGCGCCCAGGCCAAGATCGAGCGTGCCGAAGGCCAACTGGACAGTGCCCGCGAAGACCGACGAGGCAGCTTCAAGCGAGCCCGGTCGGCCGGCTTGTCGTTGGGCGAGATCGCCAAAGCGGCGAATCTCCACCGCAGTCGAGTGGATCAGATCCTCCGCGACAAGTAGTCCCGCGACTGTCTAGCGCCCTAGACAGTCTTGCTAGTCTGACGGGCGACGAAGACAAGCGGCCCCCGGCCGGCGCGGTAACGCCAACCGAGGGCCTGACCACAAGGAGAACACGCTCCTCATGGCTGATCAGAACCCTACGGGTAGCGGCGCGGCCGTCGCCCTCGCACTCCCCGCCGATCACGTCCGCTTCCTGCGCAGCACCTTCGAGAAGGCGAGAGCCGGCGTCAAAGACGAGCTAGAGGAATTCCCCGACCTGCTAGACCCAGAACGCCTGCAGCGCGAGGAGGCGGTTTATACGCGCCTCCTGGCGGCCCTAGACGAGCTGGTGATCGTCCCCGACCAAGACGTGCTCGGAGTCCTCGGAGACCTGGCCACAATCATCGACCAGGGCAACGAGCACCGCCGCGTTGTCGCAGAGCACGAGGCCCTGCACGGTCTCCTCGCCCAGCTGCGTGGTGAGCGCTGATGATCGACATAGCGGCTCGCTTTGGCGACAACCTCGCTCGTGTCCGCAAGCGCGCCGATCTCTCCCAGGAAGAGCTGAGTGTCCGTGCCTCGCTTCACCGCACCGAGATCAGCCATCTTGAGCGCGGCCTGCGCATCGCCAGGGTGGACACCTTGGTCAAGCTGCTCGGCTCGCTCGAAGTCTCAGCGGAGGAGCTTCTCGTCGGCCTGGACTGGACGCCAGGAGACGTTCGCTACGGCACGTTCGTGGAACGAGATCCCCAATGAAGGTCACACCGAGATCCAGAGACCCCCACATCCATTCACTTCCTCCAGCGACCAGACAGCGACATCGAGGACCACGCAGCCGACTCGCCAGTCCGATTCAGGTCCAGCCAGGAGGCCTCCTCCACCGACCCAGAGGCCTCCAGAGAGCCTGTCCAGCGACCACGCTCTACAGCCCGACACACTATGCACCCTCCGGTGTCGTGCCTGGGCCGCAGTTAGGTGATCCCAAACATCAAGAAGGCTCGGGCGCTTTGGCGGTGGTTGCTCAGGCCGAGCCTCCGGCCGCCCGTGTGGAGGCCCGGCGACGGGCGTGACCTTCGGTTTGTGGCGCACTTTGGGGGTCCGCATGGAGTACGGAGGTATGGAGCCCAAAACTAAGCCCGCCACCTTCTTCACCGAGCGCACCCTCGCGACCTACCTTGCCGTCTCCGACCGAACGATTCGCAATTGGATCAGGAGAGGCGAACTCCCCTCCTACAAGCTCGGAGCCTCGCGCCGGATCGACCCGGCCGATGTAAACGCCTTCCTCTCTCAGCGACGGGAGGAAGCGTCGTGAGACGCCGTGAGGCTCCGACCAAGCGCCGCAACCCCTCCGGGGAGATCGTTTGGATGGCGCGCTACACCGGCCGCGACGGCAAGCGCCGCGTCGCTAAGCCCCGCTGGAACGGCGGCAAGGGCACGTTTGCCCTCAAGCGCGAAGCCCAGCAGGCGATCGACGAGGTCTATGGGCTCTCAGACCGCCCCGACACCCTGGGCGAGTACTTCGCCACCTGGTCCACCAATCACCCGCGCTCAGAGCGAACCAACGAGACCAACGAGCACCGCATCAGCCGCGTCCTCGAGGTGGAGGTAGAGGGCATCCCGCTGAAGCAATGGCCAATGCGCGAGCTGCGTAGAAGGCACGCTCTCGCCCTGGTCGACCACATGCTGCGAGTCCAAGGCAGAGCCACCACAGGTGTCGTCGGCATCCTCCGCTCGCTCTCGGCGATGGCCGAGGACGCGATCACCGACGAAGTTGCGGACCTCAACCCCTTCAAGGGAGTCCGGGTCAGAGCCAACGACCCAAGAGCCAAGAAGAAGCGAAGGCCGATCCGTGTCTTCAGCTTCGAACAGATGCACGCCTTCGCCAAGGCGGCGGGACGCTACGAGGCAATGGTCCGCGTCTTCACCGACACCGGCATGAGGCTGGGGGAGGTGCTGCCTTTGCGCCGCGAAGACTTCGACGGCGAGACGCTGAAGGTCAGAAGGACCGCCCACGAGGGCACGATCCTCGATGGAACCAAGACCGACCACGGTGAGCACGACGCGGGGAGGACCGTCCCGGTCCCAGCGACCCTGGCCTGGATGATCGAAGCCCAGATGCGCCTCAACGGCGAGGACTGCGAGCTGCTGTTCACGACCCCAACCGGCCGCATGTGGCGCGAGCGCAATTTCTACCGCGACCTCTGGAAACCGACCCAGCAAGCTTCCGGTCTAGACATCCGCCCCCACGAGTGCCGCCACTCCTACGTCACCCACCTCCGCGCCGCCGGCATCAACGACGCCGACCTAGCCGAGATCGCCGGCCATCGCGTCGAGACGATGCTGGCGCGGTACACACACGCTGTTGGAGTTAGCCATGTCGCCGTTAGGGATGTCATTGGTTAAGGGGTACGGCAGGTCACGCTGCCATGGGTGTTGCGCGGTCCAAAACTTCTTGAATCTCTCGTTCAACCAATCGAGGCAGCCCATATCCCTCGATATTGGCTTTCTGCAGCCAGTCAAGGCACTCCTCGGGGGTCAGCTCGTCTTTCGAAATGTGCTCCTCTAGCTCAACTGCGCTTGCGCGAGACAGGCCGAGAGCCATCATCGATACCTCAGTGGTACGCGCGACCCCCAGCTCCAACATCATCGCTACGTCTGGAAGATCTTCAATCTCGTCCTCGCGTCCAACTTGTTCTAGGTGGAACTTCAAGACATCCAAATAGCAAGCGAGATATCTAGGAGCGGCAAATCGGGCTATTTCGTCGATGTCCTTCATCACCGCCCGGATGTCGCGGGCAACCGCTCGATCACCACGTTTGGTATTGATTTCGATCCTCTTTGAAATTAGATAAGCAAGGCGGGCGCCCTTCATCCATTCGACTACGAGAATCGCTAGCTGGAAGCAGCGCTTCTCACCGCCAAAATCTGACCCCAGTTGTTTGTTACAGCGAGTAAGTGCCCGCTTGTAATTCACCGCTGCATCGTCGCTCTCCGGCTTGGCCAGGAGCATCGCGTCCTGATCGTCGTGACCTCGGATATAGGTGAGGAGACGCTGCATCGCGGGCGGGCTAATTCCAGCATGTCGGCGAAGTACCTCTTCGGGGAGCTCAACCTTCTCCAGCGCGTTAGTGATCGCAGCTTCCAGAGCCTCTACTTCCCCTGGATCGTTAGAGGGCATATTTTCAAGTTCGGCTAGTCGATGGCCATTGAGGATGCGCGATGCCAGGAAGCTATAAATGTCCTCTTCTAGGCTCCGCGCTCGTACTTCGTCCACAGGCGCTCCTGCTTCGATGTATTCACGGAGCGGTTTGAGGTCGTTGAAAACGGGCTCTGATGCCCGAGTTAGGTTCGTGCGTTGTCTCAGCCGTGGAGGGGTTTCCCATGTATCCCCCCTTGTATCGACGCAAATGATGTTGCCCTCGAACTCCTTTCCCCAGCGTCCGGCGCGCCCCGCAAGATTCCAGAAGTCCGCAGGAGTCATTGGAGTCTTGCCCTTCTTCGGCCCCCGAGCAAAGATATTGCGACAGGGAAGGTTAACTCCCTCAAGCAAGGTCGAAGTACAGACCAGATATTGAAGAACTTCTATTCGGAACAGCCGCTCGATCTCCTGACGGACAAGTAGCGGCATGTTTCCGTAGTGGAAAGCGACGCCTCTGTTGAGAACGCTAAGCAGCGCATAATTTCGATGGATCGTTTGTTTAATGAGTTCACATAGATCCTGAATATCCTGGTTTTCCGAAAGGTCGGCTGCCGGTCCTAGGGCTTCAGCAATTAGTCCGGCTGCCTTCTCAGCAGCAGCGGCGCCGCTGACGTAGACGACATTTCCGGTCGTGTCCTTGCCTAGCGCTACAGCGACATATGGAAGTCTCTTTGCCTTGCTGACAGGACGAGCTGGCAGTGTGAACTCCCCTGCTGGGATGTCCCGCTCTCCGTCGATAAGGGTCGCCGTCCAACGCTCCGGTTTGTAGGGAACTTGATTAACCCAGAGAAGATTCTGGTTAACCGTAACGGTCTCAGCCGCCACGGACCGGGAATCATCTGGCCCGCCCTCTAGGAGCAACTCCGGATTTGCGGCCATCGGACTGGCGAAGACAACTTGCAGACTGTCATTGCGGCTCACGGAATCGGCTAGAACACGTTGAAGGAGAACACCCCTCTGCTTGTCACCAAGCTTCTGAGCCTCGTCTATGAAGAGGAGATCGGCGGTGAATCCAGGCAATAGCTCGTGGAGGAAGTGCAATCTCTCTTGGGTAAGAACGTAGACCTCATGGGGCCGCGAATTAACATCCTTATCCCATGGAATGGAATAGGTTCCGACCTCTTCGGGAAGTTCGGCACGAAACTCGCGAGACACCTCCTCAATGAGGGCCCTTGTTGGAACGATATATACCCCCCGAAAGCGCTCAGATCGCGCGATCTTCTCCTCGAACCAGCGCTTAACGACGAAAGACTTTCCCGCAGACGTTGGTGCAGACGCGCTTACCCAGCTTGCGTTCTCCATCGAAGTCCAAAGCTCTCGCTGGAACGGATTGCCGCTGAGTAGCTTCTGGCTGGACAGAGGGATCGCGAGTTCCATGCGGCGCCGGATTACATCTAGTCGAAGAGGGCCAGGCGCGGAATCCCATGCGTCTTCCACATTGCTTGTGTTGCTTCGCGCTGACGCGAGTTGAAGAGCGAGACGATTACCCATTCGCTCAAGGAGAAGGATGGCGGCATCACGCTCAGCCTGGTTTGCCATCGGGCTCAATACGCAACCCTGAGCTATTCGTAGTGCGGCCTCTTGTGATTTCTCATTTGCCACCTGGGCGAAGAGACTCGCGCACGTAAGCGCGTGGCTGAGGTCGGGGTTTCGAATCTCTCCATCCTTAGCGACGATGGCCGGGAGATCCCGCCACACTGACTCCAAGGCGAGTTGATCCATGGCCTCAACTAGCGTCTCGGACGCCAAGAGATCTTGGGCGAGCTCAGTGCCGGTTGTCAAGCTAGTCCTAGCTGCCTTCGAAGCTCGTCGCGAAACGCTTGCACGTCCGGAAAAGGAACGAAGAAGATCTCCAACTCAAAGTCTGATAGTTCGTTCTCGTCGATTTTGAGTGTGGTTCGCGTTCGCCATTTCTCCAAAAGCTGCCGAGCCGTTTCAGTTGCAGTCTTTTTATCCTCTTCCAATGGGTAGGAATAGTCGGCAAGAGACGAACCTACAAGTGCAGCCCCGCGAGCCTGGAGTTGAGTTCTTTGAGTTGCGCCAGCGGTGAAATACGCTTTGATGGCATCAGTCAAGTTCGAATCGCTCAAGTCGAGGTGGTCACGCAACAGCTCAATGTCACGTTTTGCTTGTTTGCCGCCCAGGCTCTTTAGAAAAGGGGCGAGGCCTTCTATACAGCCATCTACAGCTTCATTGACGGATTTATAGAGCTTGGACTCCCCCCAGTAGAGCGCGAGCGTACCGTCAGATAGCAGCTGCCCGTGAACGCCGTCGGTACCGTGGATGTGCATTTCTTCATCCGTCTTCAAGGGCATCTTGCAGAGCAATTGCGGGAGTCCGAGCGCGATTTCGAGCAGTAGATAGAGGAGCATCTCTCCTCCCTCGCCGGATGTCTTCAGTTTGGTGAATAGGCCGTTGGCCTCGGCGACGAGTTCCACGATGGGCTGAGTGCTTTTCATCCGAATCGATGCGGCTTCGGCCTCTCGAATTCTCGATCGCGGTATGCAGTAGTCCACCGCTTGTGCCACGAGCCAGCTAACTAGCTCGTTGATCATCGGTTTTTGGTTGCCATCGAAGGCAACGAAATGGCATCTACACGTGGCGTGGGTGCCAGCCAATAGCACGGGCTCCTCGACGGACAGCATGTAGGCCTCAAGAGGACGCTCCTTATTCCGGGCAAGGTCAGACAACGCTCTTGCAAGCTCGTCTGAAATACCTCCGGGCTCTAGGGCTACGGCTACCTCTGCGGAATCCAAATCTCCTGCCCGCCTGTTTTAGGACGCCGAGCATGATAGACCCCGATGTTCCTGAAAGGAACATCAAGAGGACCGCATCCGGGTTCGGTTCTTCTTGACCTTCGGTCGAACCGGCCGCAACTGTCAGTGCGTGGCTAGATGATCGGACCAGGTTGGGGCGGTAGGCCGAGGGCCAACGTGGGCACCGGAGCTGCGCTTACTGTTCGCCTTCCTCGACCGCGCTCGGCTCTGGGTTCGTCCCGCCGAGGACAAGCTTGCGCCCGCGCTCCTCGTCGGCGATCAGCTCGGGACGATCTGAGATCAGCACTCGCATCGATTCGATCGTTAGGCGTATCGCTGCTCCGCGAGCCGCCTCGGCCTCCGCCGGATCGAGATGACTTCCGTGTACCACCTTGCTGCGCTGGTCGTAGAGCTTGCCGGCCAGGCGTTGGCGCTCAATTCGCTCCTCAAGGGTTGAACCTAGGAGCCAGGCGAGCGCGGCTGCCAGACGAAAGCGGATCTCACCCTGGCCGGTCCCAAAGAGCGACTCAAGCGCGATCGTGGCGTCGAGCAGGCTGTCTTCCCCAAGGGCGCGATCCGTGAGGGCACCTAGTAGACGGCGGGTTGGCAGGTCAAGCTTCGGCTCGTATCGCTCCGTAACCAGGTTCATCCACCGCTCGATCTCTGGCAGCTCAGCCTTCGAGACTGGCCTCGTCTCTCGCGGCATGGGCGGTTGGAGACCCCAGCTGAAACCCGGGAATTGAAAGGGATCCGGGACGTAGCGCCAAGTGGTGTTGAGCGCGATTGGGGTCTCGGGGCTGCTCGCGAGCACGAAGGCGAGGCGCAGGTGATCGACGGTCTCGATTAGCCGGCGCTGCGGGTTAAGGAAGTCAGGGTTCGGGAGAACCGTCTCTCTTTCGGGACCCTGATCTCGTGCCTCCACTGCCATTGGGAAGGTGGCTTCGAGGACAAGATCGGCGCCCAGCGGCGCCCAGCGCCGCTCCCAATCGCTTGGCTCACGCAGTCGTCCCCACGGGGTCTCGAAATGAAAGCCATCAGGAAGGGCAACCCCCTGGAGTCCGACTGCCACACTGACGTCTACCTCCTCGCCGGCGGCGAGTAGTCGGGCGACACGTAGCTCCTCAGTTACAGCGTCAAGGTAGCTCTGAAGTGTCAGCTCTCCCGCGGCGATTGCCTGAGGTTCTGCGTTCGCCAAGAGCAGGGTGGCGAGGAATCCGGCCTGCGTTCCCCCGCCGCGTCCCGAGCGGCCCATCAGCTGCTTGGAGGTGGTCAGCTCATCGATCGAGCCAGCGGGAAATATCTGTCGCAATGGCTCCGGGTCTGCGAGTGCGCTTACGAAGCGCTTGCCGGAGGGGTGATCGAAGGTGAGCCGGCTGTGAGTCAGCGAGTTGGAGCTGCGTCCCGGAAGGGCCTGCTCGAAGCGCGGAATGAGGAGCGACGGATAGAAATCTCGGGCAAGAGTGAGTAGGGCGTCGCGCGCCTCATCGCCGGTATCGAAGTCCTTCACCGTGCCGCCTGCGGCCCGGCGCCAGGCCGTCCCGAGGCCCGCCTTGGCGACCTCGCTGTAGGCGCAAAGCTGGGTGAGTGCCTCGGCCGAGGAGAACGGCGCTTGTGTCGCCGGGGTGCGGAGCTCGAGTTCGCGCTTCAGGATCTGGTGTGCCAGCTCAAGCACCTGCTGAAACACCGCGCTTTGGCGCTCATCCAAGCCGGTCCCCTCGTTGAGGTAGTGCTCGATCGTGGGCTCCTCGCTCGCGCACACGTAAGCAAGAAACGACTCGCCGACAAGGTTGGGAACGGAGGCTTCGAGAGGCGTCTCAGGATGTTTCATGTGTGCGGAACCTTAGGATCGGTTGACCTGGGTCGTGGGCGCTTGCTCCATGGCTAGCCGCAATCTAGGCTGTATCGCTATCGCGATCCAGCTTCAGGCGGCGACAATCGCCGCTTTTCAACCGATAAAGATCGGCTCTCTAGGGAGTTTCGGTTGGGCGACGTATGTAGGTATTGACCTCCGTAGAGGCAGATCCAGCAAGGGGATCGGCGAGACGGAAATATCAGGATGCATTCTGCTCACCCCCGGTTGACTCCACAGCGAGCACAACCGACCGGCCGTTTTCAACCATGAACTCGACGATTGGCCGTAGTCGGGCGCTCACATCGCCCCGAGTGCCGATCCATCCAGTCTGTACCAAATCAGTGAAGAGCGTATTCGATAGGCGGCGCGCGACCGTCTCGTATGAAAATGCCGGGCCACCACCAGGGCCAGCAATCTCTCCGCTGTCAATCAGGAGCTCGGATAGCTCAAGTGGCAGATACATCCCCGGTAGGAGTGCGGTCGAGTATGGGTCCAGGGTTTCTGGGTTGCAGATCTTGAAGTAGCAGGCGTCTGGGTTCAGGCGATACTCCCTCGGTGTCGTGGGATCCGCAGGCGTCCCGAGCTGGCGCATTTGCGCGACTTGATCCCGGTGGTGCGCACCGGGTCGGTAGACCAGCCTCTCTCGTTCTTCGATTTCCTCGCGGCGCATGCGCTTGTACTGAACGAGCACGAACGCTTCATAGGCGTGGTGGTAATAGATGAGATCAACGCCCAGGGAATTCTCGGGTGCCAGCCGGTTTACGTTGATCACCGTCAGCCGCTTACCATCCTGCTCGAAGTCAGTGGCTCCGACGACTGACTGCCTCACCAAATCCCAGTCGGCGAACACCGTCGCATCGTGGTTAATGATCTGGTCCTCGACAAGGGATGCGCGTTGAAGACGACCGAGAAATGGGGTCTCCTCCTCCTCGTCTACCTCGCCGACTTCTCCAATTGGCGCTCTATCGAGCCCTGCTATATCGAGTGCGACTCCTACGGCATCCTTCTCCATCGCGACAATTTCCGCCGCTGAGCCACGGCGCAGTGGCGGTCTGTCGAGCGCCCCTTCGAGGCGTTTAATTTCCTCTGCCTGCTCCGGACGAAGATGCTTAATTGTCTCCACCGCCCTAAGCCCAGTCCCCTTCCCAAGCAGGCCTAGTCCGAAGAATCGGCGAACAGAGCTCGGCAGCGCTGCCTCGAGATCGTCCAGAGACAGTGGATCAATCCATATGAAATTCGAAACCTTCACGAGATGCTTGCGGGTTGCTGCACGACGCTGCCGCTCAAGCAAAGCAACGGCTTTGATCTCGCCGGACTCGAAGCTTACGAGGGCTAGCAGGCGGCTGGTCGGAGCATCCACGACACTCAGCACCGTGGTGAACCAGCCACGGTTGAAGGCGTACTCAAACAGTTCCCAGTCGTGCTCTATCAACAGAAATACTCGGATGGCCCGAATCTTCGCCTATTTGGCCGATACGCGTCACACGAGCACCTCTCCTTGGCGTCCTTCGGCACGTGAGGCCAATGTTTAGTTCCGGTCCCGGCACCGTCAGTGATTTGACGTAAGGTGTAGGACATGGACGATGAGACGGCCAATACGCTGAGAATCATCCGGGCACAACGGGATTCGTTCGCTGTTCAGCTAGCTGCGCTCGAAGAGATAACCAATGAGCAGCGGGCAGAAATCCTCAGTTCCGGCGTTGATCCATATCTGCTCCGAGATTTTGAGCTCGGCGTGGTGGATATGGCTCTGAACAGCATTCTGCGACGCAATGCTGACGGTCGCCTGAAAAACACCGAAGAAGCAGCCTCAGATTCAGGAGATTGAGCCCATTACCACCGTCGAGACTGCTGGATACCCTTAGGGTGACAGGATGGAACCAGTGAAATTGTCAGCGGGATACCGCCTGCCCAAGGGCACGACCATGGCGGACATTCGTCGTCTCGACCAGGAATTGCTAGAGAGCGAGGGTCTTGAGGCGCGGGGGCACCAGGCCAAGGAAGGCCGCGAGAAGGCTCCTTCCGAGGAGAAGTAGCGCAGAGCCTCGACCGCCAGCGGTTCCGGGTCGCATCTCGGTCGCATCCCCGCCGCAATCCTGCTCCCCGAGCGGCTCGCCTTCCGCCTTTTAAGCTGCCTATCGCGCCGGTCTCGACGTAGGGCTCAGCGACGACCATCTCGGACGTAGCTCGCCGCGCTCTTGCCGGCGCCCCGAAGCATTTTCGGCTGCGGTAGGTACCGAGGTCCTTCGCTCGGCCTTACGGTGCCCTTGGCAACAAGAGCGGCGAGGTGCGGCGTCGTGACGGTGGCGATCTGCGCCACCGGACGCCCTCGCATTGTCCCTTGGGTCTGCTCGTGAGCCACAGAAGCATGATACGAATTGTCTGCAGCGAGAGTTACGATGTTGGTTATGCGAGCAGTTGATGAGACTTTGATCGCCGAGGCGGGACGCCGTATGGTTGCTGCGGCACCAGGCGCGCAGGTTGTTCTGTTCGATTCGGGCGCGGTTGGCGCGACCAATTTGCATGGCAGTGTCGGCTTTCTCGTCGTAGAGCCCGAGGTCGCAGACGAGGCTGAGGAGTCGGTCCGTCTCCATCGCACCTTGCGCGAGCTGCGGGTGCCAGCCGACGTCATTGTCGTTAGTCGGGCTTATGCAAACCGCTGGCGCGATGTGCGCGGCGGAGTCGTCCACGCGGCTCTATCGCGGGGACGAGTTCTCGCCGGATGAGCACCGGGCTGGATATAGGTGGAAACCTCTGATGGCGGTTGGCGTGGCTGGGGAAGCCAGAGATCCGACAGGCATTCGGGTGGTTGTGCTCACCGATCTCTGGAGTGCCAAGATTCTGCGAGGTCACCCCGAGCTGGCGCCTCATCTCGCTGACGTGTTGAGGGCTGTTGCCGAACCGGATCGCGTTCTGCCCGATCCGGTTTACGAGCGGCGCTGGCGCCATTACCTGCGTGGCGCGGGTCCTAGCCGCTGGTTGCTGGTGGTCGTAAGCTATGAGCAGGAGCCGGCGCGGGTTATTTCCGCGTTCGGCAACCGGAAGGATCCACGCTCATGGAGCAAGTGAACATCAGAATTGGTCCGGTCGCCTTCGACCACGCTGACTATGACGCTGAGAACGACGTGCTCTATTTGCATGTCGGCGAGCCCATGAAGGCCGAGGGCGAGGAGACGCCCGAGGGTCATGTCCTGCGCTTTGAGCCTGGCACTCAGCGAATCGTCGGCCTCACTGTCTTGGGCGCTCAAGCGATTCTTGATCGCGATGGCGAACTGCGCATCACGATTCCCGAGTCGGTCAAGGCGAGCGCCGACGACCTCGCGCCGGCCCTCGCGGCTGTCTAGAGTCGAAGCGCCTGACCTTCGGTCGAACGACCGCGCCGGACAAGTCGCATATCTGTCGCATAGTCGCCGCAAGGCCGCTCACCATGCGGCGGCCCCTCAGCCTTTCAAGCCGGAGGTCGAGAGTTCGATTCTCTCCGGGCGCATTTCGGTCTACGCCGGGTTTGCGCCCTTTTGTGCTGCAAAATCGGCACTATCGGTGATTTGCGCGGTCGGGACCCGACCACGTGCTCCGGATCGAAAGCCGGGCCGCGGAAGGGCTCGCGGAATCCTCAGCGCGTTCTCGGCGATGGCCGAGGACGCGATCGGCGACGAGCGGCGACCCAGAACGCATTTCATCGGGATTCGCCTGCGCCGCAGCGACCCGCGGATCCGTAAGCCAGCCTAGGAAGACCCGGATCATCGGGCTAGCGCCGAAGCCAGAGCCAGCGCCGATGCTGCCTGAGCGCGGCAGTAGGTTGCCGCGATGCCATCGCCTAGCGCCACACCGAGCCGAGGCGAAATCGTCAAGGAGTGGGGACGGATCGGCTGCATCGGTTTCGGCGGTCCCCCCGCCCACATCGCCCTGTTGCGTGACCTCTGCGTTGAGCGGCGGAGCTGGCTCTCCCCTCACGAGTTCGAGGACGCGATCGCCGCCTGCAATCTGCTTCCCGGCCCGGCCTCGACCCAGCTGGCGATCTTCTGCGCCTGGAGGATCGGCGGGCCATCGGGAGCGTTGCTCGGGGGGCTTGGCGATGGGTCGACTCCGATGGACGATCACCACGCCGTTGAGGATGAGAACTACGGCTCGCCCGCGTCGCTCGAGAAAGTCGGCGATCGCTGACTCGTCCTCGACGATCAGGATCTCCACGGCGACGATGCTAGACGGGCCGTCTCATGCAATGGGCTGGGGAGGCGCCGAAAGCGCCGCTAGCTTCCTGTCATGCCCCAGGCGGTTGTCCTCGTGCTTGCTGCCTGTGGCACTGCGTTGGCCACGGGATTGGGCGCGATCCCCGTCTTCCTGCTCGGTAGCCGCGCCGCCGCGCTGACCCCGTTTCTGCTCGGGTTGGCTGCCGGCGTGATGGGCGTGGCGGCGATCGCCGGGCTGCTCATTCCCGCCTTTCAGGAAGGATCGGTGGCGGTCGTGATCGTCGGCCTCGTGGCTGGGCTTGGCTTCCTCCTTCTCGTCCGCCGTCAATTCAGCCTCGACGCCAGCTTCATGGGTCGCAGCGGGCAGGGGGCGCGTACCTCCGGCTTGGTCTTCCTGGTCCTCTTCGTCCACAGCCTGCCCGAGGGCTTTGCGGTAGGAACTGCCTTTGCCTCAGACCGTGAGGGGCTGAGCCTGTTCGTGATCCTCGCGATCGCGATCCAGAACATCCCCGAGGGCACGAGCGTTGCGATTCCGATGGAGGAAGCCGGGTTCAGCCATGCTCGGCAGTTCTGGACGGCGGTCGGGACCAGCGCGCCCCAGCCGGTTGGCGCGCTGATCGCGTTTGTCGCGGTCGAACAGGTCAGCAGCCTGCTGCCGCTCTCGTTCGCCTTTGCGGCTGGCGCGATGCTGGCCCTGATCGCAGTCCAGATGCTGCCTCAGGCGTTCTCGGGAGGAGAACGCCGGGCACCCAGCGTCGGTCTGGCCTCTGGCGCCGCGCTGATGTTGAGCTTGAGCGTCCTTCTCGGCGTCTGATCGCTAGAAGGCGGTCAGCACCCCGAGCGCCAGCACGGAGACCGCGATCACGGCCAGGGCGATCCCGGTTATGAGCCTGTCGCCCCGACCCATCGCGTGGCCCCCCATCAGCTCCCGATCGCGGCCGAGGGAGCGCAAGAAGGGGAGCAGGACCAAGAGCAGAACGGCGTTGAGGGCCTGGGAGAGGAAGAGGATCGGGATCAGCGGCGCGCCGGGGATGAGCACGAAGACGGCGGCAACGATGACGATGACGCCATAGCTGACGTAGAAGGACCGCGCTTCCCCAAAGCTGTCGTGGACATCGGCTTTCCTGCCGAGGGTGTCCGACGGCGAGGAGGCGGTGGAGAGGGGGACGATCGCCGCCGCGAGCAGGGCGGCACCGAGGAAGCCGAGGCCGAAGAGGGTTGCCGCCGTGCTTCCCGCCAGCGGTTCGAGGGCGCGGGCAGCGTCGCTGGCGTCGTTGATGTCGACGCCCTGGGTGTGCAGGGTCGCCGCGCAGGCGACTACGACGAAGAATCCGATCACGCCGGTCAACACGGCGCCGACGATCACGTCGATTCGCTCGTAGTGGAGGTCCTTGATCTGCAGCTTCTTGTCGACGGCGTAGGACTGGATGAAGGCCAGGCCCCACGGCGCCAACGTCGTGCCGACCGTCGCCACGGCGACCAGCACCGCCTCGCGATTGAGCGGCAGGTTCGGCACCACCAGGCCCTTGGCGGCGGCGCCCCAGTCGGGATGGGCGAGCACGCCCGAGATCACATAGGCGACGAAGACCGAGCTGAGGGCGAGCAGAAAATGCTCGACGTGGCGGAAGTTCGCCCGCAGGACCAGCGCCGAGACGCCGATGGCCGCCAGCGGCACGCTCAGGTAGCGGCTCATTCCGCCCAGCAGTTCCATGCCGGCCGCCACCCCGGCGAACTCGGCGCAGAGCGTTCCGGTGTTGGCGATGACCAAGGCCGAGAGCACGAGCGCCGCGGCCCGGCCGCCATAGCGCTCGCGGATCAAAGTCAGGAGTCCCTTGCCGGTAACGATTCCCAGCCGCACGCCAAGCTCATGGAAGACGATCAGCGCGGCGGTCGAGAGGGTGAGAACCCAGAGCAACTCGTAGCCATACTTGGCGCCGAGGATCGAGTAGGTCGCGATCCCGGCCGGATCGTCATCGGAGAGGCCCGCCAGCACGCCCGGGCCGACCACGGCGAGCAGCGCCGCCATCCCGCCGGCCCGAAGCAAGAACAGGCGGCGTCGGGTCAGGTGCCAATGCAGGTGGCGACCGGGCATCCGGTGGGGGCGGGAGTCCGGCATGTCCATACCTTGACCGCAGGCGCCGATGCCGGCCGAGGACTCGCGATTCGGTTGGTGAGCGTGCGAGCGTGGCGCCGTGCCAGTGATCGAGACCGAGCGGCTGACCAAGTCCTACGGCCGGGCCCGGGGCATCGAAGAGGTGACGATCAGTGTCGAGGCTGGGGGGTCTTTGGATTTCTGGGACCCAATGGCGCTGGCAAGACGACCACGACTACCTGTTTGCGATTCACTGAGGCGATAACAAGCTGGATTTCAAGCAGCCGCTTTCAGCACACGCTCGAGGTTCTCGAAGCACCTCGTCCAACCCCCTTCGTGAGATCGGACCGACTCCTCGTCTCGCAGGCCGCTGTGGGTCATGCGCACCGTGGTCACGCCTTCGGACTCCTCGAAGTCGAGCTCGATCAGCGTCTGCCTGGTGTCTTCGTCGTCCCAGGTCCAGGTAAACGCCAGGCGGGTCGGGGGGTCGATCTCCGTGTAGTGACCGCCGCCGCCGTGCTCGGCGTCCTCGTGGGGATTGCGCATGACTACGCGCACGCCGCCGCCGACGCGCAGGTCGACCTTCGCTTCCGGCGTCTCCCAGTCGTGCTCGGCGTGGAACCAGCGGCGCAGGACCTCCTCGCTGGTCCAAGCGTCGAAGACCGCCTGGGCCGGGGCCTGGAAGGCGCGCTCGATGTGCAGCGTCTCGCCGCTCATCGGTCGCCGTCCCGATCCCGCCAGCGCACGGTGATCCAGGCCCGCACCACCAGCAACCCCGTGCCGGCGCCGGCCAGTGAGGGCAGGAGCTCCTCCACCGGCACACCGCCTACGTGAGCGAACGGGATCACGGCCGCGGGCTTCTCGAGCCGCGCTGCGAGTCGGCCGCGCTCGACAGAGCCGCCTCGTGGACGGTGGGCTCGTCGTACTCGTCGTGGAGGTTCCACCAGGTGTAGGGCTCGGTCTGGGGGTAGCCCTCGGGCGAGTCCTCCCATTTCTCCTGGCGGCCGAGCGCGGTGATGTCGAGGTAGGCCCAGGCCGTGCCCAGCCCCTCGTCGCCGCGCTTGTCGATGAAGTACGTGCGGAAGATCCGGTCATCGTCGTCGCGGTAAAAGGCGTTGGTGCCGTGCCATTCGCCGACCCCGAAGTCGGCGTCGAAGTCGTCGGTGATCGTGTACCAGGGGATGTCCCAGCCCATCCGCGCCTTCCAGCGCTCGATGTCGGCCTGCGGGGCGCGTGAGGCATTGACGAACGTGGTGTCGCGCGAGTTGAGGTGGGCGAGGTGGGCGACCTGGTCGGCCATGAAGGAGCAACCGCGACAGCCGCTCTCGGGCCAGCCGGCGACGCCGGGCTCGAAGAAGAAGCGGTAGACGATCAGCTGACGGCGCCCCTCGAAAAGGTCGAGCAGGCCCGCCGGCCCGCTCGGCCCCTCGAAGCGGTACTCCTTCTCCACGGCCATCCGTGGCATCCGGCGGCGCTCGGCGGCCAATGCGTCACGGGCACGGGTCAGCTCCTTCTCCTTGACCAGCAGCTCCTCGCGGGCGGACTGCCACTCCCGTGGCGAGACGATCGGCGGCATCTTCATTTCTGCTCCTCCTTCAGGTACTCGTCGACGACATCGAACAGGCGCCCCCAGAGGGCGCGCTGGCGATCCATCCACTCGGCGGCCTCGTCGAGCACCTCGGTCTCGAGTGAGAGCCGGTGTGTCCGGCCCTCGACTACCCGGGTGACGACACCCGTCTCCTCGAGCACCTTCAGGTGCTTGGAGATCGCCGGCTTGGACACGTCGAAGCCCCGGGTGACTTCGCCAACGGTCGCGGGCCCGGCGGCGAGGCGTTCGACGATCCCGCGACGAATCGGATGCGAGAGCGCCTTGAATGGATCGTTAACCATATGGTTAACGATAGCGAACGAGCTACTTCGGCAAGTCAGGAAGCGCCGGGTGCCGACTCCTCGACCGTCAGCTCGGCGGTCGGTACCGCCTCGAGTCGCTCGTCGGGGATCGGTTTGCCGCTCCTGATCGAGAGGCCGTAGGTGCCGGCGGCGAGCCGCTCCTCGGCCCGCTCGACCGCGGTGAGCCGGCCCTTCAAATCCCCGAGGCGACCGGCGTCGAACTCGTCTTGGTAGAGGCCCTCGGAGTCGCGGTCTCCGGGCTCGCGGCGTTTGTCGCCCTCCTCGGTGCCTTCACCTTCGATCGAGGCGATCTCCCGTTCGACCTGCGCTCGCTCGTTGGCAAGCAGTTCTTTGGCGCGCTCTGAGTTCATGGCCGACACCGTACCCGCCTTTCAGCTGTTCGATTCCTGCCGGCCGCTGGCGGATCGTCTCTGCCGAGGGCTCGACCGCGGCCACCGCGCGCTCATCCGGCTCATGGGAGCCGGCCCCGGCGCCGACGTTGAGCACGGTCCGGGCGTCGCCGAGAGCGGCGTCGATCCACGCCGCGATCCGCGGGTCGGGGCGGCGCACCCGGCTGTACCCGCGTCCCAGCCGGTCGTAGGGCACTACGCTCACAGGCTCACTCCAGCCGCGGTTTTGGAGCGGCCCAGGGCAATATCAAACGGCGAGGCCATCACTGATCCCAGGGCGCTATTCTTCGAGTCAGCCTCGTGCCTCGGCCCGGGGTTTTTCCTTGTAATGGCGCGTAAGTAATCGAGGGAGAAATGGCTCGCGGAGATGTCCGCATCGCGGTGACGATGGCTTGCGAAGACTGCAAGCGACGCAACTACCAGACAAATAAGTCGCGGCGCAACTCGCCGGACCGGATCGAGCTGCGCAAGTTCTGCCGCTGGTGCGGCAAGCACACGGCGCACAAGGAGACGCGCTAGCCCCAATGGCCAAGACGCGCGCACAGCGCAAGGCAGAGCGCCGCGCTCGCGAAGAGCAGGAACGCAAACGCGTCGGCGCGGAGCGCGACGGCGAGTCGCACGCCCAGCACGACACCCAGGTCCCGGTCTCCGGCGACATCGCCGAGATCGAGGCGGTCGAGGCGGGCATGGCGGTTGGCGCGCCCGAAGCAGCTCTCGAAACCCCGGACGCGCCGAAGACCTCCTCCCGCGCGGAAAAGCGGGCCGAAGCCAAGGCACTGAAGGAAGGTGAGAAGCGCAAGCGCGCCGAGCAGAAGCGCCGCGAGAGCGAGCAGCTCGCCAAGAAGCAGAAACAGGCCCAGGCGCAGCGCCAGCGCGGCGGCGTCATCGGCTTCTTGGTCTCCTGCTGGGCCGAGCTGAAGAAGGTCCAGTGGCCTGACCGCGACACGCTGGTCCAGGCCACCGCGGTCACGATCATCTTCGTCGCCGTCGCCGCCACCTATCTCGGCGCGCTCGACGCGGCCTTCAACTTTCTCGTCAAGCAGATCCTCTAGCGGATCTCCGAACAAAGGCTCCCAAGACGATGTATCGCTGGTACGTGATCAACACCTACTCGGGTCACGAGAACAAGGTCAAGCACAACCTCGAGCACCGGGTTCAGACGATGAGTCAGAACCGCAACGTGCGCCAGGTCGTCGTTCCCACCGAGCAGGTGATGGAACTCAACAAGGACGGCCAGAAAGAACCGAAGGAGAAGCGCACGATGCCGGGCTACGTCCTGGTCAATATGGAGATGACCGACGACGCTTGGGGCCTGGTCAAGAACACCCCCGGCGTGACCGGCTTCGTCGGCTCGCGCAACAAGCCGGTGCCGCTCTCCAAACCGGAGGTCGACCGCCTGCTGCACCGCGAGACCGCCGAGCGGCCGCGCACCCAGGCCCAGTTCTCGATCGGCGAGTCGGTCAAGGTCGTCTCCGGCCCGCTCTCCGACTTCTCCGGCGAGATCGCCGAGATCAACGAGGACGCCGCCAAACTCAAGGTCCTGGTCTCGATCTTCGGCCGCGAGACGCCGGTTGAGGTCGGTTACGACCAGGTCAAGAAGATTTAGGCGCCCGCCCGCTACCCTCTCCGATCCCGATGGCAAAGAAAGTCCTCACCCAGATCAAGCTGCAGATCTCCGCCGGCTCGGCAAACCCGGCGCCGCCGGTCGGCCCCGCGCTGGGCCAGCACGGCGTCAACATCA
>Ga0164298_10000141_pt1 | contig 25978 bp, 47 predicted proteins | sample Whisoiple_216_MG_FD_109713 | JGI IMG/M metagenome (GOLD analysis project Ga0164298, IMG submission 109713) | Unamended control soil microbial communities from upstate New York, USA - Whitman soil sample_216_MG | ecosystem: Environmental > Terrestrial > Soil > Agricultural land ...
ACAGCTCAGAGATGTTGGCGCGTCCGGCAATCGCAATGCGTTGTACTCCAGCGCATCGACTGCTTATGTCGCGATGATTCTCGGGATTCTCCCGGCCGCTTATGAAACGGGTGGAGCGGCTAGCACCAACGCCCCGGCCGAATGCGTAACCGGAACGGGTGCCTCGAACGACGCCCTTATCGCTGTTGGTGTCAACGCCGAAAACGTCACCGGTACTGGTGCGTCGCTTGACGCCACGGTCACCACAGTAACTTCTACCAATGCCCCGGCCGAATGCGCGACCGGAACAGGCACGGCGCCTGATCCCTATATCTCTACTGTTGATGTCGGTACCGGCAGCGGCGCGGCGAATGATCCTGTGCCGGCTGTCGGGGTCATGGCTGAAGCGCCGGCCGGTACCGGCTCCGCTCTTGATTGCACCGTGTCCACTGTGTTCGCGGTCGGTGTGGCCACGGGCACGGGCGCGGCCCCCGATCCTTACGTGTCCATGGTGGACATTGCCACGGGCACTGGTTCGGCACTCGATCCCTATGTCGCCGCTGTCGGGGTGGCCACGGGCACCGGCACGGCCAATGACGTCACGATGGCCACCCGGACCGTTTCGGACTGGTCGAACTATGCGACGGCAACCACCTTCTCTGGTGGCGGCACCGGCCCGGCCGAACTGGTTTCAGGTTCCGGCGCGGCCCTCGACCCGTACATCTCGGCTGTCGAGGTGGCCACTGGAACGGGCGCGGCCCTCGATCCCTATGTGTCCATGGTGGACGTTGCCACCGGCACCGGTTCGGCCCTGGACCCGTATATCGCCGCTGTCGGGGTGGCTACTGGTACAGGTTCGGCTCCTGACCCTTACGTGTCCATGGTGGACGTTGCCACGGGCACCGGCTCAGCCCTCGATCCCTATATCGCCGCTGTCGGGGTGGCCTCAGGTACGGGTACGGCCAATGACGCCACGGTAACCACGGTTCCAGCCGTTTCGGCATCTGCTGAGCTGGTCTCGGTGACCGGTTCCACCCTGGACCCGTATGTCGCCGCCGTCGAGGTCGCCACCGGTACAGGTTCGGCCCTGGACGCCACGGTGGCCACCGTCCCAACGGTCACGGCGACCGCTGAGCTTGTCTCGGTGACCGTTTCGGCCCTGGACCCGTACGTCGCCACTGTCGGGATAGCTGCCGCCACAGGTAGTGCTCTCGACGCCACGACCAGCACCGTCCCGGTAGTCAGCGCGACCGCTGAGCTGGTCTCTGGCACCGGCTCGGCCCTGGACCCGTATGTCGCCGCTGTCGAGGTGGCCACCGGCTCAGGCTCAGCCCTGGACGCTCTGGTTCAAGCTGTCGGTCTCGCGGCCGGCACAGGTAGCGCCCTAGATGCCACGGTCACGTCAACCCTCCTGGTGGCCGCTGAGCTGGTCTCTGGCACCGGTTCGGCCCTGGACCCGTATGTCGCTGCCGTTGAGGTGGCCACGGCCTCAGGCTCGGCACTGGACGCCACGATCAGCACGGTTCCCACGGTCAGCCCTGACGCCGGCCTGGTTTCAGGTACGGGCGCGGCTCTCGATCCCTATGTCGCCGCTGTTGGGGTGGCCACCGGGACGGGCACGGCGAATGACGCCACCGTTACATCCTTCGCTTTCGTCAACGCGAACGCGGAAGTTGTTTCAGGTACAGGCGCGGCTCTCGATGCGCGTGGTATCGGATTCGACACGGCGACAGCTACAGGCACGGCGAACGACGCCACGGTCAGCATTCAGAAATTCGTCTCTGCCGAGAATGCGGCCGGTACATCTGAACCACTGGTGTTCGCCACCATCAGCATTGCGGCCCTGGCCGAACTGGTGTCCGTCACTGCTATCGCCCCGGACGCGTCAACACCTTCGGCGACCATCGTCGATATCAGAGTCCTCTATGGACAGCCAGAGGTTCGCTGGCGGATTAACACACCCATGGCCAAGTGGCTCACCGATGTGGTCGAACTGCGCTGGCATGCGGGCGAACGAAACACGAAATGGAAGAACGAAAGTCCGGAACAGAAATGGCGCATAGGTAGCGTCCAAGTCTAGGGGGCTCCATGGCTACAGCACCGGAGATTTCCGCCCTCAGTAAGGAATACATCAGGGTCCAGGTTTCGGTGAAGGTCTCCGGTGCCAATTATGACCCCACGGCGGACGCGGTAGCCATGGCCTTCATGACAGCGGGTGCCGCACCAACCGGACCCGATTTCAAGGCTGGTACATGGGAAGCCGACAGCACCAGTAATCCGCCGACCTATTGGGCTCGCTGTCTGGTGGGGCCGGGCGGTGGCGTCATCACGCTGGCTGCCGGTCTCTACACGGTATGGGTTCAGATCACCGATGTACCTGAAGTGCCGGTGAGGGCATGTGGACTTCTGAGGGTGGTCTAGGTGGCCATCAATATCAGCGCAGCCCGACAGGCATTGGCAGACGCGGCCGGCAGCACCGGGATATCCACGTTTACCTATATCGCTGACAACATCGAGCCGCCGACATTCGAAGTGGGCGAGATATCCATCGACTTCGATGACACCGGAAATATCGATTTGCTCTCCGTGATCTGTCGACTCTATGTCTCGGTCGCGACCGACTCAGCAGCCCAGTCAGAGCTGGATCTGTATATGGCCCGGTCCGGAAGCAAGTCATTGAAGACAGCCCTTGAAGTGGACCACAAGTTGGGCGGGGCCTGTCAGGCGATGCGGGTCGAAAAGATCGACGGCTATCGCGTCTATCAGGTCGCCGGCATCAGATATCTCGGCGCTCAAATCACTGTCTCGGTCATGGGGTGACCTCGCAATGTTCGACAACTCCAAAGTGGACCTGGATAGACAGGCACTCGCTAAGGCCGAAAGCGATCTGGCCATTCGTCTGGCCTTGAGCGATGAGGCCGAATCAATCGTTAGAAGCGCCAAGAGACGCGCGCCAAGAAAGACCGGTGCCGGCGCGGCGAGCATCCACCAGGAGATGCAGCTCAACAGCGATGGCTGGACCGTCGAAATTTCCTGGGATTCGCAACACGGCTACATGGGATTTCAGGAATTAGGAACAAGCACCATGCGACCCCATTCATTCTTGCGACCCGCCCTTGAAGCGCGAGTCGGAACCAGCGCCGGAAGGACAGCGCAATGACTGAACCCTGGGAGCAGCTTCGTGCGGCTCAGGAAAAGGAATACGGCACGTGGTACGCCACCGAGCCCATCTATGTCGGGACTGCACTCGCCTATTACACGGGCGACGCGGTACCGACCAGCAACGTTGAAGCGCATGGATATGACAAAGCGGGTCTCGTCGCCAGGCGCGGTGCTGCCCATAAGCCTTCCGCTGCCCCGACTAGCAGCGCCAAGTAAATAGGAGGGACACCCCGTGGCACCCACGCCGACCGCTGTTCCGAACATTCTCACTGACCCGGGCTATCTCTTCTGGGCGCCCCTAGCAACCACTGAGCCAATCAATACCGTTGTGGCCTCGAAGTTTACTGATGCCTGGGCGGTTGCCTGGATTTCGCTTGGTGCCACTGAGGATGGTTCCGAATTCAACTATGAGACCAAGGTTGAACCGATCTCGGTCGCTGAATTCTTCGACCCGATCCGATACTCCACAACGGAGCGTTCCGGTTCCATCGCGTTCAACTTGACCGACTTCACCCTTCAGAACTACAACCGCGCACTCAATGGCCCGGCCGCCTCGGTCTCTGTGGTCACCGGTACTGGTACCACCCAGCTCAACGCCCTGACCCCGGCGACCCCGGGTACCGAGCGACGTTGCATGTTGGGTTGGGAATCACTCGACAACACGATGCGCATCATCATGTACCAGACCATCCAGGGTGGCACCGTCAAGTCGGCATTCAAGAAGGCGCCGAACATGGCTGTCATTCCCTGCACGTTCAATTTCGAGATTCCGACCTCCGGTATCCCGTTCAAGATGTATACCGCTGGCGCGACTAGGGCGTAATCAAATGGCCAATCTGGGTAAGTTCGGCGAGGCTCGTGAAGAGCTAACCGACACGTTTGAATACTTCGAAACCGAGATTCGTGTTAACCCGAACTTGTCCGAAGTGGACATTCTCGATTTCATGGAAACCGCATTCACCGTGGACCAGGAAGACCCGAAGGCGATCCTTGTCGTTAAGGAATTCCTGAAGTCCCTGGTGCATCCTGATGATTTCAATACGTTCTGGGAAACCGCTCGGGCGAAGCGACAGCGGATCGAAGATATCCAGAACGTCGCCAAGTCCATTGTGGAGGCCGTCACGTCGCGCCCTACCCAGCAGCCGTCCGGCTCAGTTCGTGGGCGGCGCAGCACAAAGGCGAAGTCGAAAGCCGTCTCCTCCTCGCGGGTGTTGACCCGGCTGGGCGGCCGACCGGACTTACAACTAGCAGTCGTGAAGGCGCAAGAGGGGCGACGCGCGGGCTGACTCTCCGTCAGTTGTGCGATCTCGTTTACGGGATGCATCTAGAACTGCTGGAGTCGCGCGTTGCCAATGCTCGAATCGTGGCCATGGTGGCGGCGAGCGGCGGGGCCAAGGATGTCAACATTCCTGACTTCGATGAGGCACGCGTTGATTTCGACAAATGGCTAGAGGCCGAACCGAAGACATCGACGGCTGACTCTGAAATGCGCGAACTGATGAATGCAATGGGGGTGGGATAGTGCGCTCCATCGGCGATTTCTTCTTGACCGGCCATGCCGACATGAAAGGCTTCGGTCCCGAGGTCAAGGCCAAGGCCGAAGAGTCACTATCCCGCTCTAACCTTCCTGCGGTTGGTGAAAGTCACGGTCGCAGCTTCGGTAGCAAGCTGGTTCTAGGTGTCGGGTCCATTCTCGCCACCATTGGCGTCGGTGCGTTGGCCCGGTCCGGCGAAGCCATGGCGGATAGCCTCGGTCGCGGCCTGGCTCGCTTGACCGCCATCGATGAGGCTACAGCCAAGTTGCGCGGCCTCGGCTTCTCCGCTGACACCGTCGCCACCGTCATGTCGAACGCCCTGGCCTCGGTCAAGGGAACGGCATTCGGCCTCGATGAGGCTGCAACCGTTGCGGCTACGGCGATTGCTGCCGGCATCAAGCCTGGTCAGGATTTGCAACGCACGTTGGGCCTGGTCGGTGACACGGCCACGATCGCCGGTACCTCACTCGGTGACATGGGCGCCATCTTCAACAAGGTCGCGGCCTCTAACCGTCTGTCCATGGAGGAAGTCAACCAGCTCTCCGACCGTGGCGTACCCATTATCGCGATGCTCGCCAAGCAATACGGCATTACCGCCGAAGCGGCATTGAAGATGGTCAGCCAAGGCAAGGTGCATTTCGCCGACTTCCAGAAAGTCATTCAGGACAACCTGGGTGGGGCGGCCCTGAAGTCTGGCGAAACCTTCCAAGGTGCATTCGCCAATATGGGCGCCGCGATCAGCCGCTTCGGTGCATCACTGCTCGGTGGCGTATTCCCTATCGCTAAGCAAGTATTCGGCGGACTCACCGGCTTCCTCGACTCCATCACGGAGAAGGCCAAGCCATTCGGTGAGTCCATCGGTCGCGGCATGGGTGCTGTTATCACCGTCATCCGTGACGATCTGCTGCCCATTCTTCGTGTTGCCATTGGTGAAATCAAGACCGGTTTCACGGACGGCGCCACTCAAAGTTCTGGTGCCATGGTGCGGCTCGGTGCATCTATTCACGATGCCATCGGCTACATCAAAACCTTGTGGGAAGGGCTCAAGGCTGCGGTCGGTGCGTTCCGCGACGGGAAGACATCAGGTGAGGGTTTCGTCTTCATCATGTCGACCTTCGGCATTGCCGTACGCGAAGTGTCTGCCATCATCGGCGGACTCGTTGGATTCTTCGATCGGAACAGAGTCGCCGCTGAAGCTCTATTGGCGGTCATCGGCTTCCTGACCATCGCCTATAAGATCGGGCTCGCCGTTCAAACAGTGGCGGCGGCCGGCGGCATGGCCAAGTATCTTCTGTCGACCAATCTCGTCACTACCGCCACCACGATCTGGACCGGCGTTCAGTGGCTTCTGAATGCGTCATTCTATGGCTTCCCACTGGTCTGGATTATCGCGGCCATCATCGCCTTGATTGCTGGCATCGTGCTGGCCATCAAGTACCACAAGGAAATCGCTGATTTCATCGTCAAGGTCTGGAACATTGTTTGGCGATTCTTCGCTGAAATCCTTGGCAACATCCGCGACTTCTTCGTCAACACCTGGAACACGGTCTATGGCAACACGGTCGGCGCTCTAACTAAGACACGAGATTTCTTCGTCAATACCTGGAACACCGTCTATGGCAACACGATGGATGTTTTCCATTCCATTCGCGATTTCATTGTCGGCGTTCTTGATGCTATCGGCGAAAGACTGATGCATGCGCTTGCTCCAGCCATTACCGTCTTCTCTGCTATCTGGGATGTGGCCTGGACATTCATCAAGCTCGGCCTTCAGGTTGCCTGGGCTTTGATTCAGATTGTGTTTGTCAGCATCAAGTTCTGGGTCGGCGTACTGACCGAGGCTTGGCAGGGTTTCGCCAATTTCTGGTCCACCATCTGGACGATCGTCAAGGCGGTTCTTAGTGCTGCCTGGCAGAATATCCAGGACAAGATTTCGACTGGCCTCGCCATTGTGCGTGCTATTTGGGATGTGGCCTGGCAGGCCGTTTCAGATAAGGTCACCTATTTCTGGAACGTCGCCAAGGCCATTTTCGAGATCTGTCACGATTATCTAGTCACGAGGATCACTAGCTGGATCGCATTCCTGCGCGCCAAGTGGGATGAAGTCTGGCAGGCCATATACAACAAGCTCAATATCATGTGGCTCGGCGTCAAGGTAATTTTTGAGGCGATAAAGAGCTGGATTGAAGTACACCTCGGTCCTACGTTTACGCGGGTCCAGGAAGTCATTGCGAATGTCTGGCAGCAAGTCAAGGACAAGACATCCGCGATGTGGAATTTCCTGCGAGGCATTTTTGATGGTCTGAAAGATGGCGTAGTGAATGGACTTGTCAATGCGTTCCATACATGCGTCGATGGTATTGGTCGGTTCTGGGACAGCCTGAAGGCAAAGGTTCGAGAGCCTATTCAGGCCGTAATCAACTTCATCAATGTCGGTCTGATTGGTGGCCTGAACTGGGTCACTGACAAGCTTGGCATCAAGAATGCTCACATTGATCAGATTCACCCGGCCGGCTTTGCTGCTGGTGGCAGGATTCCAGGGGCTCCGTCCGATAAGGACAATCAGCTTATCTGGGCGGCCTCGGGTGAGCACGTCATGCCCACGGCCAGGACTCGCAAATGGCTGCCTGTCCTGGAAAACATCCGGCTCCATGACGAACTACCGGTGGGCTACGAGGATGGCGGCGTCATCGGGGGCCTGAAGAATCTCGGAAGCAATCTGCTGTCGTTCTTCACGGACCCGGGGAAGCTGTTCGCTGACTTGGCAAACAAGGTCGTCGATCAGATTCCTGGCGGCGGTAGCCTGAGAGATCTGCTTATCGGTGCCGGCCACAAGATGGTTAGTTGGGCTGGCGACTTCATCAAAGAGAAGCTGAAGTCAATCGTCTCCCTCGGGGGCGGCGGGCCTACCGGTGCCGGTCCAGGGTTCCTGCCTTGGCCATCTAGTCCGATGGCTCAGCGTGGTGACTCTGGCGTCTGGCATAACATCGTCGATTTGATTCGTTCCACCGGTCCACTAAGCGGTTCTTTCGGAAATGCGTACCGGCCGGGCGACCCCTTGTGGCACGGTTCAGGACGTGCGGTTGACTGGATGGGATTCAATCAGGACGCATTGGCGAACTTCTTTATGGCACGTCGCGGATCGGTCCTAGAACTGATTCACAGAAGCAATTCTCATGACTATGCCGTAACGAGAGGCGTCAATAAGGGAAGCTTCAATCAGTCCCTTATGGAAGAGCACAGAAATCACGTGCATGTGGCCATGGCAAAGGGTGGATTGGTATTCGACCAGGGCGGTGCATGGCCATCCGGAAGCTATGGTGTCAACACCTCTGGGCAGACCGAACAGGTGACGACGGGCTCCACTATGGATGAAGTTGTCGGCCTACTGGCTCAGCTCATCTCGGCGGTTCAAGGTGTGGCGCCAGGTGTTGGTCAGGAAATCAACCATTCAGGTCGGTCGATAGTCCAGTTGGCGAGGTCGACCTGATGACCACCACCCTCACGTTGACGAAAGTGTTTGTCAATCTGATGTCGAGTGGTGCGGCTGTTTCAGCTCAGTCCGCACCAGGACGCGCAGAGAAATACGAGATGGCCGGCGAAACGCGCACCTATGCGGGTGGCCGTCGCCGGTCCATCACTATTGCTGGTGAGGTTGGAACCTACACGTTCGTGCTGAGGCTGGCCGTCCGCGCTGATATCGAAACTCTGCGGAACTGGATCGGCAGCACGGTGGAGGTACGTGACCACAAAGGACGAAGGTTCTTCGGAACCTATTATCAGATCGAGATCGCGGAATACCGGGACGCTCTCTTCTGGGATGTCGGCATAACACTCAGCGTCGTCACTACAGATGAAGGTGTGTGATGCAGGGGGCGGCACGGGGCGGGTATACCGACGCCCAGATAACGTCTCTCATCCGCGACTCAGGCAGTGTGGAAATATCGGCAGGGCTCGATCTCATCGACTTGTCCCTGACGGTGCTCGATGACCTGACCGGTGACTTCCTCGGTGGCAGTGTCACGCGGGCCAACTATGCGACCCTGCATGGTACGGCCGACTTGAATATCTCGCGTGACCTCGATTGGGGTACGGCGCTTGTCAGGCCCTACATGAACATGACCGATGGCGTCACCACGGCCCGCTTCAACCTAGGTGTCTATCTGACGTCCTCGCCGCGTACGGATGCCGTCGAAATCCCGGTCACCCATTCTGTTACCGCGTATGACATTCTCCACTGGCTCAACACTCCGGTCGGTGAAGCGTACACAGTGGAGAGTGGGACAGGGTACCTCGCGGCGGTCGAAACCATCCTCATTGCCGAGGGCATCCTTGCTTACCAGATCGACCAAACCCAGGCGGCGGCGGTACTTCCGGCTTCACGGAGCTGGGCCTTCGATGACAAAACGACATGGCTGAATATTGTCAACGATCTATTGTCCGGCATCGGGTATCAGGGAATCTGGTCTGACTGGGATGGTCGGCTCAGGGTCCAGCCCTACCTGGTTCCCCGTGATCGGAAAGTCGAATGGCTCTATGACGCCGGCTCGGACACGTCGATGCTTGGACGCAGAGCCATCATAAGAGACTGGTTCGACGTACCTAACCGATGGGTCTACTTCTCCAATGCTGACCCCGGCGGATCGGCACCGATCGATGGTGCTGGCCTCTATGTCTATGTCAACCAGTACATAGGACCGACGTCCGTTGCTGCTCGCGGTCGAGTCATCTCAGCGAAACCTGAACAGATCGACTCGGTCGACCAGAACGCATTGATAGCCGCTGCCACACAACGCATCGACGCCGACATGCGGTTGAAGACAACGTTCGAAGTCGAGAGTTTTCCGAACCCGCTTCATTGGCATTTTGATCGGCTGGCAGTAAGCGACCCGTCCCTTGGTCCGATCTCAGATGTTCTGGGTGTCCGGTGGACGCTGCCACTCAATGGTTCGAATATGCAACACGAGTGGTCCCTCCTGTAGTCGAGAGTGGACGGTGGACCGATGCCGCTGACGTTGGACATGTTGCAGGCGATCGATATGCGGGTGGCCTCGGGCGAGAAGAACATCACGGCCATGGGAACCATCGTCACCAGAACCAGCACGACGGACGCGTTGGTTGTCTTCGATGGTTCCCAGGGTCCTATTCCCTGCAAGGTGTCCGGTGCTGCTAATCCTGTTGAAGGCGACCGAGTTTACATAGTCAAGTTCGGTACATGGTGGACGGTCATCGGCGCGGCCCCATCGCGCGGTGTCTATCAGCGGATTCAGGAAGTCACGCTAACGAGCATCGCCAGTGCTATTACGTTCTCGAACATTCCGGCCACCTATACCAACCTGAAACTGATCGGCACGTTGCGTTCTGATCTGGCTGCCACCTTGGCTGTCGATATGCGACTGCGATGCAATGGCGACAGCGGTTCGCGCTATTCGTACATGACGCTGGACGTGAGAGAAACGATGGCCGGTGGCGCACCCTCGGTCAGTGCCAGTGCGGCGGCGAGCGGATTCGACTGGGCGGCCACGATTCCTGCTGCGGGGTCATTCGGCGGCACCCGTGCCGGTGTGGAGATCACCATTTTTGACTACACGAACAACGTTCTCACGGCGAAAGAGATGCATTCGGTGAGCGGATTCAGTGACGTTGGGACCGCTCAACACATGCACTTCCGTTGGGGCGCATGGGACGCAACTGCCGCTCAGGCTGTTACCTCGGTCGAGCTGGTGCCATCGGGCGGAAATTTCGCCATTGGCAGTCGTATTGGACTGTGGGGGATTTCGTGACCGCTCCAATTGGACCACGTGTTGAAGTCGACGCTAATGCACGTCAGGTAACGGTTCGCAATCCGACCCCTGTCGAAATCGCTGACGTAACACAGTTTCGCACTGAAGCTCTCGCGCGTGCCACGTCTCTCGACAACTTGGCGCAGAGGTTGATTGCGGCCCGTAGGAAACTCAAACGTGCGCTTGCCGCCGGCCAAGGTGATCACGTGGTTACCGTGGCCGACCTTGCCGAAGTGTTCGGGCTGGACCCGGACCCGAGCTGAGGGGAACGGCATGGGCACCATTGTTTCCGGGGGCACTACCGCTACCAATCCGCTTCAGTACCCTGGCTCACGTCTATTGCTGAAGCAGCTAGACCTGTCCAGATGGATCTGCTTGGTAAAAGGCACCACGGCCAACAACTATCTGATTCAGAAAAGCACAGACGCCGGCGCGAACTGGTCCACCTATTCAACCATCGTGCGTGCCAATATCGCGGACATCGGCGAAATCTTTGTCGATAATCAAGGTTGGCTTTTCTGGGCCTACAGAACCAACGAAACCAGCGCGGATCACATCATGGTTCGCAGGCTAGAAACCGGACCGAGCAACAAAGCCGACACCGGAGAATTTGAATTAGGGTCACTGCCTAACGCGGGGGTCGCCGGGGCGGGTGTCTCTGGTATCTCGGTAGCGAGTCACTTCAATGCCAATGGGTACCATTACGTTGTTGTCCCACATGGCATCACGGTCGGCGGCGGCAATCAAGGACTGTCCATTGTGGCAGCTCAGATCGACCCTGCTGGTAATATCTCCAATGCGACCTTCAGACTGTCCGGTACCCGAACGTGGTATTACCCGGAAACCGCCGGGCGCGTCGGTGTGTCTGTCGACATCGAACACAATGGTGACGGATACAGTTCGTCGAGTCCGAACCTCTGGATCACCTTTATGCGCTCAGATCTGCGCATGGTCAAGGTCCCTTGGAACGGCGACGGCTGGACCGGCTCACCGGGCACCACGCTCATCGACGCGGGTATCGGTACACGTGACACGCTGCCGGCGCTCTGGGATGGCTCACGCTTCTTGATGGCCGTGCCTGACACGTCCTCAGGGAACACGGACAAGGTTCTGATCTATGAGCGCAACAGGGCGAACAGTTCGTCAGCGATCAGGCAGACCCCTTCACACACAACAGGTGTGGTACGCCAGGCCACCATCGCCTATGACACGGCCACCGGCAATTTTAGGGTGTTCGCTGTTGGAACGTCCACGGCCGTTCTGTACTACATCGATTATGTTCGATTGACGAATGCGTTCGGCACCTGGACTGCGGTATCTGGTTCGCCGGTCATCATCGGAACGAATGTCGACAATTTCGGAGTCAAACCGAACACGTACGGGGACGCCTGCTATGGCCCCTATTATGCGACGGGCGCGAGTCCATTCGCGTTGACCTATACGCCACAGTCACAGTCGTATTCGCCGAACACTCCGACTTGGGATTCACCGGTCAATGGTGACGCCCAATCTACGGCGGCGACCCTGCTGCTTGACTGGACATTCAGCGATCCTGACCCGGGTGACACACAGTCCAAGTTCGCCTTGTCTCGACAGGTCGGCGCACTGGCCATCGAATACTTCCGAACCTCTGACGGAACCTGGCAGACGACAGAACAACAGAACACGTCCTCGACTACATCCCTGACGCTCACTGCATTGCAGGCATGGTCGGATGGTCTGGCGACAAACGCATCTGACCCTAACCATGTTTATAAGGTGAAGGTGTGGGATGTCGCCAACAATCCGAGCGCGTATTCGGCCGCACTGAGTATCGTCCCGTCGACCATCGTCAATCCGGCGATCGTTACGCCTACTGCCGCACAGGTTCTCGCAACCGACCACGTCACCATGACCTGGACGGCCACTGAGCAATCCCAGTTCCGGGTACAGCTCAACGTCAATGCTGGCGCTCAGGTCTATGACTCAGGCTGGGTTGGCGACAGCGTTTCGCGGACCTTCCTGGTGCCCTATGTGCTGCTCAATTCGACGTCCTGGACGTTGACCCTCACCACGAAAAACATTGAGGGCCTGGCGAGTGTGGCGCAGACGCGCAACTTCACTGTCACCTATGTCACGCCGGCCACGCCAACCCTTGTCGCCACAGCGATCCCGGCGTCCGGAATCATCCGCGTGGTCATCACGAATCCGACACCGTCTGGTGGACAGCCGGTCGTGGCCAGTCAGGAATTGTGGCGCCGAATCACCGGCACTACAACCAACGTGCGGATTGCTTATGCCTTGGCCAGTGGCGCCACAGTGGACGATTTCAAGGCTGTCTCTGGCGTTGCCTATGAGTATCAGGTTGTCACCACAGGGGTCAACGGCACCTCGACGGCCGGCGCCTGGACGTGACGAACCGGAGGAATCAAATTCATGACCGTCTATGGTTGTGATGCGTCCGATTATGATTGGGGCCGGGGCTCGTTCGACGTGGGCGCCATGGCACGCGACGGCATCGTGTTCCTTACCCACAAAGCTACGGAGGCAGCCAACGTCAAGCATGTCAGGATGGCTGAGGCGCTGAACCGTGGTCGAGCTGCCGGCATCCCCATCCTCGGCGCCTATCACGTTGTGCGGTCATCGCCATCCATGGATATCCAGGTCAACTACTTCCTGTCCTATCTGGACCAGGCGGTTTCTTGGTGGCGCAACTGGCCGGCATTCATCCTCCAGGTCGACCTGGAGAAGTGGCCTTATGACACGGTGTCGGCCGGCACAGGTAAAGCGTTCACGGATGCGCTGAGGCGAGCTGTTCCTAACAAGTTCATCATTGTCTATGCCAGCCGTGGCCAATATGGCAATGACCTGGCCGGGATCAACGCCCCACTATGGAACGCCAATTATCCGTCGAGTCGGTCAGCCCCATATCGAAGTATGTATACAGGGGACGGTGGCGCCGGTTGGGGTGCCTATTCAGGTCAGACGCCGCTCATCTGGCAGTTCGCATCGACGGCCACCATCGGCTCACAGAACACCTGTGACATCAACGCCTTCCGGGGCTCCTTGGCGGAATTGACCGCGCTGGTATCCGGCAATCAAAAGAAGGACGACATGCTGAAGGACGAAGTCGTTGCAGGAACTAATTCGCAGGGCATGGGTAACCGCACGGCGGACACTCTGCTGTCTGACATCTGGAACACCGTCATGCGGGGCACGTCGGCCGGCGGTGGCCTATGGAATGACAGCCCCTTCATGACGTTCCGAACCAAGATAGCCGAACTTCAGGCCGCTGCTGAGGCGCGATCGACGTCCACCAATACCGCCATCAAGCTTCTGGGCGATCTGCTCGCGGCCGGCGGCGGAAGTGTCGAAACTGCGGCCATCATCACGGCTATCGATCGGGCCTCTGCTGCGTCCGGTGCCATAGCGGCAGATCAGGCGAAGACCATCGAGAAACTTCGGGCCGAACTGGTGGCAGTGAAGAAGGCGCTCCATGACGCAACGTCCACTCTGGAGTAAGCACTGATTAAAGGGGAAACACCGAGATGAACAGTCCCCTACCTCAACCCAATGTCGGTTCTGACTGGACCGTTGAAACACTAAGGCAACATCTGCTTTCCTTGGATGCTGCGGGAGAACAGCGATGCACTGACCGATCGAGAGCCGCTGAGCAGGCGCGGGTACTGGTGGTTGATGCGCTGAATACGGCCGAACTTCACACCGAACAACGAATCAATCTACTGAATGACCGATTGAGTCGTGAGCTAACCTCGGCGGACCTTCGATATCAGCAGCGTTATGACGCACAAAACAAGGCTCTCGATGCGGCATTGCTTGCTGCCGAAAAAGCGGTGAACACGGCATTGGCGGCGGCAAAAGAAGCTGTTACCAAAGCAGAAATGGCGGCAGAGCGGCGCTTTGAAGCGGTTAATGAATTTCGCGCACAGTTGGCCGATCAAGCCGGGACGTTCATGCCTCGCGCGGAAGCTGAGGCACGCATTAGTACCAACGCTGAAAAGGTCGCGGAAACGAATACCCGTCTTGGCGAATTGGCCGCACGCGTCGATCGCAATGATGGTCGCACGTCTGGTCATGGTGATTCGACAAGGAATCTGGTCACCATTATGGGTCTGCTTATCGCCGTCGTTTCTGTCGCCGTCACCATTCTCATCGCAACACGATAATAGGAGAAACGCATGTCGACTTTTCGTAAGGCTCTTTCGGCTGGCGTACTCGCCGCTGGTTCCCTCATCGTCGGCGGCTGGTCTGCCGGCCACGTGAGCTGGGGTCAGATCTTGGCCGCCCTCGGTGCTGGCGTCGTGGCCGGTGTTGCCGTCTACCAGGTGCCGAACGCCGCTCAGCCGGCGAAGTAACAAGCTGGCCGCTGCTCTCCCTTGATTGGCCCGGGGGGAGCAGCGGCCTTTCTCTGTGTCCAGGGTGGCCCCTGACTGGCAACCTTACGGAGTAGCAGTCCGAGAAGATCCACGGTCAATGGCGTCCGTCCAAGAAACGTTGACCGGCCTCAGTCAGGGGCACCGTCCAGGCACACTAGGGCACCCGGCCCGCTGAGCGCCACCCTGGGGTCATGATCCTGCCCCCCGCGCTAGACCGTGCCGACCCCTCTGGGCTAGCCTCAGGGCTTCGTCTACAGAGGGAGTGCCAAGGTGTTGATCGCTGACAACGTGTTCCGCAAGTCGACCCGCAGTGATGATGGTGTGGAGTGCGTCGAGGTCGCCTATGACGGCGAAACGATCAAGGTGCGTGACTCGAAGAACCCGGCCGGCGCCGTGCTGACCTTCAACCGTGGCGAGTGGGACGCCTTCTGCGGCGGTGCGGCCGATGGGGAGTTTAACGTCTAGGACGTAGCCCGCCAGGATGGCCGCTGGGCCATGATCCAGGGAACGCGCTAGGGATGGATGTCCCTACTTTGGATCAACGGCAGCGGCCATCCTACGGGGCTAAGACCCACAAGATCAACTCTAGGTCAACAAAAATGGCCCGGACCCCAAACCTGAGAACTTCAGGCAAAGGGTCCGGGCCATTTTTGCGTTCACTGGGCGGCGGCTTTCCATTTCTTGTATTGCTTCACGATCCATTCACTCAGCCTTCGGCTTTTCTCGGCCGGGCTGGTCATACCTTCGGCTTTTCTCGGACTGGAGTGATGGACATTCCTTCACCATCCCAGTCCTTGAGGCGCTGGTCATCAGGCTTCGGCTCATACGCGGTGATGGCGATATACCGGCGACCGTCCCTGTCCACGTTGATTTCCAGGCGTAGGTCATACAGCGGGGCCGATTCGGCGTCCTGGTCGTCAACCACCCGCACGGCCACGGCCATATCACCATAGCCAGTGAGAGCATTCCCGAGGCTGGTCGCCGTCTCTCGACTGATCTGCGTCATACGTCTCGGCTTTCCCCTAGCTGACGCTTCGTCCATTCCTGGCTGCGCCTGGCGTACATGTCGGTCGCCTGTCGTGGTCCTGGGTCTTTCTGTTCACCCCATACGGCATAGCCGCTATCCCAGAGGTGACGGACCGGCACCCACCAACCGCGTTCAGAATCGTCAGGGTCGGTGAGCCATGCCTGTCGGTCGGTACTGTCGTCCACCTTGGTTACCTTGAGCTGCTTCGGAGCGTTGACCGTCGGCAGATAGAACCTGAGTCCGGGCGTGTTATTCGGGGAGTCGGTCGGAATTAACATTCTGCAACCCCTCCATCTGTACCTTCTCCATCGCTTCCAGTTCTTCCCTCAGCTCTCGCACACGAGCACAAGCCTCGGCAGTCTGTACGGCCAGTTTATCGGCGTACTTGTTCGCGTCGGCTAGCTCCTGTTCGACCCTCAGCCAGTTAGACATCTGCGTCCACTGTGGCCACTGCTCGGCGAAAGCGTCGGCAGCTTCATCGCGCAGGATACGGAGCTTTTCAAAGACGGACGATCCGTAGCTGACAAGGCCGCCATTGCTGTTACGGTATCCGTCAGAGCGTTTGAAGTCTTCGGCCCAGTTGAGCAGTCGGCCGGTCCTGGCGCTGGTGGTCGGCACAAAGGGCGGCACGGTCAGCGGATGCAGGTAGGACTTCATGGTGTAGTGACGGCCGATGAGCTTCAGGAAATTGTCCCCTGTGGACACTTCAACGAACGGCTTCACATACTCGTTGAAGTCTCCGTCTTTCCTGATTACGGCGGCGACCACCCTCACACAGATGATGCCCTCAGGTGTCCTATGTGGATAGGTGAGCTGGGTCGGCATCACTTCGGCCCCTTGTATTCGGGATTGGATCGATCGTTGGTTGGGTCATACGTGAGGGATGTGCCGTGGCTGCTGTTTCGTGCTATCTCCATTTCGCGAATGGCCGTGTCCAGCTCGAATCGGGTTACGGCTAAGTCGAAACGCATGTTGTCGGATTGAAAGCGCAACACATACGAGCCATCCGCTTGATGACCGACGGCAAACCCAATCGTCACTTTGGCTCCAGGCTGATGATGCGGCACTCGATGATTTCGACCTTGCCGTCCTCGTCTACCTCGCTGTTCGGGATTTCCTCGGAGAAGAAACTCCGGAGAGCGTCGGCGTCCAGCTCTGGACCCTCCACATGAGACACCGTACAGGTCACATTCGCTGTGGCGCTGACGGAGGTCACGTCGCTGACAACCACCTTACTGTCCGAGGTCTCATAGGATGTGTCCTGCCCGTCGACCGGATACCAGGAACAGTCGTCCAGCATCATGGCGACGTCGCCACCGAGGCCGGCTTCAGTTAAATGGTCACCCTCAACGTCCAGGTCGAAAGTCAGTTCATAGTCCATTGTGTTCGGTCCTCTCTCAGAGTAGGGAGAAGCAGTAGCAGTTACCTTCAACGCAGCGCGGGTCTTCGGTTGCAAGTCCGTCACTGTGTCGCTTGGCGGCTTGCTCTTCGCGTTCGATGGTTCGGACGATTGCCTTGTCGGCTCGGGTGGGGCCATGCTCATTCATTGTTCGGGCTCCACTCCCAGACGGCTACGGTGATCGGGTACCAGTCGACGTTGCTAGGCAACACGCGGCTCTCAGGCTTCCAGTCCCAGACGTTCATGTCCAGATGTTCGCTGGTCGGCTTCAGTTCGGATACGGGGGTTGCGATGGTCGCCGGTCCACCTGAGCAGCACAGTCCGTCACCGACGCGGCTACGGAAGACGCTGGCACCGAACACGATGCGGACGTGACCTTCGCCAGGGCTGCCGCCGTCGATGACGCCCATGGCGCCGGCCTTCAGTCCACCCCATGTCCACGGCCCGCTCAGACGCACCCAGTCACCCGCGCGGGGTGTCGGCGGTAGGTAGGCCGGGGCTGCCTCTTCCAGTGCGGCATAGTAGCCCCTGGCGTCCCAGTCCTCGGCCAGCTCGCGGCGGGGCTTCCCCACAAAGTCAGCAAGGCTGCCGTCATGCTTGTAATCCCTGGTCTCGAAACCCTGAGACATGTGGACCAGGATCTTCACGCCGGTCTCATCTGCGGTCAGCACGAGACCAGCCGTCAGAGTTGTTCCCTTATCCCAGACCAGAACTGATACCCGGTCCTTAGCCTTGTATGTCATTCGCTGTCTCCGTCTTTCTGGTTCGTCGTCCGTTGAGTGTTAAATGAAGTACGGCTATCTGAAGGCTGATGATTCCGAGCTGAATGCAGATGAGGACAAGAATGGCTATCATGCCGGGTTCACAGTTCACCGCTTTGTGTCTTCACCTTCTTTCTCTGGGGGGCAGACGAAAGATTAGAATGCCTTCGATTATGACTAGTTGGACAGTGATGATTGCGAGCAGCATTTGAATGATGACCATGGTTTATCGCACTCGCTCCCAATGGACGTGAATAGGGCCGATGGCAAACCCGAATGCTCTATCCTTCTTCACCGGCCACCACCAAATTCCGAAGTACCATTCTGTCCAGATCAGCCGGACGCTGCGCCGAAACGTCATCCCTCGGAATTTCACGTCGGATTCACCAACCAGGTTATGATCGCGGCCAGAAACACTACGGTGAACAGGCCGGTAAGAACGACCGGCGTCCTGTGCAGGTCCCATGCATGTCGGAGAAAGCGGCGGCGGTCAACCAGAGGGACAGTGCAGAATGGACACCGGATTTCGTCATCGCTCATTGTTTCGTCTTCACCCCCAGGGCGCGGCTCTGGCTGAGGTCGATGAGAAGCGATGGCCGGCGACAGTAGCCTTCGAAGCAGGGACGGCACACGTCGTCCGTTATGACTTGCTGGCTCAGTTCAGGGTCACGGCTACTGCGGACCTGATAGACCATTCGATAGGTGGCTTTTCTTGGGCAGCCGGCGGTGGCGCAATTGTCACTCGTTCTGGGGACGGTCACCAGAGGCTCGGTGCTCATTCTCCATCGCTTCCTTAATGGATTCTCTAGCCATGTGAATATGAACGCGCAGTTTCTTGAGCGACGGCCCGCCCCGGCCCTTGTCATTCTTGTATGCCTGAAAGCACGCTTCAACAAGCTGCCCCGCCTCGTCCGGGTTCATTCCCTTCAAAGGCAGGGCAGCTCTGATGATGTCGCGTGGCTTCTGGGTTACCACGCCGGTCCCTGAATCTTACGAGTCCGGCCGTCTGCGATCACCAGCCAGCGGTCATCCTCGCGGCGATTCTTCTTGCCGGTCGTCATGGCCTGGTTGATGGTGTGCATGTCGGCCGCCGTGATCCGTGCCGGCAACTTCTGGCCGTCCAGCTCTGCGCTGGTCAGTTCCTCTTTGGACAGCCAGACATAGACCTCGTCGCGGTCGACTGTTTCCGGCTCGGCCAGTTTCGGTGCCGCCCCCCTGACCGGCTTGACGACGGTCTTCGGCTTCGGCTTGCGGGTCTGGACTGTGTTGTCCTTCGCCAGTTCGGCCGATGCGATTGCTTCCGTCGCGGCAGCACTGAATTCCACGACCGGAACCGCCGGCTTGACTGGAGTGTTCGGCTCATCCTCGGCGGCGAGTCGATGCAATTCCAGGTGGGCCTTCAGTCGGCGCTCGAACCTTTCCAGATCCAAACCCTTTGTGGTCGGCGCGGTCGTTCGATGTTCACCATTTTCGTGGTGAAGGTCGCCGTCTCTTTGATTGTGAATGTGTCCCATGTCTACCCGCCCTTACAGGTTCACCACGTCTTTCTCGAATACGAGCTGAGTCAGACGCACCCCTTTCGGAGTTTCGAATGCGAATGCGTTGGTGTGCTTCACGCCAGGATTGACCCCGCTGTCGGCAGATACCCAGCGAACTTCGAAGAACCGGCCAGCGTCATCTTTCGCGGCGACGACGCCCAGAGTGCCGGGGCCGGTCACGTCTGCGACGGTGAAGTCTGCCGACGCGTTGCCGACGTTCTCATAGCTGACGTCGATCTTGGTCATGTTCTTCTCTTCGCCGGTTGACGTGTCGGCCTGGTCGATCTCGTACCCGGTGATGGTGATCTTCCAGGTGCCCAGGGTCCACGCCTCACCTATGGCATGGGGCGCCAGGGGCGCTGTACCGGGCTCTGAGGCACTAGCGGCGGTGGTGGGTGCCGGCGTACCCGGCTGAGCCTTGCTGGTCCCACAGCCCCCTACAGCGGCGGCGGCGGCCAGGCCCACGATGAGTGTGACGATGATCTTATTCATGGTGTCTCTCTCACTTCAGTAACTCTAGTTCCAACTCACGCCAGGGGCCTAGCTTGAGCTTGAAGGTTCGCCCGTTCAGCCTGACGAGACAACCCGGACGCGCCCACAGGATGGACTCATCCAGGTCACGACGTCGGGTCTCGATGGCGTCAGGCGTGCCATAGAACAGGTGGACCGGATGCGCCCTGGCAGTAGGCGACCGTCCAGGCTCGTCATAGAGCACGACACGATAGAACCGGTCATGTGTTCCATCGGCCTCGATGATGTACGCGGATTCTTTCCCAGGGGTCAATCCGAGTGCGATAGCGGTCATGTCTTCAGGGCCTCAACTTTCGTTTTGCATTCCGTACAGATGGGAACCTCGCCGAGAGGTCCAGCATCCATCCAGCCAGTGGCGGTCCGGTCGCACAAGGCGAACCATTGGCAGATGACTTCCTCAACCGAACGCCAGTCGACATCATCGACGTCGCCGTACTTGCGCGTGGCGATGACAGACCAGCGGGCGCGGCGAGCTGCCGCCTCTCTTGAAAGACTGAGTATGTCGACATCCAGCAGGGTTTCCGGCTTGCCTGTCGGCCGACACCATACGACTACGCGATAAACCTTCAGGTCACTCACTGGTTCACCGTTCGATTCTGGCATAGGTGGTGGGATACATCATGACGCTAGGAACGTCGCCCAGATGCTTTCCGTCCAGCTCTTCAACTGTTTCAGTGCTGAGGCCAGGTCCGACGAATATGATTTTCTGTTCGCCAAGATGGGATGAGCTGAGGTTCTGATTCTCGAATAGCACCATCCAGGTCGGCGGCGTGTCGATTCGAGTCAGTCCTTCCGTCACGGCCTCCCTGAATTCCGGGTCCAGGCTCGCCATGAATTCGGCATACGGCATCTCTTTGATTGTCATATTGAAACCCTCTCTAGTTGCTCACGGCCACGCACCCTCCCCATGGATGCATGACCGAAAGCGGCTAGCTCTTGTTCACTACTTCGGTCAGTTCAACTGAGTCGACGGAGTAGCTTGTCTCTTTGTTTTGCCCCGGCCAGATGTCACCGTTGAGGTCACCTTCACGAACCAGGTTGCAGACAGCCTCGGCGACATCCTCTGCTTTGACGGCTCGCTTGCCGGATTCTTTTGTCAGGTTGATTCGGATTAGGAATTCCATACCTCTCCCTCAGGGGACTTTGATTCGGGATACGTGGTGGTAACTCTGCCTGAGGCAGTTGTCGGATTGGGGGGAAAGGACTGTTCGCCATGCCCGCATTTCATTGTCCCAGAAGATGCGCTGTTGACATCGGACGCACCAGGCTAGGACCGTGGTCCGCGTTACGTCGATGTCGATGACTACCCCTGCTTTCCCCAGGTACCGCAACGCTGGGTTTCGAAGTCCTGGCCGACCTGAAGGGTGACGGTGAGGTTGCCCCCGCCGATGTGGTTGTTGACGATGCTGCCGCCGTTGCTGCCCGTCTTGGTGATGGCCCAGTAGCACTGGTCACCGGCGCCGACGACGCGATAGGTACCCGGCGGGATGTCCGGGCCGACTGACTTGGTCCCGTCGCTGATCTGATCCTTCGGCGCGGGCGGCGGCACCTGCACCTCTTTGGTCACGGTCACAGTGGACACTGCCGGGGCCGGCTCCTTGACGATCTTCGTGACGGTGGACGCGGCCGGCAGCGGCGACAGAGCTTTCGTCGGGCTGTCCCCACCCGTGGCCGAACCGAGCCCACAGGACGCGAATGACACGACGGCAAGGGTGAGGATGGCGACAGGGATAGGGAGTGAGACTTTCTTCATTTCGAGGCTTCCTTAGTGATTGAGGTTGATGAAGCCGGACTCATCGACGGTCAGGGGTGGCTCTTCCTTCCCCTTCTGGCTCGCAGGATTTCACCGCTGGTCTGGGGGTCATAGGTGAACGTCGGGTTTTTCACTTCCACTGGGGCGGCCAGCCGACCATTGTCTTCAAGTCGGCGGAATGTGGCTTGGATGAGGGTGCCATCTAGGCCAAGCTCGAACAGCTCGATCTCCCCTTTTACCGGGGGCTTCAAGTACGGGTTGTCGGTGCCGGTCAGAATTACATTGAGGTGCGGGTGGCTCATCGTTGGCCGGCGTATCTTCCGAAGCGCGCCTCGTTCAACACGCGCACCAGTTCGACGGCTTCTTTCGCGCTGAGGTTGCGAATCTGGTCGGCGGTCGGCAGGAGGGGAAGCAGCGACGGATGGTGCCAATGGGTACTGACATCGAAGTAAGGCGCGAAGGATTCCTCACGGGTCCTCTTGACGGCTTCCTCGGCTGCCTCGCGGGTCAAATAGAAGTTGCACCAGACGAACAGCTCGCCACCATCCTGAGCATCGATGTGGTATTGCTGATTCTTGAACCCACTCTGTTTCGTCGGGTTGTAGTGAATCTGCCACACCACGGAATGGGTGGCATAGTGAAAGACGTGATTGGCGATCTGCGTCTTGACTACGGCTGCTTCAGCCATCAGCAGGTGTCCCCCTGATTTAGGATGGTTGTCACCCTGTCTTCGATGCGGGCCTTGGTGGTGGCCAACGCGACGGCGCCGAACCGGTACCACACACGTACGGGCTCGCCCTGGCCATTGCGCACCAGGAAAGCCGTACCATTCTCTGCGGCAGCTAGGGCCTCTTCTTTTTCCACCTCAGTGATCGAGGAGAAGTCTCGCTTATAGATGACGTCCTCAGGCGCCTTGTCAGCTTCGGCGGTTGCTGACTCGCCCTTGATGTAGTAGGGAAGGGAACCCATGTCGAATCCCCAAGCCGCAATGTATGGGTACTTCATGTTCGCTTCTCTCTATGCAGGATCTTCTGGTAACGGTTCTCCGGAAAGGGATCATTCTTCTTGCACTCGTCAAGCTTGGCTAGAGCTTCGGCGATGCTTTCGCTCGTGAAGAGATCTTCCCAGCCGTGACCATAGTTGCCCTGTACGACATGCAGATACCGGTACCTGCTAGCCACTGTCTATCACCACCAATCCGGCCTCGATGAGGTTCCGCGCGGTCCGGCCATAGCTGCCTTGAAGCTGCCAGGCAAGACCCGTGTCCACAAGGGACTGAAAGACGGCGATGGTTTGTTCCTCATTCAGCTCGCCCTGTTCATAGGCGACGATCATGTCGATAATGTTGCCGGCTGACATGGCTAGTCCTTTCATCGTGCGGCATGGTACAGAACGGAGACAGGCGCCTCGGGGCACATTTCCGCTCTGCCTTCGGGGTCGAAATCGGTTCCGCAGTAACCGCAAATCTCCTGAACCTTGACGCACTCTTGCATGTTGTCTTCCACGCTTCCGATGTTGAACGTCTGATTCAGGAAGTAAGCTTTCGCTTCCTCGAATGTGCCGTTGAATCGCGTGGTAACCGTGTCGTCGTTGGCATATGTGCAGCGGACCGTAATCATCTAGTCCCATCCTTCTTTATCCAGGTCGAGATTCGGCGGTAAGAGCTTTCGCGCATCAGGGTTAGCCGAAACCTTGCGCCAGAATTCGTTGGCGGCTTCCCTAGCTTTGGGGGTCTCGACGATGGTCATCAGCTTTTGCTGTAGTCGCCGGGTGCCCTGGTTATAGCCCCAGAGGAAAACGCTGGCCTCGCGCTGGTCGCGGAAGTGGCGCGTAGAACGGTCGACCATCGCTGACCACGTGTCGGCGCCCTGGTCCGTCTCTTCGGCCTGTGTGCGCCGTGGGCAGGCCACCCAGCCTAGGGGTTGCTGCTCCCACACGTGGCCCACGAACACGCCTCTGTGGCGTTGTGGGTAGCCTTCCGTGTGGATCGGCGCGTAACCGTTGGCCCAGACTTCCAACACGGACAGGTGAATCAGCTCTGACCCTTCATAGTCGAACGTCGCGCCCACAACTTCATCCATGGCTCTTCCTCAGATTCCAACGCACGACGGCGACGATGATGGCCGTCTCGATGATGAGGCCGACAGTAGAAATGACCGGGTGCCTGAACAGGTAGTCGACCGGGGCGGTGACGATGGCATAGAGAATGTCCATAGAGGATTCCTATCTTGTCCTGTTCTCTAAACGTCTGTTGAGATGATGAATCAGCTCGGGCTTTGTCATTTCCTGATGTCCGGCTATACCAACTCGCTTGGCAATAGCGTGAAGGTCGGAAGCGAAGTAGCCACCATCGACCGGCACACCGTCTGTTTCATAAGAACTGAGATGCTTGTCCATTGCGTACACGCTCCTAGTTGTCCACGGCCACGCACCTCCCCCGGATGCATGACTGAAAACCTCTAGCTGGTTGCCTTGTTCCAGGCGTCAACTACTTCTTGCGCCTTTCCCTTCTCGGCATCCGTCCACGGACCGGAGCACATGCCCACCTTGGCGACCGCGTACCAACCGGCCTGCCAGCGTTCCAAGGTGGCGAAAGGCTTACGCACTCGTCCATTCATGAGATCAGCCTTTCCTCTCGCGGCTAACTAGACGCACGTGCGATGCGCTGAACTGAACATCGTGCCGTACTTGACCCACACTCCGTCATGGCTGATGTCTCTGCGGTTGCCACACACACGGTTGCGACCCACGCACACATACTGCCCGTAGTCGCCCGGCTTGAACGGCTGAGTTTCGGGAGTCGGCTCTTCTTGGCGTTGCTGCTCCAGCCGTTCCCTCGTCTCGGCGAGAAGTCTCCGGGCGTGTTCTAGGCTCGCGTCATAACCAAGTACCACGCCGCCCTGAAAGAGTCCTCGCACGCTTTTGCCGGTGCCGCTGGGGTCTTCGAATCCCGTGAATACCGGGGCCATGCCCGGGTCTAGGCTTTCGATCTCGTTGGCGATGCGGCGGATTTCTTCACCCGTGCTACTCACGCCTTCTTCTCCCTACGTTGAATCTTCCGGTACACGCGGCCCGGATCGTTATCCCGGTATGCCTTCAGGTCGGTAAGGGCTTCGTTGACGTTCTCGCTCTGGGTCAAGTCCTCCCAGCCGAAACCGAAATTGCCCTGAACCACATGCAGGTATTCGTAGGCAGGGTTTCTTTCGGTCATGATTCCTTCCGACCTTTCCCTGTGATTACGGCCCGCCGGAAGTTCTCGTCCGCGTCCGGCTCGTTCACCGCATAGTCAAGCTGCTCATTGCCACAGAAGATTTTCCAGGACTTGGTCTTCGCCCGCCCCTTGCCGAATTCGGCATACCACAAATCGATGGTCCTGCCGTCCGGCCGGGTTTCGGTCCTGACAATTGTCCACGGCTTGTTCATTTCCTCACCCTCTTGATGGCGTTCTTCGCGGTCATTATGCCATGGAGGAAAATCCAGACCTCACGGAGGCTCCGCAACTCCAGTGGTTCGAGCTGGGTATGGAAGTAGATGAGATAGTGGTCGGCCTTTTCCAGATTGGGTTTCCAGCTCTGGATGCGGCCCTCTCTATCGTGGATTTCGAGCGCCCGTTCGATCGACGCCTTGGTGTACGGGACTCGCGCCGGCATCACTTCACCATCTTCCAGGCGACGCTGGCCATCTTCTCTATGGGCATTGCGATGAGCTTCGCCTTATTCGTGTCGTTCAATGCGTCATACACGGTCACGATCACGTTGGCGGACTGCATGTCGACAATCACGCCATCGATCTCTTGATGTTGGCGCTCGGCGACAATCTTTCGGAGGATGTCGATGGTGTTCATGTCGCTCCCTAGTTGTCCACGGCCACGCACCTCCCCAGGGCGCATGACTGAAGCCGACTAGCTTTTGTTCACCGTCATGTTCACGGGGGTCGAACCGTGCAGGTCGAGAATCAGCGGCTCAGCGATGGGTTTCCAACCGCAGTCGTAGGTGTCGCACGCGTAGTAGGCCCGGTCAGCAATGGAAACGACATCGCCAATGCTGAGTTACCAGTTGCGCTTTGCCCGGTAGTTGAGCACCAGATCTGGGTCATCGCCAATCTTGAAGCCGTCATTGAACAGCCGGAAAGCCT
>Ga0164298_10000142_pt1 | contig 25396 bp, 27 predicted proteins | sample Whisoiple_216_MG_FD_109713 | JGI IMG/M metagenome (GOLD analysis project Ga0164298, IMG submission 109713) | Unamended control soil microbial communities from upstate New York, USA - Whitman soil sample_216_MG | ecosystem: Environmental > Terrestrial > Soil > Agricultural land ...
ACCGGCAACGCCGCCAGCGGGAAGCTGGGCCGCCGAATTAGTTGCCTGATTTCCGGCGCGGGACACTAGCGCTGGGGATCCCGGGCGAACAACCGCTTGGACCACACGTAGCCGCCGATGGTCAGCGCCACGCCCCAGCAGACCGCGAGCCAGCCGTTGTGCCCGATCGGGCCGCCGATCAGCAGGCCGCGCAGGGTCTGGATGATCGGCGTGTACGGCTGGTACTCGGCGAACCAGCGGATACCGCTCGGCAGCGACGCCAGCGGGATGAACGTCGTGGACAGGAACGGCAGGAAGAACGACAGCACCATCGGGGTGTTGCTGGCGCCCTCGACGGTCTTCGCGAGCAGGCCCAGGGTGACGGCGAGCCAGGTGATCGCGAACGAGATCAGCACCGTCAGCCCGGTGACCGCGAGCCACTCGAGAAGCCCCGCCGTCGGCCGGAAGCCCAGCGCCAGGCCGACGCCGATCACCGACACCACGGTGACGACGTTCAGGATGACGCTGCCGAGCACGTGCCCCGTCACCACGGCCGTGCGGGAGATCGGCATGGTGCGGAACCTGTCGACGATCCCCTCGTTCATGTCCGAGCGGATCTGCACCGCGGTCTGCACGGCGCCGGAGGCGATGGTCATCAGCAGGATGCCGGGGACCAGGTAGTCGATGTAGTCGACGCCGCCGGCCGGACCGCCGACACCGGCCGAGATCGTGTCGCCGAACAGGTAGGCGAACAGCAACAGCATGATCACCGGGACGGAGATCGTGGCGATGATCAGGGCGGGGTAGCGGACGAGGTGGCGCAGGTTGCGGCGGAGCATGGTCGCGGAGTCGGCGAAGCCGTCCATCGGCCGGGTCTCTCGCCGGGCGGCCGGCCGGGTCGGGGTGATGGTCATGACACGCTCGCGTTCTGGTTGGTGGGGTGGCCGGTCAGCGCGAAGAAGACGTCGTCGAGGTCGGGGGTGTGCACGGTGAGCGCCTCGGTCTCGATCGAGGCGTCGTCCAGGCGGTCCAGCAGGGCCTTCAGGCCGCGGCGGCTGCCGTCGTTGGGGACGGTCAGCGTCAGCGCCTCCAGGTCGCGCGCGGGGTCGCCCAGGATGCGGGCGGCGGTGTCCAGCTCGCGGACGTCGGTGAACACCAGCCGGACGTGCCCGCCCGGGATGCGCCGCTTCAGCTCGGCGGGCGTGCCCTCGGCGACGATCTCGCCGTGGTCGAGCACCGCGATCCGGTCCGCGAGCTGGTCGGCCTCCTCCAGGTACTGGGTCGTCAGGAAGACGGTCACGCCACCCGCGACCAGCTCGCGGATGATGTCCCACATGGCGTGCCGGCTGCGTGGGTCCAGGCCCGTGGTCGGCTCGTCGAGGAAGATCACCTTCGGCTCGCCGACCAGCGTCATCGCCAGGTCCAGACGGCGGGTCATGCCGCCGGAGTAGGTGGCCGCGGGCTTCTTCCCAGCCCCGACCAGGTCGAACTGCTCGAGCAGTGCTGTTGCCCTGCGGTGGCACTCCTGCCTGGGCAGCCGGTACAGCTCGCCCATCAGGCGCAGGTTCTCCTCGCCGGTGAGCAGCCTGTCGACCGCCGAGAACTGGCCGGTCACGCCGATCGCCCCGCGGACGCCGTCCGGGTCGGTCGCGACGTCGTGCCCCGCGACGGTGATCGTGCCGGCGTCCGCGGTGATCAGCGTGGACAGGATCCGCACCGCGGTGGTCTTCCCGGCGCCGTTCGGCCCGAGCAGCGAGAAGACCGTGCCGGCGGGGACGTGCAGGTCGATGCCGTCGAGGACGACATGGTCGGAGAAGCTCTTGCGGAGTCCGGTGACCCCGATCGCCGTGTTCATGCCGAAAGGTTGCGGCCGGGCCGGATCAGTGGGGTTTCACGGTGGTTTCAGCGGCGCTCAGCCGGTTTCATGGGCGTATGGATCTTGGGTTGACGGACCGTGTGTACCTGGTGACCGGTGGCAGCAAGGGGCTCGGCTTCGCGACCGCGGCCGCGCTCGTGGCGGAGGGGGCGCGGGTGGTGCTGACCGGCCGGTCGGACGAGGCCGTGGCGTCGGCCGCCGCTGAGCTCGGCGCGGTCGGGGTGGCGTGCGACAACGCCGACCCGGCGACGCCGGACCGGCTGCTGGACGTCGCGCGCGAGCGGTTCGGGCGGGTGGACGGACTGCTCCTGAGCGCGGGCGGGCCGCCGGTGGGGACGGTCACGGCGGTGTCGGACGAGCAGTGGCAGTCGTCGTTCGAGTCGGTGTTCCTCGGCGCGGTCCGGCTGGCGCGGACCATCGGGTCGGCGCTGGGCGAGGGCGGCTCGATCGCGTTCGTGCTGTCGTCCTCGGTACGCGCGCCGATCGGCAACCTGGGCATCTCGAACGGCCTGCGCCCCGGCCTGGCGATGGTGGCCAAGTCGCTGGCGAACGAGCTGGGGCCGCGCGGGGTGCGGGTGAACGGCCTGCTGCCGGGCAGGGTCGCGACGGACCGGATGACATACCTGGACGAGCAGGTGACCGAGGAGCAGCGGGCCGCCTCGCTGGCCGCGATCCCGCTGCGCCGCTACGGCGACCCGCCGGAGTTCGGCCGCGTGGCCGCGTTCGTGCTGTCCCCGGCCGCGTCGTACCTGACGGGCACGATGCTGCCGGTCGACGGGGGCATGACCCCGGTGTTCTAGTGTCCCGCGCCGGAGATCAGGCAACTAATTCGGCGGCCCAGCTTCCTGCTGGCGGCGTTGCCGGTTCGCCCAGGTACGACCCAGTACGAGGGACGAACCGGCGTCTTGCCAGCAGAAACCTGGATCCACCGACTTAATCACCGCATTTCCGGCGCGGGACACTAGTGCGGTGTCCACCGATAGACCCGGCGAACGTCGGTGGACACCGCACTAGGTGCCGATGGCGGCCGCGGCGGCCAGGATGTTGACGTAGTCGCGCAGGCAGGCGATCTGCCCGTCGCGGGTGGTGAGCACGACGATGTTGGGCAGCGTGAACTCGCCGGTGGTCGCGCTGGTCCCGAGGACCTCCTGCTCGACGACGATCGTGTCCGGGTCGCCGGTGTCGTGGATCGCGAGGGTGCGGTAGCGCTCGTACTTCAGCGCGTTCGCCTGCCAGCCCGCGGCGATCCAGCTCACGATCTCGTCCCGTCCTTCGAGCCGGGACGGCAGGCCCGGGCGGGTGAACGGGAACTCGTGGACCGCGTCCGCCGCGTACACACGCCGCATGTCCTCGGCGGACTGGCTGACGGCGGCCGCGCGGACGCGTGCCAGGACCTCTCGCGGGCCCGCCGGGGTGCGCGGCCCGCCAGCCTGGCCGCGGCGGGTGCCCAGGTCGGTGATGTCGATGCGGTCCTGCTCGGTCGGCGCCATGGGGTCCACCCCTAAGGTGAGGCATAGTCCGGTTAGTGCGAACGGTACCGGACCGTGTCCCCGTTTCACAATGTGGCCGTCCCGCACGGACTTCACCGGCGGGGGACGACCAGCCCGGACTCGTAGGCGGCGACGACGGCCTGGGTGCGGTCGCGGAGGCCGAGCTTGCCGAGCATGCGGCTGACGTGGGTCTTGACCGTCTCCTCGGTGACCACGAGCCGTGCGGCGATCTCCGTGTTGGACAGTCCTTCCGCGACGAGCCGGAGGACCTCGGTCTCGCGCGGGGTGAGGATGGTCAGCGCGGGCGGCCGCGGCGTCGGTCGCAGGCGGGCGAACTCGCCGATGAGCCGGCGGGTGACGGTGGGCGCGAGCAGTGCCTCCCCGGCGGCGATGACCCGCACGGCGTCGAACAGCCGCTCGGCGGTGACGTCCTTGAGCAGGAACCCGCTGGCCCCGGCGCGGAGCGCGTCGTAGACGTACTCGTCGAGGTCGAAGGTGGTCAGGATCAGCACCCTCGGACCGCTGATCCGGCGGGTGGCCTCGATCCCGTCCATGGTGGGCATGCGGACGTCCATGAGCACGACGTCGGGTTGGTGTCGCCGGCAGAGCGCGACGGCCTCGGCCCCGTCGGTGGCGGTCCCGGCAACGGTGAAGTCGGGCTGGGTGTCGAGGAGCGCCGCGTACCCCGACCGCACCACCTCGTGGTCGTCGGCGACGACGATGCGGATCACGTCTCCTCCACCGGAAGAACGGCCTCAACGAGGAACCCGCCGACGGTGTCCACCGGCCCCACGCGCAGGGTGCCGCCGGCGGCCGCGGCACGCTCACGCATGCCGGCGAGCCCGTGCCCGGCCGGGTTGGCGGTCCCCGGCCCGTTGTCCCGGATCCGGACCCGGAGCTGTGGCCCGTAACGGAGCTCGACGTCGACGGCGGCCCCGGGCGCGTGCCGGCGGGCGTTGGTGAGCGCCTCCTGGACGATCCGGTAGGCGGCGAGCTCGACACCCGGGTCGAGGGGCACCGGCGCGCCGGAGACGATGAGGCGTGCGCTGGCGGAGAGGCGGGCGTCGTCGAGGAGGTCGACGAGCTGCTGGAGCTTGGGCTGGGGCTTGAGCTCGGGTTCGGTGCCCTCGCGCAGGACGCCGAGGAGCCGCCGCATCTCGGTGAGGCCGGTCCGCGCCCGGTCGCCGATCTCGGAAAACCGTTGCGCGCCAAGGTCTGGCAGGCCCGGCGTGGTGAGCCGGGCGGTCTCGGCCTGCACGGCGATCATGGAGATGTGGTGGGCGACGACATCGTGCAGCTCGCGTGCGATCCGCGCGCGCTCGCCACGGGCGGTGTGCTCGACGAGCGTGGCGGCGACGGCCTGCCGCGCGGCACGGTGCAGCAGTGCCTCCTTGCGCGCACCAGCGGCGATCCCGGCCCAGACGGCGGCAGGCGCGCAGGCCGCGAGCAGCACGGCCATGATCGAGGGCTGCGCGATGGCGAGCACCACGAAGGGGACGGCAAGCGTCTGTACCCACACCGCGCCCGCCAGCACGAGGGAGACGACCACCGCGACGGCCGCGCCGGCGGTGAGCACCTTGAGCAGAGCGAGCGAGAGAAACCCGGCGGCGGCAAGGAGAACGGCGGCCGCGGCGGGCCGGAGAAGACCGAGCGGGACGGTGCCGGCGACGGCGAGCAGGCAGAGCGTGAGCCCGAACTCGATACTGACGTCCGCGGCGACCGACCGCCAGAACGCCTCCCCGACCGCGACGAGCCCCAGCAGGAACGCCGCCGCCCGGCCCGCCCCCGCACGAAAGTCCCACTCGTGCGCCCGGGGGCCCCCCGGTTTCCACGTTACCGGGAGGCACCGACGATTCCGGAGTCGCGCGTGGCCGCCTGTGGACAACTCGGCCTCCGCGCTGTCGTCGCCGGCCTCTCCATCGCGCATGCCGGTCATTGTCTCCGCTGGCAGGGGCCTGGGCGTCACTCCCACGAGCGACCTCCCTCACCCGTGGCAGGGAGGCTCAGGATGGCTCCGCGCCGGGACGACTGGCCAACCTCGACTCCATAACCTTCCACAGCATGGAAGCCACCATCGAGGTCGCCGGGCTGCGGAAGCGGTTCGGGGGGACCACCGCGCTCGACGGGATGTCCTTCACCGTCGGCGCCGGACAGGTCACGGGGTTCGTCGGACCCAACGGCGCCGGCAAGTCCACCACCATGCGGGTCGTCCTCGGGCTGGACGCCGCCGACGCCGGGCACGCGCACGTCGGCGGCCGGCCCTACCGGGAGCTGCGTCGTCCCCTCGCGCACGTCGGCGCGCTCCTCGACGCCGGCGCGCTCCAGCCCTCCCGCTCGGCGCGCAACCACCTCCTCTGGCTCGCGCACTCCCAGGGGATCTCGCGGACCAGGGTCGACGAGGTCGTCGCCATCACCGGGCTCGGCGGGGCCGCCAGGCGCAAGGCGGGCGGGTTCTCCCTCGGCATGCGCCAGCGCCTCGGCATCGCCGCCGCGTTGCTCGGCGACCCGCCCGTGCTCATGCTCGACGAGCCCTTCAACGGCATGGACCCGGAGGGCATCGTCTGGATGCGGACCTTCCTGCGCCAGAAGGCGGCCGAGGGCCGGGCCGTGCTCGTGTCCAGCCACCTCATGAGCGAGCTGCAGGACACCGCCGACCACCTGGTCGTCGTCGGCCGCGGCAGGGTCATCGCGGACACCAGCGTCGCCGAGCTCATCGCCGCCGCGTCCGGGGACCGGGTCATCCTCCGCACCGCCGCGCGCACCCCGGCCATGACCGTCCTCGCGCGGTCCGGGGCCACGGTCGCCGCCACCGGTGCCGACACCCTCACCGTCGACGGGCTCGCCGCCGCCGACGTCATCGCGCTGCTCAACGCGGACGATGTGCCGTTTCACGAGGTCAGCGCCCATCGCGCCTCGCTGGAGGAGGCCTACATGGAGCTGACCCGCGACGCCGTCGAGTTCAGGGCGGGGGAGCGAGGGTGAAACACGTCATCCACGCGGAGTGGACGAAGTTCCGCACCGTCCGCGGCTGGGTCGTCGGCATGGTCGTCGCGATCCCCCTGACCGTCCTCATCGGACTACTCGGTCCCGCCGGCGACAGCTTCCACTGCGCCGGACCCAACGGACAGAAGTGCGCCGGCCAGTCGCCGCCGACCGGGCCGGACGGCACACCCGTGTTCGACTCCTTCTACCTCGTGCACCGCACCCTCACCGGCGACGGCGCCATCACCGCCCGCGTCGCGCCGCTGACGGGCGCGGAACCCTGGGCGAAGGCGGGCCTGATCGTCAAGCAGAGCACCAGGGCCGGCTCCGCCTACGCGGCGGTCATGACCACCGGCGGCCACGGCGTGCGCATGCAGTACGACTACACCGAGGACATCGCGGGGCCGGTGAACGCCCGGTGGCTTCGCCTGTCCCGCAAGGGAAACACGCTCACCGGCGCGGTCTCGGCGGACCGCGGGCACTGGACCACGGTCGGCACGGCCCAACTGGACCTGGGAAGCCGCGTCGAGGCCGGCATGTTCGTGTCGTCACCGCAGCATGTGGAGCGGACCCAGTCCTTCGGCGACATCACCGAGGACGGCTACCCCACCAGCGCCACCACCACCTTCGACGAGGTGACCACCGACGGCGAATGGCGGACGGGCTGGCACGGCACGGCGGTCGGCGGTGCGTCCGAGGTGGTGACGACCGGGATGACCGAGCAGGACGGGAGGTTCAGGATCACCGGGCACGGCGACATCACCCCGATCGTGGCCGCCGGTCTCGGTCGCAACGTCGAGAACGCGCTGGTCGGCGTGTTCGCCGGGCTCATCGCCGTGCTCGTGGTCGCCACGTTGTTCGCCACGAGCGAGCACCGGCGCGGCCTCATCCGCACCAGCTTCGCCGCCAACCCGCGCCGCGGTCAGCTCCTTGCCGCCAAGGCGATCGTGATCGGTGGCGTGTCCTTCGTGGTCGGTGTGGTGTCGGCGGCGCTGTCGATCCCGTTGGTGGCGGAGCTGGAGGTCGCGAAGGGCTTCTTCCTGTTCCCGACCTCGACGGGGACCGAGATCAGGGTGATCGTCGGCACGGGCCTGCTGTTCGCGGTGGCCGCGGTGCTCGCGGTGGCGGCCGGCTCGCTGCTGCGGCGCGGCGCGGGCACGGTCACGGCCATGACCGTGGGGCTCGTGCTGCCGTACCTGCTGGCGGTGGCGTCGGTGCTGCCGGCCGGCCCAGCGGATCTCCTGACCTCGGTCACCCCGGCCGCGGGCTTCGCGATACAACAGACCCTGCGGGAGTATCCGCAGGTCAGCGCGAGCTACACGCCCGCGGACGGTTACTTCCCGCTGTCGCAGGCGGGCGGCTTCGCCGTCCTGTGCGCGTACGCGGTGCTGGCCACGGTGCTGGCCACGTTCGCGCTGCGCAGGCGGGACGCGTGAGAGTGCGCGGCGTGCACGCGGAATGGACGAAGGCCCGGACGGTGCCCGGCACGGCGTGGCTGCTGTTCGGGGTCGTGGCGCTGACCGTGCTGCTGGGTGCCCTGGCGTCCGGCGCGATGCCAGAGGGCGGCGACCCGGCGAAGTCGGCCTTCATGGGGGTCACGCTGGGCCAGGCGGTGGTGGCGATCCTGGCGGTGGCGACGGTGAGCGGCGAGTACGGCACGGGCATGATCCGCACCACGTTCACCGCCCTGCCTCGACGGCTGAACGTGTTGGCCGCCAAGGGACTCGTGGTGGCCGCGATGACCATCGCGGCCGGTACGGCGGCGGTACTGGCCTCGGCGGCGATGGGCGACGCACTGCTGCCGAACGGTCTTTCCCTTGCCGCGGGCCCGATCCTGCGCGCGGCGACGGGCTCGGTGCTGTACCTGACGCTGATCGCGCTGCTGAGCGTCGGCGTGGCCGCACTGGTCCGCGACGCGGCCACGGCGACCGGCGTGGTGCTGGGCCTGCTGTACCTGACCCCGATCGTCACGTCGCTGGTCGCCGACCCGGACTGGTACGCCCGCCTGCAGAAGCTGAGCCCGATGACCGCCGGCCTGGCCGTCCAGGCGACGATCAACCTGGACCAGCAGCCGATCAGCCCCTGGCAGGGCCTGGGCGTCCTGGCCCTGTGGGCCGCGGGAGCGCTGCTCGCCGGCGCCGCCACCCTCCGGCTGCGGGACGCCTGACCCTAGTGTCCTGAGTCGGGCGCGCGCAGCGTCAGCAGGGTGATCTCGCTCGGGGCGAAGACACGCAGTGGCGGGCCCCAGAAGCCGGTGCCGCGGGTCGTGTACAGCTGGGTCGGGCCGTGGCGGGTCAGGCCCTGCACGGTCGGCTGGTCGACGCGGACCAGGTAGTGGAACGGCCAGATCTGGCCGCCGTGGGTGTGTCCCGACACCTGCAGGTCCACGCCGGCCGCCGCGGCCTGCGCGACCTGTCGCGGCTGGTGCGCCACCAGCAACACCGGCGCCCCGGCCGGCGCACCCGCCAACGCCACCTCCAGTTGCGCCCCGTGCCCGGCCAGCCCGGACGCCCGCGCCGTCGCGTCGTCGATGCCCGCCAGCACCAGCGAGGCCCCACCCCGCGACACCACCACGTGCCGGTTGTGCAGCGGCTCCCACCCCAGGGACGCCATGTGGTCCAGCCACCCCTGCGCCTCACCGAAGTACTCGTGGTTGCCCGTCACGTAGACCCGCGCCAACGCGGCCTCGATCGTGCCGAGCGGGGCGGCCTGGGCGAGCCGCGCCTCGACCGTGCCGTCCGCGATGTCGCCCGCGTGGCAGACGATGTCGGGCTTCAGCGCGTGCACCGCCGCCGCCGTCCGGGTCGACCACCGGACCCGGTCGATCGGGCCGAAGTGCGTGTCCGCCAGCACGACCACGGTCGTCCCGTCGAGGCCGGCGCCCAGCTTCGGCAGCACCACGTCCATCCGCCGCACGCGGGGCACCCGCATCGCCTCGTACACGCCCCACGCCACCAGCACCACGGCCACCGCCGCCACCAGCACGGCCACGAGCCGGTCGTCGAACAACAGCCGCGGCACCACGCCGAGCACCGACCACGCGAACAACACCCACACGACACCGAGCATGGTGTCGCCCACCCGCGCGGCCCAGTCCCGGCCACGCCCGTGCCCCAGGAACATCAGGAACGGGAACGCGACCGCGGCGACCGCGAACACCACCGTCCCCGCGACCGCCACGGGCCCCGGCCACGGTGTCACGAGCACCCACCACGGCATCCCGAACAGCAACAGCACCACGAGGACGACCACCGGGAGGAAACCACCGCGCCCGCGGGGCCGCGCCCGCCGGCCGGCCTCCTGTTCGGTTTGCGTCATAACCGCCAAGGTACCTTCGGGCGGCCGCTACTGTCGGGGCCGTGATCGACCCATCGGCGTTCGAGCCCGGCCCCGCCCCGGACGGCATGCGGTTCTGGCGGCTGCCCGACCCGCCGGAGAGCATGATGTTCGGCTGCCGCGTCGAGGTGACCGTGCTGCTGGAGCTCCTCAAGCTGACCGACCTCGACCTCACGCTGGTCGACGCCGTCGTCGCCGACGTCGACCGCTACCTCGGGGCGGCCGCGGCGCTCGTCGAGCGGCGCCTGCGGGAGGACCCGGCGTACTTCGGCGTCTCCTCGGCCCCCGAGTCACCCGGTCTCGGCCTGCCGGAGGTGACCTTCAGCGACGCGGGCTGGCTGGTCCGCTTCGCCGAGGCCCCGTACCCGGTCGCCGACCCGTACGGCCTCCTCGTCGAGTTCGACGGCGACACCCCCACGCGCGTCGACGGCACCGCGGAGGACTAGGCCAGCCGGTGCACCCGCCGGGTGGCCACCGCGCCCAGCTTGTCCGGGTTCGCGACGTTGTGGATGGTGACGATCCTGCCGTCCTCGTCCAGGTCCAGGGTGAGCGTCGCGATCACCCGGCCGTCGCCGCGGAACACGACGCCCGGCGCGCCGTTCAGGTCGACCACCTCGGCCAGCATGTCCGCCGGCAGGACCCCCTCGTACGGTCGCGTGCCCACCCCGGCGAACCACTTCGCCACCCGCTCGGCCCCGACGACCGGGCGCGTCGCCTGGCGGACCTTGCCGCCGCCGTCCGTCCACAGTGTCACGTCCGGGGCCAGCAGCTGCATCAGCGTGTTGATGTCCCCGCCGCCGGCCGCGGTGAAGAACCGCTCGGTGACCTCCCGCTGCCGTGCCCGGTCTGCGTGGAACCGCGGCCGCCGCGCCCGCACGTGGCCGCGTGCCCGGTGCGCGGCCTGCCGCACGGTGTCCTCCGAACGTGCCACCGCGTCGGCGATCTCGCCGTAGCCGAAGCCGAACGCCTCCTTCAGCACGAACACCGCGCGCTCCAACGGGGTCAGCGACTCCAGCACCACCAGCAGCGCGGTCGACACCGACTCGGCGTCGGCCGTCTCGTCGGTGATGATCGGCTCCGGCAGCCACGGGCCGACGTAGGTCTCCCGCTGCCGGGCCGCCGCGCGCAGCCGGTCCATCGCCACGTTCGTCACGATCCGCACCAGGTACGCCTTGGGGTCGGCGACCCGCGAACGGTCGCCCGCCGACCATCTCACCCAGGCGTCCTGCACCGCGTCCTCGGCGTCGGTCGCCGAGCCGAGGACGCGGTAGGCCACCGAGAACAGCAGGTTCCGGTAGTCCTCGAAGATCATCGCGTGTACCGGCCGCCGTGCGCCCAGATCGCCGTCGACCTGGGGAAGGCCCACATCCGGCGGAAGGTCGGCCATGGCGCGGAGCTCACCGTCTCCTTGTACCAGACCGCCCGGCGGCCGGTCAGCGCGAACCGGCGCGGGGCGCCGTCGGGCCGGGTGAACTGGATGACCCCGTCGTGGCGGCCGATGCTGACCGGCAGGTGGAGGTACCCGAAGCGGAACCGCTTGGGCGCCTTGCCGTTCAGCTCACGCACGATCGACAGCGCCGCGTGCACGCCGGTCGGCATGCCGCCCTGGCAGGTGCCGTGCAGGACGCCGTACTTCTGCGTGACCGCCGCCGCGTCGCCGACCGCGTAGACGTTCGGGTGCGACACCGACCGCAGCGCCTCGTCGGTCACGATCCGGCCGTGCCCGTCCACGTCGAGACCGCGGGCGAGCGCCGGGACCCGCACGCCACCGGTCCACAGCACGACGTCGACCGCGACGGTCTCGCCGTCCGCGAGGCGCACGCCGTCCGGCAGGACCTTGACGATCTCGGTCCCGCCGCGGACCAGCACGCCCAACCGCGCCAGGGCCTCGTCGAGGTACGCCCTGGCCTTCGGGGCCAGCTCCGCGCCGGGCTCGTGCCGGCCGAGGAGCACGACGGCGAGGTGCGGGTGCCGCTCGGCGATCTCGGCCGCGGCCTCGACGCCGGTCAGCCCGCCGCCGCAGACGGCGACGGTGCCGGCGTCCAGTGTGGACAGTCGGCGGGCGAGAAGCGCCGCGGCGTGCGCGCTGTCGAGCGTGTGGGCGTGGTCGTCGGCGCCGGGCACGGCGGTGGTGTCGGCGACCCCGCCGAGGGCGTGGACGAGCGTGTCGTAGGCGATGTCGCGTTCGTCGTCGACCCGCACCGTCCGGGTGTCGACGTCCACGTCGGTCACCCAGCCCCGGACGAACTCGGCCCGGGGGAGCAGTTCGGGGATGTGCAGGTCGGCCAGCTCCTGCCCGGTGGCGAGCTGGTGCAGCCGCAGCCGTTCGGTGAACCGTTCCGTGGCGTTGACGACGGTGATCTCGACGTCGTCGCGCCGCTTCGTTCGCGCCGCGAGGCTCGCGGCCGCCGCCATCCCCGCGTATCCCGCGCCGAGAACCACGATCTTGTGCATTGTTCCGGTCCCTTCCTCACGTAACCGACGACCACGAGACGGGACCTCCGGGAGCGAACGTGAAGCGTGGTGACCGGCGTCACAATCGGTGGCCGACCCGGTGCCGGCGGCTCGCCGCCGAGGATGGTTCGGGGCGCTGTCTGGCGGACCCGGCCCGGATCGTGGCATCGTGTCTGACGACAGCCCTGCAAGGTCGACAATGGCGTAGACAATGGCGTAGTCGCAGGCCAGGACGGTGCACCCGTGAAGAAGATAATCAATGACCCGGCCACCGTCGTCGCGGAGGCGCTGCGTGGGGTGGAGCTCGCCCACGGCGACCTCCTCACCGTCGTCCATGACCCGGCGGTGATCCTTCGGGCCGACGCGCCCGTCCAGGGCAAGGTCGCGATCATCTCCGGCGGCGGTTCCGGGCACGAGCCCATGCACGGCGGGCTCGTCGGGCCCGGCATGCTCGACGCCGCCTGCCCCGGCGCCGTGTTCACCTCGCCGACGCCCGACCAGGTGCAGGCCGCGATCGAGCGGACCGACGGCGGCGCGGGCGCGCTGCTGATCGTCAAGAACTACACCGGTGACGTGCTCAACTTCGAGACCGCCGCCGAGCTGGCCGAGACCCCGGTCAAGACGATCGTCATCGACGACGACGTCGCCGTGAAGGACTCGACGTGGACCGCGGGCCGGCGTGGTGTCGGCGGCACGGTGCCGCTGGAGAAGATCACCGGCGCGGCGGCCGAACGCGGCGACGACCTCGACGCCGTGCACGTGATCGCCGAGCGGGTCGTCGCGAACGTGCGCTCGATGGGCATGGCGCTGACCGCACCGACCGTCCCGCACGTCGGCGAGCCGAGCTTCGACCTCGCCGACGACGAGATGGAGGTCGGCATCGGCATCCACGGCGAGCCCGGTCGCGCCCGCGTGCACGTCGAGAACGCCGACGGCATCGTCGCCCATCTGCTCGAACCGATCCTCGAGGACCTGCCGTTCGGCGAAGGCGACCGCGTCCTGCTGTTCACCAACTCGATGGGCGGGACCCCGCTGCTCGAGCTGTACCTGGCCCACGGCATCGCCGAGCGCCTGCTCGCCGAGCGCGGGATCGTGGTCGAGCGCAGGCTCGTCGGCCCGTTCGTCACCAGCCTGGAGATGCAGGGCATGAGCCTCACCCTGCTCAGGCTGGACGACGAGCTGCTGGAGCTGTGGGACGCGCCGGTCCGGACGGCCGCGCTCCGCTGGGGGCGCTGACCGTGGGCTGCACCGCCGAGGACCTGGTCACCGCCATCCGCGCCGCCGCCGACACGGTCGCCGACCACCGCGTCGAGCTGATCCAGCTGGACCGCGTCATCGGCGACGGCGACCACGGCGAGAACTTGGCCAGGGGCTTCACGGCCGTGCTGGCCGCGCTCGAGCAGTCCACCCCGGACAGTCCGAGCGCGGTGCTGAAGACCGTCGCGTCGACGCTCATCTCCAAGGTCGGCGGTGCGGCCGGTCCCTTGTACGGGACGGCGTTCCTCCGCGCCTCGGCCGCGGTGAAGGACAAGGCGGAGCTGGGACCGGCGGACGTGCTGGCGGCGCTGACGGCCGCACTGGGTGGCGTCGTCGCCCGCGGCAAGGCCGAGCCGGGCGACAAGACCATGGTCGACGCACTGGACCCGGCGGTGAAGGCCGCGGCGGCCGGTGAGTCGGTCGCGGAGGTGTTGGCCCTGGCGGCGGACGCGGCCGAGAAGGGCGCGGACGCCACCGTCCCACTGGTCGCCCGCAAGGGTCGGGCGTCCTACCTGGGCGAACGCAGCGCCGACCACATGGACCCGGGCGCCCGTTCGACCTCCCTGCTCCTACGCGCGTTCGCGGAGGTGGCCGCGCGGTGAGCGGAGCTTGCGGGGTGAGCCGTGGGTGCCGTGTCGTCGAGCGGCGTCGCGGAGCCTGCGAGGGGGCGTTGTGAGCGGAGCTTGCGGGGCGAGCCGTCGGTGCCGTGTCGTCGAGCAGTGCCACCGAGCGTGTGAGGGCGCGGCGTGAGCCGGGTGGGGCTGGTCGTGGTGTCGCACAGTGCGGGGCTCGCGGCGGGCGTGGTCGAGGTGGCGGCGCAGATGGCGCCCGACGTCACCGCCGTCGCCGCGGGTGGCACGGCTGACGGTGGGATCGGCACGGACTTCGACGCGGTCAGCGCGGCCATCGCGCAGGCCGACGGTGGTGCCGGGGTCGTCGTGCTCTACGACCTCGGCAGTGCCCGCATGGTCGCCGAGATGGCCGTCGAGACGGCCGACGACGCCAGGCTGGCCGACGGCCCGCTGGTTGAGGGCGCCGTGGCGGCGGCCGTCGCCGCCCAGGGCGGCGCGGACGTCGCCGAGGTCGCACACGCCGCCGAGAACGCCGCCGGCGTGCCGGGCTCGACCGCACCCGTCGAGAACGCCGCCGGTTCGACCGCGCCAGAAGCGGAGGTGCCGGTTGCCGGAACGCGGCCCGCCGAGGTGACGGTCACCCTCACCAACGAGATCGGGCTGCACGCACGCCCGGCCGCCGTCGTCGCGCGGGCGATGACCGGGTTCGACGCCGTCGTGACCGTGCACTTCAAGGACGCCGCCGTCGACGGGCGCAGCGTCCTCGCGCTCATGGCGCTCGGCGCGCGGGGCGGTGACCAGGTGCGCGTCTCGGCCGTCGGACCGCAGGCCGAGGAGGCCCTCCGGACGTTCCAGGAGTTGGCCGAGGGCAACTTCGGCGAGTGATGTCCGGATACGGCTAGCCGGCGCCCGGGCACGGGGGGATCGTGGAGCCGTGACCACGTACTCGGCCGTCCGCACCACCGGTATCTACTGCCGCCCCGGCTGCGGGGCCAGGCCGCTCGCCGAGAACGTCTCGACGTTCGAACAGCCCGCCGCCGCGGAGGCCGCCGGGTACCGGGCGTGCCTGCGCTGCCGGCCGTACCGGGTCGCGGGGACCATCCCGGACGAGGCGCCCGAGATCGTGTGCCGGGCCGTGCAGCTGATCATCGCCGGTGGGCTGGACGACAAGGACGAGGCGGCGCTCGGGCGGGCGGTCGGGGTGTCGGCGAGGCACCTGCGGCGCATGTTCCACGAGCACCTCGGTGTCACGCCCGACCAGTTCGCCCGCTCGCGGCGTGCGCACTTCGCGCGCCGGTTGCTCGACGACACCGACGTGGCGATCGCCGACATCGCGTTCGCGTCCGGGTTCGGGAGCCTGCGGCAGTTCAACCGGGCGATGCGCGACATCTTCCGTGCGGCGCCGAAGGAGCTGCGGGCGCGGCGGCGGCGCGCGGACCGGCTGGCCGCGGACGGCGGCCTGGTCCTCCGGCTGCCGTACACGGCGCCGTACGACTGGCCGGCGATGGCCGAGCTGCTGGGCCAGCGCGCGGTACCGGGTGTGGAGTCCATTGTGGACGGAAGCTACCGGCGAACGATCATGCTCGACGGCGAGCCCGGGATGCTGGAGATCGGGCCGGGCGGCGCGGACCACCTCGTGCTGCGGGCGCACCTGCCGTACTGGGAGGGCGTGATCCATGTGGTGGCGATGGCGGCCCGGCTGGTCGGCGTGGACGTCGATCCCGAGCTGGCTCGTGCTTCGCTGGCGCGGGACCCGGTGCTGGGGCCGCTGGTCCGGGCCCGGCCGGGGGTGCGGGTTCCCGGGGTGTGGACGCCGTTCGAGGTGGCGGTCGCCGCGACGGTGGGACCGGAGCTCGCCGGGGAGCTGGCGGCGAGGTACGGCGTTCCGGTGCCGGGCCTGGACTACGGGCTGACGCACGTGTTCCCGTCGGCCGAGCTGCTCGCCGAGACGAGCGAGCCCGTGGCGGACCTGGCGAAGGCGATGGCCGCCGGCGAGCGACCACACGGGATCGACGCGGCGGCCGAGCAGTACCTGGCGATGCGGCTCGGGGCACGGGACGCGTTCCCGGCCACGGATGCGGTGGTGCGTAAAGCGGTTCGCGGCGCCGACCCGGAGCGGTGGCGGCCGTGGCGCTCGCTCGCCGCGGCCCACCTGTTGCTCGGCGGCTGACGACCGGTCAGAGGTACCTGGCCAGTTGCTGGATCTCGGCGGTACGGGACTGGATGATCCGGCCCGCCAACGCCCTCGCGTCCGTGCTGAACCCGTCCTTCTCCTCCAGCCGCGCCAGCTCGACCGCCCTGTGCTGGTGACCCGTCAGCAGGTTCAGGAACCGCGTGTCGAAGTCCGGTCCCGCCGGGGTGTCCCGCAGCCACTGGAGGATCGCCGGATCGGTGCCGTGCATGCCCCCGTGGCCGGCGTGCGCGGACGGGTCCAGGTCGGGCGCGACCGGCTGGTCCCACCGTGTCAGCCACTTCCTCATCTGCCTGACCTCGTCCTCCTGCGTCACCCGGATCGCCTTCGCCAGCTCGCGAACCTCCTTGCGGGACGCCCGTTTCTCGGCCAGCCGGGTCATCTGGATGCCCTGCTCGTGCTGCGGCACGGCCATCTGCAGGAACATCACGTCGTTGTCGTTGTACGTGCCGTCCGGCGGTGGCGCGGACTGCGAGGCGCCCGTCGTCTCGGTGACGCCGACCCCGCAACCCGCCAGCAGGAACAGGACTACCAGCAGGACCCGTCGCATGCCTGCCTCCCAAGGGATCCAGGGAATGCCGGCCGGTCCGGAGCGGACCCGGACCGACCGGCAAGCGCTACCGAGTGACTCAGACGGCCTGCCAGAGCGCAGGGGTGCTCGGCGGCTCCCAGCCCGGCAGCGCTGTGTGGCTCTGCCGTGCCCGGTACGTCGTGCCGTTGTAGGTGACCGTGGAACCGGTCGCGTAGGCCGTGCCGGACGACCACGTGCCGCTCACCGGCGGGGCCGGGTTCGGCTCCGGTTGCGGGGCCGGCGCCGGCTCGGCCGACGACCCGCCGACCTGGAGGTCGACGCACGAGTAGAACGCGTTGGACGTGTCACCGATGTTCCAGACCGCCAGCAGCTTCACCCGGCCGCTCACGTTGCCCAGGTTCACGGTGTGCCTGAGCGTGGGCGGCGGTTGCTGGTTGTTGAGCCGGAACTCGGCGACCCGCGTGTTGCCGACGTAGTACTCGAAGTTGTAGGTCGCGTGGCGGGCCGTGAACGTCCAGTTGAAGTCGACCGTTCTGCCGACGGACGTGGCCTTCCACGGCTTGCTGTCCTCGTTCAGGTCGGCGAACCGGGATACGCCGCCGTTGCAGCTCCGCAGCCCCTTCGGGCCCTCGACGCTCTGCGGCTCCCACTGGATGTCCCCACAGGACACCGTGTGCTGTGCGCACTGGGCCTGCCGGCTCGGTGGGGTGAGGATGTAGCCGTGCGCGCTCGCCGTCGCCGCGGGCAGCACCACCAGCCCGAGCGGGGCGATGACGGCGGCGGTCGCGAACATGATCAGTTTTCGTTTCAGGGACATGCGAATCTCCCGGGGTGCAGGGGCCAGCCGGAGATGTGTGGTCTAGACCACAATATCTGGTTTAGACCAAAGTGTGCCGGTAGTCAAGGGTTTGCGGAACGTGCGTGACCAATCGTTCCTGCCTGGAGATGGCGCGCGGGCGGCGGCGGCCCGCGCTCAGGTGACCAGGATGTGTTGGTGCAGCTGTCTCAGCTCGTCGCCGGGCTCGATGCCCAGCTCGGTGTCCAGCAGGCGGTACAGGCGTTGGTAGCAGGCGAGTGCCTCCGACCGGCGTCCGCTGCTCGACAGGGCCAGCATCAGCAGCAGCCATAATCGTTCCCGCAGCGGCTCCTCGGCGACCATGGCCCGCAGCTCGGCCACCAGCTCGGCCGCAGCGCCGAGTCGGAGCCGGGTCTGGGCAAGGGTTTCCCGCACCAGCCAGCGTTGCTCGCGCAGGCGCTGCACGACCGCCGCGCCGGCGGCGTCCGGGACGTCCTCGAACGGGTCACCCCGCCACAGCGCGCCGGCCCGCCGCAGCGTCTCGGCGGCCCGAGCAGGCCGGCCGCCGGCCAGCTCCCGGTGCCCGCGCTCGGCCAGCTCCTCGAAGCGGTGCAGGTCCAGCTCACCCGGCCGGACGAGCAACCGGTAGCCGGCCCGGTCGAGCACGAGCCGCTGCTGGCCACCCGGCAGCAGCCGGCGCAGGTCGGAGACGTAGGTCTGCAGGTTGGCGCGGGCCGAGCGCGGCGGCCCGGCCGGCCACAGCACGGCGAACAGGCTGTCCGCGGGGATCCGCGTGTTGGCGTGTGCCAGCAGGACGCCGAGGAGCATGCGTGTCTTGGCGGCCCGCAGCGGCACCGGGGCGCCGGCGGAGTCGAACGCCGTGACCGGGCCGAGCACCTGGAAGGTCGTCATGCCGTCCAGCCAACGGTTCCGGCTGGTGCGGGCACCAGGCGGTCAGGCGTCCGGGACTGACCCGGACAGCGGTATGACCGAATGCTCCCGCGGTTACGCTTGCTTCTCGGCACGTTGCCTGGGAGGTGGCGACGATGGTTGACGCCAACGTGTCCGGCGATACCGGCAGACCCGACCCGGCGGAGGCGACGACCCCCGCGGAGTTCGTCGAGGCGATGCGCGGCCTGAAGCGGTGGACCGGCCGGGGGTTCCGGGAGCTGGAGAAACGGGCGGCCGCCGGCGGGCACGTGCTGCCGAGGAGCACCGTGACCGTCGCGCTGGCCCGCGACTCCCTGCCGCGTGCGGAGCTGGTGGCGGCGTGCGCCCACGCGTGCGGGTGCGACGAGGAGGAGACGGCCAGGTGGGTCACGGCCCGCCGCCGTGTGGCCGCGGCGGGCGCACCCGCACCGGCCGCGCTCCCGGAGACCGTGCCGGTGGCCCCGCCCCGGCCGGCTCGCGGACGTGTCCGGCGGCTCGTACCCGGCCTGGTGGCCCTGGCCGCGGTGGCCACCGTCCTCACGTTCCTGCTCGGCTCGGCCGGCCGGGACGACTCACGGCGGGGCGGGAACCACGCGGTGCCGACCTCCCCGCCCGGCACGAGCGGACACGGCACGCCCAGCAGGGATCCCGTGCGGGCGTCGAGCCCCGCCGCCGTGCCGGCGAGCACGTCCGTGCCCACGACGGCGGCCGAACCGGGACATGTCGTGCCAGCGGCCGCTGAGACGCCGGCCCCGCCCGAACCGCCCGGCACCGAGGACCCGCCGCCGACCCACGAGCCGCCGCACGAGGAGCCGCCCGACGCCGACCACGTGACGATCCCGCTCGAGGGCCAACCGGCGGTCCACTGCCCGCTGCCGTACCTCAACACGCCGTACGGGGCGGTGGCGCAGTGCACGCAGATGTCCGGCGGGCAGGCCCGGATCGGCTTCTACAGTTTCGTCACGGGAGAGTTCGGGCCACGGACCGACTGGGTGGCCGTCGTGGAGGACCGCTGGTTCGACGGGTCGATCGCCGCCACGGACGGCGTCGAGGCCGTGGCCCGCGGCTTCGCCGTCCTGGACACGACCTACGGCGGCGGTGTCTTCGCCACGCAGTACCGCGACGGCGAGGCCCGCTGGGGCACGATCAGTGTGGTCACCGGGAAGTTCTACCCGTCGTCGGACCGCTGGACGCCGCTCTGACCCGACCCGTGCGGAACGGCGCCGACGTCCCGCGGCCACGGGAGTGCGCCGTCCCGCGCGTAGCCGAGATGCCCACGTGCCATGCGATCGGCGAGCACGCACGGCCGGCGAGGGTCGTCTCCGCCGACCACCGCTGCGGTCGGGGAATTACTTCTCGGCAGGCCGTAGCGCGCGGACGACGGCCGCCATGTCGTCGTCCTGGTTGCCGGACGCCGCGAACAGCCGTTCCAGCGCCGCGGCCAGGTTCGTCGCGACGCCCACCTCGGCCGCCGCCTCGCGGATCAGGCCGGCGTCCTTGGTCGCGCCGCTCAGCGCGAACGCCGGGGTGAACTCGCCCGCGATCATGTTCTTTCCCTTGAGCTGCGCGTACCCGGCGTCGAGCGGGCCGCCCGCGATCAGCTCCAGGAACAGCGCGGGGTCCAGGCCAAGGCCCTCCGCGAGGGCCACGCTCTGCGCGGTGCCCGCGGTGAGCGTCAGCACCCAGGCGTTCATCACCAGCTTCAGCCGGTGCCCGTCGCCCGGTCGTTCGCCGACCCACACGACCTTCGCGCTGATCGCGTCCAGCACGGGCGCGAGCCGCTCGTCGCGCCGGCCGCCGGCGAGGACCGTCAGCTGCCCGTTCTCGGCCGGCTGCCGGGTGCCGAGCACCGGAGCGTCGACGAACGACACCCCCTGCTTGGCGGCCAGCGCGGCCAGCGCGGCGGTCTCGTCCACCCCGATCGTGCTGGTCTGCAACCAGATCGCGTCCGGCCGCATCACCGGCAGCGCCTCGGTCATCACGTGTGCGACCGACTCGAAGCCGAACAGCATCGTCACCACGATGTCCGCGTCCCGTGCGGCCGACGCCGGGTCGTCCGCGACCGGCAGGTCGAGCGCACGGGCCTTGTCGGCGGAGCGGTTCCACACGGTGACGTCGAGCCCGGCCCGCGCCATGCTGCGAGCCATGCCGGCACCCATGATGCCGGTACCGAGCAGTGCAACCTTGGTCATGCTGTCAACCTAGACCCGATCGCCGCCGGCTACCCGGCCATGCCGCTCAGGACCGTCGGGCCGCGCGTCGGGTGCCGGGGAGCCCGGCGCCGCCGGCGACCGTCGTCCGACGGGCTTTACCGAAGCGAAACAGTTGCGGGGCAACCCTTTCGCCGGCGGCGGTGTCCTGAAGAGTGTGTTGGTGTGGTTGAAGCGGACCGCGGGGCTCGTGCTCGCGCTGGCCGCCACCGGGGGAGTAGCAAGTTTCACGCCGTCGCCCGACGGAGTGGTGGTGGCCGTCGCCGAGCCGCTGCCGCTGCCGGCGCCGCGGCCCGTTCCGGCGCCGCGCGATCCGGCGGACGGGATCGTGTACGAGCGCGGGTACAAGGCGCACGGTGCGGACCGGGTGCTCGTCGAGCGCTGGGTGCTGGCGGGCGTGGCGTTCCGCGAACGGGTCACTGTGGACGGTGCGCTGCTCGCCGACCGCAGCGACGGCATCGAGGTCGACTACGTGCGCCGCGAGTGGCGGGCCGGCCCGGTGCGCGGGCTGTCCGACGACTGCGCGCCGACCTACCCGGAGCTCGAGCGAGGACTCGCGGACGGCACGGTCACCGAGTCCGGGGCCGGCGTGCCGGTCGGTGGTTACCCGACGACCGTGTTTCGCCGGCGGGGCACGCCGATGGTGGACGTGTGGGTGAACATGACCACGCGAAGTCCGGTCCGCTGCCGGGGCGCCGCGCGGCACGCGGTGACCTTCGACCTGGTCTGGCTGCCCGCGACGGAGGCCAACCTGGCGCAGCTGACCGCGGTGGTGCCGGACGGGTTCAGGACCGTGACCGAGCGGGGGAGCCAACATGACTACTGACCGCAGTTGGGCCGTCACCTGAACAGCGGTTGTCGCGGTGTCGTCAGAAAGCCACCGTGATCCGTTATGCGACGGTTACTGGTTTTCGGGGCAGTGGTGGTCACGCTGGTCGGGTCCGGGGCGGTCGCCTCGAGCACGACGGGGCAGCAGCGGCGCGCGCCGATCCTGACGGGCTGGGTGGGCACCTGGTCCGCCTCGCCGAGCACCGGCGTGGCGAACACGCCGAACGGCTACCCCAACTTCTCGATCCGCAACGTGATCCACACGAGCATCGGGGGCGGCACGGCACGTGTCCGGCTGTCCAACACCTTCGGCACGTCCCCGCTGACGTTCGGCAAGGTCACGGTCGCGGTCGCCGAGTCGAACACCTCGCCCGCGGCCAGGCCCGGCACCATGCGCACGCTCACGTTCGACGGTCAACCGTCCGTGGTCGTGCCGGCCGCCGCGGAGGTGCTGAGCGACCCGGTCCGGCTGACCGTGCCGCGCGACGGCGACCTGTTGGTCACCACGTACGTGCCCACCCCGTCCGGGCCGGTCACCTACCACGCGTTCACCGGCCAGACGTCGTTCTTCACCCGTAACGGTGACTTCGCGGACCAGGAGTCCGGCGCCGCGTTCACCGAGCAGACCAACGTGTGGCACTACGTCAGCGGCGTGGACGTGCGCAGCGCCGTGCCCGGCTCGGTGGTCACGTTCGGCGACTCGATCACCGACGGCGTCGGGTCCACGAACAACGCCAACCACCGCTGGCCGGACCTGCTGGCCGACCGCCTGCGCGGCCGGCTCGGCGTGCTCAACGCGGGCATCAGCGGCAACCGCCTGCTGCTGGACGTGCCGGGTTCCGGCTTCGGGCGCAACGCCCTGGCCCGCTTCGCCGACGACGTGCTCGGTCAGGGCGACGTCCGCTCGATCATCGTGCTGGAGGGCGTCAACGACATCCAGCAGGAGCCCCACCAGACCGACCCGGCGGCCATCATCTCCGCGTACCACCAGATGATCGCGCAGGCACACGCCCGCGGGATCCGCGTCATCGGCGCCACCATCCTGCCCTTCAAGGGCTGGCGCGCGTGGAACGAGACGCTGGAGGCGACCCGCGTCGCGGTGAACACGTGGATCCGCACGAGCGGCGAGTTCGACGCGGTCGTCGACTTCGACCGGGTCACCCGCGACCCGGCCGACCCGCAGGCGCTGCTCGCCGCCTATGACAGCGGCGACCACCTCCATCCGGGTGACGCCGGCTACCAGGCCATGGCGAACGCGGTCGATCTGTCGAAACTGTAGTTTGGTCGCGCGCCACCGGTGGTATCCATGATCATCGAGGTACCGAACACGAGCCCACTTCGGGCGGATGGGAGGTTCGATCATCATGGGGAAGCTACGGAAGTCGATGGGTCTGGCCGCCGGCTCGGCGGCTCTGGGCGCGGCGGCGCTGCTCACACTGCCCGCCACCGCCCAGGCCGCACCCGGCGCGCCCTGTAGCGCGGCGGCCGATGCGTGCATCGACCTGAGCGCGAACACGTCCTGGTTGATGCACGACGGAGTCGTCACCTACGGCGGAGTCCCGATCACGACCGGCAGGCCCGGTTACGAGACACCGCCGGGCACGTTCCACGTGCAGTACAAGGACATCGACCACTGGAGCCGCGCCTTCAACGGGCCGATGCCGTACTCGGTGTTCTTCACCACCACCGGCATCGCGTTCCACCAGGGCAGTCTGGGTGTGCAGTCGCATGGCTGCGTGCACCTCTCCCACGATGCGGCGGTGACCTACTACAACGCACTCCACCCGGGTGACGTCGTGGAGGTGGTCGCCTGACGGCACGGTCGGCGGCGGGACCCCCCTCCCTCCAAGGGGTCCCGCCGCCGGTGTCCGTCCGCGCGCGTCAGATGCTGTCGCAGGTGGCCATCTCGAACGGGCCGGTCGCGGTGTTCGACTCGATCTCCTTGCCGTCCACGGTGATCTTGCAGGTCACACTGCCGCCCTGCTCGCCGGTGGTGACGATGACCTGGCCCTCCTTGACGTAACCCTTGGCCCTGACCTCCTTGGACCACGGCAGCGTCGCGACCTTCTCGTCCTTGGTGTCGGCGTTCTCGTTGCTGAACGTCGTGTACGTGACGTCCACGTTGGCGGCGTCGCCGGTGATCTCGTAGACGATCACGGCCTCGCGGTTGGCCTCCTCGTTGATGTCGTCAGCGGCCTTCGTCCACACGGCCGCCCACAGGACACACACGACGAGCCCGACGATGGAGACGACGAGACCGGTGATCGCCATGCCCTTGTTGGTGGCGCGCCCCTTGGCGGCCTTGCTGATCCCGATGGCGGAGAAGATGATCCCGAGGATCACCAGCGGCCACGCGACGACGCCGATCAGCGGGATGAACGAGAGCACGAGCCCCACGAGGCCGATGACGAAACCCGTGAGTCCGAGGCCGTTGCTGGGCTTCGCGGGAGCTTGGGGAGGGTTGGGTGCGTACTGAGTCACGACTTGATTCCTTTCGGGAAGCTGCTGCGAGGAATCGAAGCAGCGGGCGCGGTGCCGCCGCGTCGTACGCGAGCCGTTCCCCGCTACGACTTTCGTCGTAACCGTGAATCGCGGATAGGTTGATGAGGTCGCCGCCGGTGGGTCCGTAGGCTCTTGCCATGGAACGGCGCGCGCTCGGCGTGGTGGCCACCGTGTTCGCGGTGGCGGTAAGCGTGATAGGCAACCTCGTCACGTTCAGCGCGTCCAGTTCCGTTTCGTACGAGTACAAGCTGCACCCGACGGCGCTCACGTTCGTCGCCATGCTGGTGGGGATCGGCGCGTCGACCATGCTGGTGTGGCGGCACCACTGGCCGCTGCTGGTGTTCGGCATCGCGTTGGTGCCGCCGCTGGTCGGCTCGGACGGGATGGCGGCGCTGGTGGCGCTGGCCGCGCTGACGGCCGCGCGACGCGATCACCTGCGGTGGCTCGCTGTTCCGGTCGTGTACGGGGTGACCACGTTCGCGCTGTGGCGGGACGCCGGGTGGGTCGACGGCTCGCAGATCTTCGGCGTGTTCATCGCGGAGTCGGGTACCGCGAAGATCGTCGGCGTGCTCGTCGTCGCCGCGATCCTGACCGCGATCCCGGTGACAGTCGGTGTGTTGCGCGGCACGCGCGCGGACCTGCGTGAACGGGAACGCCGCGAGGCGTGGATGCGTGCCGAGATGACCCGCCAGGAGGAGCGTTCCCGCATCGCACACGAGATGCACGACGTGCTGGGACACCGCCTGTCGCTGCTTTCGTTGCAGGCAGGGGCCTTGGAGGTGACCGGCCCGGAGAAGACCGGCGACGCCGCCCGCACCGTCCGCTCGACGGCCAAGCAGTCGCTGGAGGACCTGCGCCAGGTGATCGGCGTCCTACGCGACGGCCGGGACTTCCACCTGAGCGGCCCCGCCCCGACAATGGCCGACCTGCCGACCCTCGTCGGCCAGACCAGACAGGCCGGCGTCCCGGTAAGCCTGACGCTCCTGCTCGACCAGGCCACCGCCGCCCCGCCCCAGCTGGGCATGGCCGTCTACCGCATCGTCCAGGAGTCCCTGACCAACATCCTGCGCCACGCCCCCGGCGCCCCGGCCGACGTCATGGTCCGCGGCGCCCCCGGCGCCGGCGTCACCCTGGAGATCGCCAACCCGATACCACCCCCCGGCACGGTCCCCCCGTCCCCCGGCTCCGGCACCGGCCTAACCGGCATCACCGAACGCGTAAACGCCTTAGGCGGCAAGGTAAACATAGGCCCCACCACCAACAACACCTTCGCAATCCAGGCCTGGCTCCCCTGGCCCCCACCCTAACCCGCGAGTCCCGCGCCCACACATACCGAGTCGGGTCTGTGTCGTGATCGGTGTGTCCGGCGTTGTTGATCAGTAGGTTTCGGCTCCCGGCCAGCGGTCACCGAAGGTGATGGCGAAGGCGTTGAGTACTGGTTTCCAGCGCATCGTCCATCGG
>Ga0164298_10000143_pt1 | contig 25304 bp, 21 predicted proteins | sample Whisoiple_216_MG_FD_109713 | JGI IMG/M metagenome (GOLD analysis project Ga0164298, IMG submission 109713) | Unamended control soil microbial communities from upstate New York, USA - Whitman soil sample_216_MG | ecosystem: Environmental > Terrestrial > Soil > Agricultural land ...
GCCGTGGTTCGGGCGGTGCCGTGGTTCGGGCGGTGCCGTGGTTCGGGCGGTGCCGTGGTTCGGGCGGTGCCGTGGTTCGGGCGGTGCCGTGGTTCGGGCGGTGCCGTGGTTCGGGCAGTGGTCGGAACAGCGCTCCGCCTTCGTGATGCCGCTCGCGCGAACGGTCCGTTCGCATCCGGCATCGGTCAGTTTCGTCGGTGGCCGCCGGTAGGCTGGTGATCGGGGCCGGAGACCGGTCCGCGTCCCGTTTTCCTGTGTTCTCGCACGAACAGAGCGTTCGCGCGCCGCTCGACGGTCTGTTGGCGTCCCGCACGAAGTTCTGTTCGCGAACGGTCCGTCGGCCCACAGCGCGAACGGCCTGTTCGTCTACCGCGCCAACGATTCGTGCGGTGTACCTCGCGAATGGTTCGTCGGCGCCGCACGAACGGACAGGGTTCGCGCACCTCGCGAACGATCCGCCGCACCCCGCGACCGACCCGCTGGCGCACCCCACGAACAGTCCGTTCGTGCACGCCGTCGGCCGGTTCTGTCGGTGCGTTGCCGTAGTGTCGAAACCGGGGCCGGAGGCCAACGGGTAGCGTGCGGCTCGTGCCTCGTCTCCTCGTCGCCGCGGTCGCGGTCGTTGTCCTGATGACCGTCGCGGGCTGTGGGCCTGACGAGAGTGGCCCAGACCTCTCCCGGTTCGCCGACGTCAGCCCGGCAGGGCCGCCAGTAGCCGGTCGATAGGCGCCCCCAGGTCCCACTTCTCCTGCAGCTCCCGCACCAGCTCCAGGTCCCTCGGCGACGACGGCACCCGGTCGTCCCGGTCCTGCACCACGTCCGCGTCCAGCGCCACCCGCACCACCAGCGGCGCCGCCTCCACGTACTCCGCCGCGTCCGTCAGCGCGCTCCGCACTCGCAGCGCGACATCACTCGGTGATGCGGCCGCCGCCTCCAACAAACCAGCCAGCGACCCGTACTTCGTGATCAGCTTCGCCGCTGTCTTCTCGCCGATTCCCGCCACTCCGGGCAGGCCGTCCGACGGGTCGCCCCGCAGCAGAGCCATGTCCGCGTACGCCGGCCCAGCGTTCTCCACCGGCAACGCGTACCGCTCGGCCAACTCACGCGGACCCAGCACCTCCGCCTTCGCCCAACCTCGCCCCACGTACACGACGCTCGCGGGTGTCGGCTCCGTGCGGACGACCTGGAACAGGTCCCGGTCGCCCGTCACGACCTCGACGGGGTCCGACTTCTCGCGGTGCGCCAGCGTGCCGATCACGTCGTCCGCCTCGTACCCGGTGGCGGAGGCCACCGCGAAGCCGAACGCGTCCAGCACGTCGAGGATGATCGGCACCTGCGGTGTCAGCGTGTCCGGCACCTCCTCGACGTTGTTCACGGGGTCCGCCACCCGGTGCGCCTTGTACGACGGCAGCGCCTCCACCCGGAACGCGGGTCGCCAGTCCGCGTCCATGCACGCCACCAGCCGACTGGGCCGCCGGTCGGTCAGGATCCGGGCGATCGTGTCCGCGAACCCGCGTACCGCGTTCACGACCGTCCCGTCGGGCGCGGTCAGTGAATCGGGTAGCGCGAAGTACGACCTGAAGTACAGGCTCGCCGAGTCCAGCAACACGAGAGTCACGTGGGTCAGCCTGCCATGCCGACGCCATGCGTCAGAATCAACAGAGTGCGTGTCGCGATGCTCGGCCCCCTGTCCCTCCGGGCCGAAGACGGGTCGCCGGTCGAGGTCACCGGCGCGCGCCTGCGCACGCTCCTGATCCTCCTCGCCCTCGACGCCGGACACGTGGTCACCACCAGCCATCTCGTCGACGGCGTCTGGGGCGACGGTCCACCCGCCGAGGCCGCCAACGCCCTCCAGGCACTCGTCTCCCGGCTGCGCCGCACCGGCCTCACCATCGAGTCCCGGCCCACCGGCTACCGGCTCGTCCTCGATCCCGACGACGTCGACGTCCACCGCTTCGAGCGGCTCGCCAGAAACGGTCGCGGCACGCTCGCCACCGATCCCGCCGCCACCAGCATCACCCTCCGCGACGCCCTCGCGCTCTGGCGCGGCCCCGCGCTCGCCGACGCCGCGACCGCACCTTTTGCCCAGGCGCCGATCGCGCGGCTGACCGAGCTGCGCCTCGCCGCCACCGGCGACCGCATCGAGGCCGAGCTGGCGCACAGTGCAGACCTCGTCCCCGAGCTGGAGTCGCTGGTCACCGAGTACCCGCTGCACGAGCGGTTCGCCGGACTGCTCATGCGTGCCCTGGCCCGCGCCGGCCGCACCGCCGACGCGTTCACCCAATACAGCCGTATCAAGACCGCGCTCGCCGACGAGCTGGGCGCCGACCCGTCCACCGAGCTCGCCGCCCTGCACGTCGACCTCCTGCGGGGCGAGCTGGAGACCCCGCCGAACCGCGCCCGTACGAACCTGCGCAGCAGCCTGACCAGCTTCGTCGGCCGCGACGGCGACCTCGCGCGGGTGACCGGCATGGTCGGCGAGTCCCGCCTGGTCACGCTCACCGGCCCCGGCGGCTCCGGCAAGACCCGGCTCGCCACCGAGGTCGGCCGCATGCTCCTCGACCGCCAGCCCGACGGCGTGTGGCTCGTCGAGCTGGCATCGGTCGGCGACGGCGCCGACGTGCCGCAGGCCGTGCTCACCGCGCTCGGCCTGCGGGCCCAGGCACTCGTGTCCACGACCCGCAACATCGGCGACCCCGTCGAGACACCCGTCGACCGGCTCGCGGCCGCGCTGTCGCACCGCGCCACGCTCCTGCTGCTCGACAACTGCGAGCACCTGGTCGGCGCGGCCGCCGAGCTCGCGGACCGGCTGCTCGGCGACTGTCCCCGCCTGCGCATCCTCGCCACCAGCCGCGAGCCGCTCGGCTTCACCGGCGAGACGCTGTGGCCCGTCGACCCGCTCGCCCTGCCGCCCGCGGACGCCGACCCCTCGACCGCGCTCACCTTCCCAGCCGTCCGGTTGCTGGCCGACCGGGCCCGCGCGGTGCGGCCCGGCCTCACCGTCGACGAGACCACCGCGCCCGCGATGGTGCACGTCTGCCGCGCGCTGGACGGCATGCCACTGGCCATCGAGCTGGCCGCCGCCCGCCTGCGGACGATGTCCCTCGACCAGCTCGCCGCCCGCCTCGACGACCGGTTCCGGCTGCTCACCGGCGGCAGCCGGATGGCGTTGCCCCGGCACCAGACGCTGCGCGCGGTCGTCGACTGGAGCTGGGACCTGCTCGACGCCGACGAGCGGACCGTCCTGCGCCGGCTCGCGGTCTTCGCCGGCGGCGCGACCCTGGAGGCCGTCGAACAGGTCTGTGCCGGGTCGGACCTCGCCGCGGACCGCGTGCTCGACCTGCTCACCTCGCTCGTGGACAAGTCACTCGTATTGATCGTCGGCGACCGGTACCGGCTACTGGAGACGATCAAGGCCTACGGCCGGGAGCGCCTCGCGGAGTCGGGGGAGGCCGACCGGATCCGGGGGACGTTCGTCGACTGGTTCTCCCGGTTCGCCGCCACCGCCGAACCCCACCTGCGCCGCGCGGAACAGGTCGAGTGGCTCGAGTCGTTGCACGCCGACCACGACAACCTGCACGCCGCGGTCCGGGTCGCGATCGCCGACCGGGACGCGGTCGCGGCATGCCTGCTGATCGCGAACGTCGGCTGGTACTGGTGGCTGCACGGGCACAAGATCGAGGGCGCCGAGCTGAGCAGCGAGGTCGTCGAGATGCCGGGCGAGGCGCCGGTGGAGGACCGCGCGCTCGCGCTGACACTCGCGGCGATGCTGGCCGTCGAGGGGCACTACGACCAGCGGCGGGCCATCGGCTGGTTCACCCGTGCCGTCGAGCTCGTCCGGGAGGCAGGGCTGCGCGGCCACCCGATCCTGCGGTTGATCGTGCCGTTGAACGAGGTGCTCCGCAGCTACGGCCGGCCGACCGAGAGCCTGCGGATGTACCTGTCGGACGTCCTGTTCACCGACGACGACCCGTGGGTGCTCGGTACCGCGCGGGTGATGCGGGCGCACGCGTCGCTCAACGCGGGCATGCTGCACGAGGAGGCCGAGGAGGACTTCCGTGTCGGGCTCGCCGCGTTCCGGTCGGCCGGCGAGCGGTGGGGCATGTCGTTCGCGATGTGCTCGCTCGGCGACCTGCTCTCCTGGCGCGGTGACTTCGAGACCGCCGCCGCCCACTACGAGGAGGCGAGCCGGCTGTTCGCCGAGCTGGTCACCAACGAGGACCTCGTGCGGTACCGGGTCAAGCTGGCGGGGTTGTACATCCTGCTCGGGCAGTGGGATCACGCCCAGACCGTGCTGGCCGGCGCCGAGCGCGACGCGGAGCGCAGCGGCATGCCGGACAGCCACATCGCCATCGCCCACGCCCGCGGCGACTTCGCGCGGATCTCGGGGGACCACGCGTCGGCCCGCCGCGAGCTGGCCGACGCCGACGCGGTGGCGAAGTCCATGTACCGCTCCCGCAACCAGACCGTGGCGCCGCAGTTCTGCGCGCTGGTCGAGAGCTCGTGCGGGTACCTGGCCGCCGCGACCGGCGACATGGCGGGGGCACTCACGCGCCACCGCGAGGCTCTGGAGCTGGCGTTGGAGAGCAACGACGCGCCGGTCGTCGCGCAGATCCTGGTCGGCGTCGCCGAGGTGACCCGGCTCCGCGGCGACGCCTACCACGCCGCCATGGTGCTCGGCGCCGGCGAGGCCGTGCGCGGCGCCAAGGACCTCTCGGTGCTCGACTACGCCCGGGTGACGGCCGAGATCCGCGCCGACCTGACCGAGGAGGCGTTCACCGAGGCCTACGCGAAGGGCCTGACGACCACGCTCGACACCCTCCGCCCCGTAACCGACAAGGCCCTAGCCTGACCACCCGCGAGTCCCGCGTTCGAACACCGCGAGTCCCGCGTTCGAACACCGCGAGTCCCGCGTTCGAACACCGCGAGTCCCGCGTTCGAACACAGTGAACTGCGGGCTCGTGCACACGCCGTCTCCGAACCCGCAACTCGGTGTGCGCGAACGCGGAACTCGGTGTGCGCGAACGCGGGACTCGCGGGGTTTAGGTGCGCTTGCGGAAGGCGCGGACTGAGAGGGGGCCGAAGACGAGCAGGATGCCTATGGCCCACAGGACGGTCTGGAGTACGGGGGTGGCCACCGGGCCACTGACTAGTAGGCCGCGTAGGGCGTTGGCGAGGATGGTCACGGGGTTGACGTGTACCCAGGCCTGTAGCCAGCCGGGCATGGTGTCGGTGGGCACGAACACGTTGCTCACGAACGTCAGTGGGAACATCACCGCGAAACCGAACACCATGACCCGTTCCGGCTCGCGTACCAGGACGCCGACCAGGACCGAGATCCACGAGAACGCGAGCGCGACGAACAGGAGCAGCCCGAACGCGCCGAGCAGGCCCGCGAAGCTCGTGCCGACCCGGAAGCCCATGATCGCGCCGAGGCCGAGCAGCAGCGCCACGGCCCACGCCTGCTTGACGGTGTCCGCCATGATCCGCCCGGTCAGCGGCGCCCACCGGGCGATCGGCAGCGCCCGCAGCCGGTCGAACACGCCCTTGGCCAGGTCGTTGGACAGGCCGACGCCGGTGTTGAGGGTGCCGAACAACCCGTTCTGCACGATGATCCCCGGTAGGGCGAAGCTCAGGTAGTCGCCGGGGGAGCCGGAGACCGCGCCGCCGAACACGTACGTGAACAGCAGCAGGAACATGATCGGCTGGAGGCTGAAGTCGATCAGCTCCATCGGGTTGTGCTTGACCTGCACCAGCGTGCGCCACGACAGCGACAGGCTCTGGCGCAGGCCCTCCGCGGGCCGCACCCGCGGCGCCAGGGCGACGGCGGCGGTCATGCCGGGGTCCTTTCCAGGTCGGGTGTACTGGTCTCCTCGGCCTTGTGGCCGGTCAGGCTCAGGAACACCTCGTCCAGGCTCGAGTCGCGCAGTGCCAGCTCGGCGATCAGCACGTCCGCGTCGTCGAGACGGCGCACCACGGCCGGCAGCAGCGCCGGATCCGTGACCGCGGCGGTCACGGTCGTGCCGTCCACCTCCGGTGCCGTGCCGGTCAGGTCCCGCACGATCGACGTGACGATCGGCAGGTCCGCCGCGTCCGCCGGCCGCACCACGAGCGGCTGCGCGCCGGTGCGGGCCTTCAGCTGGGCCGGGGTGCCGGTCGCGATGACCTGCCCCTGGTCGACGACCGCGATCTCGTCGGCCAGGTGGTCGGCCTCCTCCAGGTACTGGGTGGTGAGCAGGACCGTCACCCCGTCCGCGACCAGGTCACGCACGATCTGCCACATGTCGAGCCGGCTGCGCGGGTCCAGCCCGGTGGTCGGCTCGTCGAGGAAGAGCACGCGTGGCCGCCCGACCAGGCTCGCCGCCAGGTCGAGGCGACGGCGCATGCCGCCGGAGTACGTCTTGACCGCCCGGTGCGCGGCGTCGGTCAGGTCGAACCCGGCCAGCAGCTCCCGGGCACGGCTCCTGGCCTCGGCACGCGACTGGCCGACCAGCCGGCCGATGAGCAGCAGGTTCTCGGTGCCGGTCAGCATCTCGTCGACCGACGCGTACTGCCCGGTCAGCCCGACGAGCTGGCGGACCCGGTGCGCGTCGCGGACGACGTCGTGACCGCACACCGACGCGTGGCCCGCGTCCGGTTCGAGCAGGGTCGCGAGGATGCGGACCGCGGTTGTCTTGCCGGCGCCGTTGGGGCCCAGTAAGCCGAACACGCTGGCGGCGGGCACCGCCAGGTCCACCCCGTCGAGCGCTCTGGTCTCCCCGAACCGTTTGGCCAACCCCTCGGCCAGCACGGCGTTGTTCATGGTGGTAGTCCCCTTCGAGTGGAGCGTTGTCGGGCCGACCATGCCCGGCACGGCTGACACGGGGCTGAGATCTTCCTGACCCGAGCTGATACGGCGCTGACACCGGTTCCGCACCCCGGGGGATAGGCTTTCCGGCATGTCAACCACCGTCTCCGCGATCGACCCCGCGGCGCTGTCGAAGCGCCTCGACCGGGCACGGGCCGCGGCCGCGAACGCCGGGGTGGACGCCCTGCTCATGGCGCCCGGTTCGGACCTGCAGTACCTGCTCGGCGCCGGTGGCGGCTCCTTCGAGCGGCTCACCTGCCTCGTCGTGCCCGCCGACGGCACGCCGACGCTCGTGGTGCCGAAGCTGGAGGCCCCCGGCTACGACGCGGTGCCGACCGGTGAGCTGGGCGTCGAGCTGGCGACCTGGGTGGACGCGGAGGACCCGTACGCGCTGGTCGCGTCGGTGGTGCCGAGGGCGGGCCGGGTCGCGGTCGGCGACATGATGGTCGCGTTGCACGTCCTGGGTCTGCGCGGCGCGTTGCCCGATGCCGAGCAGGTGCTCGCCGGGCCGATCGTGCGTGAGCTGCGGATGCGCAAGGACGCCGAGGAGGTCGCGGCCCTGCGCAAGGCGGGGTCGGCGATCGACCGGGTGCACGGCCGGATGGCCGAGTTCCTGCGGGTCGGTCGTACCGAGGCGGAGGTCGGCGCGGACATCGCGGCCGCGATCGTCGAGGAGGGGCACACCGCCGCCGACTTCGTCATCGTGGCGTCCGGCCCGAACGGCGCGAGCCCGCACCACAGCCTGTCCGACCGGGTGATCGAGGCCGGCGACGTGGTGGTGGTCGACATCGGCGGCCCGGTCGCCGAGGGCTACTGCTCCGACAGCACCCGCACCTACGTCCTGGGCGAGCCGCGGGACGCGGACGTGTCGGCGACCTACGCGGTCCTGCAGCGGGCCCAGCAGGCCGCCGTCGACGCGGTCCGGCCGGGCATCGCGGCGCAGGACGTGGACGCCGCGGCCCGCTCGGTGATCGCGGACGCCGGGTTCGGCGAGTTCTTCATCCACCGCACCGGCCACGGCATCGGCCTGGACGTACACGAGCACCCGTACATCGTCGACGGCAACGACCTGCCGCTGGAGCCGGGCATGGCCTTCTCGGTCGAACCGGGCATCTACCAGCCGGGCCGCTGGGGGGCGCGGATCGAGGACATCGTGGTGGTCACCGAGGACGGCGCCGAGCGGCTGAACATCCAGCCGCACTCACTCGTCTCGCTGCCGGCATGAGCGGAGCCCGCGGAGCGAACCGTCGATGTTCAGGCCGGCGCCGGGTCCTCGCAGGGCGCCGCGGAGCTTTCCTGCGTCACCGAGCGGGGGAGGGGGCGGCATGAGCGCGCCGTCGGAGCTGGAGCCGATCGACCAGGCGATCGCACGGGAGCTGTCCTCGGACGGCCGGTGCAGCTTCACGGACCTGGCCGAGCGGGTCGGGCTGTCGGTGTCGGCCGTGCACCAGCGGGTGCGCCGGCTCGAGCAGCGCGGGGTGATCCGCGGGTACCACGCGCAGCTCGATGCCGAGGTGATCGGTCTGCCGTTGATGGCGTTCATCTCGCTCACGCCGATCGACCCTGCCGCGCCGGACGACTACCCGCACCGGCTGGAGCACATCCGGGAGATCGAGGCGTGCTACTCGGTGGCCGGCGACGAGTCGTACATCCTGCTGGTACGGGTGGCCTCTCCGGCCTCGCTGGAGGAGCTGCTGCGGCAGATCCGCGAGGCCGCGAAGGTGTCCACCCGCACCACGGTCGTGCTGTCGACCGCCTACGAGGGCCGCTCCCCGGCGATCTAGCGAACAGCGACGAGCACGTGGTCGTCGCCGAACTGCCACACCGGCCCGGCCTCGGCGAAGCCCGCCTGCCGGAGCAGCTCGGCGTGCTGCCACACGGTCAGGCTGTTCTGGCTGCTGTGCGCGATGGCCGCATCGGAGCGCGCGTCGAGCAGCGGGGCCAGGTCGTCGTCCTCCTGGAGGGCCTGCCACCAGGCGGCCCAGTCCTCGTTGCGCTCGGTGCCGACCCGGCGGGTACGGGCCGCGCGGATCGCCTCGGCGATCGTGTCCAGCGCCGGCTGACCGAGGCCCAGGTTGTCGGCGTTGACGAACACCCCGCCGGGCCGCAGGTTGGCGGCCAGCGTCCGGTACAGCTGACCGAGATCCTCCGGGGTCAGCCAGTGCAGCGCGGTGCTGGACACGGCCGCGTCCCATGGGCCGGGCAGGCCGGTCGCGTCGGGCCAGCCCGGGTTGGTGAGGTCGGCCTCGACCGACCGCACCCGCGGGTTGGTGTTCGCCTGGCCGAGCCCCAGCAACAGTGGGTCCGCGTCGACCCCGACCACGTGCACCTCCGGCAGCGCCTCGGCCAGCCGCTGCGACAGCGAGCCGGGGCCGCAGCCCAGGTCGACCACGCCCGCCGGGCCGCCGCCGATCACCTCCCGGACCACGTCGATGACCACCCGGAACCGCTCCTCGCGGTCGGGGACGTACCGCTCCTGCTGTGCGTCCCACCGCTGGAGCCACCGGATCGCCGTCTCTGCCGCCACACCCTGCATCGCGTTCCTCCGTAACTGACGTTAGGCTTGACAACAGTGACGCTAGCCCGGGAGGGAGTAACTGGTCAAGTGGAGTTCGACAGTCACACGAGTGACACGGTCGAGTATGCGATCAAGCTGATCAACGACGTGACACCTGGCGAGCGGCACGGCCGCCCGTTCCCGGCGCCGACCGGTGACGCGCTGATCGCCGCCGTCCGCGACGCGGTGCCGGAGGCCCGCACACCCGGCCTGCCGACCCCAGCCGACGCCGCTGAGCTGGCCGACTGGGCCGGCCGGCTGCGACACGTGGTGGAGCTTGTCGATACAGGTGACCTGGATGCGGGATGTACCGAGCTGAACCGGATCATGCGCGAGGCCGGCGCGGTCCCGACCCTGTCCCGGCACGACGGCGAGCCGTGGCACCTGCACTTCCACGCCGAGGACGCGACATGGGCGCCGAGCTGGGCCGCCCCGATGGCGACCGCCATCGCCGTGGTGCTCGGCAACGCCGTCGTCGACCGGCTGGGATTGTGCAACGCGCCGGCCTGCGACCGGGTCTACGTCGACGTCTCCCGCAACGGCACCCGCCGGTTCTGCTCGACCACCTGCCAGAACCGGGTCAAGGCCGCCGCGTTCCGCGCACGCAGGGCCGCCGAGGAGTGACCGCCGGGCAGGACCGCCCGCCACGAGCCCGACTAGTCGGCGCTGGTGGCAGCGTGCAGGTTGCCGCCGCGATCGCGCAGGCACGCCGCCGCGCGGTCGGTCGTCGTCAGGAACTCAGCCAGGCACTCACCGAACTCCTTGTGCCCGGCCGCGTTGGGGTGGAACGACTCCTGTAGCGCGTGCGTCGCCCGGTCGTCGTGCTGCAGGTCCGTCCACTGGACCGCCAGCCGGCGGAACCACTCGCTGTCCGGGTCGCGCGCCGACGAGCACGCCTCGCGCCCGGCGCCCGCCCTCGACAGGTCCAGGAACCGCGCGCCCACGTTCTCCGCCGCCTTCCGCACCCCCTCGGTCAGCACCGGCACGGCGTCCTGCTGCACCCACCGCAGGTCCTTCGACAGGAACGGACACCCGGACAGGTCCTGCAGCCCGCGCGCCACGTCCGGCCCGATCGGCGCCGCGTACGACTGGACGACCAGCTGGTAGTCCGACCGTGCGTACCCCGCGTTGGCCATCACGGTCTGGATGTCCCGCAACGCGCTCGTCACCTTCGGGATCATCCGGTTGATCCGCCGCGGCCACTGCGGCCCGATCGACTCGCTGCACGGCCTGTCCTTGCCGACCCACGCCTGCACGCACGCGTTGAGCACGTGCGAGAACGCCGGGTCGTCGTTCGCGCCGGACGCGACCACGATGGCCGTCACCCGGTACCGGGCCGCGATCCTGGTGAGCTGCTTGGACTGCGAGATCTCCGTGTACTGCTCGACCTTGCCGAGCCCGACCTGCGCGGACGGCGCCCCGGAGCAGGCGAGGTTGTACGCCTTCGCCACGTCCGGCAGCTTCACCTGGTAGATCGACGCGTTGGGGGAGCGGTGACACCAGTCGCCCTTCTCGCCGTTGGTGTCACGCTCGTAGTCCCCCGCGCCCTCCCCGGAGATGGTGCTGTCGCCCATGGCCACGATCACCCTCGGGGCGTCCTCGGGCGGGCCGGGCAACGCCCGGGGTGGTGGGAACAGATGGTCACCGGCCAACCCGAGCGTGGCCACGACGAGCACGAGCAAGAGAACAAGCCATCCCGAGGGTCGCATCGTGGGCAATTCTAGGGTGCCTCGTTACAGCGGCCGACGCTCCAGGTCCGGGTTACGCGAGTCGAGCACCGCGAGCCCGGCCGACCGCTGGTTCGCCACCGCCGCCACGCCCGCCCACCGCAGGACCGTCGCCCGTGCCGCGGCCGCGTCCGGCGCCGTCAGCCGGGAGATGTTCGCGCCGTGGTTCGCGCCGGGGGCGGTGTAGATGAAGGAGTCGTTGTTGCTCGGGCGGAACCGCTCGGCGCCCCACGGGTCGTTCGAGCCGTACACGAACAGCATCTGGCTCGACGACTTGGCCACCCAGCGGTCCACGTCCGTCATCGGCCACGAGTCGTACTTCGACCGCAGCGCGGGCGGCAGGCTGGAGTTCGCGACGTAGAGGTGCGGGTAGTGGGCCACGTCCCGCAGGTACCGGAACTTCGGCTGCGGCCAGCCGAGCTGGGTCGCGGCCTGGTAGAAGTACGGCTCGTACGGCAGGATTCCCTGGTCGGTGTAGAAGTCGAGCCCGATCACGTCGTTGATGAAGTCGAAGATCTCGTCGCTGGACGCGGTGACCGGCGGCACCGTCGGGCACGCGGACTCCAGTGAGTACTGCCAGAACGTCCACGCCAGGTCCAGCACCGACATCTCGAACGCCTTGTCCGCCGTGCCGAAGACCTGGTCGAAGGTCCAGCCGTTGGCCCGCGCGAGCGCCTCGTACCGGTTCACCATGTCCGTGCGGCGCGCCAGCGCCTCGTGCTGGACGGCCTCCAGCGCGTCCTCGCACGCGGGGGTGCTGCCGACGGAGGCGAAGAAGTCGTCGTACGCGCTGTCGTCGGTGTTGACCGCGTCGTTCGGCGCCACGTAGGCGACGACGCCGTCGACGTCCCTGGGATAGAAGCGCCGGTGGTAGACCGAGGTCATGCCGCCCTTGCTGGCCCCGGTGGAGATCCACTTCTTGGTGTAGATCGGCTTCAGCGCCTGGACGATGCGGTGGTGGTCGGTGGCCGCCTGCCAGATGTCGAGCTTGGTCCAGTTGGCGGGGTTGGGCCGCGAGGGCTCGAAGAACCGCTGCTCCACGGAGATCTGGTTGCCGTCGACCAGCTGCGCCGGCTCGCTGCGGAAGGCGTACTCCGGCATGTTGTAGCCGGTCGTGTGCAGCACCATCGGCCGGCTCACGTCCCGGTGCAGCAGCTGCAGCCGCTGCTGGAACGTCGCGCCGTTCGGGTTCAGGTGGTCGACCGGCTGCCGGTAGGACAGGAAGAAGAACCGGTAGCCGGGCGCGGGTGCGGTCTGTTCGGACACCGTCATGCCCGGGATCGCGGCGAGCTGGGCCGCGATGTCCGGTGGCGCGGCCTGTGCCGGTACGGCCGGCACGAGGCCGATGGCGGTGGCGGCGACGGTAGCCGCCAGTGTGCTTCTCCAGAGTCGCATGCGCGAGACTCCCCAGGTCGCAGGGTCAACCACGCGGGATTCTCGTTGAGTGACCGGCCGAACACCAGCCGCCGATCAGCCGAGTCCGCGGATCGCCGGCCCTGCGCCCGCCCGCCGATGGCGGCATCATCGAGTGGCAGGCAACGCGACGTTCACTGGGAGGACCATGCTGATCGACCTCACTGGCAAGAAGGCCCTGGTCACGGGCTCGACCTCGGGCATCGGGCGGGCAACCGCGGCCTCGTTCGCGCGGGCCGGCGCGGAGGTGGTGGTCAACGGACGCGACGACGGCCGGGTCGCCGACGCGGTGCAGGAGCTGCGTGCGGAGACCGGGTCGGACCGGGTCACCGGAGTCGCCGCCGACGTGGGCACCGCCGACGGCGCGGCGGCCCTGATCGCCGAGGTGCCGGACGTGGACATCCTCGTCAACAACGCCGGCATCTTCTCGGCGACGCCCGTGTTCGAGATCTCCGACGCGGAGTGGTTGCGGTTCTTCGAGGTCAACGTGCTCAGCGGCATCCGGCTCGCCCGGCACCACACGCCACGCATGGTCGAGCGCGGCTGGGGCCGGGTGATCTTCGTCAGTTCCGAGTCGTCCGTGTTCATACCCACCGAGATGGTGCACTACGGCGTGACGAAGACCGCGCAGATCTCGGTGGCGCGTGGCATGGCGCAGGAGGTGAAGGGCTCCGGCGTGACCGTCAACTCCGTCCTGCCCGGCCCGACCCTGACCCCCGGCGTCGAGGAGTTCGTGCGGGACCGCGTCGGCGCGGACATCCCGTTCGAGGAGGCGGAGCGACGGTTCATCGCCGAGGAGCGGCCGACGTCCCTGCTGGGCAGGCTGATCCGCCCCGAGGAGATCGCGAACATGATCACCTATGTCGCGTCGGAGCTGTCGTCCTCGACCACCGGCGCGGCGTTGCGTGCCGACGGTGGCGTGGCGCCCACGATCTTCCCCTGATTGGAGTGTGCATGACGGTCCCAGATGTCCGGCTGAACAACGGCGTGGCAATGCCCCAGCTGGGTTTCGGCGTGTTCCAGGTGCCGGACGACGAGACCGAGGCGGCCGTGACGGCCGCGCTCGAGACCGGCTACCGCGGCATCGACACCGCCGCGGCGTACGGCAACGAGGCCGGTGTCGGCGCGGCGATCGCGAAGTCCGGGATCCCGCGTGACGAGCTGTTCGTCACGACGAAGCTGTGGAACGGCGACCACGGCTACGACCCGGCGCTGCGTGCGTTCGACGCCTCGATGAGCCGGCTCGGGCTGGAGCGCCTGGACCTCTACCTGATCCACTGGCCGACGCCGAAGCGCGACCGGTACGTCGAAACGTGGCGGGCCTTCGAGAAGCTGTTGGCGGACGGCCGCGTCCGGGCGATCGGCGTGTCGAACTTCCAGCCCGCGCATCTGCGGCGGCTGGTCGAGGAGACCGGCACCGTGCCGGCGGTGAACCAGGTCGAGCTGCACCCGTACCTGCCCCAGGTCGAACTGCGTGCCTTCGACGCGTCGCAGGGCGTCGCGACGGAGGCGTGGAGCCCACTGGCGAAGGGCGGCGAGCTGCTGACCGAGCCGGTGGTGGCGTCGCTGGCGTCGAAACACGGTCGTACCGCGGCGCAGATCGTGTTGCGCTGGCACCTGCAGCTCGGCAACGTGGTGATCCCGAAGTCCGTGACCCCGTCCCGGATCAGGGAGAACTTCGAGGTCTTCGACTTCGAGCTGACGGACGCCGACGTGGCCTCGCTGTCGTCGCTGAACCGGGGCCTGCGTACCGGCCCGGACCCGGACACGTTCAACTGACGCGCGATCGGCCAACGAGCCTGGACACACGGGGGCGTCGCGTCGTCACGCCCCCGTGCTGACCGTGCTCTCCGACGGTTCGGCCTGCTCGCGTGCCGCGCGGGTGTCGACCACCATCAGTCCCGAGGCGAGGCCGGAGAGCCCGCGGTGGGAGCGTGGCCGCCAGGCCAGCACGGCGCTCGCGACGAGCAGTGCCAACGACAGCAGGTCCACGCCGGCCGCGAACTCCTCCAGGCCGGTCAGCACGTAGTAGCCGAAGGTGCCCACCAGCAATGCCGGCACGACACGGAGGCCGGGGTGGCGGCCGTCCGGCCGGGCGCGGCGCAGGCGCACAGCGCGCTGGCCGAACGTCGCGCCGGCCGGGGCGAACGAGGGCAGCGCGAGCAGCAGCACCGCCGGCAGCCACACCGACAGCACGGCCCGGGTGACCGAGTCGAGCTCCGGTTCGCGGCCGAGGGCGTACCAGCCGGTCAGGGTCACCGCCACCGTGCCGGCCATGCCGAGCAGGGCGACCGCGAGCAGATCGACGAGCATGCCGAGCAGTCGCCTGCCGGTGGTGACCGGTCGTGGTGCGTCGGCGGGCAGGGCCGGGGTGCCCTGCAGCCGCCGCAGCAGGGGCGCGCCGAGGATGCCGAGCGCGGTGCCGAGGGTGTTCGTGATGAGGTCGTCGACGTCGAACAGCCGGTACGGGCAGGAGAAGAGGTACCAGTTGCCGGTGAGCTGGGTGCACTCGATCAGCAGCGACACCAGGAAACCGGTGAGGACGACGGTCGGCACGCCCCGGCGCCGGAAGTAGAGTCGCAGGTACGCGCCCAGCGGCAGGAAGAGCACGACGTTGAAGACGCCTTGCTGCACGGCGGGATTTCTGAGCACGCCGGAGTACTGGCGGATGTCCGACACGATCGCGGCCGGGTCGAGTTGTGCGTGGGTGAACCGGGTGTGCGCCGCGCACCACGCCGGGTCGAGGGACGGCAGCGGCAGGAGCGTGTACGCGACGAGCGCGAACCCGTAGACGAGAAAGCCCAACGCGACCAGCCCCGCCCCGAACCCCAGCTCCCCGCGCCGGCGGTAGGTGCGGAAGATGAACGGCACCAACAACAGCACCGCGAGCACGACGCCACCGACCACCGCGATCACCGCGGGGACAATCCGTGACTCCACCAGGACTCCTGCCATGAGGGATTGTCGACACCCGTAGTTTCGGGGGCCTCATGATGCCCTGCGCCAGACGGCCCACCAGACCGTGGTTCGGCGATCGGCGTGCCGGCCAACCGCTACCCTGGGCGGTTTCTCTCCCACGGCCGGTGATCCCCGCACGACTGTGTCCCGTTGTCGCACCGGCGGAGTGCGGGGGAACTCTCGCGCGCGAAGGAATGAGCGCGCCCGGCGTGGCCCCTGCACGCGCCGGGCGCACTCACCCTCAGGCCTCCGAGCCGGCCGAGTAGTCCCGCCACCACTTCTGGCCGGTTTGCGGCAGCGTGGTGATCGGGTCGTAGTACGGGTAGCGGCGGGTCAACGCGTCGGGATCCTGCCGCTCGATCCCGGTGCGGTAGTTCTTCGTCCAGTACGAGATGCCGCGCTCCCGGTCGTACTCCGCCACCTGGTGTACCCACCGCTTCCCGACGTAGGGCACGTCGCAGATGATGCGCGGCGTCGCGTAGCCTGGCAGGTACCCCATGATCGCATGCTGCAGCTGCTGCGCCTCCCACACCGCCACCCGCCAGTGCTCGGCGTTCGGGATCATGTCGCACATGTAGAAGTAGTACGGCAGGATGTTCGCCTCGCCCTGCAGCGCGAAGCACAGGTCCAGCAGGTCGTCCGGGGTGGCGTTCACGCCCCGCATCAGCACGCCCTGGTTGCGCACGTCCCGCACGCCGACCTCCAGCGCCGTCCGCGCGGCCTCCGCCACCAGCGGGGTCACCGACTGCGCGTGGTTCACATGCGTGTGTATCGCCAGGTTGACGCCACGCCGGTGCGCGGTACGGCCGACCCGCTCCAGACCTTCGACGACCTTGGGCTGCAGCCAGTGCTGCGGCATCCCGGCCAGCGCCTTCGTGGCGAGCCGGATGTCCCGGACGGTCTCGATGTCCAGCAGCCGCATGAGGAACGACTCCAGTTGGTGCCACGGCACGTTCGCCACGTCGCCCCCGGACACCACCACGTCCCGCACGCCCGGCGTGCGCTTCAGGTAGTCGATCATCTGGTCCTGGCGGTCGACCGGCTTCAGCGTCAGCTTGTGCTTGTCCACCGCGGCGGTCGAGTTGCCGACCAGGTCCATCCTCGTGCAGTGGCCGCAGTACTGCGGGCACGTCGACAGCAGCTCCGCCAGCACCTTGGTCGGGTAGCGGTGGGTCAACCCCTCGACGACCCACATCTCCGCCTCGTGCAGCGAGTCCCGCGACGAGTGGGGGTGGTTCGGCCACAGCGAGTCCCGGTCACTGGCCACCGGCATCATGTAGCGCCGGACGGGGTCCGCGAGGAACTCCTTCGTCAGGTCACCATCCGTGACCGTTGGCACCATCGTGTTCAACATCTGGGGTGGCAGCAGCATCGACATCGTCGCCAGCCGTTCCTGGTCGGCGACCAGGTCCTCGTAGAAGGAGTCGGCGAGCCGGTCGCCCATCACGGCACGCAGCTGCTTGACGTTCTTGACGCAGTGCACGCGCTGCCACTGCGCGTCCCGCCACTGTGCGTCCGTCACTTCCCGCCAGCCCGGGAACCGGCGCCAGTCCGGCTCCACCAGCTCTCTCCGGACGTACTCGTACGGTTGTCTCGCCGAGGAGTCCACCGCGTCCGAGATCGACGTGTCGGCCACCACTGTGTCGTGCAATGCCGTCATCCGTCCTCCTGGTCGCTGGGTTGACGTAAAGATATGCTGTCAGATCGTAGTATAGGCGTAAATCCTACGGAAGGATCTTGCGTGGCGTCTCCATACGGCCTACACCGCGTGATCGAGCCGGCAGGAGTCCTGCCGCAACAAGCCTGGCGACTGTCGACCGAGGCACGCTTGTGGCCGGATGAAGTCCTGATCGACGTCGAGCGCCTGAACCTGGACGCGGCCTCCTACCGGCAGCTCCGCGAGGAGCACGGCTCGCCCGAGGCGGTCCGCCACGCGGTGGCCGAGATCGTCCGGCAGCGCGGCAAGATGCACAACCCGGTCACGGGATCGGGCGGGATGCTGCTCGGCACCGTCCGCGAGGTCGGTCCGGAGTCGCCACTGGGGCTCACAGCCGGTGACCGGATTGCCACGCTCGTGTCTCTCACGCTCACCCCGCTGCGCATCGACGACGAGCTCGCCGGCTGGTCGGGGGAGAGCGAGCAGGTGCCGTGCCGGGGCACCGCCATCCTGTTCGGGCGGTCCATCGCGGCCGTACTGCCGGCCGACCTGCCGGACGAGCTCGCGCTGTCGGTGTTTGACGTGTGCGGGGCGCCGGCGCTGACCGACCGGGTCGTGCGCGAGGCCGGGCCCGGGCCAGCCGTACTGGTACTGGGCGGTGGCGGCAAGTCGGGCAGTCTCTCGCTGGCGGCGGCCCGTCGGGCGGGCGCAGGCCGGCTGGTCGCACTGGTGCCCACCGAGGCCGAGGCCGCCGCGGTACGCGCGGCCGGGCTCGCCGACGAGGTGGTGGTGGCCGACGCGAGGAACCCGGTCGCGGTGGCCGAGGCCGTCGGCGTCCGGGCGGACGTGACCGTGGTCTGCGTGGACGTGCCGGGCTGCGAGCACGGCGCGGTCCTGGCCACCGCGGACGGTGGCACGATCGTGTTCTTCTCGATGGCGACGTCGTTCTCGGCCGCCGCCCTCGGCGCGGAGGGCCTCGCCGCGGACGTCCGCATGATCGTCGGCAACGGTTACGTCCCCGGCCACGCGGGCTTCGCGCTCGACCTGTTTCGCGCGACGCCAGGTGTCCGCGAGTTGTTCGTGCGCCGCGAGCGGCAGACTGGGGCGGACCGGAGCCGGCCGGAGGAGCGGAGCGACCGATTCAACACCGTGACACCATGACGACCCTCTACACGAACGCACGGATCCATGGCGCGGACTCGACCGCGCTGGCCGTCGAGGGTGGCCTGATCACCTGGCTTGGCCGGGACTTCCCGGGCCAGGCCGTCCACACGATCGACCTGAACGGCGCCTACCTGGCGCCCGCGTTCGTCGACGCCCACGTGCACGCCACGTCGGCCGGCCTGCTGCGGACCGGCCTCGACCTGACCGCGACCGGGTCGCGGGCCGACCTGCTCGACGCCGTCCGCGACCGCGCCGGTTCGGACGTGCTGCTCTGGGGCCACGGCTGGGACGAGACCCGCTGGCCCGAGCACCGCCCGCCCACCCGTGCCGAACTGGACGCGGTGGCCGGCCGCACCCCCGTCTACCTCTCCCGCATCGACGTGCACTCGGCACTCGCGTCCACCGCACTCGTCGAGCTGGCGCCGGCCGCCCGCACCGCGGCCGGCTGGTCCGCCGACGGCCCGCTCACCCGCGACGCCCACCACCACGTCCGCCGCGCCGCCCGCGACTCGATCACCCCGGCCCAGCGCGCGGAGGCACAGCTGGCCTTTCTCCGGCACGCCGCCGCCATGGGCATCGCCTGCGTCCACGAATGCGCCGGCCCGGACATCTCGGGCGCCGATGACCTGGTCGACCTCCTTGCCAGGTCAGGTGACCTGCCACGAGTCGTCGGGTACTGGGGCGCGCTCGCCGACCCGCCGCCCGGCATCACCGGTCTCGCCGGCGACCTGTTCGTCGACGGCGCCCTAGGCTCCCGCACCGCGGCCCTGCGCGAGCCGTACACCGACCGGCCCGACACCCGTGGTGCCCTGTACCTGGATGCCGAGCGGATCTCCGCACACGTCATCGCGTGCACGGAGACCGGCGTCCAGGCCGGTTTCCACGTGATCGGCGACGCCGCGGTCGCCGAGGTGGTCACCGGCTTCCAACTGGCCGAGAAGGCCGTGGGGGAGCCGGCGCTCGCCGCGGCCCGGCACCGGCTGGAGCACCTGGAGATGGTCACCGCAGAACAGGCGGCCGAGTTGGCCCGGCTCGGCGTGGTCGCGTCCGTGCAGCCGCGGTTCGACGCCACCTGGGGTGGCCGGGACGGCATGTACGCCGAACGCCTCGGTCCCGACCGGGGCACCGCGCTGAACCCGTTCGCGACCCTGGCCGAGGCGGGGGTGACCATGGCGTTCGGTTCGGACGCCCCGGTCACCCCGGTCGACCCCTGGGCGACCGTGACCGCCGCGGTCGAGCACCGCACCACGGGCCAGGGCCTCGACCGCGAGGCGGCCTTCGCGGCGCACACCCGGGGCGGCTGGGCGGCGGCGCGGGTACCCGGCGGCGTGCTCGAGGTGGGCGCGCCCGCGACGTTCGCGGTGTGGCAGGGGGAAACCTGTCTGCGCACCGTGCTGGACGGCAACACCATCCACGGGGGGCGGAGTGATGCTCGACCTTGATCCCGACGTCGTCGCGACCGCGCGCGACCTCGCCGCGCGGGCCGCCGAGCCGGTCATCCGTATTGCCAAGGCACACACCACCGTCGCCGTCGAGCGGGCCACGCTGCGGCTCGCGGGCATCACCGGCGCGGACTCCGGTCACCGCGCCGGCGACGTGCCGTGGGTGAACCGCGTCGTCGACACCGTCCGCGAGCACTGCGGCCTCGAACACGGCGTCGTCCTCCCGGCCTTCCACGCACTGCGTGAACACGACCTCGGCACGCTCACCGAGCTCGCCGAGGCCACCGCCGCCGGCCAGATCCGGTTCAGCGTCCCGGAGGGCCGCGCCGCCGACCGTGCCGCGAAGGCGGGCCGGGTGGCCGTCGCCAAGGGCCTGCGCGCGGTGGACCGCAACCGCGCCCAGCGCGACAGGCTCATCGAAAGGCACGGCAACCCGCCCCAGCGCCCGTGGATCTACCTGATCGTCGCGACCGGCGACATCGACGAGGACGTCGTCCAGGCCGCCAACGCTGCCCGCGCGGGCGCCGACGTCATCGCGGTCATCCGCTCGACCGGTCAGTCCCTGCTGGACTACGTGCCGGAAGGCGCGACGCACCACGGCTTCGCGGGCACCTACGCCACGCAGGAGAACTTCCGGATCATGCGGGCCGCGATGGACGAGGTGTCCAGGGAGGTCGGCCGCTACATCCGCGTCACCAACTACGCGTCCGGCCTGTGCATGCCGGAGATCGCGGTGCTGGGCGGCCTGCAGCGCCTGGACATGATGCTCAACGACTCCATGTACGGCATCCTGTTCCGCGACATCAACCCCATCCGCACCTTCGTCGACCAGCGCTTCTCCCGCCAGGTCCACGCACGCGCCGGCATCATCATCAACACCGGCGAGGACAACTACCTGACCACCGCGGACGCGGTCGACGCCGCGCACACGGTCACCGTGTCGCAGCTGCTCAACGAGCACTTCGCGCACGAGGCCGGCCTGCCCGACGAGCTGCTCGGCCTCGGCCACGCCTTCGAGATCAACCCGGCCATCCCCGACTCGTTCCGCCTGGAGCTGGCGCACGCGATGCTGGCCCGGGAGCTGTTCCCCGACGCGCCGCTGAAGTGGATGCCGCCGACCAAGCACATGACCGGTGACGTGTTCTTCGGCCACCTGCTCGACGGGTTCTTCAACCTCGCCGGTGTCCTGACGGGGCAGTCGATCCTGCTGGTCGGCATGATGACCGAGGCCGTCGTGACGCCGTTCCTGTCCGACCGGGACCTCGCGCTGCGCAACGTGCGGTACGTGCTCAACGCGGCCGCGGGCCTGCGCGAGGACTTCCAGCCCGCGCCGGGCGGCTTCATCGTCAAGCGCGCCCACCAGGTCCTCGGCGAGGCGGTCGACCTGCTGGACCGCATCGTCCGCGACGGGCTGCTCGACGCCATCGCCGACGGCACGTTCGGTCTCATGAAACGCCCCCCGGACAAGGGAAAGGGCGCCGACGGCGTGATCGAGAAGGCCGAGGGCTACCGCAACCCGGCCGCGGATCTCCTGGAGTCGGGGGAGACGAGATGACCAAGCAGCACATCCGGCCCTACGGCGACACTCCCGGCGACGGCATGGTGCAGACGTCGTTCACCCTGCCGATCCCACCCGGCCCCCGGGCCGAGGGCGCGGCGATGCAGCTGGCGAACAAGATGGGCATCGAGCCGGCCATGGTCGTGCACTCGCACGGCATCGGCGAGGCCTTCACGTTCTTCGTCGTCTACGGCTCGGTCCGTCACCTCGTCGACCTCGACGCGGTGACGGTCGTCGAGCGCGAGTACCCGCTGCTCTCGCCGGCCGAGGTCAACGGCGAGGTGCGGAAGTCGTTGCGCCGCAAGCTGGTCGTGGTCGGCGGCTGCATCGGCACGGACGCGCACACGGTCGGCATCGACGCGATACTGAACATCAAGGGCTTCGCGGGGGAGAAGGGCCTCGAGTACTACCGCGAGCTGCGGGTGGTGAACCTCGGCGCCCAGGTGACCGTGCCGGAGCTGGTGAAGCGCGCCCGCGCGGAGAAGGCGGACGCGGTGCTGGTGTCCCAGGTGGTCACCCAGCGCGACGCGCACATCCTGAACACGCAGGAGATGTCGGCCGCCTTCCGCGAGGCGATGGGCGACCGGCGCCCGGTGCTGATCGCGGGCGGCCCGCGATTCGACCCGTTGATGGCCGACCAGCTCGGGGTGGACCGGGTGTTCGGCCGCGGCACGACACCCGGCGAGGTGGCGAGCTACCTGGTGCACGCGATGAAGGGAAGCAAGTGACGCTGGAAGTCGGTTTCTCCGTGACACACCGCCGCTATGTGCCGTACTCGCACGCGCACTACGGCGGCGACCTGGTGGACGGCGCGTACGGCCTGGCGCTGTTCGGCGACGTGGCGACGGACCTCGCCATCCACACCGACGGCGACGAGAGCCTGCTCGCCGGGTACTCCAGCGTCGAGTTCCTGGCCCCGATCCAGGCCGGCGACGTCGTCGAGGTCACCGCTTCGGTCACTCGTATTGGCACCCGCTCCCGGGACCTGTCGTTCGAGGCGCGAGTGCTGTGCAGGGCGGCACCGGAACGCGGCCCCTCCGCGGCCGACGTCCTCGACCCGCCGATCCTCGCGACCAAGGCATCGGCGACCATCGTGGTGCCACCGAAGGCGGCGGGCGGCTCCGCGCCGGCCTGACCTGTCGCCGGGCCCTGGCGACGCGGTGAACCGCCGGGCGGGGCGGGGCCGTCCACCACTGTGAGCGGCCGCCGGCATCGAGGCCGTGAACCGCCGAGGGGGAGCGAGGCAGTCCGACATGGAGACGAGGCGTCTGACCGGCGACGACTGGCGGACCCTGCGTGACGTGCGGCTCGCCGCGCTGGCCGACGCGCCCTACGCCTATGGCTCCACCCTCGCGGTCGAGCAGGCCTTCGACGAGTCCACGTGGCGCGACCGGATCGACACCACGCCGTGGGTGCTTGCCGTCCGGAATGCCGAGAATGCCGGGTTGGTCGACATGTATCTCTCAAGGCCGGAAACTCCCATGTTGATCGCGATGTGGGTGAGTCCCGTACATCGGGGACGAGGTGTCGGCGACGCGCTCGTCGCCGAGATACTGCGTTGGGCTGGGGAGAAGTCCTGGTCGCGGGTGCTGCTCCGGGTGGCGGACGGCAACGCCGCCGCCCGGCGGCTGTTCCTCCGGCACGGGTTCACGCCCACGGGGCGGCGCGCGCCGCTGGAGAGCGACCCCGGGGTGCGCACCGAAATTTTGTCTCGTGCGTTATAAGGTCCGTAACACCGGACAAGGTCTTGCTCCGAATGGAGCACCCCTGCTAGTAAATCTAGCTCTGGGCGTTCGCCCCGCGGACGGAGGAGCATGGCGACCGAGCTCGTTGAGGTGACAGAAGTACTCGACCACCCTCTGGACGAGGTGTGGGCGCTGCTGACCGACCTGCCGCGCTACCCGAGATTCGTCTCCGAGGTGGCCTGGTGCGAGCAGGTCGGCCCGGCCGACGCCGGGCGCTACGAGACACGGTTCTGCGTCGACCGCGGCCCGGTGGTGCGGCACGAGATCGAGGTTCTGGTCAACCGGCCGCTCGAGCACCTCGTGATCGTCAGCGACCGCTGGCCGGGCGGCCACGTCTCGCTGCGGTTCGTCGCGCTGAACCCGGACCAGACCGAGGTCCAGCTGACCGTCTCGCTGCCCAGCGTGGACAGCGGGATCACCGGCAACTGGCTGCGCAAACGCGTCCGCAAGGCGTTCCTGCTCTTTCACCACCACCTCGCCGGCGTCGCGATCACCGCGTCCCGCAAGGGCATCGACCAGTCCGCGCGCAACCAGTCGCAGCTGACGGTCGCGCGCATCCTGACCAGGGCGGGAGTGCTCACGCCGGGTCGGCCGGACAAGATGCTGCGGCAGCTGAACGTGCTGGCCAGGTGGGGCGCCACGGTCGCGGGCGGCTACCACGCCGTGCGCGTGCGGTTCCCGAAGGCGCAGGCCGTCGCCGACGAGCTCGGCACACTCACCTTCGAGGAGATCGACCAGCGCACCACCCGCCTCGCGAACGGGCTGACCAGGCACGGCGTGCGCCAGGGCAGACGGGTCGCGGTGATGTGCCGCAACCACGCCGGCATGATCGAGTCGATCGTCGCGTGCGGGAAGCTCGGCGCGAGCGTCCTGCTGCTGAACACGAGCCTGTCGGCCAACCAGGTCCGCGACACGGTGATGACGCACCGGCCGGCGGCGGTCCTCGTCGACGAGGAGTTCGTGCCGCTGATGCACTACCTGCCCGCGTCGCTGCCGAGAATCCTGACCTGGGGCCACGAACCCGGCGACATCACCATCGACGGCCTGATCGAGGAGTCGACGCCCGAGCGGATCAAGGCGCCGTCGGCGCCCGGCAAGATCATCGTGCTGACGTCCGGCACGACCAGCAACCCCAAGGGCGCCAGGCGCCGCAACCCGCACGGCATGCGCACCGCGGCGTCGCTGCTGTCGCGGATCCCGTTCGAGTCGGGCGAGCGGATGATGATCGCCGCGCCGCTGTTCCACACGTGGGGCCTCGGCGCGTTGCAGATCGGCATGCCGCTGCACGCGAAGCTGGTGCTGCACCGCAAGTTCGACCCGGAGGCCACGCTCGCCGCGATCGAGGAGCACCGGTGCACGTCGCTGATCGCGGTGCCGATCATGCTGCGCCGCATCCTCGACCTGCCGCGCCAGGTGATCCGCAGCTACGACATCTCGTCGCTGCGGATCGTCGCGTCCAGCGGGGCGTCCATGTCGTCGTCGCTGGTCAACGGGTTCATGGACGTGTTCGGCCCGGTCCTCTACAACCTGTACGGCTCGACCGAGGTGTCGTGGGCGAGCATCGCGGACCCGGACGACCTGATGGCCGCGCCGACCACCGCGGGCCGCTGCCCGGTCGGCACGAAGGTCGGCATCGTCGACGCGACCGGCCTGCCCGTGCCACCCGGTGTCGTCGGCCGGATCTGCGTAGGCAACGACATGCTGTTCGAGGGCTACACCGGCGGCGGCACCAACACGGTCTACGCCGACATGATGGTGACGGGTGACCGCGGCTACCTCGACGCCGACGGGCGCCTGTTCGTCGCCGGCCGGGACGACGACATGATCGTGTCCGGTGGCGAGAACGTCTTCCCGCGCCCGGTCGAGGACCTGATCATGACGCTGCCGCAGGTGCTGGACGCGGCGGTGGTCGGCGTGCCCGACCGCGAGTTCGGGCAGCGCTTCGCGGCGTACGTGGTGCCCCGGCCGGGCGCGGCGATCAGCCCGACGACCGTGCGCGACTACGTGCACGCGCACCTGCCCCGGTTCGCCGTGCCGCGCGACGTGATCTTCGTGAGTGCCCTCCCGCGCAACGCCACCGGGAAGGTGGTGCGGCGCAACCTGATGCCGGAGCGCTAGTGTCCCGCGCCGGAAATCAGGCAACTAATTCGGCGGCCCAGCTTCCTGCTGGCGGCGTTGCCGGTTCGCCCAAGTACGACCCAGTACGAGGGCGAACCGGCGTCTTGCCAGCAGAAAC
>Ga0164298_10000145_pt1 | contig 24674 bp, 13 predicted proteins | sample Whisoiple_216_MG_FD_109713 | JGI IMG/M metagenome (GOLD analysis project Ga0164298, IMG submission 109713) | Unamended control soil microbial communities from upstate New York, USA - Whitman soil sample_216_MG | ecosystem: Environmental > Terrestrial > Soil > Agricultural land ...
AACGCTCCATCAATCGGCTCGGGTCACCGCGGAAGTCGCCCCAGTGGTACTCGTTGACGAAGCTCGTCGCGGTGATCCGCGCCCGCGTGGACAACGACCGCACCTCGCTCCGCGCCCGTTCGTCGAGCGGCCGGTCGACGGCGAGGAACTCGTAGTACTGGTACTCGCTCACCCCTTCCGCCAGCAGGCGGTGTGGGGTGCCAGTGATCGTTTACCGGATGCCATGTGGAGTGAGGGTAGCGCCACGCCGCGCAAGGTCGTCGCGCATCGCGGGTGCGACCGTGGCCGACGGGATCGACGAGTCTCCCGCACCCCTGGAAGTCCTAGCAGGCTGGGAAGAACAGGTTGACATACGGCGTCGTCTCGCCCCACTGGCCGCCGGAACCGCCGCAGCCGGACCATCTCTGGCCGACCAGCGTCTGTTTGGTGCCGTCGCTGTAGTAGGCGAACACGGTCAGCGTGTTGGGGCCGCCGATCGCGCTGGCGGAGGTGGTCGGGAGGACGGCGAGGCCGGCACCCAGGACGACGGCGCCGAGCAGGTTCCGCAGTTTCATGAGGGCATTGCAGCATCGCGGGGCCACGAAACGCGAGATCCTTTCAGGTCAATCGGCTGCGGCCGTTCAGCGTGCGTGGGGCGGGTCGGGTGGAGACGGCGACCAACGCCGGTGTCAGGGCTGGTCCCTGGCCAACCGGTCGTGGACCCCCGCACGTCGATACGATCGGGTCTCGGACGTCCGCCGCTGACCTGGAGAAACCGTGCTTGATCTCGACTCGCTGTTCCCTGACGACCTCTCCGGGCCCGAGCACTGGGAGCAGCGGTACCCGCCGCGTGACCTGCCGGAAGGGGCCGAGGTGACCCGGTTCGGGCCGTCGCCGACGGGGTTCGTGCACATCGGTGGCGTGTACGTCGCGATGATCGACCAGGACGTCTCCGCCCGCACGGGGGGCCGGTACCTGGTGCGGGTCGAGGACACCGACCAGTCCCGTGAGGTCGAGGGCGCGCTGGCGCAGTTCGGGCGGGCGTTCGACTACTTCCGCATCCAGCCGACCGAGGGTGAGGGCAACGGCGCGTACGGGCCCTACCTCCAGTCCGCGCGCGAGCGGATCTACCTGACCTACGTGCGTCACCTGCTGCGGCAGGGCCGGGCGTACCTGTGCTTCGCGACCCGGGACGAGCTGGCCGACATCACCGCGCGGCAGCAGGCGGCCAAGGTCCCGCCCGGTTACTACGGCACGTGGGCGATCTGGCGCGACGCCGACCCGGACAGGGTGCGTGCTGAGCTGGCGAAGGGCACCCCGTACGTGGTGCGGTTCCGCGCTCCGGACGAGGCGGCCGGGCAGCGGGCCCGGTTCACCGACGCCATCCGCGGCGAGCTGGAGCACGAGGCCAACCGCAACGACGTCGTCATCCTGAAGTCCTCCGAGCAGCCCGTGCGGCTGCCGACCTACCACTTCGCGCACGCCGTCGACGACCACCTGATGCGCACCACGCTGGTGATCCGCGGCGAGGAGTGGATCTCCTCGGTCCCGCTGCACCTGCAGCTGTTCGACGCCCTCGGCTTCGAGCCGCCGAAGTACGCGCACATCGCGCCGCTGATGAAGCAGATCCCCGGCGGCAAGCGGAAGCTGTCCAAGCGCAAGGACCCGGAAGCGTCCGTCGACTTCTACATCGCCGCCGGCTACCCCGCCGACGCCGTCCTCTACTACCTGCGTGGCCTGGCCAACGGCCGCCTTGCCGAGCTGCCGCTGGCACAGGCGCTGGTGGAGCCGATCCACCTGGCGGAGTGCGGTGTCGCCGGTCCGCTGGTGGACCTGGTCAAGCTCGAGGACATCTCCGCCGACCACGTCGCCACCCTGACCGGCGAGCAGATCCTCGCCGCGGTCCGGGTCTGGGCCGCGACCCACGACGCCGAGCTGGTGCCCGTGCTCGACGCCAACCCGGACCTCGCCCTGCGGGCGCTCGCGGTCGAGCGTGACGGCGTCGACAACCCGCGCAAGGACCTGCGGAAGTGGTCGGACTTCCGGCCCGCCTACGGGTTCTTCTTCGCCGAGCTGTTCACCCCGGTCACCGACGCGGCCGACGAGCGGCTCGGCGGTCTCGACCCCGAGCTCGTGCGGGCGTTCCTCGCCGACCTCGCCGACGGCTACCAGCCGCTGGCGGACGGCCGGGAGTGGTTCGACCAGATCCGCCAGCTCGCCGCCAAGCACGGCTTCGCCCCGAACCCCAAGGAGTACAAGAAGAACCCGGACGCCTACCCTGGCTCGATCCGCGAGGCGTCCCAGCTCGTCCGCGTCACCCTCACCGGGTCGACCCGCAGTCCCGACCTGCATGCCGTCGCCACGACGCTCGGCCCCGAGGAGGTCCAGCGCCGCCTCATGGCGACGGTCCACGGCTGACGCCGGCGGGGGAGTGGGTTCGCCGCCGAACCCACTCCGTCCGCTCCGCTCAGCCGCTCGTGAACACGTAGGAACCCGACGGGACGTAGAAACTCCCGCCGCCGGTGGGGGTCGCCTCCGACGGGTAGGTGGACGGTTGGCCCGGGATCCGGACCGTGGCGGTGGTTCCCGCCGGGACGGTCACGCGGAGGGTGAACGTCGCGCCGGCGACCGACCAGTCGCTGACCGCCTCGCCGTACGGGGTCTGGTAGCTGGCGCGGGCCGACGTCAGGCCGTTGCCCGGCTGGGGGGCGATGAGCAGGCTGCCGTAGCCGGGACTCGCCGGGCCGAGGCCGCCGACCTGGCGGTAGAGGAAGTCGCCGACCGAGCCGAGACCGTAGTGGTTGAAGGAGTTCATGCCCGGGTCGTTGAGGGAGCCGTCGGGCCGGATGCCGTCCCAGCGTTCCCAGACCGTGGTCGCGCCGCGGCCCTGCATGTAGCCCCAGCCGGGGAAGTCCGGCTGCAGCAGGATCTGGTACGCGGTGTCGGCGTGGCCGTGGTCGGCCAGTACCGGCAGGAGGTTCTCCACGCCCAGGAACCCGACCGAGAGGTGACCACCGGAGGCCGCCACCTTCGTGGCCAGCTTGTCGGCCGCGGCCTGCTGGCGGTTGGCGGGTAGCAGGCCGAACGCCAGCGCCAGGACGTAACCCGTCTGCGTGTTCGCGCCGACGGTGCCGTCCGCGGCCAGGAACCGGCCGGTGAACGCCGCCGCCACCTGGTCGGCGAGCCGGCCGTACGTGTCGGCCTGCGTGGTGCGGCCGGTCGCGGCGGCCATGCGGGACACCAGCCTGGCCGACCAGCCGAAGAACGCGGTCGAGATCAGGTCCTGCGCGGTGTTGTCGTTGACGTTCAGCCAGTCGCCGTAGGTCCACTGGTCGCGGATCAGGTCGGCGTTGGCGGTTGCGCGCAGGTAGTCGACCCAGCGGGCCATCGCGTCGAAGTGCTCGTCGATGACCCGGACGTCGCCGTAGCGCTGCCAGATCGTGTAGGGCACGACCACGCCCGCGTCGCCCCAACCTGCCCGGCCGGCGGTGTCGAGCACACCGGGTGCGACGTCGGTGAAGGCGCCGTCGGAGTGTTGCGCGTCGACGAGGTCGTCGGCGAACTTGTCGAGGAAGTTCTGCACCCCCAGGTTGAAGGTCGAGGTGGCGGAGAAGATCGCGATGTCGCCGGTCCAGCCGAGCCGCTCGTCGCGTTGCGGGCAGTCGGACGGGACGGACAGCATGTTGGACCGCTCGCCCCACAGGATGTTGTGCTGCAACTGGTTCACCAGCGGGTTGGACGTGGTGAGCGTGCCGGTCTGGCCGCCGGACTGCCACGCGGCGCGGCCGGTGACCGTGTCGGCGGTCGGGGTGACGCCGGCCGGCAGACCGGTCAGCTCGACGTACCGGTAGCCGTGCACGGTGAACCGTGGCTCGTAGGTCTCCACGGCGCCGGTGCCGGCCAGGGTGAACCGGTCGGTGGCCTGCGCGGCACGAAGGTTGGTCGTGTACAGCGTGCCGTCGGAGTTGAGCACCTCGGCGTGGCGCATGGTGACTGTCGTGCCGGCCGGTCCGCGCACCGCGAGCCGGTTCCAGCCGCTGAAGTTCTGTCCCATGTCGAGGACCCAGACACCCGGCTTGGGCTGGGTGATCGCCACTGGCCGGAAGTCCTGCTGGAGCGTGACTCCGTTGTCCACCTGGGACACCAGGGCCGGCCGGGTGCCGGCGCGCACGACCGGTGCGGCCCACGCGCCGTCGTCGAAACCGGGCTGGTCCCAGTTCGCCGGGGCGAGGCGTGCGTCGTAGGTCTCGCCGTCGTAGAGGTCGTCGGCGCGGATCGGGCCCGCGGCGACCTTCCAGCTGCCGTCAGTGCGGACCACGGCGGTCGTGCCGTCGGTGAAGGTGAGGTGCAGCTGGGCGGCGTAGTAAGGCTGTGTGCCGTACTTCTGTGCGCCGGCGATCCCCAGGCTGCCCGAGTACCAGCCGTTGCCGAGCAGCGCGCCGAGGGTGTTGGCGCCCTGCCGGACCTGGCCGGTGACGTCGTACTCCTTGTACTGCAGGCGTTTGGTGTAGTCCGTCCAGCCCGGCGCCAGGATGTCCGTGCCGACCCGCTGGCCGTTGAGCCGGGTCTCCTGCAGGCCGAGGGCGGTGGTCAGCAGCCGGGCCGTGGCGACCGGCCTGTCGACCGTGAAACCCTTGCGCAGCAACGGCGCCGGCTGGTGGACGCGGACGTTCGCCCCCCACGGCCCGCTGCCGTAGCCGGTCAGTACGCGGGCGGCCGGCCAGCTCGCGTCGTCGAACGTGCTCTGCTGCCAGCCGTCCGGGCCGTTCTGGCTCGCCTTCCACGCGCCGTCCGTGAGCACGGTCTGTCCATTGTGGATGGCGAGCTTGCCGGCCACGCCGGCGGGCGACTGGGTCGTGTTCTCGCTGCGCACGGCGATCGTGTTGCGGCCGGCGGAAAGCTGGACGTCGAGCACGGCGGCGGTCTTCCAGGAGTCCGCCGCGCGCGGCGACGAGCTGAGCTGGGTGCCGTTCACCCACACGTCCGCGGTGTCGTCGCCGGTGAGCACCAGCGTGGCACGCGTGGCCGCCGCGAGGTCGACGGTACGGCGGAAGTACCGGGTCGACGCCGGCACGCCGGCCGCGGGATCACCCTCCGGGTACCAGATCCAGCTCGTGCCGGTCAGGTCCGGCGCCACGGCGGCCTGGCCGAGGAACTGGGCGGTCCACTCGGTCGACGGGTCGAGGAGGCCGGTCTCGAAGCTGTTGACCGCGCTCCAGTCGCCGGCCCGGCCCTGGCCGTCCCACACCCGTACCCGCCAGGTGTAGCGGGTCAGCGAACGCAGCGCCGGGCCGGCGTAGGCGACGTCCACCTGCTGGCTCGACGCCACGCGGCCGCTGTCCCACAGGGTGCCCGCCGCGCTGGAGACGGTGAGCTGGTAGGCCGCCTGCCGCTGCTGGTTCGCCGAGGCGGTCAGCACCCAGCCGAACCGCGGCTGGCGGGTGTCCACGCCCAGCGGTTCGGCGCGGTGCTCGACGACGCCCTTCGCGACCCGCAGCGGTGACGGCGCCGCGGTGTCCGGCTCGGTGACGTCGGTTCCCCATGGTGCGACACCGAAAGCGCCGAGGTCGGCGGCCGTGGGCCACTGCCCGTCGGCGAAGCCCTGCTGTTCCCAGCCCGCCGCGGGCGTCTGGCTGGTTCGCCAGGTGCCGTCGGTCGTCAGGTCCGTCGTGCCACCGGCGGTGACGACGCTGCCGTGGGCGATGATGCCCGCGGGTCCCTGGGCGGAGTTGCGTGCGGCTACAGCGATCGTGTTGACGCCTTGGCGCAGGGCCGGTCGCAGATCGACGAACAGGGCACGGTGCCACGAGTCGGCCTGTCGCGGGGACGCGGCCAGCGGCGTGCCGTTGAGCCAGACGTCGACCGTGTCGTCGCCGGTCACCTCGAGCTGGGCCTCGCTGACCGCGCCGGCGCCGACCGTGAACGTCTTGCGGAAGTAGCGGTGTGCGGCGGGCGCGCTGACCTGTGGGCTCCCTTCGGGGAACCAGATCCAGCGCGCTCCGGTGAGGCTCATCGGGGCAGCACTCGCCGCCGGGACTGTGAGGACGGACAGGGCCAGAGCTGAAACAAGCACGGCGAAAACCGCGCGACGGCTGTTCCGGGGCATGGCAGGGGCTCCCACTCGACGAACCGGCGTCGTGGATTTAAACGTTTTAACACGCGGGACTCAGCGTAACTCCGCCGTCACCCAACCGCAAATACCCGCCCGCCAGAGCCCCGCGAGTCCCGCGTTCAGACATGGTGAGTCCCGCGTTCAGGCCCCGCGAGTCCCGCGTTCGGGCATGGTGAGTCCCGCGTTCGAACATGGTGAGTTGCGGGTTCGGACATAGGGAGTCCCGCGGTCGAACATGGTGGGTTGAGTCTCGGTTTCGTGCACACCCGGACCTGCACGAAACCGCAGTTCGGTGTGTTCGAACGCGGGACTCGGTGTGTTTGGACGCGGGACTCGCGGGTTAGAGGTCTTCCCAGGTGACCAGTTCGTCTTCTACGGCTCGTTTCAGGAGGTCAGCTTTGGTGCCGGCGGCTCGGCCGGCTTCGGCGTACTTGGCGCGGGCGCGTTCTATGTGGCGGTTGACCGCGCTCAGGGACAGGTACAGGCGGGTGGCGACCATCTGCTTCGAGGAGCTGCGGAACCATGCCAGCAGCACCTCCTTCTCCCGTGGCGAGAGCCGCGGGCGGTCGGGCGCCGGGTTGTTCGCCATCGCGCCGGCCAGGGACGGCGAGACGTACTGCTCCCCGGCCGCCGCCGCGCGGACCGCGGACACGAGGTGCTCGTTGCTCTCGTGCTTCGTCAGGTACGTCGTCGCGCCGCCCGCGATGCAGGCCAGCGCGGCCGCCTGGTCCTGGCGGTGCGTGTAGACCACGACCCGCCGGCCGGCCGTGGCCAGGCGCTTCAGGTCGTCGTAGCCCGGGACGCCGGGGCGCAGCTCCAGGTCCAGCACGACCACGTCCGCCCGGTCGCCCGGCTCGGTCCACGCGGTCATGATCGAGTCGCCCTCGGCCGTCACCCTGATCGGCGGGTCGGCGGACTCCATCCACAGGCGGACCCCCAGCCGCATCGCGGGATGGTCGTCGACCACCGCCACCGTGATCACATCGTCCATCGTGACTCCACCCAGATTCGTTCGTCCAGCGGAAGGATCGTCGTCTCGATCGGGTGCCCGTCCGCCGGCAGGTCGACGGGCGACGCGTCGGCCACCACGCTGACGGTCACCGCGGTCTCGTCCGCGTCGATGGTCAGGCGGGCCGTCGACTCCGCCAGCGCCAGCACGGTCAGCGCCGGCCCGGTGAGCGCACGGCGGATCTGCACCGGGATCGACGGCCGCTGCCCGCTCAGCAGCAGGTCGACCACGACTCCCTTGCGCAGCGCCACGTCCATCACCGCACGCAGCTCCTCGACCAGCGGGTCGTCGTGGTCGGTGCGTTCGGCCAGGAGCCGGCGGATCACCGCCGCCGCGACCGCGCACCGGTGCCGTACGTCCCGGTCGCCCGGATCCAGGTGCCCGTCCGCCAGTCCGGTGAGGATCGGCGTGATCGTGGGCATCAGCTCGGCGTACCGGCCCTGGCGGTGCTGGTAGAGCCGCTCGGCGGTCTCGTGTGCGGTGATCACCCGGGCCGCGCGGGCACTGTCCTCCTCGGCGTGTTGCGCGAGCACCGTCAGCGTGTGACCGCACGCGCCGAGGGCGAGCTGGAAACCCAGGATCGGGATCGACACGTTGAGCGTGCGCAGCAGCGTCGCGGAGTCGAACTGCTCCACCAGCCCGAACTGGACCAGCGTGGCGCCGACGTGGACGCCGAGAACCACGATCTGCGCCCGCAACCCGCGGTCGAACAGCAGCATCGTGATGAACCAGCCGACGGTGCCGTAGCTCCAGTGTGCCGCGGTCATCTGGTACGGCGCCGGAACGTCGGCCGTCGCGACCACCGACGCGAGCAGCACCACTCCGAGCAGCGGGTACCGCAGCACGCCGATGGACCGGTTGGCGGCGATCGGCACGGCCGTCACGACCACCACCAGCGCGAGCGCGGCGAAGCAGGCGATCTCCAGCGGCGCCGACGTGTACTGGTCGAGATGGGTCAGCAGCATCGGCGTGTTCATGCCCACCAGCACCGCGCCGGCGATCAGCACCGTGGCGACGCGGATCCCACGCAGGAACCGCTCCGCCCCGACCGTGCTCGGCGGCTCCGGCGGCAGCTCCGCGAGTGTCCACATCAGACGGACGGTCGTGCCCGCGGCCGGCGCCGAGGAGACCGTCGCCGAGCCGTGGATCCGGCCCATGCGTTGCTCGATCGACCCGCTGAGCCCGAAACCCTTGCGGGACGGGGACTCCGTGTCGAACCCGCGGCCGGCGTCGGTGACCTCGACGGTCACCGTGTGGCCGGTCCGGGTGGCACGCACGGTCGCCGCACCGACACCGGCGTGCTTGGCGACGTTGCCGAGCGCCTCACGGACCGCGCCGCAGAACGCGGTCGCGACATGACCGGGCACGGCCAGCGGGACGGTCTCGAAGTCGACCCGCACCGCGGCCTGCCGGCACACCTGCGCCAGCAGGTCGTCCAGCGCCACGGACTCCGCGGTGCTCGGCAGGGCGCTCGCGGTGCCGATCGTCTCGAGGTCGGCGCCGGCCCGCCGGGACAGCCAGTCGTCGCGCGCGGCGAACACGCCCTCGCCGACCATGAGCAGCGTGTTGGCGACCGTGTCGTGCAGGACGGCCACGTGCTCGGCCTCGTCGTCCCGCAGCGCCCTGGCCACCTCGGCCTGCCGGCGGGACGCCTCGGTGCGCGCGCTGATGGCGTCGGCCCGCCGGGCGCCCTGCCGTACCAGCAGGTAAAGCACGCGGGACAGCGCGCCCTCGGCGAGCATCCAGACCGCGATCGCCGTCGCCGCGCCGGGCGCGTCCGGTACCGCGAGCACCGCGCCCACCCCGTACGTGGCGGACACCAGCACGGTCGCGAGCACCGCCAGGAACGGGCTGAGGTACCACTGGAGCGCGACCACCGTCATGGACACGACGACGCTCACCCAGCCGATGCCGTCGGCGAGGTAGGCGTCCGGCACGGTCCACTGCTGGGTCAGGCCGACCAGCGCGACGAGCGCGAGGTCGACGCCGAACACCCACCCCCGCGGGTTGCCCGAGCGCATTCGCGTCAGGTACGGATATTGCCAAACGAGCAGAATGCCGGCGAGAATGGCCGTGACCACTTTTTCGGCGGGCTGTGCCACCGGTACCGCGAAGAGTGCCGCGAGGATCACGACAATCGCTCGGGTCACCCCGACGTACCGGTAGCTGAGTGCGCGGAGGCGTTGCTCCGCATAGCCGATTGGCACGATCGACTAATCGGCCGCAGGCTGCGCATTGTTGACACGGATGTGACGATCAGTCCATAACAATTGTGTTTCGACTGCTTGACCAGCCATTCTTCGGTGCCTCCCGTGTTGGTTGATCGACCAATACCGCCTGGCGGCCGGATCCGGTGAGCTTGCCGGCATGGCGGAGATGTTCTCTCAGGTGTACGACCGGTGGCTGTGCGCACGGCTCGACCTGGAGCTGGTGCGGCTGCTCGGCGAGCTGCGTGCGATGGACCCGGCGATCACCCGGCAGCAGCTGATCGTCCAGCAACACCAGAGCTATCTGGGCGAGGTGGAGGTACCCGCGCCACGGGACCCGGCCGCCAAGCGGGAGTGCGTCGACAACCTGCGCAGCCGCCGCCGGTACCGCGCGGAGCTCGACGGGGTCACCGGGTTCCGCGAGCTGCGCCGCTGCCAGCGCGACGAGGCCTGCCAGCGGCTGGAGGAGCTGCTGGCGAAACGAAGCCGGCTGATCGAGGACACCGTGGGCCGGCTGCACGGTCACGTCGCGCAGGCCAAGGCGCTCGGTGCGCCCCCGGGCCGTTCGCTCGTGGTCGACCTCACCGCGTACCTCGACCGGATCGCCGCGCTCGCCGAACCACCACAGGTGCCCCCGGAGGACTGACCCCATGAGTGAGGAGAGGGTCGCGTGCATGGTGGGCCCCTACGAGCTCGTCGAGCGGGTCGACGGTCCACTGTGGAGGGTGCGTGGCCCGGACGGGGCGCCGTACAGCCTGGTCACCGGCGACCACGGGCTCGGCGCGCGGCTGCGGCACCTGCGGATCCCCGGCATGGCCACGCTCGTGGACCGGGGTCCCGGCTACCTCGTCTACGAGGACCTGCCGGGGACCGACGTCGCCACCGAGGTCCGCGACCGGGGGCCGATGAAGGGGGAGCGGCTCGTCGAGCTGCTGCGGGTGACCGCGCGGATCATGGCCGACCTGCACCGGGTCGGCGCGTCGCACGGGGGGCTCGGGCCGCGGTCGGTGTTCCTGGCGGGGGACCGGTTCGTGGTCGCGGGTCCCGGTGCGGCCGGCGGCGCCGACCTGGTCGCGTGGGCCGACCTCGCCCGGTTCGCGGCGACGGGCGAGGGGTCGGTGCCGCTGGCGGATCCGTTGGCGGACCTGGTGATCGACTGCTCGTGCCTGCCGGTGGACCGCCGCCTGTCCGCCGCCGAGGTGTGCCGGCGCGTCGAGCTGCTCACCGCGCCCCGCCGGGGCGCGGGCTGGGCCGAGCTGGGCCGGCTGGTCGGCACGCGGCGGTGGCCGAACACCCGGCGGGTGCCGCGCCCGCTCGTCCGTGCCTACGACGAGCTGTACGGCACCGCGCCGATGCTGGAGCTGCTCTACCAGTTCGCGGCGCACGACGAGCGCGAGGGGACCGGCTGGTCGCGGCGCCGCAGGGGCGACCGGATCGAGTGGGCGCCGCTGGTCGCGGCACGGGGTGGGCCGGGGGAGCAGGTGACGGTGGCGGTCGAGCTGCGCAACCGCGCCGCTGGCACTGGCACAACCGGTTCCTGCGGCGCACCGGACCCCGTTACGGGCCGCACATCCTCGACACCCCGGAGCTGGTGCCGGTGCCGGACATCGGCCCGGGGCACGGGGTGCTCGTTCCCGTCGACGTCGTGCTGCCGCGGGGGGCCGGCGTGTACGGCCAGCGCGTCACACTGGTCGACGAGGACGGCTACTGCCGGTGTCCTCGTGCCGAGGGCAGCGTCATCGTGCGCGCGCATGTGGGCTAGAGCGGAGAGTGCCATGTCCTACCACTGGGCGATCGACCCCCGGGACCTGTTCGCCGAGCGGTACCGGCAGATGGTCGGCGGGGGCCTGCCCGCCGACGACGTCGACGAGCTGTCCGAGGCGGTCGGCGACATGTGGTCCGACGCGCCCGGCGGCTGGGTGTACGAGTGGTCCCGGCTGGCCGCCGAGTACGCCGAGCAGCGGCGGCACCATCTCGCGGCGCAGGCCTACGGGTGGGCGAGGTTCCCCACGCTGGCCGACGGCGCGCGGCGCGCGGCGCTGGCGCGACAGGTGGAGCAGTACCAGCTCGCCGCGCCGGAGTTCGGCGTCGGGTTCGAGCGCCGCGTGCTGACCGTGCCCCACCGGGACGGGACCACGGCGGTGCCGGTGCACCTGCTCACGCCGCCCGGGTGGTCCGGTGACACCCCGGTCCTGCTCGCCGGCGGCGGCGTGGACACGTGGCGGATGGACCTGCACACGATCTTCGAGACGTTCGCGTTGTGCACCAGGATGTGCGTGCTCGCCTTCGACGTACCGGGGACCGGCGAGTCGACGGTGCCGATGGCCGACGGGGCCTCGGTCGTGTGCGGGTTGGTCGCCGAGGCCCGCGGGATCGGTGACGGTCGCGTGGCACACCTCGGCATCTCGATGGGCGGGCACTTCTCGGCGCGGACCGGCCTGGCCGGCGAGGTCGACGCGGCGATCGTGCTCGGCGGTCCGGTCGAGCGGTCCTTCGCCCCGGGGCGGAGGTTCGCCACCGGCATGCGGGACATCGTCGGCAACGCACTGGGTTTCGACCGCCCGCCGACCGATGCCGAGCTGGCCCCGATCTGGCCGGCGTTCGACCTGCGCCCACTGCTCGACCGCGCCGACAACGCCCCGATGCTCGTGATCAACGGCGCGGACGACGTGTACGTGCCCCGGCACGACACCCTCGTCTTCGAGGGCCGCCGCGACACGGAGGTCCATCTTGTCCCCGGCGCCGGCCACTGCGCGGTCAGCAAGCTGCCCGAGGTCATCCGAGTCATGTTCGAGTGGCTCGCACGAGTGTGGTGAGCCCTGGTCAGTCGTCGTCGCCGTGCCGGGTCGGGGTCACGTAGTGGGTGTCGTGCCGGACCGCCCGGGCATACGACGGCACCTGGGAGATTTCTCAGGACGGGGCGCCGAACTCGACCTCGGGGAAGCGCGGTGACGGGCCGTCCAGCAGGGGGCGGGTGCGGTGCCGCAGGTGCAGGTCGGCGAAGGCGGACACGTACGTGCGGAGGATCTCGACGGCGCGCGGGCCGGGAACGGGTTGGGACGGCCGGCCCAGCCACTCGACCACGACCGCGACGTCGCTGAACGACGAGTGGCCCAGGCCCGGCAGGTGCAGCCAGCGCCGCCAGCCGGTCAGGTGCGGCCATGTCCGGTCCCAGTCCGGGCGGTGTCCCGGCGTGCGGTCCTCGCCGCTCATGAGGAGGAACGGCCGCGGCAGGTCCTGGGTGAGTGGCGGCTGGAACGAACCGTCCAGGTTGGTCCCGGCGTCCACGCGCGGGTCCGCGAGCATCGTCGCGGCGGCGGCCGCGCCGCCGATCGAGTGGCCCGCGGCCATGATCCGGTTCGCATCGACCATGTTCCGGTACCTGGCGAGCACGTGGTCCAGCACGAACGAGATGTCCCGGACCCTGCTGGCGACGATCGCCGCGCCGCTCGCGCCGCCGTCGCACACCACGCACCTCGCCACGCGCCCGTCGGGGAACGTGACCGCCGCGCCTTCGTAGGTGTGGTCGATGCCGGCCACGACGTACCCGCGGCTCGCGAGGTCCTCGGCCAGCGTCGTCAACGTCCAGCGAGGGAAGGCCAGGCCGGGCGAGAGCACGACGAGCGGAAACCGGTGCCGGACCGGCGGTGCCCCGGCCCGCGCGTGTGTCCGGACCCGGGTCAGGGCATCCGCCGGCACGCCGGTGATCCCGTACAGGTCCAGCAGCAGCCGGGATTCCTCGGCGCTCGCGTACGGCACGCGCGCACCACGTGCCGCCGTGGCCGGGTACCACACGGAGACCATTAGCTCGCGTGGTCCGCCCGGCACCCACGGGTCCGGTCGGTCCACGTCGACCAGATGAAGTCGTTGCACGCCAACGGGGTGCGGTCCGGTCGGGGCGGGCAGCACCAGCACGTCCGGTTCCGCTCGGGCCGGCGCGACGAGCACCGCGGCCATCACCATGCCGGTCAGGAAGTGTCGTATCACGACGTCGACGCTAGGAAGCCGGCCCACGCCAAGGCATCGGTCGGTCGTCAGGGTGGGCCCCCACTTTCGTCAGACCGGTACTTCTGGTCGGCCAGGATTGGAGACACACTAAATTTGGGGTTTCTATAATATTGGTGTTACCCTAACTATGTGGCACTGGGATTGCGAGAGCGCAAGAAGCAGTGGACACGGCAGCGGATCGCCGAGGTGGCGGTTCGCCTGTTCGGGGAGCGCGGGTTCGACAACGTGCCGGTCACCGAGGTGGCCCGGGCGGCCGACGTCTCCGAGGCCACGGTCTTCAACTACTTCCCCAGCAAGGAAGACCTCGTCTACCAGGGCATGGCGGAGTACGAGAACACGCTGCTCGAGGCTGTCCGCGACCGTGCCGCCGGGGTGTCCGTGCTGGACGCCTTCCGCGATTTCCTGCTGCGCCCCGGCGGCGCGCTGGCCGATGACGATCCCGCGGCCGTGGCACGCATCGCCACGGTGGCGCGGATCATCGCCGGCAGTGCCACCTTGCAGGCACGTGAGCTGCGCATGGTCGACCGGCAGACCGCGGCGCTCGCCGAGATGATCGGCCGGCCAGGGGACTTCGAGCCGTGGGTGGTCGCGAACGCCCTGATGGGGGTCCAGCGGGCCATGAAGGAGGCGGTGCACCGGCAGGCGCTGGCCGGGCGCCGCGGGCCGCGGATCGCCCGGGAAGTCGTCGCCCAGGCACGCGTGGCGCTGGAGGTGCTCGAACGAGGGCTGGCCGGTTACGCCGCCACCCGCTAGGAGGGGAACCAATGCGTGTCAGCATCAGCGTGACCAACTACTCGTGGGAGGGCGGACCGGCCAAGCACCTGGATGCCGTCGCCCGGACCGCCGACGAGACCGGTATCGACACCGTGTGGGTGGCCGACCACCTGATCCAGGCCGACCCGATGGTCGACCCGACGCACACCGAACACCTGGAAGCGTTGACCACACTCGGTTTCCTGGCCGCGAGGACCGAACGCGTGCGGTTGGGCACCATGGTCGCGTGTGCGATGTTCCGGCCGCCGGCCGTGCTGATCAAGGCGATCAGCACGCTCGCCGTCCTCACCGAGGGGCGGGTGTGGTTCGGCGTCGGCGCGGGTCACCAGGCTGAGGAGGCCCGCGCGATGGGGCTGCCCTATCCGGAGACGGCCCGGCGGTTCGAGTACCTGGAGGACACGCTGCTGCTGGCCCGGCAGATGTGGGCGGGGGACGACTCTCCTTTCCAGGGCAGGCAGGTTCGGCTGGAGAGTCCCGTGAGCAGCCCCAACCCGGCGGTGCGGCCGCGGATCCTCGTCGGCGGGGCCGGCGAGCGCAGGACCCTGCCGCTGGTGGCCCGGCACGCCGACGCGTGCAACGTGTTCGACATCCCCGACGGGGACGCCACGGTTCGGCGCAAGCTCGCGGTCCTCGCCTCACTGTGCGAGGCCGTGGGACGGCCGTACGAGGAGATCGAGAAGACCATCAGCACCCGCCTGCTCCCCGGCGAGAGCGGCGCCGCCTTCGCGGAGCGGTGTTCCCGGTTCGCCGACCTCGGCATCGACCACGCCATCGTGATCACCCGCGACCCGTGGACCCCGGAAACGATCCGTACGACAGCCCGGGCGACGACGATCCACTGAGTCGCACGGGCGAAACCCGCTCGGCGTACTCCGGCCCCGTCCGCGGCCGGGAGACTGCACCGGCGGAACCCTTCCGCGTGCTGTGGCGACCCGCGAGAACTAGACGTACTCGCCGGTCAGCATCGCCCTGGACAGTTCGATCCGGGAGCGGTAGCCGGTTCGGGAGAACAGGCGGGAGAGCCTGCCCTCGACGCTCTTGTCGCTCGTCCGGAGCGCGGCCGCGAGTTGTTTGTTGCTCAGGCCGCCCGCCGCCAGCATCGCGAGGAGCCGCTCGTTCTCCGCGACGGTCTCCTTGCGGCCGGGGACCGGTACGGCGTGCTCGCGCATCAGGTTGCGCAGCCATGCTCGGTACAGCACCGCGTCCAGTGTGCCGAGCAGGTCGTACGCCTCGCCGAGAAGTCCTGGCTCGCACTGGCCGTGGCGTACCAGTCGCTCCAGCACGATCGCCTGCTCCAGGGGTTGTCCGCGGTGCCGGGCCAGCCGTTCGCACTCGCGGGCGGCCTCGTGGTCCTTCTCCACGGTCGCGCGGGCCAGCAGTGTCAGCAGCGTGACGCGGCTGGACGGGCTCAGCCGCGTCAGTTCGGACAGGGCTCGTTCGGCTTCGGTGCGGTCGCCGCGTTCCAGTGCCAGGTCGACCAGTTCGCTCCACACGAGGTCCATGCCGACCCGCGCCGGCGTCTGCGCCGCGCAGCGTTGGAGACGGGTGCGGGCGCCCTCGTCGTCGCCGAAGGCGCGGTCCAGTTGGGCCTCCGCGATGTCCAGCAGGTGCGCGAGCGTTGGCGGTGTGGCCCGTGCCAGCTCCAGCAGCTGCCGCGCCGCGGTCAGCTCACCGCGGGCCACCAGCACCGCCACCGTGCTCGCGGGCATGCCGGCCGAACGGGACTCGTAGCCGCGGTTGCCCGCGCCCACGACGCCGCGCCGTGCCAGGTCGACGGCCTCCGTCGCCGCGCCGCGGGCCGCCGCCAGCATGGACCGGCAGTGCGGGGGCAGGTCGTGGGCCGTCAGGCCCTCGTCCGCGAGCAACTGCTCGGCGCGGTGGCGGTCACCGGTGACCAGCAGGGCCGTGACGTGGCTTTCGACCTGGGTCAGCAGGTGCCGGCGCACCGACCGGAGCGGCCAGCTCTCCCGGTTGGCGAGGCTGTGCTCGAACCGCTCGGGGCGGCCCGTCCACAGCTCGGCCATCGTCCTGGTCAGCTCGCCGAACATCGCGGAGGTCGGGTTCTCCGCGCCCCGGTCGGCGCCGAGGGTGTCCCGCACCTCCTGCCAGCGGTCGAGCTGTCCGTAGGCGAGCGCTCTGGTGACGATCGAGCTGCCACCGGTCGCCAGCGTGTGCAGTGCGTCGTGGTCGCCGGTGGCACCCAGTGCCGCGGTCGCCATCGCCCGGACCTCCTGCGTGCTGTCCGGGGGCAGGTGGCCGGCGTGGTCGCCGAGCAGGCGCCGCGCGCAGGACAGGCACTCCTCGTAGTCGCCGAGCAGGAAGCAGACCGTGGTCCGCATGAGCAGGACCAGCGCGCGCTGGCGGTCGTCGCGGGCCAGGTCCGCGGCGGCGGCGAGCCAGGGCAGCGCCGCCTCCGCCCGGTCGTCCCGCACGGCCGCGGCCTGGCGCAGGAGCTCGCGGAAGGCGCGGTCGGTGTCGACCAGCGCGCCCGCGTCCGCGATCCGGTCGGCCAGGTAGTTGCGGTCGGGGCACGCCGCCGCACCCGACCAGACGGCGGTCACCACGGCCGCCGAGAGCTGCCGGCGTTCGAACGGGCCCAGGCACGTGGACAACGCCGCGCCCACCAGCGGCACGACGAACCGCCACCCACCGCGGTGCACGACGCCGGCCTCCCGCAGGCGGCGCAGCAGTTCCTCGGCCTCGGTCTCGGGGACCCGCAGCACCTCCGCCAGCACCGCCGGCACCGCAGGCCCGAGCGGGGCGAGCACGGCGAGAGCCGTCGCGGCCGTCCAGCACGCGTCGCCCAGCTCGCGGACCGCCTCCACGAGTTGGATGTCCGCGGGCGGGGTGAGGGGGGTGTGCGGCCGGACCAGGTAGGCGGTGCGGTCGACGATCTGGATGCAACCGTTGTGCCGCAACGCTTCCACCGCGGCACGCAGCGCGGCGGGCAGGCCCCTGCTCAGCCGGCGGACGCGCCGGGTGAGTGCCGGTTCCGGTGTCGCGCCCAGCAGGTCGGTCACCTCGCGCGTCACGACGCGCTGGGTCCAGGGCGTGAGGTGGAACTCGTCGACGAGGTCCGCGGCCCGCAGGTCGTGCAGCAGTTCCGGGACGGGCGCGGGTGTCCGCACGGCACAGACGCAGCGGACGTTCGCCCGCACCAGCGCGTGCAGCACGGCCAGCGAGTCGGGGTCGAGCCACTGGGCGTCGTCGACGACCAGCGTGCCACCCGGTGGCAGCTGGGCGGCGATCGTGGCCGCCGCGCGCCGGGCGAGCTCCGGGTCGCCGGCGGCACCCGGCACCGGGTAGACCAGTGCGATCCCCGCCTGGTCGGGCGTGGGCAGCCGCACCGCGTGCTCGCCGGGGGCGAACCGGATGGGCAGCAGGTCACCGCGTGCCGTGGCGCGGATCGCCATCATCCGGCCGCCGTCGTGCCGCAACCGGTCGCTCAGCCGGGCGAGCAGCGTCGTCTTCCCCGTCCCCGAAGCACCCGTGAGCAGCACGAGCGGCCGGGGTGCCGCCACGATGTCAGCCAGCACACGACCCTCCCCGCTGGTTCAACCAGTTGCCTACCAGTGAGCACGCAGATCGCGGCACGGAAGGTTCAGGTAGGGATATCCCTACCCCCGACGAGGGGAATCCCTCCGTGAAGACGCGGGCTACCACCCCCGCGCCGGGGGGACAGACCCAACGACACAGGCGGCTGAGCCGACGAACGTTCAAAGGGCAACCAAACGTCCCCGATTGACCGCAGAGGGTGTCCCTCGATGAGATGGCAACGCCAGGAACTCGTGGGGCGGCGTGCCGAGCTCGACGCGCTGCGCCGGGATGGTGCGGGACCCGCCCTGCTGGTCGTCCGGGGTCCCGAGGGCAGCGGCAAGACCGCGTTGCTGCGGCGGTTCCGCGCGGAGGCCGGGAAGATCGTCCTCGACCTCGGCGGCCGGGACGGGCAGGCGTCGTGGGACGAGTTCCGCGCCCGCGCGCTGCTTTCCGCCGTGCGGGCGGAGTTCGAGACGTTCGCCGACGCGCCTCGCGTGGCCGCGTCGATCGAGGCCGTGAGCCGGCTCTGCGTGCCGGAGTCCTACTCCTCGCCGGCGCGGCGGCACCGGCTGCTGGCCACCCTCGGGGTGCTGCTGGCCCGGCTGCGCGGCCCGCTGGTCATCCTGGTCGACGACGCCGACGACGTGCCGGTGTCCGCACTGGCCCCCATGCACCGCGCCGGGCACATGGGCGTCGCCGCGTGTGGTGCCGGCGCCCCGCGTGAGCTGTGCTCGCTCGCCGACCGGATCGTGGACCTCGCCCCGCTGACGGACGAGGAGGTCGGCCGGCTGCTGTGGCAGGTCGCGGCCGCGCCGGTCGACGAGGCGGTGCCGCGTGCGCTGCGTGAGCAGCTCGGCTCCCTGTACGGGAACGTGGGCACCCTGGTGTCCACTGTGGAGCGACTGTGGGACGAGGGTCGCCTCGCCAAGGTGCACGGCGTGCTGGCCCTGCGCTCGCCGCGTGCGCCGATCGCCCTGCCGGCCGGGCACCGGTTGCTGGCCGAGATCGACGCGCAGGGTGCCCTGGGACGGACACTCGTGGCGCTCGCCGCCGGCGAACCCGAGTTCCGCATCGACCGGATCCCCGCGCTGGCGGAGGAGACCGGGCACGCGGCACACGAGTACGGCCACGCAGCCGACCGGCTCGTGCGGGCCGGCGTGCTGGCACACGAGGCGAGTGGGCGACTGCGGTGCCGCAGCCGGGCGGTCGCGGCCGCGGCGGAGGTGCCGGCGGCACAGGTCGACGACGTGTGGCAACCCATCTCCGCCGGCGACTACGAGTGCCTCGCCGTGTTCGTCGCCGAGGCGGTCGAGCGCGGGGAGACGGGCGAGGACCTCGCGGCGGCCGCCGCGCTGGCCGCGATCCACCTCGGCCGGCCGGTGCCCGAGCACGTGCGTGCCGCGCTCGCCGACGGGCCGGTCGCGCTCGCCGACCGCTGGCTCGCCGGCGCGGAGATCGGCGTCGAGGAGTTCGCCGCGAGCTTCGCCCCGCTCCACCGCCGGTCCTCGCTGCCGACCATCGACGGATGGACGTCGCGTTCCGAGGAGTCCGTTCAGGACGCGCTCGCGCTCCGCGACCTCGTGCCTGTGTTCCGGTCTGTCCTCGGCCCGGTCTACGGCCTGCCGGTCGACGGCCCGGTCGCGGCCTACCACCGCGTCTGCCGCGGTTACATCGAAGGTGACTGGGTCGACGCACTCAGCGCGGCCCGGGAGCTGGAGCTGATGCCCACCTCCCCGCCCGCCAGTGGAGCGAGCCGGTTCGACACCGACCGCGCCGCCGCCCGGCTCCTCGCGGCCGAGATCTGCGGCTGGCGCGGAGAGGACCGCCAGGCCGCGGCCTGGCTGGCCGCCGCGGGTGAGGACACGGCCTACCCCGGGCTGCATGGCTGGGTGGCCACCGGGTTGCGCGACCACGCCGGCGAGGACGCCTTCGCCCACGGCTGGACCTGGTACCTGGCACACGCCACGGAGCTGGAGGAACCCGGCGCCGCGCGGCTGCTGACCCGGCTCGCCACGATCGCCGTCGACTCCGGCGACCGGTACCGGGCGCGTGCGGTGCTGCGCGAGACGCAGGCCCGCTACGGGCAGGCGTCCGAGACCACCCTGTTCGTGCGCGGGCTCGTCGAGAGGGACGGCGCGTCCGTGCGTGCCGCCGAGCGGGTCATCCGTGCACGGGGCAGCCGGTTCGAGCTGGCGCTCGCGTGCCAGTCCGTCGCCCGCGTCGACGGCGAGCCGCAGACGTGGCTCGCCGAGGCCTACGAGCTGGCGCGCTCGATCGGTGCGGCCAAGCTGGTGAGCACGACGAAAAGGACGATGGCAGGATGTGGCGTCGCGGTGCCCGTGCGCCGCACGCGGCACAGCGACGTGTCCGACCTGGAGCGGCAGATCATCGACCTGATCCGGTTGGGGCGGACGAACCGGCAGATAGCGCTCGCGTTGCGGGTGAGCGCGAAGACGGTCGAGAAGCACCTCACCAGGTTGTTCGCGAAGGCGGGCTGCCGGACGCGTCACGCGCTGGCGATGTCCGACCTCGGCGCACGGCAGGAACTTGTGGGCGCGTGACAGGAGCGCTGCGACCAGTGTTACGACGGAGGAGTCGCGACCGTGAGCAAGGACATCATCGTCATCTCGCAGACCCCGGGACGCGGGCAGCGCAGCATCTCCGACGCCGTGGCCGGCGCGCGGGAGGGCGCGCTGATCGTCGTCGGCCCCGGGCGTTACCACGAGAACCTGGTGCTCTCCAAGCCCGTCACGATCACCGCTGAGGAGGGGCCGGGCACCGTCCAGGTGGTCGCCACGACCGGGCCGACCGTGACGCTGTCCGCCGACTCCGCGGCACTGTCGGGCATCACGATCATCGCCGCCGACGCGGAGAGCCCCGCGGTGCTGGTCGTCCGCGGCCAGCTGTCCATCACCGAGTGCGAGGTGCGGGCGTCGGCGTGGGCCACCGTCTTCGCCCGCGACCGCGGCATGGTGCTGATGCGGGACTGCGACATCCGCAACACCGTCGGCGCCGGGGTCGTGGTGACCTCCACCGACGGCGGCGTGCTCGACGGCTGCCGGCTCGACGAGCTCGGCACGTCCGCGATCGTCGTGGCCGACGACGGCAACCTGCGGGTGCGCTCGTGCACGGTGCGGCAGGCCGCCGGCAACGGTATCTGCCTCAACGGCCGCGGCCAGCTCACCGTGGAGGACACCAGGGTCTCCGGAACCGGGAAGCCCGCCGTGGCGGTCGAGCAGGGCGCCGGCATGTCCGCCACCCGGCTGACGGTGGAGGACGTGGCGGCCATCGGCTTCTACCTGGCCACGAGCGAGCGGGTGACCCTCGAGGACTGCGTGGTCGAGCGTGCGGCCGGGGAGGGCGTGTTCGTGGCCGAGGGCTGCACCCCGACGCTGCGTGGCATGAAGGTCGCCGGCACGCGTGGCCGCGGCATGCACTTCGCCGGCCGGTGCGGTGGCACGGTCTCCGCCGCCACGGTGTCCGATGTGGACGGTATCGGCGTCTCCGTGACCGAGCGGAGCGTCACCGAGTTCGACCAGCTCACGGTGTCCGGGTGCACGCAGTCCGGGGTGCGCGTGGACGACGGCGCCGACCCGCTGATCCGCAGGCTGCGGGTGCTCGGCTGCGACGGCGACTCGATCGCGCTGGTGGGTAGCCGGGGCACCATCGAGAACGTCGAGGTCGACGGCGGTGACACGGGGCTCTCGGTCAGCGAGGGCGCCCGGCCGACCGTGAGCGGCCTGAACGTCCGCAAGACGGCGGGCGCCGGGGTCACCGTCACCGGGGCCGCGCTCTCGCTCGCGGAGGCCGCGATCGAGGGCACCGGCGGCGACGGCGTGCACGCCGCGACCGGCGCGGACCTCTCCATCGTGCGGTGCCGGGTGCAGGGCAGCGGGGGCATGGGGTGCCTGTTCGCCGAGGGCTCCTCCGGCTCGGTGACGGAGTCGGAGTTCTCCGGCGGGTCGGCGGACGGCATCCGCGTCGACACCGAGGAGTCCGTGCGGGTCACCAAGTGCACGGTCCGCGACAACCACGGCAGCGGCCTGCGCCAGACCCGGCCCGGCACGTCGATCGAGGTGCTGGACCTGATCACGAGCGGCAACCTCGCGCCGGACGCGTTCGGCACGACGGCCGCCGCGGACTTCCCGGCACCCGCGCCCGCGGAGGCACCGAGGCGGCCCGTGCGCGGCTCGGACCCGGTGCAGGAGCTGCACAACCTCGTCGGGCTCGCCGGGGTGAAGGCCGAGGTGACCTCGCTGATCAACCTGAACAAGATGGCCAAGCGGCGGATGGACGCCGGCCTGTCCGCGCCGCCGATGGCCAGGCACCTGGTGTTCGCGGGTGCGCCGGGCACCGGCAAGACCACGGTCGCCCGGCTGTACGGCGAGATCCTCGCGGAGCTGGGTGTGCTGCGCAAGGGACACCTGGTCGAGGTCGCGCGGGCGGACCTGGTCGCGCAGATCATCGGTGGCACGGCCATCAAGACCACGGAGGCGTTCGAGTCCGCGCTGGGCGGGGTCTTCTTCGTCGACGAGGCCTACACGCTGTCCAACAGCCGGGGCGGGTCCGGTCCGGACTTCGGGCGCGAGGCCATCGACACGCTCGTGAAGCTGATGGAGGACCACCGCGACGACGTCGTGGTGATCGCGGCGGGGTACACGAAGGACATGGCGGACTTCCTGGCCGCCAACCCCGGCATGGAGTCCCGCTTCAGCCGCACCATCGAGTTCGCCAACTACACGCCGGACGAGCTGGTGACGATCGTGCGCACCCAGTGCGCCAAACACGACTACCGGCTGGACGACGAGGCGGGCGACGCGCTGCTGAAGTACTTCGAGGAGATCCCGAGGGACGGCACGTTCGGCAACGGCCGTACCGCCCGGCGGGTGTTCGAGCGGATGACCGACCGGCAGGCGTCCAGGTTGGCGGCCGACCCCCACGCCGACGCCGCGGACCTCACCCTGCTGACCCAGGAAGACCTGACCTTCGCCAGGTGATCAGATTCGGGGAGTGACAGATGCATCAGCTCGACCAGCTGGTCGCTGAACCGCTACACGAGAGGCACGTGCTGATCCGGCACCGTGACGAGGCGGGCCTGGACCAGCGGCTCGTCGGCACCGCCCCGCTGGAGCCGGGGCAGCTCCTGGTGTTGGCCACACCCGGTGCGCACGAGGTGCCGTCCCTCGTGGACGACCTGCCCGCACTGCTCGAGTCCTTCCTGGACGATGTCGAGTCGGTCTGGATCGGCATCGGCAGCCTCGCCACGTCCGACTCGGTCGTCTCGCGGCTGGAGGCCGCGCTGGGTGTGGCCGTCGTCGCGCCCGACGGCGGCGTCGCGGCCATGCCGGGCGCCGCGCTGTACGCGGGGCACGGGGTCGGCGGCACCGGCTGGTACTCGTCCGGCGAGCACGTCGGCGCGCGGTTCCCGTTGCCGGAGTGGGAGTCGTGGGTGCCGGCCGCACCGGTGTCGGTGAACGGGATCGCCGCGCTGCCCGTGCCGTGCGGCCTGGTGATCGCCGACGCGGCCGCCTTCGACGTGCCCGTGAACCAACGGTTCCCGAAGCTGGTACTGGGTTCGCCGGTGCCCGCGCCCGCCGCCGTCGCCGATCTGCTCGGTGAGCTGCCGGACCGACCGATCATGATCGTCCCCGCGTCGCCGGAGGCCGCCTCCCACATCTGGTTGGCCGAGCTGTCGATGCGGCTCGGCCGCGATGTCGTGTTCAGCGCCGGGATGCAGGTGCGGACCCGCCAGGGCGCGCTGTCGACGGTGGTCCCGGACGCCGGCGGCAACCGGCTGTACCGGCCCTTTCCTTTGGTGTTGCAGCAGTCCGCGCGAGGTGGGGACCAGCAGGTGCTCGACATCGCCGCCGCGCCACCCGGGTGGGAGCGGGAGGGCAGGCGGTCCTACCGGCACACCGAGAGCGGCGTGGTCGCCGATGTCGTGCCGTCCGGCCTGGTGCTGCGCGCCGCGGACGGCTCGCCCGCCGACCCCGCCGCCGAGGCGGCGCCGTTCGACCCGGAGGGGTGGACGCTGGCGTTGGGCACCTCCGGCCAGGTCGTCGGGCTACCGGTGCTCGCGGCGGCGGAGGAGCTGCTCACGGTGTTGCCGGCCTCGCAACGCGCCGTCGTGCGGGTGCGGATGGCCGGGGTGATGGACGAGGAGGCGGCGAAGGCCCTCGACCGGTGGGCGCTGTCCCGGAAGCGGAAGCCGGCCGCTGCCGAGGAGGACGCCGTGCGGCCGGGGCGTGGGTTCGTGGTGGCGCCTCCCGAGCCGGTTTCGGTGTCGTCTGCCGTGTCGTCTGCCGTGTCGTCTGCCGGGCCGGGTTCGGAGTCGTCGTCGGACGGTTCGCCCGGGACGGTGGGCGCGCGGGGGCGGAGTGTGGTGCCGGTGTTCGAGCCGGCCGTCTCGGGAGGCGGGTCCGGTCTCGGGGCGCGGCTCGGGGGGCCGGTGGATCCCGCTCCCGAGGCCGGCGCGGCGAGTGCGGGCGTGCCGGTTGGTTCCGGACCCGTGTCGGGTGCTGGGACCTCCGGGTTCGTGCCGGGTGGTCCGGGACATGGTGCGTCCTCGATGCCCGCGCCTGCCGCCGGCGTGCATGGTGGGTTCGGGGATCCCCGTCGCGGTGGGAACTCGGGTGCGGCGAACGTGCCGCCGGTCGAGCAGAGGGGTCGGTTCGAGTCGGGCGGTTCGCGGCTGGGTGAGCCTTCGCCGGCCGGGCCGGTGCCGCCGGTGTCCCGGCCCGCGGTGGCTGCGCCGCAGTCGACGGCTCCGGGTGTTCGACCGGGGAGCGAGTCGGGTGGTTCGAGGCCCGGCGTCGGGCCGGTGCCGATGGTGACGACGGCTGCCGGTGGGCCGCCGGCCGTGGTGCCGCCGGCCAGCGGGTCGCCGGCCGTTGGGGTGCCGGCTGTTGGGGTGCCGGCTGTTGGGGCGCCTCCGATGGCGCCTCCGATGGCGTCGCCGCCTGTCGGTCCGCCGTCCGGGGCGATGCCGCCGGTTGGGGCGCGGCCCGTTGCGCCGCCACCACCGTCGATGCCGCCACCGTCGATGCCG